>WNGO01007795.1_pt1 | contig 13115 bp, 9 predicted proteins | sample 5400511 | NCBI WGS metagenome assembly WNGO01 (sample SAMN13153380, study PRJNA577476) | soil metagenome | isolation source: 20 cm soil or saprolite under Garry oak tree replicate 2 | place: USA:California | collected 2016-06-15
GGGTTCGATCCCGGCGCCTTAGTCTTCTCTGGAGTTGGCAAGACCGCCCCCGAGCTAGCGGAAGCGATCCGCGTGGGCGTGGGCTTTCTCAACATCGAGTCGGCGAGCGAGCTCGACGCCGTGATTGCGGCGGCACACGCGACGGGCAAGCGGGCCTCGGTGGGAATCCGCGTCAATCCCGACGTGGGCGCGGACACGCATCCCTACACGAAGACGGGTGAGAAGACCGCCAAGTTCGGCGTCCCCTTCGACGAGGTCGTACCCGTGGCCCGCCGCATCGCCGCGGAGACCTCGCTCGTGCTGCGTGCGCTGGCGATGCACATCGGGTCGCAGATCCAGGACGTCGAGCCGTACTCGCGGGGCACGGCGAAGTTGCTCGAGCTGGTCACGGCGCTGCGCGCGTCGGGGATCGACACCCTCGAGGCGCTCGACGTGGGCGGCGGGCTCGGCGTGCGCTACCACAACGAGAAGGCACCGACCCCGCAGGCGTTCGCCGCCGCCGTGGCGCCCAAAGTGAAGGCGGCTGGCCTGGCGCTCGTGTGCGAGCCGGGACGCTACCTGGTGGCGAATGCCGGCGTGTTGCTCACCAAGGTGCTGTACCGCAAGCACGCGGGGGGCAAGGAGTACGTCGTCGTGGACGCGGGGATGACGGACTTCGTCCGCCCCAGCCATTACAACGCCTACCACGAGATCCTGCCGCTCAAGGACGGCGTCCGTCCGGAGGAAACGGTCAATGTGGTGGGCCCGATCTGCGAATCGGGGGACTTCCTCGCCCTCGACCGCAAGCTCGTGACGGTGGAGCCGGGCGAATATCTCGCGGTGCTGGGCACCGGCGCGTACGGATTCGTCATGAGCTCGACGTACAATGCGCGCCCGCGCCCCCCCGAAGTGCTGGTCGAGGGCGACCGTTACTACGTCGCGCGGCAACGCGAAACGATTGAGGACCTGACTCGGGGCGAGGTGCTCGAGCCCACGACCTGGTACAAGGCGTGAACCGAATCCTCATCCTGGACTATGGCTCGCAATACACGCAGCTCATCGCGCGGCGCGTGCGCGAGGCCCACGTGTACTGCGAGATTCACCCGCCGACGCGCGATGTCGCCTTCGTGCGCCAGTTTGCGCCCAAGGGGATCATCCTGTCCGGGGGTCCCAGCTCGGTGTTCGATCCGGGTGCGCCCACCGCCGATCCCGAGATGCTGCGGCTCGGCGTCCCGGTGCTCGGGATCTGCTACGGCATGCAGCTGATCGCCCAGCTGGCCGGGGGGCGGGTGGAGCCGTCGGCGGAGCGGGAATACGGGCGCGCTGAAGTGACCGTGCGCGAGCCCACGGGACTGTTCGCCGGATTCGAGGCCAACGCGTGCATCACCGTGTGGGCGAGCCACGGTGACCGCATCGAGCAGCCCCCGCCCGGGTTCCGCGTGACCGCGTCGAGCGCCAATGCGCCGGTCGCAGGATTCCAGCACGGGTCGGCGCCCATCTTCGGAATCCTGTTCCACCCTGAAGTCGCGCACACGCCGCGCGGCGGCGAGATCCTCGCAAACTTCCTGTTCCGCATCTGCGGCGCTACACCCGACTGGACGCCAGGGCACTTCATCGAGCACCAGGTGCGGGCGATTCGGGAACGGGTGGGCGCCGAGCGGCGGGCCATCTGCGGACTGTCGGGCGGCGTCGATTCGGCCGTGGCCGCGGTGCTCGTGCACCGCGCGATCGGGGAGCGTCTCACCTGCATCTTTGTGGATCACGGCCTGCTGCGCCAGGGCGAGCGAGAGCAGGTGGAGCGCACGTTTCGCGCCCATCTCGGGATCGACTTGCGCGTCGTGGACGCGCGTGACCGATTCCTCAAGGATCTGGCTGGCATCGAGGACCCGGAGGAGAAGCGCCGGCGCATCGGCCACGTGTTCATCGATGTGTTCGAAGAGGCCGCGCGTCACGTCGTGGGCGACGTGGCATTCCTGGTACAGGGGACGCTGTACCCGGACGTGATCGAGTCCGCGTCGCCGCGGGGCGGGCCGTCGGTGACGATCAAGACGCACCATAACGTGGGTGGGCTCCGCCCCGACCTCCCCTGGGCGCTGATCGAGCCGCTGCGCGAGCTGTTCAAGGACGAAGTGCGCGAGGTGGGGCGGGAGCTGGGCCTCCCCGAGGAGATCGTGGGACGACACCCGTTCCCCGGGCCCGGCCTCGCGATCCGGGTGCTCGGCCCCGTCACCGAGCCGCGGCTCGACCTGCTACGCCGCGTGGACGCCGTTTATCTCGAGGAGATCCGCGCCGCCGGGCTGTACGACCAGATCTGGCAAGCGTTCGCCGTGCTGTTGCCCATCAGGTCGGTAGGCGTGATGGGTGACGGACGCACGTACGATCACGTGGTGGCCTTGCGGGCCGTGACCAGTCGCGACGGGATGACGGCGGATTGGTATGCTTTTCCACCGGAAGTGCTCGGGGCGATCAGCAGCCGGATCATTAATGAAGTCCGGGGAGTCAACCGGGTCGTATACGATGTGAGCTCAAAGCCGCCGGCGACGATTGAGTGGGAATAGGGGTCGCCGGACGCTAGGACGCTAGGTTGTAAGACTTAGCGAGCCCCGCTCGCGCTCATCTTCTTCAACAGGCCGTACACTAGCTTGGCGCAGTGCTCTCGGCGTGCTTTCACTGCTACGAGGTCTGCTTCCGCTAGGTAGCCCAGCAGGGTCACAAGTTCGAGGATTGCTTCAAGCTCATGTAGGGACGCGCGCGCGATATCCAGGTAGCGGCGGAATTCGCGGGACCCGCGCCGGCTCGCGCCTTCAGCGATGTTGAGGGCAACACTGTGCGCTGCCCGCCGCCATTGATCTCCGAGCGCGTACCGTTCATTGGATGGCAGTCTTTGAATCGCGTCGCGCGACAACACAACCAGCGCGGCCGCCTCCTTCCATGCGAGCAGATTGCGGAAGTCTCCCACGGAGAGAGCATGCCGGATGCGCCACGTGTGAGCGGTACCGTTTTCGCGCGTTGATCAGCAAAGGGACGCTCCTGGGACCTAGCGTCCTAGCGTCCGGCAACCGTCTAGATATTCTTCTCCTCCAGCAGCTTCAAGAACTCCAGCGGCGCCTTGAGCTTCGCGAGCCTGTCGGGCACATCCGGCTCTTTCGCGAACTGGGCGATCTTGCCCAGCACCGGCAGATATTGATTCGATATTTCGAGCGGTGGGGCGACGATGAGGAAGAAGTAATGCACCGGCTTACCGTCGATGGCCCCGAAGTCCACGCCCTCCAGCTTGCGGGCGAACGCGACGCGCAGCTTGGCCACGACGAGCGAGCGGCAGTGCGGGATGGCGATGTTCTGACCGATGCCCGTCGAGCCCAGTGTCTCGCGGCGCTTGAGCATCTTGTACAGCAGCGCGTCGGATTTTTCGTCGAGCTTCAAGAGGCCGACGAGCTCTTTCAGCACGGCGTCCTTGGTGGTGCTTTGCAGGTGCAGATTGATCGCGTCTTCGGCGAAGAACTCGCGCAGCTGCACGGGGAGGCGGCTCCAGGGGTGACGGGCGCGAAACGTAATGACTGGTTGCCCGCCACGCAACGCGCCATTACGTTCTGACACATGGACTTCCCGTATCGCGTCGCGCACGAGGTGCCGCTCTTCCTCGCCCCCATGGCGGGAGTGTCGGAGTCTCCGTTCCGGCTGTTGTGCCGCCGCCACGGGGCCGACGTGGTCGTGTCGGAGTTCATCTCGTCGGTCGGGGTGGCACGCGGCATCGACCGGGTCTTGGCGGACGGGAAGTTTGACCCCGCCGAGCGCCCATACGGCATCCAGCTCTACGGTGCAGAAGCGGACGTCATGGGGCGCGCGGCGGCGCTCGTGACCGAGCTGTTCCAGCCGGACTTCCTGGACATCAACTTCGGCTGCCCCGTCAAGAAGGTAGTGCGCAACAACGGCGGCTCGGGGTGTCTCAAGGACCTCGGCCTGGTGCAAGGGATCATCCGCGCGGTGCGCGGGGCGACCCATCTCCCCGTCAGCGTGAAGATCCGGAGTGGCTGGGACGACGCACAGCGGGATCCCGTGACGATCGCTCTGCGCTGCCAGGACGCGGGTGCACAGGCCCTCACCCTGCACGCGCGCACCCGCACGCAGATGTTCTCGGGGAGCGCGAACTGGGACGAGATCGCGCGCCTGGTTGAGCGCCTCGCCATCCCCGTAATCGGCAACGGCGACGTGCAGCGCCCCGAGGACGTGCTCGCGATGCGGCGGCACACCAACTGCGCCGGGATCATGATCGCGCGGGGCTCGTTCGGGAACCCCTGGATTTTCGAGCAGGGACGGGACCTGCTCGATGGCCGCCACAAGCGGCCCGACCCCACGCCGGAGCAGCGGTTCAGCACGGCGCTCGCTCATGCGCGCCTGGCTCTCGAGAAGCAGGGAGACACGCGCCGCACCGCGCTCGAGTTCCGGAAGCACTTCGGGTGGTACACGAAGGGGGTCCCCGGGGCCGCCGCGCTGCGCGAGCGGCTGTTCCGGATCGAGTCGATGCGCGAGGCGGAGGAGATCTTCGCCCAGTTCCTCGAGACCCGGGAGGTTGAGGCGGCGGCCGCATGACGCATGACGACGTCGGGCGCCTGATCGAACGACTGGCGTTCGCCTCCATCGATCACCTCCGGCCTCATACGCAGGGGCACGCGGAGGTGATTTTTTGTTCCGGGAAGACGCCGGGGCAGGTGACCGCGATCGCCGAGCGCCTGGCGGCGGCCACCGGGGCGGGGGAATTCCTCGCCACGCGCGCCGAGCCGCCGCACGTCGAGGCGCTCCGCGCCCGCTTCCCCCGCGCCGAGGTCAACGAGCTGGGGCGCACCGTGTACCTCGCCCCCGATCCCGAGCCCCCTCCCACGGGCCGCGGCACGGTGCTCGTCGTGACGGCGGGTACGAGCGACCTCCCCGTGGCCGAGGAGGCCGCGGTCACGGCGCGTGCGCTCCGCAACCGCGTCGAGCGCCTCACCGACGTCGGGGTCGCGGGGATCCACCGCATCCTCACCCAGACCGACGCGTTGCGCAGCGCCGCCGTCATCATCGTGGTCGCCGGAATGGAAGGGGCCCTGCCCAGCGTGGTGGGCGGCCTAGTGAAGGTCCCCGTCATCGCGGTGCCGACGAGCGTCGGGTACGGCGCCTCGTTCGGCGGGGTCGCCGCGTTGCTGGCGATGCTCAACTCCTGCGTCGCCGGCGTCACCGTGGTGAACATCGACAACGGGTTCGGCGCCGCCGCCGCCGCGAGTCGCATCAACCACTCATGAGTGGCCGCGCGGTGTGGGTCGGGCGCGCCTTCGCCGTGCTCGGCCTCGCGGCCGTCGGCCTGGCCTACGTCCACGCCGATCTCTACGCGCTGCTCGCCGGGATCGGCGGGTTCGTGGCGGCGACCGGCTTCGCACTCGCTCCTCTGGTCCGTGAGTGGCTCAACGATCGGGCGCTCGCCCGGCCCTCCGACTTCGCCCACGTCGTGGACCTGTTGCGGCGCGCGCACGCCGGCCGCGCCGCCTGGGTCGTCGGCCTCCCGGACGGCGACATCGAGGTGGGGGATCCGGTGGACGTGAGCCGCGAGGTGCGGGGGCGCGGGGCGGCCATCGTGCAGCTGGCATCCATTGACGGTCGGGCGCACGTGTCGCGCGAGGCCGAGGGCACATTCGTCGCGGTGGGCGACTTCCCGTTCGGGGCCGGGGTACTGCTGGTCGAGGCGGACGCCAGCGCGGGCATCGCCGAGACGGTTGCGGAAGAGCTGCGCCGCCTCGTCGCCGGCATGCGGCTCAGCCAGGTCCCCGAGCGCGGCGAGCACGGCGACCGCGTTGCGAAGCAGTTTGCCGCCATGGCGGGAGGCGCGCAGAGCCTCGAGGGCGTCGCCAAGGCGGGCGTGGAGCTGGCACAGCAGCTGGCTCAGCGCGGCGCGGCCATCGTGCTTCAGGGCGGCGGGCCCGGGCAGGGCCTGCGCCTCGTCGCCGTCTCGACCGGCGCCGATCAGCGGCTCGTGGGACTGGCGGTGCCGGACGGGGCGCCCGCGGCGCGGGCGGTGAGCGCGGCCATGCCCGTCGTGTCGTACGGCGAGGAGGACGTGTTCGGCGTGGCCCTCGCCAATCGCCGCCGCCAGGATCGCGCCGGGAGCGCGTTCCCGTTGACGGACGGCCACTTCGCGATCGGGGCGTTGGTCGTCACCGGAGCGCCGATTGAACCCGAGGGCCCGCTCGCCGAGCAGCTCCAGCGGCTGGTGGTGGAGCTTGGCTCGCGGCTCGCCGCGGCGCGGGCCGTACACGAGGCCGAGCAACGCGCCGTCGTCGATCCGCTCACCGGCCTGCGCAACCGGCGCGAGCTCGATCGCCAGCTGAGTCGCCACCTGCGGCTCGAGCAGCCGCCCCAGGTCACCCTCATCTACCTGGATCTCGATCGCTTCAAGGTCCTGAACGACACCCTGGGCCACGCAGCGGGCGACGCGGCGCTGCGTCATGTGGCGGGGATCCTGCTGGCGGCGGTCCGCGACCAGGACCTCGCGGCGCGGATCGGCGGGGAGGAGTTCGCGATCTGGATGGCGCACACGCCCCTGCTGCGCGGGCTGGAAGTCGCGGAGCGGATCCGGCTCGCAGTCGAGACCACGGTGTGGCGCTGGAACGGCACGCCGTACCCGCTCACGGCGTCCTGCGGCGTCGCCGGGTTCCCCGAAAGTGTGGGAGACGTCAACAACTTGCGAAGCGCCGCGGACGCCGCGCTGTACCGCGCCAAGCAGGGGGGTCGCAACCGTGTTGAAATCGCGGCCGGGGGTGGCTAGCTTCGTCCTAGGGGGTGACAGGTTTCGACGGGTAGGACGAGGATATCGCTGCGTGCCCAGGGTCTCAGTCACCTGGTTAATCCACTGGGAAATTCATAACTGCCAATTCAAACCTGGCACTGGCTGCGTAAGCTTCGGCTTCACGCACCTGCGTGAGTGGCAGCCCGCCTGAGGCGGCGCTCACGTATCGCAAAGTCGGGCTGGTGTGACCTGGGGCCTCAACGGGTTACGCCTACGCACGTAGGAGCGGTTTCGGAGTCACGCTCGGACCGGGGTTCGATTCCCCGCGCCTCCATTCGTAGCACCATCCAGTCGCACCGGCCTCACTCTGGGGCCGCTGTCGTCGCACGACCACTGCGTCCATTCCACGGATTGATGAATACGCGCCGCAGCGGCCACACCACTTGGCACGCTGGGTGATCAACATCGAGCCGCGTGTCGCCTGACGCGTTGCGCGTGCGCGGCGTCTCGCGCGCGCACGCTCGCCCTCCATGCCGTGCGGCATGTCGTTTGCCTCAGACATGAAGCGCGCGCTGCTCGTACCGATCAGCGCGGCGTTTCCGTGAACCTGTGTGTCTCTTGAGGAGGTACGGACAGATGAAACACCTCGACCTCACCTTGGAGAAACTCGAGGAGCGCATCGCGCCTTGGGACATCTCCCTCCCCATCGACATCGGTGGTGGCAGCGCCAGCGGCAGCTGTGGCAACACCAAGCCGTCGAAGGAAACGCACGAAAGCTGCGGTTGCTGATGTAGCAAGGAGCGGGCGTCGGGGGAAACCCCGGCGTCCGCGCCTTTCCATATCATGTCCACCACGGCTCCGCCGAGGTTTCGGCGCGATCTGACGATCGTACCGCGCCAAGCGGCCGGCGAGCGGTTCTTCGTTGTGAAGGACCCCGCGTCCGGCCGCTTCTTTCGTTTTCGGGAAGCTGAGCACTTCATCGCGGAGCAGCTGGACGGCGCCACGCCGGTGGACGTCGTACGGCGCAGAGCCGAGGCCGCGTTCGGTGCGTCGCTCCCGGACGCGACGCTGCGGGCGTTCCTCGCCAATCTGACGAAAGCCGGGCTGCTGGAAGGCACATCCTCGAGCCCGAGAGACGGTGCCGGCCGCCGGCGATGGTTGCGCGGCACGTTGCTGTATCTGCGGTTCCCGCTCTTCGACCCCGACCGGGTGTTCGCGTGGATTGCGCCGCGTGTCCGCTTCTGCTTCACCCCCGGCTTCGCGGCGCTCTCGATCGGCCTCGTGGTACTCGCCACGGCCCTGACGATCGGCAACGCGGCGGACATGACGCGGGACCTGCGCGACGCGGTCCGCGTCGCGTCGCTCCTCCCCGTGCTGTTCGTGATCCTGCTGGTCGGGGCGGCGCACGAATCCGCCCACGGCGTGACCTGCAAGCATTTCGGCGGCGCGGTACACGAGCTGGGGTTCATGCTGATCTACTTCAACCCGGCCTTCTACTGCAACGTCAACGACGCCTGGCTCTTCCCCGAACGCTCGAAACGGCTGCTCGTGGGTCTCGCGGGACTGTACGTGGAGCTCGTGGTGTGGGCGCTCGCGGTGCTCACCTGGCGCACCACGGATGCGGGAACGTGGGTTCATGCGACCGCCTTGTTCGTCACGGCGGTGGCAGGCCTGCGGAGCTTCCTGGACCTGAACCCGCTCATCAAGCTCGATGGCTATTACGTGTTGAGCGACTACCTGGAGATCCCCAACCTGCGACGCCGCGCCTTCAGGTACGTGGGCGACCTGATCAAGCGGCTCGTGGGCACTGGAGAGGGCCCCGACGGCACGCTCTCGCCACGAGAGCGGCGACTCCTGCTCGCGTACGGCCTCATCGGGACGATCAGCTCGTTCGCGCTGCTCGCCTACGGCATCGTGAAAGTGGGCGGCTATCTCCTCGCGAGCCACCGGCAGGCAGGATTCCTGGCCTTCGCAGGCTACGCGGGCCTCAAATCCCAGCGGCGCGTCCGCAGATTGTTCGGGCGCCCCTCGGGAAGTGGGGACCCGGACGAGGGCGATCCCGACGACGCTCCGGGGGACTCCGGGCCTGCTCCCTCCCCCGACCCCGGTCAGCGGACCAAGGGCCGCACGTGGCGGAGGGTGGCGTGGCCGGCGCTCGCCGTTGTGGTACTCGCGTGGCTGGCCCTCGGACACATGGAGCTCCGCGTCGGGGGGCCCGTCGTGATTCTGCCCGAGGAGAACACGGACGTCCGGGCCGCCGTCGAGGGGATCATCGCCCAGGCGCTTGTGGACGAAGGGCAGCAGGTCCGGCCGGGCGACGTGATCGCCCGGCTCTCCGATGTGGACCTTGAGGCCGAGCTCAAGAAGAGCGAAGCCCGGGTACGGGAGCTCCAGGCGGATCTCGCGAAACTCGAGGCAGGCCCCACGCCACAGGACATCGCCCTCGCGCGCACCGCGCTCGCCAAGGCCCAGGACGACGTCCGGTTCACGCAGAGCAAGCTCGCGAGGGACAAGACCCTCTTCGACCGTAACATGATCTCCGCACAGGAGCTCGAAGACTCGCAAGCGGCGGCGGCGGCCGCGGCACACGCCGTGGCCGACGCGCAGGGGCGGCTCGATCTGCTGCTGCGGGGCGCGCGCCCGGAGGACATTGCCGCGGCGCGGGCGCAGCTCGAAGGGGAACGGGCGGAACAGCGCTACCTCACCCGACAGCTGGGGCTCGTGGACATCGTGAGCCCCGTGGCTGGAACCGTGGCGACCCCCTCTCGCGACCTGCACGAGCTCGTAGGCCGGCACGTCACTAGGGGCGACCTGATCGCGAAGGTGTTCGAAGTGCGCACCGTTGCAGCGCAGGTGACCGTGGGTGAGAAGGACGTGGCGGACGTGCACCCGGGCCAGCCCGTGGTGCTCCGTTCGCGCGCCTGGCCGAACATCACGTTCAGCGGTGCGGTGGCGGCCATCAGTACTGCGGCGGACGGGTTCGTCTCCCCGGGAGACGCTCAGGCAGCTGAAGGCACTCCGGCACCGAGCAGCGCCAACGCCGTGAGGAGCTTTGTCGTCACGACCCACGTGGACAACAGCGCCGGGCGGCTCCGTGCCGGCATGACCGGGTTCGCCAAGATCTCGTGCGGGCGCCGGCGCGTGACGAGCCTGCTGATGCGAAGCCTCGCGCACACCCTCAGAGTGGAGTTCTGGTCATGGTGGTAATCGCTCCAGCGCCCGCCGACAGCCTGGCGCCCGCGGATCACCGCGCCGTGGGACGAGGGTTGTACCTGATCGGACGCCCGCCGCTGCAGGACTTCGTGCGCTATGTCCGCCGTCACGCGCTCAACCCGGCGCGGGACGGAGACCTCGTCGATGCGTGGCAGGCGGCCCACAAGGTCGTGCAGGAGCTCGAGGCCACGGAGGCGGGCTGTGCCGATGATCCGCCGATTCGGAAGACGGGACCCGAGCACGAGCCGCTCCTGATCTCCCTGCTCAAGGATCCCCTGGTCCACCACTTCGACAAGGTGCCGACCGAGATTGCGTTCGTGGAGCTCGACCGGCTGGTCGTGTTCCAGCCGCACATCGACATCACGTTCTCCGGGCAGCTCGAGCAACGGCTTGGCCCACGGCCGAGCGACGAGGAGCTGTTTCGCGTGTGTCTGCCTTACGACCACCCTCAACCTCCGGTGACGTCGTCGCGCCTCCACGGCAACAAGTTCGTGTTCGTCTCGCCGTCAAACGACCTGCGCTTGCTCGACCCGGTGGCGCTCCAGCCGCGCCACATCAAGGACTATCCGCCGAACACCGGTCTCGCGGGGATCGTGGGAGTCGCGGTGGGGTTCGGCTCGAACTTCATGAACGCGATCTACGCCGAGAAGCGCCTCGTCCTCGTCAACGGCAGCCACCGCGCGTACACGCTGCGCAGGATGGGCGTGACCCACGCTCCCTGCATCATCCAGCACGTCGCGTCGGGCGACGAGCTGGAGCTCGTGGGTCCGGAGACGGTGCGGAAGCATCCCGAGCGCTACCTCACCCACCGCAGGCCCCCGATGCTGAAGGACTACCTGAACCCGGCGCTCCACATGGTCATGAAGATGCCGCGCCGCTTGCGGCAGATCACCGTGCGCTTCGAGGTGGAGGAGGAGTCGATTCCGATGCTCGGAGAATCAGGCCTCGGCTGAGCTGAGCAGCGTCGCCGGCGCCGCCCGTACGGCCCGCCAGGCCGGGACCAGCGCGCCCGCGATGGCCGCGGACACGAGTCCCAACGCGGGGCCAAAGACGACGCCGAGTGTGCGCGTTGGAAGACCTGGCAGAACCTCGGCGAGTAGCCCCGAGACCATGATCCCGAGCCAGAGGCCAAACAGCACGCCGCTGACACCCACGCCCAGGGCCCTCGCCAGCACAAACCCCAACACCCGCCGGCGCCTGGCTCCCACCGCGCGGCGCACCGCGAGCTCGAGCAGCGCGCCCTGCACCCACATGCGCAACACCGCGAACGTGCCGAGCAGCGCGATGAGGAAGGCCACGTTCCCCTCGAGGGCGAAGAACCGGCCGAACCAGCGCACGGGAGCCGCCTCCACCGCGAGCAGGCGCGACCCCGATCCACGGAACGTCACACTGGCGGCTCCTCCCAGCGTCGCGCGCGCGAGCGCTCCCGCGTCGGGAGGCGACACCCCGGGACGGGGAACGACGAGCAGCTGAGCGTGGTCCGGCGGTTGTTGCAGCGCGCTGACGTAGACGGCGTAGCGGGACAGGAGCCCGGCACCGAACCCCGGACCTTCGCGGTCGCGTACGACGCCGATCACCGTGTACCAGCCGTGCCGACCCAGGAACACCTTGCGGCCCACCGCATGACCGTTCTCGAAGTGCCACGCCGCGAGCCGCTCGTTCACCACGACCACAGGAGCCGCGCCTCGGTCGGCCAGCGCTTCGAACCCGCGTCCCGCCACGAGGGGAACGCGGAGTGTGCGAAACGTGTCGGGGCTGACCGCGCGCAGCGCCGCCACCACATCGTGAATCGGCTTGGGCAGGCCGCCGTCGTAGCAGCGGCCGCAGTCGGTGAGAATGACGTCTTCGGTGCCGAGCCCGGCCGAGGTTCCGGCACTGGTCAGACTGACGGCGTCGAACGCAGGCTCGGCCGCGAGACGGCGGAGCAGCGACGCGTACCGCGCGGCGCGCAGGGCCGGTGGCTCGGGGGCCATCACGTCATAAACCAGGGCATCCGTCTGCAATCCAGGCGCGGCTCCGGCCACCGCTCCCGCCACCCGACCGAGCTGGCCTGCCGCCACGAGGAGCGCGAGAGAGATGCCGAGCTGCAGCGCCGGCAGCACCAGCCCCTGGGGCGCAGAGGACGGCGTGACGCGGCGACCGCGCGCCGATCGCGACAGCGCGGAGAGGAGTGCGCCGCCCAGGATCACTCCGGCAATCCCCGCCACGGCGACCGTGACCGGCCCGAGCGGTCCTGGCGACGCGGTCCCCGGCCAGGCCGCGAGCGCCAGGCGCCCTCCCACCAGGCCAGCAGATGTGCCCAGGCCGAGGGCAATCGCGACGAGGACGATGCCCTCGACGAACGCGGCGCCGAGGAGCTCGCGCCGCCGCGCGCCCACGGCGCGCCGCACCGCCAGCTCGGTGCGCCGCGCGGAGGCGCGGGCGAAAGAGAGCACCGTGATCGTCAGGACCGCCACGCCGAGCACGGTCACGGCCAGATCCACGAGCAGTTCGCTCAGACTCGCGATGGCGCGCCGCTGGGTTTCGGCCGGCGGCACGGCGAGTGAGGTCCACTCGATCCCGAAGTCCGCCGGCCGCACGGTGCTGAGCCCCAGGTGCGTGGCGCCAGCCAGCACGGGGAGTGCGACGGCCAGAGCCAGGGCGCCCGCGAGCGAGAGCCATACCGCCGGCCAGGCGTAGGCGCGCAGGGCCCAACAGGCGGATTCGGTAGCCCGGCGCAGTGCGCTCACACCGTGGCTCTGGTGCGGTTGACCACCCCTGCCTCCTCCAGCGCCGCCTGCGCCGCCGCCAGGCGCGCGATCGGCACGCGGAACGGCGAGCACGACACGTAGTTCAAGCCGCTGCGGTGGCAGAACTTGACCGAGCTCGGCTCGCCGCCGTGCTCGCCGCAGATTCCCACCTTCAGCTCCGACCGTACCCCGCGACCCAGCCGCACCGCCATCGCGATCAGCTTGCCCACGCCGTCCTGGTCCAGCACCTGGAACGGGTCGTCCGGCAGGATCCCGTGCTCCACGTAGAACGGCAGGAACCGACCGGCGTCGTCGCGCGACAGTCCGAACGTGGTTTGCGTGAGGTCGTTCGTGCCGAACGAGAAGAACTCGGCCTCTTTCCCCAGCTCATCGGCGGTGAGGGCGGCCCGCGGCAGCTCGATCATCGTGCCGACGAG
>WNGO01008006.1_pt1 | contig 13110 bp, 11 predicted proteins | sample 5400511 | NCBI WGS metagenome assembly WNGO01 (sample SAMN13153380, study PRJNA577476) | soil metagenome | isolation source: 20 cm soil or saprolite under Garry oak tree replicate 2 | place: USA:California | collected 2016-06-15
GAACTTCGCTTCGTAGCTCGCCGAAGCCACTACGCCGCGCCCCACCAACACGGGCTTGCCGCGCAGCCTGGGATTCAGCACTTGCTCCACCGAAGCGAAAAACGCGTCCACATCCACGTGCACAATGTTAGGAATTCTGCGGCTGGAGTTTTTGCATATTCCCAGCCACGCCCAGGCGGACCACGGATTTTTCTCCGCCGCCGTTTCCGTGCGTGGTGTTTCTGCTGAATCCGGACTCTGTGCCACAATTTCCTGTCCCGTGCCCCCGTGTCGCGGGTCTTCCTTGTCCTGAGACCCGCACTGTCGGTTGAAGGCAGCCCTGCGTTTCTCCTCATCCGCAGTTGCTTGAATCACATTGATGGCCTCAATGGCCGGGCCGGTGAATTCGTTTTCGACACAGACGTCCATGGCATCTCCTCATAGGGAAGCGGCAACTTATACTGTCGTCCGGGCGGTATGGACCGGAGCGGAGCGCGTTTTTGCGTCACCGATGGGTCTTCGGGATCGAGGGATCACTCTTTCGAGTCGACCCCTCACCCCGCTTAGGGCTCGGAACTTTCAACGGGCGGCGGCCGTCTCGTGAGAGCCTTTACGGCAATGGAGCCGGCGCGCCACCCGTTTCCCGTTTCCTCTACCGCCCGCACTATAGGCGAACAAAAAGCGAAAGTCAACACCTTTCATTATATCTGCACGGTTACAGGTCTTTCGTGGATTTGGCTCTATCCGTTTTTTCCTCTTCGGCAATCGTGGCCGCTAGATTTATTACCTTGTTCAGCGCTGCTCGTTTTTCCGATGCGGCCGGCAGGTCGCTTCCCGGCAGCGGTCGCGGAAGCCGAAGCAGTCGGTGAATTGTGCTCCATGACACAAGAAGCTGCACCCTCCCCGAAACGGAAGGGTGCAGCCCTTTGCTCATCCACTCGGTGTCAGTTCATCTGCGTTCGTGGAGGCGATTTCCGCAGCCTCGGACTCGATTTCCTGGAGTTGCGCCGCGCTGACAAAGCCGAGACTCTGATTCGGCTTGGTCGTCGTGGACCTCAATTTCCAGGCGATCTCTTCCATATCTTCCTTACTCGCCAATCGCCTGTCCTCGTAGAACGTGCATTCGCGGACCGGGAAGCGAATTTCGCGCTCGATATAGAAGGTTCTGCAAAACACTTCTTCTTCAGTTGCACGAAATCCGGTGATGATGTGGCCGCGCGTGCACGTTCGGCACAAGGATTCGCATCCTTCCGGGATGCCCCCTTTGACTCGAATCGTGACCATACCCTTCTCTTTTCTAGGAAGCGCTGCAGCGCTTCGGGCTTGCTCCTGGTGCGCAAACACATCGTGGAAGCACACCAAGAGCGGTGACTCGCGCTAAACTCACGCGACAACGCGGCGCGCAAATGGCCGCTCAATGTCGGAAATTTAGAAATATTGCCGGACGTAAAGTGGGCTAGCCGAAGAGAGCAGACAACGTCCATTCGCTGCCGCGACTATTTCGCTCCGGCAACGCCGCAAAACGGCCGTGTTCGATCAACCGCTGCATGGGACATAGTCCTCCTGAGGACATCCCGCAAAATGCCACACAAAGATCACAATGTAAATCAGAAAAAATCGAGCAGGGCCAAAAGAATGTCAAACGGCTGAATTTTGCCAGCGAACGGTTGCTGTGGCCTCAGCGGTATCACACTTACACGGCGCTGGATTTCCCCGTAAGCCTTGGTCAGCACCGCTTCCTGAGCAACCCGGAAGAACCGGCGGTCCTGTTCATGCTGCGAACTCCGTGCAAGCCCGGATTGCCGCAGCGGGACCAAAATCGCGCCGGGTGCTCGGAGCTGCTGGAGACGCCCTTCTCGAAATTCGACAGAAACATCCGCGACCAGTTGGGCCGCATGCTGGGTGGAGCTGGATTCGACCACTCCGATGCCGGCGCCAGCGCCAATACCGACGTGGCCATCGATCAGGCTTGGCGCGCCGTCCGGGAACTCCTGGCCATCATAAATAAGGACCAGGAAACACGCACACGGTGAACATTTCGTTTGATCACGCGGGGAAGAAGACCGCGGCAACCTTCGCCGGTCCTGTAAGCCTAATCGCTTTCGGAAGAGAGCAGTATCTTTGGCATGCTGATCGAAATGTGGGCATCGCCGACCCTGACGGGCCGGGGTGAGGTCCACCGTGACCGCCGGCGCGTTCACGAATTTCTCACTCGCCGCTTCGGTACGGTCGTCCGAGGCGTCATCTGGGCTGTCAGGACCGGCTCGAAATGAAGATGCGGCCATTCGCCGAGAAGTGTGATAATGTCCCTAAGTAGACTCCCGAAGTAGAATTGCCTGAATTCCTTGAAGGGCGAGCTTTGCGATTCTCCCTCCATTGATTTCAGCCAATTTCAGGCTAACGCCTCGTAGTGTCTGGGAAGTGGCACTTTACCAAGATCCTGCGCTCGTAGTGCTTCGAAGAGTACAGGGAGAATTAAAGATGAAGAGTTTATTTGTGGGCAAGGGAGACCGGGCGTGCACGCGGTTTTGCTTTCGTCGAAATGCCCAATGACGCGGAAGCGGCGCAGGCCATGGCCGCCCTGGATGGGAAAGAAGTTGGCGGGCGCAATTTGAAGGTGAATGAAGCGCGCCCTAAGGGCGAAGGCGGCCCGCCACGCGGTCCGAAGAACTTTGGCGGCCCGGGCGGAGGCGGCGGGCGCGGCAAGGGCGGCGGACGAGACCGTTTTTCGAACGAAGATTACCGTGAGTCGGCGCGCCAGCCCCGCGAACCGCGCTGGTAGTCGTCTTTTCCATGAATGGGCTGGACGGCAGGGACCAGGGCCCTCGCCGCACTCTGCTGTAGGAGAGGCTTATGACCACGACATTCCAGAAGCGGCAGAAAGAAATGAAGCGCATCGAGAAGCGCAAGATGAAGGAAGAAAAGCGCGCGCAGCGAAAGCTGGATAAGACCAACGCTCCGGAAGTCGAACATGATCCCGCGTCCGATCCAACCATCGACTGGAATCACAGCAACGAGATAACTTCACACGAGTGACTTTGCCGAGTCTCAGCCTGGGCTTCGCCGGTGAAATTCCTTCTCTCATTGGCCGGATGCAGGGACAGTGCTGTCTCTGCAGCGACGCTCGAATGAATTAGCAATCCATCCCGGCTTCTGTATAATTTTCTTCAGCGGTCGAAAACCAACTTTCACGGAGCTTTTCGCCAATCTTGGCGAAGAGGAAATCATGCCGCCAGGTCGCCGAAGTCTTTGCGCAATCATTTTGTTTGCCGCGGTCGTGGCTTTTTTGATCGTTGCTCCAGCGGTCGCGCATGCAATCCTCCTCGAATCAAACCCTCCTCTGAAGAGTGCGGTATCGGGACCAGATGTTCCGATCAAGCTCCGCTTCAATGTGCGCATCGATGCGCTCCGCTCCCGACTGACGCTAATCCATCCGGACGGCTCCGCGCAGGCGCTCGAAATCAACAAACAGACTCCCGCGGACACGCTCTCGGCCGAGGCCACTGGCTTGGCCCCCGGCGCCTACCGCCTCCGCTGGCAAGTGCTGGCCTCCGACGGTCACATTACCCGTGGTGAAATCCCCTTCACTGTCACGCCATCCTGATTCACGTTCATGGCTCGCTTACTTCAAGTCTTCGGCTTCCTCTCCGTCCTGTTCCGCGGGGCGACGCTGACGTTTCAGTCTCTCGCGGTTGGCGGCATTGTTTTTCTAATTTTCGTCGTCCGTCGCGCGAAAGAGGATTTGGTGGCGATACAAGAAGCCTGTCTACGCTCGATTCGGCGCTCGGCGATCGTGCTGGCGGTGATGCAGATTTCCTACGTCCTCGCCAACTCGCTGATTCTGAGGCAGTCCGCCGACATGTCTCTTCGCGAAATCGCCGGCGCGAATTTCGTTCTCGCCGGTGCAATTGGTTTCGTGGCGGCCTTGAGCGCCATCGCGTTTGCGACCGCCAGACGCTCATCCGGCTACACTGATCTGCTTCTTCCCGCGGTCGCCATCATGGCCTCCTCGGTTATGACCAGTCACTCCGTGGCTCGCCTGGATTATCGTGTGCCGCTGGTCGCTTTCACCGCCCTGCATCAAGCGGCGACGGCCTCCTGGCTTGGCGGTTTACCGTACCTGCTGATCGCTATCCGGAGAGCCCCGACTCCGGACTTCGCGCGCCAGCTCAGCGCCAGGTTTTCGCAACTCGCCGTGGCGAGCGTTGCCATGCTCGCTTCTGCCGGTGTGGTGCTAGGTTTTGCCTACGTTGGCTCATTCAAGGCGGTCTACGGAACTTCCTATGGCGCGATGGTCGCCACCAAAGTGCTTCTCTTCGGCCTTCTCTTGTTTCTCGGAGCGCTCAATTTTCAACTCGTCCGCCGCGGACCGGCCAGCTCCATTCTTGCCAGCCTGAAGCGCTTCGGCGAAGCCGAAATTGGCATCGGCATCACCGTGATCCTTACTGCCGCTTCGCTGACTTCACTCCCTCCCGCCGTGGATCTCACTCACGACCGCGTCAGCGGTCAAGAAATCTTCGCTCGCATGTCTCCACGCTCACCAAGATTCGCCAGTCCATCTGTTCAAGAGCTGCCCGAAGACGCTTACGCCGCTCAGAAAAAAGCCTTCGAATCCGGCTCGCTCTCGACCGAATCCTACGTTCCCGGCCAAACCGGCACACGTCCGAACACCCCTGCCGAAAAGGCTTGGTCCGAGTACAACCATCACTGGGCAGGCATTGTCGTTCTCTCCATGGGACTGATGGCCCTGGTCGCGCAAGCGGGAAAAGTCTCCTGGGCCCACAATTGGCCGCTCGCCTTCCTCGGCCTTTCGGCCTTTCTATTTCTCCGCAGCGATCCGGAGACCTGGCCGCTCGGGCCCGTTGGCTTCTGGGCAACCCTTGCGGATCCAGAAGTCCTTCTGCACCGTTTCTTTGCGGTGCTGGTAATCGCTCTGGCGGCATTTGAATGGCGCGTACAAACGGGCCGCGTCGTCTCCGGCCGAGCCCGGCTGGTATTTCCCGTGCTGATCGCTGTTTCCGGCGCATTGCTCCTCACCCATTCCCATAGCCTCGGAAACCTCAAGGAAGAAGTCCTCGCCGAGCTAAGCCACATTCCGCTCGCGATTCTGGCTGTGACCGCGGGATGGTCGCGCTGGCTGGAACTTCGCCTTCCCTTCGAGAATCAAACGCGAAACGTCCTGGCCCGCCTCTGGCCGCTTTGTATTGCGCTGATCGGCGTTGTCCTGCTGAACTATCGCGAAATGTGATTCGCTAATGGAGCATATTCCTGCCATCCCGAGCGAAGCGAAGGATCTCAAGCGCTCCATGCCTCAGTTGAAAAGTTTGACCAGGTGTGGCTCGTTCTGGCGGAAGGTAAAGCTGGTTCCGGGACCTGGACTCGAACCAGGATACTCAGCTCCAAAGGCTGATGTCCTACCGATTAGACGATCCCGGAACCGGTCCAATTAGTGTAGCAGACGCCCGCAAGTGCCCCCAAGCGCCGCCAGTCCAGTGAATTTCAGGCCGGCTCATTTTCCGTGCCTTTCTCGGGCAGCCGGTGATAACGTTTCTAGGCTGGCCTGCGTCCTACCGGGCATACGTGGCGCGCTCGAAACCTTTTCAATAACTTGCGCGTAGAATAGACAGGGGAAATGCACGCATGAAGCGTCGGGTTATGCTCCGGGAACCGATCAGCGTGGCCTTGGAGACCCTGCGCGTTCACAAGATGCGCTCCTTCCTGATGCTCCTCGGAATTATCCTGTCGGTTTCCACGCTAATCGTGGTCATTGCCCTTATTTCGGGGGTAAACCGCTACATCGCAGACCGCGTTGCCAATATGGGCTCCAACGTCTTTCTGTTGACTCGCTTTCCCATCATCACGGACGTCGATGAATACGTGAAGGCGAACAGGCGCAACAAAAAGGTTACCTGGGACGATTTTGAAGCTCTGCGCGACAATATGAAGCTGCCGCTGCGCGTAGGCGTGGAACTACGCATTGATGGAAAAGTGCGCGCGGGCTCGCGCGCACTCAACGACACGAACATCCGCGGCGTCACCGCCAACATGGTGGATATCGACATCGTCACACCCGGGGACGGACGCTACATCTCCGAGGGCGACGACCAGAGCCGCGCCCAGGTCACCATGATCGGCAACGACCTGGCCACCCAGCTCTTTCCGGGAGTCGACCCTGTCGGCCACGAACTGTTGATTGAGGGCCGGCCCTTCCTGATCGTCGGTATTGCGAAAACCATTGGCACGGCCCTCGGACAATCGCAGGATAACTTTGCGTATATACCGATCCAGACGTATTTCAAGATGTATGGGACCAACGACACCATCTGGCTCAACATCCAGGCGCGTGGAGCGGAGTGGATGGAACAGACACAGGACGAAGCGCGGGCCATGATGCGCGCGCGGCGCCATCTGCCTCCCAACGAAAAGGATAACTTTGGCTGGTGATCGGCGGCGTTGTTATCATGAACGTGATGCTCGCCACCGTCACCGAGCGGACGCGCGAGATCGGTATCCGTAAGGCCCTGGGCGCCCGCCACAACGACATTCTCCTGCAGTTCCTGGTCGAAGCGGCGGTCATGGCCGCAGTGGGCGGCGCCATCGGGGTCGGCGTCGCCTACGGAATAGCGGGCCTCACAACCGCAACCACGTCCGTACCTATGAACGTACCCATTGCTGCCGTGTTGCTCGCGGAGCTGATCTCCGCCGCCGTTGGCGTTTTCTTTGGCGTTTATCCGGCGCGGCGGGCGGCAAGCCTGCAGCCCATCGAAGCCTTGCGCCAGGAATTGTGAAGGCCATGGAAATCACCATGAGCATGAATATCGGCGAGAACGCTCGGATGGCGCTCAGTACTCTTCGTGAGAACAAGATGCGCTCCTTTCTCACGGTCCTCGGCGTGGTCATCGGTATCACCGCTCTTCTTTCCGTAGTCTCGATCCTCGTGGGCGTCTACGGTGACGTCAACGCCTATTTGTCCGACTACGGATCTGAAACCCTCTTTATCTTCCGCTTCGATCCCGGCATCCACACCGGCAGGCTGACTCCCGATGAACGCGCGCGCAAGCCGCTCACCTTGGAAGACGCCGAAGCCATCGCTCAATTCTGCCCTGCGGTTCGCGCGGTCACGGCCAGCGTCTATCCCCGTTGGGAAGATGAAGGTCCCGCTCGCGGGCCGGTGACCGCGCGCTATCGCGGCAAGGAAGTGTCGGGGATCGATTACAACGGGACGCTCCCTTCTAACGAAGAGGTTTTCAATTCCAGGCCGAGGACCGGGCGGTTCTTCAGCGACGCGGAAAACATGCATCGCGCCGACGTTGCCGTCATTGGTCCCGATATCGCCAAGACGCTTTACCCGGATATGGACCCACTCGGGAAACCCATCCAAATCGATGGCGTCTCTTACGAAGTCATCGGCGTTCTTGAGCCACGCAAAGGCCAGCTCGTTAAGGATCAATCCGCGGACAAAGCTGTGATGGTCCCTTATCGCACTTACCACAAACATATTCCTCAGGACGACGAAAATATGATCGGCGCCGTCGCCTACCCGGGTCACATGTCGGAAGCCGAGGATCAAATCCGCGGCGTGTTGCGGCGCCGCAGGAACGTGCCTTACAGTAAACCTGATAATTTTGGGATTTCCAGCGCGCAGCAGATCGCCGATCAGTTTCGTCAGATTACCGCGTCCGTGGCGCTTCTGATTTCCGTCATCAGTTCCATCGGACTTCTTGTCGGCGGCGTCGGCGTCATGAACATCATGCTCATGTCCGTCACGCAGCGCACCCGCGAGATTGGCGTGCGCAAAGCCATTGGCGCGCGCCGCCGCGACGTCATCTGGCAGTTTCTAACGGAAGCGATTGTGCTCACCGGCGCGGGAGGCGTCATCGGCGTGTTGCTCGGCGGCGGCATCAGCTTGCTGATCAACCTGGCCGTACCCAGTCTGCCGTCCTCCATTCCCCTCTGGGCTGTGCTGCTCGCCGTAGGCGTTTCCATGAGCGTGGGCCTCTTCTTCGGCATGTATCCCGCCATCAAAGCTGCCCGCCTCGATCCCGTCGAGGCCCTCCGCTACGAATAAATCATGGTTCTTCGAACCAGTGCAGCGATGCTAGCTGACGTTCCAGTTGGTGAATGTCCCACCAGTGGAAGCGCTCAGAAACGACCGTAGTTATACCCGACGGCGAGAAGGGTGACCAACTCGCCGGAAGCTCGGGAGTAAAAGCCCCCGTTGGCCGGGCGAATGCCCGGTCAGATCCGCCAAAGGGGGGCGAGCAACTCGACAGGCCGCAGCATTAGGTGAACCTGTGAGCCACGAAAAGAACCCCCATCGGAAGCGGATGATGGGAATCTCGGGAGTGCCGAGCCTCTTGGTTCAAGGCGAAGGCCAATGTCATCGGTGAGGGAACTGAGCTATCGCAGCCGATGGACTCCCCGTGGTCGAAGAGGGCGGCATGCCGAGAAGGAACGCACAGCGAAAGCACGGAACCGCTCGTGGGTCGCCTAGGCGCACCAGCGCAGCGAGATGGCGCATGCAAGTTGGACCATCCCGAGACAATTTTCTGGGTGATATTCCCAGCGAACGACGGTACGACGAAAGTTATGAAGCCAGACGAACAGTCGTTCAACTTTCCAGCGACGACAGTAGCGGCGCAGGACACGTCTGTCCTGCGTCGCCACGGCGACGCGCACGTTTTTGTGGAGCGCGATCAGTTGCACCCCGTAGCGTTCGTGGATGCGTTGGTCCAGTGGATCGCTGTCGTACGCGCGGTTGGCGATCATGCGTTCCGTGGTCGAGCGTGAGCTTGACCAGCTTAGTCTCATGAGGCGAAGCGCTGGCCACGTACACGGCGATAGGAAAATCATGGCTGTCTGCGATTGCCATGATTTTGCTGCCTTTACGGTTGCACCGGCCAGCAATGCTCCGTCAGAAGGCTGCCTTCATGGCAGCGGAATCCCCGAGGCAGTGAACGTCAGGAGCACACGGTCACCTACCCGTACGCATCAGAAATAAAAGCGGAGTGAAAGCTGCAGGTTGCGCACGTCGTCGGTCTTACCTACGATCTTGCCGAACGTCGATGTCGCATTGGGATTCATCCCAGGTGAACCCCAATTCGGATGATTGAACGCGTTAAACGCCTCGGCACGAAACTGGAACCCGATCCGCTCGCTGATCGGAAACTTTTTGTACAAACCAATGTTCCAGTTCTGGAGTCCGGGCCTGTAGATCAGTCCGCGTACGCCCTTCTGGAGGTTGAACTGCCCCTGAGTGGGAGGTCGAAAGATCCGTTCATCGTCGCCGTTAAAGGCTAAGGTGCCGTCCGGGCACTTCTGGCCAGCCGGCACATTCACTAGGCAGGTCTGGAACCATTGACCATTTGGGCCAAATGTCTTCATAAGTTTGGGGTCGCCGTTAACCACCCAATATTGGCCGCCGGGACAATTGCTTGAACCGCCGTACGGCAGGCCGTTGGTGCTCGCGTCCATGGACCCATCCTGGCCTACGCCAACGTAGTCGTTATTAAAGGCAATACCGCAAGGGTTGCCCGTCTGGAACTGTGTGATGCCACTGACTTGCCATCCTCCCAGCAGTTTGCCGCTTAGAGTGGACGAATTCTTCAAGAATGGCAGCTCATAAAGATAGTTGATAGTCATAACATGCCGCGTGTCGTAATCCGATGGTCCCCACAGATTGGGAATGTAATAGGTATCTGGAACGATGTCGCGCTGGTTGGACCCGTTGTCCATGGTCTTAGATAGGGTGTACGACACGCCGAACATGAGTCCACCTGAGAAGCGCCTGTTCCAGGCTATTTGGAGCGAGTTGTACTTGGAGTTCGCCACGTTATCGGTTTCCCGGATGGAGTTGTAGCCCTTGTACGGCCGCAGAGCGTCGATGTTTTTGAGCTTGGACTGGCCAGTGGATGGGTCAATGTAAAAGTTAGCTGGGTCGTGCAGCGCGCTGACTGGCGGCTGATTGATGTCCGCCTCTCTCTGCAGGTGCAAACCGCGGCGCGCCACGTAGCCAACACTTACGAGCGACTTCCAGAAGATCTCGCGCTCCACCGTAACGTTCCACGCCCACGCCTCCGGATTCTTGAACGCCTTGCTCTGGGAGGTCACCGTCAGCGGGAGGCTATTCGCTGAGGTGCCGCCGGGGTTATCTACGCTACCAAAGGAAACGTTCGCCGTGGGCTGGAACGGCGGGTTCCCGCCCAGGAAGATCGAGTCGCTCACGCCCAGCCGCGTAGAGTAGCGTCCTGCTCCCGCGCGAATCACTGTCTTGTTGTTGAGCTGATAAGCAACCCCGAGGCGCGGCTGGATGTTGCCCCACTGAATATCGGAGTAATGAGGCGACACGCCGCGGAACAGGTAATCGAAGGTCCCCGCTGTCGCTTCAGGCACGCGCCCCTTGGCGGAACTTGGCCAGCCACTGCCGGGTATCACCAGACCGTTATATCTGTCTCCTGAACCAGGAATGACGGCGCCGGTTACCTGGTCGATCTGTACCTCCTTGCTGCGATCGTACAGGGCCGAGTCGAACACGGACATGTTCCGCCAAAGTGCACTGTAAGGAACAATCACCGTGTAGCGGACGCCGTAGTTGACTGTCAACTTCGGACTGGTCTTCCAGGAGTCTTGGGCAAATGATTCATACATGCTGCTGCGGAAGATCGTGTAGGCGCGCTGGCCCAGCTCGGAATACGTATCGAACAAACCGAGAGCCGCGTTCGCCGCGGCCAAGCCGCCGGTCGGTCGGCCGGAGCGGCTATCGGTGAACGAAAATTGTCCGTTCTGGTTGTTCGTGCATGTAGGGCACGCGTTTACATTAATCTCATCGTTATCGTTCTCACCGGAACGCTCAAATAAAAAGCCGAACTTGAACGTGTGGCTACCCTTGATCCACGAAAGACTGTCGGATATGTCATAGATCGGCCCCTGGGAGTGCGAGGGATACGGTCCGCCGCTCAACCCCGAGAAGTTGGACATATTCACGGTTGGAATGCGGTTCGGCAGTAGCTTCCCAGTTGGAAATATGTAGGGGTAGGTGAGGCCGAAATACCCCGTCCCCTGTACCGCGCCCTTTGTGCGATCCAGGAAGTGTGCTGCATCCACCGGGATGTACACCCTGTCCAGACTGAAACTGGCCAGCGTCTCGTTGACCAGCGTTGGACGGATCGTCCATACGTAATCGAGTGAATTCGTCTGGTTTGGCCGGTCGAAGTACTTTGGCGTTTCCCCGCTGCCCCCGTCCAGTGGTTGATATTCCCAGAAAGCGTAGCTGTTGCGACGGAATTGGAGCCGCTGCTTGCTGGTCAAATTGATGTCGATAGCTGTGGTGTCCTTGCGCTGATTCTGCGGGTGGAGCGCCGTCATGTACCAATTTTGGTTGCCGTTGATGGGCGTCGTCAGGTTCGGCGCCGGGTACGCATTCAGAATCCCGAGGCCGTTGGTGGTAGCGCACGAGCCCGTTGGTTGTGGACACTGCGGGATTTTGTTACCCGGAAACGGTTGGCCAGTCTGCGGATCATTGATGACCACCACCTTACCAAAGAAGAAATTGCTCGGGCTCAGCAGTTCGCTGAAGTCGCCCTGCCGCATTAGCAGAGAGGGGACCGTCATCGAATTCGAATCGGTGAAACGGTACCTGACCCATTCCTCGCCCCAATACCAGAAGATTCTGTTTTTGCCGGTGTTGAACTTACCGGGGATGTACAAGGGCCCGCCGATGTTGTATCCGAACTGGTTGTAGTGGAAGGGCGGCACAAAGTTTTGACCGGAAGTATGGTTGCGTGTCCACGTGTTGGCGTTGAAAGCCGTGTTGCGTACGTATTCGTAAGCCGAACCGTGGAAATCGGACGTTCCACTTTTCGTGATGATGCGAATCTGCCCGCCGGACGTACGGCCGTATTCGGCGGCGTAATCGGCCGTAAGGATTTGGATTTCTTGCGTGGAATCCAGGTCCGCGGCCCCCAAACTTGTGCCATTCGAACGTGTGCGGGTAGCCGGAGCGCCGTCATACGTGATCAGGTTCTCAGGGTTCCTGGAGCCATTGAAATTGGCAGGGCCCTGGCTGAAATTGAACGAAAGACCCGCGACATTTCCCCCGCGAGTGCCGGGCACCAGGTTGGCCATGAAGATGGGGTTGCGGCCGTTCAGCTCAAGCGCGTCAATTTGCTCTCGCGTGACATCCTTTTGGACCGCCGCTGATTCCGTCTGGAGCTGGACCGCCGATGCCGAAACCTCAACAGTTTGATTGGCGGAACCCACCGTCAGCGTCACGTCAATGACCAGATTTGCGCTCGGATCGAGCTTGTTGTCTCTGGTCTCATATCTTTGGAAACCAGCGGCCTCGGCGATCATGGTGTAAAAGCCAGGCGGGACGTTCGTAATGACGTAATAGCCAGATTCGTTCGTTGTTGTCTGGCGTTCGACGCCGCTCTTGTTTTGGACGGTGACCTTGGCGTTCGCAATCGTTGCGCTCGACGGGTCCTTGATGAAACCTGAAATCCTACCGAGGTCCGACTGCGCGAACAGCAGTCCCGAACACGTCAGGGTCATGAAAAACAGCAGGGCAACCTTACGGTATGCGTTCTTCATGGTGAACTCCTTGTGTTGAATTAGAACTTGTCCGTTTGCTTTCCTGCCAGCGCCAGCAACTCCTTCAGTGGGAATCTAAGGTCTATCAGGAACCTGGTCGAGGGCATCTCCGCCAAGGGAATCGCAGGTAGCCTATCCCACACCCGCCCGAATGACAACTACCTGTTTTTTTCTATGCCAGAGCCGCAGCCGCACTGGACAATTACATCCGTAAGGGAATCCTGTGTCAGTAGCGAAGAAGGAAGAATAACCTGCTTGCGCAGGAGCGTGATTCGCTTGCCTCGCGCCCGGGCGGGGATTTGCGAAGCCGCCGCCCTATGCGAAACACAAGCTTAGTACAAGAGAGACCAGCTCATCAGCCCGGAGTTTACGGTGTTCGGCGGTGTACGTGAAAGCAAGCTTTCTGCTAGATTAGTGGAGTTGTTTCCATCGTTGGGAGAGGTGGCCGAGTGGTTTAAGGCGCACGCTTGGAAAGCGTGTGTAGGTTAACCCCTACCGTGGGTTCGAATCCCACCCTCTCCGCCATAATCTCAATTTCCTTTA
>WNGO01021813.1_pt1 | contig 13104 bp, 12 predicted proteins | sample 5400511 | NCBI WGS metagenome assembly WNGO01 (sample SAMN13153380, study PRJNA577476) | soil metagenome | isolation source: 20 cm soil or saprolite under Garry oak tree replicate 2 | place: USA:California | collected 2016-06-15
AGCGCCAGAAGCACCCCGAGCACGAGCGTCAGGGGAACCGACAGCAACGCGAAATAGAGCGTGTTCTTCACGGCGGTCAGAGCATCCACCTGCTGTGGAAACGTCGTGTAGTTCTTGAGGCCCGCGCTCGTGGTTGCGCCCAGCAAACCGCCCGACCGGGTACTCCACCAGAACGTTCCCACCACCGGCACGAGCAGGAACAGGACAAAGAAGAAGAACATCGGGCCGAGAAACGCCCAGCCCGTGAGCTCACGCTGAAGCCGCGCACGCCTCCGCAGCCGACGGTGCTCCGCGGGCGAAAGGCGCATCCCAGGCAACCGAGGAGTCCCCTTCTAGCGCGTCAGCCGACCGTCGTCTGCCGCGCCGCGGGCCAGGTCAAGGCTGGCTGCCCCGGCGGCCAGGAGCCTCACAGAGCAGCTCCCGTCTGCTGCTGGACGATCTTCGCGACGTTGGCAACGGCCTGCTGCGCTGTCTCCTTTCCGCCGTAGCAGTTCTGGATCTCGGCCTCCGTAGCGTTCTCGACATTCGCCCACTGGGGGAAGTTCTCCAATCCGACGGCGTACTTCTGGAACGACGCGAACGCCTCACCCAGTTGCGGCGCCGCCCACTTGCTGTAGCCGTAATGTGGAGCGTCGACCCGCGCCGGGTAGGTGCCCGAGTTGCCGGCCCAGTAAGCATCGTTGGGCCCGGAGGCCCACCACTTCAGAACTTCCCACATCAGATCCTGGTCCGATGACTGAGGGTTGATCATGTACACGCTCAGGTCGTTGAAGTTGACTCGGCTGACCGGACCAGGCGGATACGGGAGCAGCTTCCAGTTGAAGGGGACCTTCTTGGGCAGTGTCGTCGTCGTGGCGAGGTCGGAGGAGTAGATCGCCATCTTGCCGGCGGCGAACGCCGCGGGCGCGTCGTCGTACGTGTAGGTGCCGAGCGGTGGCGCTATCCCCTTCTTGAATAGATCGGCGAACTGCTGCGTCGCCAGCACCACGTCCGGATGGTTGACGTTGACGGTCTTATGATCCGCAGTGAGATATGAGCCGCCGGCGGCCCGGAGGCGCTGGTACCACTCTCCGTACCCGCCGATCTGGATGCCGATTCCGAACCCGTACGTCTTGCCCGGCTTGGTCATCTTGGTGACGGCCTCAAGGAAGGTGGGCCACGTGTCGGCGAAGCTCTCGTCGAACCCGGCCGCATTCACCATGTCCATGTTCACGAACATGGCATCCTCGACGTGCCAGCTGATGGGGAGACCGAGGATCTTCGGGCCGTAGGACTCGATCCGGTTCATATAGAGGTACTTGGCCTTTTCCGCGGCGAAGGACGGAGCGTTGACGCGCGGGGTGAGATCGACGAAGGTGTCGTGCGCCTCGTAGTCCGGATAGGAGCTCTCGGTCGTCATGTAGATGTCCTGCGCGCCTTCGATCACAGACGTGTTTATCTGCTGACCGGCGGAGCCCCAGTCGTACAGACGGAACGAGAACGTGACCTTGGGATGCAGGGCCTGGAACGCCTTGGCGGTGTGCTGCTGATGGGCCACCTCCTGGTTGGACCAGGGACCGATGAGGAACCGCACGTTGCCCGCGAGCTCCCCGGGCGCCGCGCTGCTGCTGCTGCTGGCGGACGGGGACGGGTTGCTGCATGCGGCGACGACCGAGGCGACGGCTCCGGGTGCGAGGCCGAGCGCCAGCAACCGCGTTACGAATGCCCGCCGCGAAATCCCGCCTTTGAGGTAGGACCCGGCCAAGTCGCTCGTCTGGCGATCAATATGAGAACCCACGTCAAGTCCTCCTCCGGCACGACAGGTGGCAGGATGTCTGGGCTGGACAGCTGAGCGGGACGTCCAGCATCCGCTCAATGAGTGCGCATCTGCTCACCGTGTTGAAGTATGAGCCTGGGCCGGAGCGGTGGCAAGACCTAGGCGGGAATTGCTATCCGGTCAGGCCGTCTCCGTGATCGTGTCGTGACCTGCCCAGGTTTGATTCAGTACGGCGACGCCGTCCATGGTCACGTTGGCTTCGACAACGCTCGCGCGCCGGGAGGACCTGCTGAGCAGGTTGACCGTCACCCGCTCTCCCGCGGGCATGCGCAGGCAGACATCGATCCTCGCCAGCACGGCGGCCCCGTCGGGGCGGTCGGCCTGCACGCGGGCGGTGTATTCCTCGTCCAGCTCCATGTCGGCACCGGAAGGGCTACGAAGCCGCGACCTGGCGCCAAAGGTCACGGCGACCTCCTGTGCTGCCTTGTCGTGCGACAGGCTGAACGCCGGCTCATCGGCGGTAACCCAGCCGCTGTCCGCTCCCCCGGGCGGCAGGGTGATGGCCGCAGGCACGTCGGTTCTGTCTCCTTCGCGGCCCACCGGTACCCGCAGCGTAGATGCGCTGCCCGGCCCGAACCCGAGTACCAGCTCGGGGTTGGACGAGGTTGGCCAGATCCGGGGGAAGTCGGAGCATGCCACGCTGAGCCGAACTCGCGCGCCCCCGGGCAGCACGAACGCGGTCGGCCCGAGGCTGATGGTGGTCGCCTTCAACGGCACGCCGGTGTCGGCGCCATCGCCAGCGTCGCCGGCAGTGACCTGGGGCCGGGCGGGAATCCGGCACCAGCCGGCCGTGATGAGGGTGGAGCGTTCGTCGGGGCCGACCACGGACAACCGTGCGACCACGTGTGCTCGTCTCCGTTCGGCACCGTTACGTGAAGCTCAGCCTCGGGGGCACCCGCTATCAGGAGGCTTTCCGGAAGCGGGTCGCTGGTGAAGGTGAGGCTCTTGGCGTCGTCAATGCTTTGCTCCTCCGGCCAGCCGTGGCCGGTGCCCGAAGGGATCCCACATGCCGCCGGCGTCCTGCTCCAGGCCCAGCACGGCCGCAGGCCGGCGCGCTACGCCCAGCGGTAGTGGTGAGCATTTGCTCACGATATGCACGATTGTCCGACCTTCAGTATGGGCGGAGCGCCCATCGCCGGCAAGGGCCCAGGAGGGTGGTGGACCCGGAGCGGCGGAGCGTGGCCTGGCCCGGCCCCGCGAAATCGGCATCGGGGCTTGCCACCGCCTCCGAAGCAGGCTGATACTTCTTCACGCGAGCAGATGTGCGATATATGAGCGAATGCTCATAGCGTGAGGGGAGGCTGGCTGGTGACCGTGCCACGCCTCAGCGCCGGAGTGATCACCGCGGACCTGACCAAGCTGGGCGTGGAGCTGGAGATCCTCCGTGGCAAGGCGGCCTGGGCGCATGTCGATGTGATGGATGGCAGGTTCTGCCCGCAGCTGACGGTCGGCCCGCCCTTCATCGCCGCGGTGGCCTCGACAGGGATCGGAGTGGACGCCCACCTGATGGTGGAGGAGCCGCGCAGGCTCGTCCCGGATGTCGCCGCCGCAGGCGCAGCCGTCATCACTGTGCACGCCGAGGCCGACCGGCATCTGCACCGCACCCTGCAAGAGATGACGCAACTCGCCGGGCAGCCCCCGTCGTTCCTGCGCGGCGTCGCGATCAATCCCGGCACGCCCGTCCAGGCGGTCGAGCCGGTGCTCGAGCTGGCCGACCTGGTTCTGGTGCTTGCGGTCGATCCAGGCTGGTCAGGCCAGGCTCCGGCCGCCAATACCCGCCGCCGGGTGGCCGCGGTCCGTGAGCTGGCCGCAGCCTGCCGCACCGAAGCGCGATCTTCGACCACCGTAACCCGGCACGCAACCTCGAACTGCTGGCCCAGGCCCTGGACCGGCCGGTGCGCGTGCCATGAGCGGTCCCGTGCCTGTCTGCGTCCTGGTGATCGGCGACCCGTATATGCCGACGTCCGTGTACACCCCGTTCCTGGCGGGCCTCGGCGACAGGATCGCCGTTGACTCGATGCAGATCACAGGCATCGCCAGCACGCCGCCGCGCACCGAGTCGGAACGCCGCCTGCGGGAATATGTCGGCGACCCTGCCGACGTCGCCGACGCCGCCGCCGGGCACGAGGTGCTCATCGTGCATGGCGCGCCGGTCAGTGCCGAGGTGCTGGATGCGGCGCCGATACGGCTGGTGTGCTGCGCCCGGGGCGGGCCGGTGAACGTGGACGTGGCGGCGGCGACCGACCGGGGTATCCCGGTGGTCAACACGCCGGGAAAGAACGCAGCAGCCGTCGCGGAACTGACGATCGCCTTCGCGCTGCTGCTCATCCGGGCGGTCCCGCGGGCCAGCCGCTACCTGGCCGAGCGGGGCAGCCTCGCGGAGTCGGTGTACGGGGGCAGTGAGTTCTTCGGCCGCGAGGCCGCGAGCGTCACCCTCGGGCTGGTCGGCTTCGGCCGGGTCGGCCGCGAGGTGGCGATGCGGGCGCGGGCGCTGGGTTTCGCACTGCTCGCCTACGACCCGCTGCTGCCGGCTGCGGCGGCTGACGGCGTCGAGATGGTGCCGCTGGAGGCGCTGCTGGAACGGTCGGACATCGTGTCCCTGCACGCGCGGGCCACGCCGGACAACCGGCACATGTTCTCCCACGCCGAGTTCGCGCGGATGCGGCCTGGCGCCTTGTTCATCAACACCGCCCGCGAGTCGCTGGTGGACGAGCCAGCGCTGCGGGCGGCGCTGGAGCAAGGCGTGCTCGGAGGGGCGGGGCTGGATGTGCTGGAACGGCCCCCGGCCGGGACGCGGCATCCGCTGCTGGCCACGCCCAACGTCCTGGTCACGCCGCACATCGGCGGCGCCACCACGGAGACCCTGGCCCGCGGCGCGCAGCGCGCCGTTGCCGCCGTGGCCAGCCTGCTGGCCGGGCGGGTACCGGACGACGTGATGAACCCCCAGGTCCTGAACGCAGGAAAGGCAATGACATGACAGCTGCGAGCCCTGCTGGAGGTTCCGTGACCGATGAGGGCGATCTGGTAGGCCAGATGATGGCGGCCATGCGGTCGAATGACCCGGACGTGGTCCTCGAGCTGTACGCGGACGACTGCCATGATGGCGGCCATGCGGTCGAATGACCCGAACGTGGTCCTCGAGCTGTACGCCGACGACTGCCAGGTGGCAGATCCCGCCATGCAGCTGTCGGGCAAGGAGGGCCTGCGCACGGCGGTCGAGTATTTCTTCGCTGCTTTCCATATGCGGGCGATTGAGATCGAAGAAGTAGTACGCCAGGACCCGGCGCTCATCATCCGCTCGCGCTGGCAGGTGGTCCATCAGGGCGAATATCTCGGGGTGCCGCCCAGCGGGAAGCTCTTTGAGACCTGGAACATCATGTGGCTCGTCGTGCGCGACGGCAAGATCGTCAGCGACACGTCGGTCTGGGAGGCAGGCGAACTCCGCAGGCTTGAGCAGCTTGCGGCGGAAACGTGAACGCCGAATCGCCATGAATGTGAGGACAGCAATGACCTACAGAACCGCGCACCGGGCACTTCGCCCGGTCACCAGATTCCGCACTCTGCTGGTGCTCGCCGTGGCGGGCATGTTCGCGGTGACGGCGTGCAGCAGCAGCAGTTCATCGAGCAGCGGGACCAAATCGGGCACTCTCCAGCTATGGCTGGGCGGGGTCCTGACCACGTCCACCCCCGGGTCGGCGTACCGGAACTGGGTCGACAATGTCGTCTCGCGGTTCCAGAGCAAATACCCGGGAACGAAGGTCGACGTCACCCTGCTGCCGGCGAACAACGACCAGCTCGCAGCCAAGGTCGAATCCGCGTTCGCGTCGCATTCGGTACCGGACGTGATGATGCTGTACTCGGGTGCCTACACGACGGTGTACCAGCAGGGCCTGATGCACCTCAACAGCCTGATAAAAGCGACTCCCGGATTCTACAAGTCATACTCGGGCTGGAATCTGTCCTGTGAGCACCTCGACTGCAAGGGCGGGTCCGGCACCATCCTGGGGGTGCCGACCGACCTGGACGGGTTCTTCCTCTTCTACAACAAGAAGCTGTTCGCGAAGGCGGGACTGACCAAGCCGCCAGCTACCTGGAGCCAGCTCCTCGCCGACTGCCACACCCTGAAGTCAAAGGGCATCCTGCCCATGTCCTACGGTGACGCCGAGGGCTACACCACGGTCAACTTCCTGGACGAGAACCTTGCCTCGTACATCACTCAGCCGCAGATGAACGCGATCCTCAGTGGTCACCAGAAGCTGACCGATCCCGCGGTGGTCAGCGCGCTGGATAAGGTGTCGCAGCTCCGCACCGCCGGCTGCGCGCAGAGCAACGCCAGCACAGTGGATCAGCTGAACGCGACGCCGCAGTTCGCGGCCGGGAAGTCGGCGATGGTCGAGATGTACCCCGGTCTGATACCGGCCTTCGAGAAGGGCATCGGCGCCAGCAACCTGGGGGTCGCCGTGATACCGGGCACCGGGCCGCTGGGGACCAGCGTCGCGGGGAACTCGGGCGATAACTGGGTGATACCGGCCCAGTCCTCTGACCCCAAGGCCGCCTGGAACTTCATCAAGGTCGCGACCGACGCGGCTTCCGCCAAGCTCTGGCTCACCGACGTGGGGCTTCCTACCACCAACATCGCGGCCAGCGGCAACATCACCGACCCGGTGATGAAGTTTGTCGCCACCGACCTCGACAAGGCCGGAAACCTGGAGCTGCTCGACAGCGTGCTGCCTAACGGCGTGGCTCTGTACATGTACAAGGACCTCAACCTGTTCTTCGCAGGCCACATGTCCGCACAGGCCGTCATGAGCGCCACGCAGGCGCAGCTCAGCAGCTCACAGGCACAGGGAAGCTGACCCGGTTCCGGTCCCGCTCAAGAACGGAAGGCGAGCATGAGCCGATCGAGTCCGTACGCTCCGCACCGGCGCCAGCGGAGCGCACGGCTCGATCGGTTGTGGGGCGTCCTGTACGCCATCCCCGCGCTCGCGTTCGTCATCATCTTCCTTGCCTATCCGCTCGTGCGGGTATTCGGGTACTCCCTGACCTCCTGGAACGGGATCGGGGCACCGATATGGCAGGGCTTCCACAACTTCGGGGCGCTGGTCCACGACCCCGTCTTCCTGGCCGCGCTCCGCAACAACGTGATCTACGCGATCTCTGTGCCCATCGAGGTGGTCGGGGCGCTGGTGATCGCCTACCTGCTGCATGAGCAGATCCCGGGCTGGCGGGTGTTCCGGTCGGCCTTCTTCCTGCCCGCGGTCTATTCGACCGTGGTCATCGGGATCATCGCCGGCGTGATCCTGCAGACGAACGGGCCGATCGACGACTCCCTGCGCGCCGCCGGCCTGCCCGCGCTGGCGAAGAACTGGCTCGGCAGCCCGGCCGACGCGAGGACGGCCATCATCGCGATCGTGATCTGGGCGAACTTCGGCTACAGCGTGCTCATCTACCTGGCCGGGATGAGCGCGCTCGATCCGCAGCTGGGGGAGGCAGCGCGGATGGACGGCGCGGGCTCCTGGTACATCCTGTTCCGGGTGTACGGCCCGAACCTGCGCGGCGTGATGCAGCTCGTCCTGGTCATCAACACCGTCACGGCCTTCGCCTACATGTTCACCTACATCTACGTCATCACCAATGGCGGGCCGGGGTTCAGCACGTACTCGGCCGAGTTCTTCATCTACGACAAGGCCTTTACCTTCGGGCAGCTGGGCTACGCATCCGCGGCCGGGGTCATCCTCACCCTGATCATCGCCGTGCTCGGCTACTTCCAGATTCGATGGATCACAGGCGGACAGCAGCAATGACAACCGTGACCCATGACCAGGCGGCAGGCCAGGCCGACGCCCCGCCGGCGCCGCGCCGGGATCGTCATATCCGGTGGAAGCGTGATCACCGCCTCCCGGCCCGGATGCTGATCATTTTCGCGCTCGTCGTGCTCGCGCTTAGCGCGATCTTCCCGCTGTATTTCATGGCCCAGGCGGCGCTGCGCACCCAGGCCCAGTGGAACAGCTCCGAGCTGGCCTTCCCGACCTCGCTGTCACTCGGCACGTTCAGGCAGGTCTGGCTGGGCGGTGAGGTGGGGGTCTTCCTTCGTAACTCCTTCGTGATCACGGTGGGCAGCACCGCCCTGTCGCTGGTCATCTCCACGATGGCCGGCTTCTCATTCGCCAAGACCCAATGGCCGCTGCGGAAGGTGACGTACTACTTCATCCTGTCCTGGCTGGCGCTGCCGCCGGTGGTGCTGATCGTCCCCATCTACATCGAGATGGTCCAGCTGCACCTGATCAACACGTACTTCAGCGTCATCCTGCTCTACACCGCGTTCAACATTCCCTTCGACACCTTCCTGATGACCGCCTACTTCCGCTCGCTGCCCGACGACCTGGTGGAGGCGGCGCGCATGGACAACGCCAGCCCGCATCAGATCTTCCGGATGGTGCTGGTGCCACTGGCCAGGCCCGCGCTGGGGACGCTGGCGATATTCAACATCCTCTACGCCTGGAACGAGTTCATCTTCGCACTGCTCCTGCTGAACTCCAATAACGTCAAGACGCTTACGGTCGGCGTTCTCCAGCTGCAGGGCCGCTACACCATAAACTATCCGGTCATCATGGCCGGCTTGCTGGTGGCATCAATCCCAGTCGTCGTGGCATACCTTTTCTTCCAGAAATTCCTGGTCCGGGGAATGGTAGCGGGAGCGGTGAGATGACATACGATCTGCTAATCCAGGGCGGCCGGGTCATCGACCCCGCCGAGTCGAGGGACGCCACGGGAGACGTGGCGATCTCCAAGGGCCGGATCGCGTCGGTCGCCGACCATATCCCGGCGGCGAGTGCGGTGCGGGTGGTGGACGCCGCCGACCTGCTGGTGCTCCCGGGATTGATCGACCTGCACGCCCACGTCTTCCACGACTTCGGCTACTGGGGGGTGGACCCAGACCTGATAGCCCACAACAGCGGCGTCACCACCTGGGTGGACGCCGGCTCGGCCGGCGCCCTGACGCTCCGTGGCTTCCGGCGGCAGGTGGTGCGGCGCACCGAGGCGCGCATCAAGGCCTTCGTCAATATCTCGTCGATCGGCCTGGTCGCGCCGGAGTTCGAGCTCAGCCAGCCGAGCTACCTCGACATGGACCTGCTGGGGCGCTCTCTGGCGGGAAACCTGCCGATCATGGTGCACATCGCGGATGCTCCGCCGGAGATCGGCGATGTGCTGGCCCTGCTGCGGCCGGGTGACATCGTCACCCACTGCTGCACCGGCGGCTCGATGAAGCTCGTCGACGCCGCGGGTGCGCCGCTGGATTCTGCGCGTGCGGCGCTCGACCTGGGGATCATCCTCGACGTCGGGCACGGCGCGGGCAGCCTGAACTTCGCCAGCGCCGCTGGCCTGCTCTCGGCCGGGATCATGCCGCATGTCATCTCCACCGACCTGCACCAGATGAGCCTGCATGTGGGCTCACTGGTGTCGAGCGACGCGGTGGAGTCGCCGGTCATCCAGCTCCGGGGGGACGGCACGGACGACCGGCTCGACCTGCCGCTGTGCATGAGCAAGTTCCTCGCCCTGGGTGTGCCGCTCGCTGGCGTCGTCGCGGCGGCCACGAGCCACCCGGCCGCGGCCCTCGGCCTGGGTGACCAGATCGGGAGCCTGCGCGCGGGCGTACCCGCCGACCTGGGGCTCTTCCGCCTGGTGGACGGGCCCGTCAGCTTCACCGATGTGTCGGGCAACGCCTGCACCGGGAATCAGCGGCTGGTCAATGTCGCGACGTTCATCGGCGGCTGCCGCCTGGCCGATCCCGGCTCAGCCGACATGCCGCCGTGGGTGGAGCGGATCCCATCGGAGGCTACCGATGGCTGAACTGCGCCTGGAGGGCGTGACCAAGACGTATCCCTCGGGCCTGGTCGCCGTCCGGAACGTCAGCCTCACGGTGGCCGACGGCGAGCTGGTCGTCCTGGTGGGGCCCTCCGGATGCGGCAAGTCCACGATCTTGCGGATGATCAGCGGCCTGGAGACCGTCACGGAAGGACGGATTCTGCTGGACGGTCGCCCGATCGACAAGATGAGCGAGTCCGCGCGCGACATCGCCATGATCTTCCAGAACTACGCGCTCTATCCGCACCTGTCGGTCTACAACAACATCGGCTTTCCGCTCAAGCTGGCCAGGATGCCCAGGCGGGAGCGGGACGCCCGGATCCGCGAGGTTGCCCAGACGCTCGGGCTGACGCCGTACCTGGACTCCAAGCCTGGCCAGCTGTCCGGAGGCCAGCGGCAGCGGGTCGCCATGGGCCGCGCCATCGTGCGGCGCCCGCAGGCCTTCCTGATGGACGAGCCGCTGTCGAACCTCGACGCGAAACTGCGGGCGGAGATGCGCACCGAGCTGTCGGAACTTCAGCGGCGGCTGGCCACCACGATGATCTACGTGACCCACGATCAGGCGGAGGCGATGACGCTCGGGGACCGGGTGGCCGTCCTCAACAACGGCTCGCTGCTGCAGGTCGGAACGCCGGACGAGATCTACGCCCGGCCGGACGACCTGTTCGTCGCCGGCTGCCTTGGCAACCCGACCATCAACACCTTCGCCGCCCGGCTGGTGAGCGGCCCGGGCTCGTGCCAGGTGGTGTACGGCGACCAGCGGCTGCAGCTTGATCAGCAGGAACTGCGCCGCCACCGGATCCGGCCCGGTCCGGAGCAGGACGTGATCGTGGGCATCCGCCCGGAGGCCCTGCAGGCCGCCGGCGATGCGCCAGCGGCGGGCTTCGGGCGGGAGCTGACGGGAACGGTGGTGAAGCGCGAGTCTCTGGGCTCGGACGTGCTCGCCTTCATGGACCTGAGCCCAGCCGAGGCCACCGGTAAGGAGAGCCTTGCCCTCTTCGACGAGCGGCCCGACGACAGCACCGTGGCCCGCCCAGCCGGGTGGATCGTTGCCCGCCTCCCGGCTGATTCCTCCGTGACCGAGGCACAGCGGCTAGGAGTCACGGTGGCAGCTAACTCCCTCCACCTGTTCGACCCGGCGACCGGCGCCGCCTGGGCGCGGATGCGCCCCGGTGCCGCGGAGCCGGAACTTCCTTCATCGACGCCGGCGGGCCAGGGCAGTGACCGGGCCGGCTAGCGGGCGGCGATGACGGCGGATGTGCCCGCTGCGCAGCCGGGGCAACTGCCGTCCGAAAACCGGATCCTCCGCGGGGCCGACCAGCCCCCGGAGGACGCCCTGCCGGTCCGCGCGGGTGACCTGAGCGCCGAGTTCGCCTCTGGCGGCTTGCGGTACCTGCGGATGCGTGGCATCGAGGTGGCCAGGCGCATCGTCGTCGCGGTCCGGGACCAGGCCTGGAACACCGTGCCGGGCGTCCTGTCGGACGTTCGCATCCACCAGACCGGCGACGAGTTCCGGATTACCTTCTCCTCCCGCCACGAGGCGGGCGAGCTGTGCTTCATCTGGAAGGGCACCATCGGCGGTACGGCCGGCGGGTCGTGCTCGTTCAGCATGGACGGCACTGCCGTCACGTCGTTCCCGTACCGCCGGATAGGCATCTGCGTCCTGCACCCGCCCGAGGAGTTCGCCGGCCGGGGCTTTTCGGCAACCGGGGGCGGCGCGGCGATCTCGGGCCAGCTGCCGGCTTCGGTGGCACCACCGGGCCCGAGCGCAGGCATCGACGAGCCCCTCATTCCGGCCTTTGCGCGGCTTGCGCTCTCCGGCCGCCACGTCTCCGCCGAGTTCAGCTTCACCGGAGATCACTTCGAGATCGAGGACCAGCGCAACTGGACGGATGCTTCGTTCAAGTCCTACAGCCGCCTGCCCGTCGTCAGCGCCGAGCCGGAGTATCTCGCCGCCGGAACGCGGCTCCAGCAGACCGTCTCCGTATCGGCCACCGTGCGGGGCCGCGCACCGCGGACCAGGGCCCCGGCCGTGCAACAGATCGTCATCGGTGACGGGATAGCTGCCCGCATGCCCGCGGTGGGCCTGGCCCATGCCGATGATCTGCCACCCCCGGCCCCGCGGACCACGGAGCTGCTGGCACGGATGGCGCTGGCTCACCTGAGGGCCGATGTGCACCTGCAGCGGGGAGGCTGGGCGCAGCGCCTCGGCCGCGCACGGCGACAAGCGCAGGAGCTGGGGTGCCCGCTCGAGATCGCCGTCTTCCTGGAAAATGCCGATACCGCGGGTCTGGGGCAACTGGCCCCGATGATCGGGCAGGTCCCGGTCCGCCGGGTCCTGGTCTACCGGGCGGACGCCGAAAGCACACCGGGCGCGGATGTCGCCGCGGCGCGAGGAGCGCTGGCGGCGCTGCCACCGGGCACCCCGTTCGGCGGCGGCACCGACCTCAACTTCGCCGAGCTCAACCGGTCCCGGCCCGACGTGGCGGCGATGGACGCGATCGCGTTCCCCATCAACCCGCAGGTCCATGCGGCCGATGAGGATTCGATGGTGGAGACCGCCGAAGGCGTGCGGGCCGTCATCCGAACCGCCCGGTCCTTCGCTGCCGGGCGGCCGGTGGTGGTATCGCCGATCTCGCTTCGCCCCCGGTTCAATCCCGACGAGCCGGACGCGCTGGACGGCTCGGCCGCGACCCCGCCGGGCAACGCCGACCCTCGCCAGATGTCGTTGTTCGGGGCGTGCTGGGCCCTGGTGACGATGAAGGCCCTGGCCGAAGAGGGGGCGCACGCCACGACCTGGTTCGAGACCACCGGGCCGAGGGGCGTCATCGACGGCGATACGGCGCAGCCTGCCAGCAGTCTCTTCCCCGCGCACCCCGGCCTGGTCTTCCAGGCGCAGCCGGTGCACGGCTCCACGCTGCGCCTCGACCTGCTTCCCTACGAGTACAGCCGCCTTGACCTCGGGCCGGGCGGCGAACAGGACGGTTAGCATGAGCCCGAATGCGGGAGACCTCAGCGGTGCGGTGGGCCTGGTCACCGGCGGCGTCAGCGGCATCGGCGCCGCCATCACGGCCGAATTGCGCGGCCACGGTGCGGTCGTTGTCGCCGTCGACCGGAATGCGCATCCCGGGGCGGCGCCGACCTCGTCGCAGACTCCCCCGGCCCAGGCCGGCTGGGAGGCCGCTGGGGACGTCCGCGACTTCGCGGCGATGTCCGGCATCAGTGGCAGGGTCCGCGACGAGTTCGGGCGGCTGGACTTTGTGGTCGCGAACGCCGGGATCACAGACTGGGGCTCGATGTCGGACGGTGATCCTCAGCGGTGGCGCGATGTCATTGACACCAACGTGCTCGGCGTGGCGCAGACGATCCGGGCCACGATGCCCGTCCTCGTCGCGCAGGGCCGGGGGCACATTGTCATCACC
>WNGO01002901.1_pt1 | contig 13102 bp, 16 predicted proteins | sample 5400511 | NCBI WGS metagenome assembly WNGO01 (sample SAMN13153380, study PRJNA577476) | soil metagenome | isolation source: 20 cm soil or saprolite under Garry oak tree replicate 2 | place: USA:California | collected 2016-06-15
CTCGAGGTCCGATGCGGCCATGTCCGCGAGCCGGCCGTCCTCGACCTCGAGCCGGCGGCGCGGCGCGATGTGCACCGCGCCCGTCGCCATTCGACGCACGCACGCCTCGACCGCAGCTACCGCATCGGCCGGCGAAAGCAGTTGTCGGACATCCGTTTCGGCGAGGAGGAGCGTCAGACGGCTAATTCTTCTTGATGAAGCTGATCGAGCCGTTCGCCTCGAGGATCCCCCACTCGACGTCGTCGATCGATGAGATCTGCTGCTGGCGCATCTCCTCCGCAACCTCGTCCGGCGTCATGCGTTCCCGCTTCAGATTCCTGTCGACGAGCGCGCCGCGCTCGACGAGCACGATCGGCTCGCCCTCGAAGATCTTGCGCGCGCGGCGCGACTTGAACGACACATACGAGGTGAGCACCTGCAGCGACGCGATCGTGGCGATTGCCAGAACCGCACCCGTGACCGAGTAGTCGTCTTGCGTCAGGCCCTGCTGAATCGCGTCCCCGAGGATGATCAGGAGGACGAGGTCGAACGGCGTCATCGACGAGAGCTCGCGGCGGCCGATCACGCGCATGATGAACACGACGAAGACGTACAAGGCGATTGCGCGGAAAACGATGTCCATGGGCTACGGGAAGATCGTGATCGTGCGGTGCAGGTGAAGGAGCGTCTGGTCGCCGTCCTTCAGCGTCACCGACGCGTCGCGGTGACCGACGTTCGTCGGGTTCGTCTGGAACTGCATGAACAGGAGATGCGACTCGCCGGCGGGGACGTGACCGAGATCGAGCGTGAGGCGTCCGTTGTCGCTTCCCTCGTTGACGGGTGACGGCTCGATCGTGTTGACCGTCATGCCCTCGAGCCAACCTGGACTGAGCACCAAGGTCGCGTGCTTCAGGTCGCGCTGCGCCGTGATGTGAAACCGCGCCTCGTAGATCAATCCACCGCGGACACGGGCCGGTGCGTACAGCTTGAGCGACGCTGCGCCCTGTGAGTTCACCGTCGTGGACGCCGGATGCTGGCCGAAGATGTTGAGCAGGCCGAGGAGCGCGAAGATCGGCAACAGCGCGAACAGGCACCGGCGCACCCAGATCTCCCAGCTGCGGCCCTCGAGATCGCGGTGGCGTTTGAGGACGATCTGATCCGGGACGCCTGCCACGCAAGCGTCTTGCTCGCTGCGCACCCGCCGAAAACGTGCGCTGGTTAGGCGCTACACTGGTTCGGCTTCAGAGCGCCCGTAGCTCAGGGGATAGAGCGCAGCCCTGCGGAGGCTGAGGTCGCATGTTCGAATCATGCCGGGCGCATTCGCGCGTGCCCCGCGCCGGTGCTGAGCCGCGCGTCGTCGGGTACCTCCGTCCGGACGTATCCGAGTGCAACACCGTTCGCGGCGCTCGTGATGCGGCCGACGGCCTTGCCGTCGAGTGTGAGCTCGTCGCCTGCCTGCACGCCACCCCCTATGTCGAGCACGCGCAGGCGCCGGTTGACCTTGCCGCGGTAATGCTGTCGCGCGATGGGTTCCTGGCCGGGATAGCAGCCCTTGCTGAAGCTGATGTGCGTCTCGTCGAGACCGGCCTCGGCCGGGAAGATGCTGTCGTCGAGCTCACGACCCCACAGGGGGATGCGCGACTCGATCCGCCAGCGCTCGACGTCGTCCTCGCTGGCCTCGTCGCCGGGCGGACGCTCGTCGAGCACCTCGTCGCCGCCGAGCACGAGCCACGACGCGTGCTCCTCCGGCTCGATGTCGACTTTCGCCGCGAAGCGCGCGCGCTGCAGCTGAGCGCGCACCGCGTCGCCGAGCTCCGGCTCGGTCAGCAGCAGAAAGTCGTCGGGCGAGCGCCGGTGGACGCGGAGGGGGGCGACGATCCGCGCCTTCGGCGTCAGGAGCAGCGCATCGCACACGTCGTTTGCGGCGACGTCGTTCGAGACCATCCGCTGCAGGAAGTCCTCCGCGTCGGGCCCCGACACGCGGAGGTACGCACGCGGGCGAAACGAAACGCTGGGCATCGCAACTAGTGTAGGTCGGCATGTCGCTCTTCCGTGGTAAGGCGGAGCAGAAGCTGGTCGAGAGAGGCCTCGATCCGGCGCGGTTGCCGCCGGGGCAGTACCTGACCGAGAAGTGGCCGGTGCTGCACGCCGGCACGGTGCCGCAGACGGAACTCGCGTCGTGGCACTTCAAGGTGTTCGGCGAGGTCGACGAGCCGGTCACGCTGGCGTACGACGAGCTCCAGGCGCTGCCGCAAACGGAGATCACGGTCGACATCCACTGCGTCACACGCTGGAGCCGGTTCGACACGAGCTTCAAGGGCGTGCGCTGGCGCGAGCTCGCGCAGCTCGTTCGGCCGAAGCCGGCCGCGCGCTTCGTGGTCGCGCACGCCGAGCAGGGGTTCACGTCGAACGTCCCGCTCGAGGCGCTCGAAGACGACAACGCGCTGATCGCATGGGAGGCCGACGGCGCGCCGCTCGAGCCGGAGCACGGCTGGCCCCTCCGCCTCGTCGTTCCTTCGCGCTACTTCTGGAAGAGCGCGAAGTGGCTCCGCGGACTGGAGTTGCTCGCAGCGGATCAACCCGGGTTCTGGGAGCGCTACGGCTACCACAACGACGCCGACTATCGGAAGGAACAGCGGTACAGCTTCTGAGGTAGCCTCTCCGCCGCCAACGCCCGGGCATCACCGCCGACGGCAGTGTGCTCTGGTGGGATAGCCGGCTCGATCCGTGCTACAGCGTGCAGCGCCCGATCGGCAACTGCGCCGACCGCTCGACCGACGCGTCACTCGACGTCTTCGCCTCTGGGTCACGTCGCTCGGGAACTTCTCCTACGGCACCTGGACCGGATGGAACGGGAAGGCGCGCCGCAAGTCGCCCTTTCTTTTCACCTTTTAGGGGGAGGGGGAGGTGATTGCGCACGCCGATAAACCTTGCGAACCACCTCCCCCTAATCCCCCTCGCAAAGCGGCCCTTCGGGGCCGTTTTGCTGTTCTGACAAGGTGCAAACGCGGGACCATCCGCGCCACGAAAGCGGAAGCCAAGACACGCGGCCGCCACCACTCCATTACGCAGAGAGGCCGGGCTATGCCCGGCCTCTCTGCCGTACACCTTCGACGCGCGGCGCAGCCGCGCGGCGCGGCTTACATCATGTCCATGCCGCCCATGCCGCCCGGCATGCCGGCGGCCGCCCCCTGCTTCTCGGGGGCCTCGGCGACGACGGCCTCGGTCGTGAGGATGTTCTTCGCGATCGATGCCGCGTTCTGCAGTGCGGAGCGGACGACCATCGTCGGGTCGGTGATGCCGGCCTTGACGAGGTCCTCGTACTCGCCCGTCTCGACGTTCAGACCCTGCCCCGCCGGGGCGTTGCGGATCTTGTCGACGACGATCGAGCCCTCGAGGCCCGCGTTGTTCGCGAGCTGGCGAATGGGCTCCTCGAGCGAGCGCGTGACGATGGACGCACCCGTCCGCTCGTCACCCTCGAGCGAGTCGAGCTTGATCGCGCCGACCGCGTTCAGGAGCGCGACACCGCCGCCCGGGACAACACCCTCCTCGAGCGCGGCGCGAGCCGCCTGGAGCGCGTCCTCGACGCGGTGCTTCTTCTCCTTCATCTCGGTCTCGGTCGCAGCGCCGACCTTCACGACGGCGACGCCGCCGGCCAGCTTCGCGAGGCGCTCCTGGAGCTTCTCGCGATCGAAGTCGGAGTCGGTGTTCTCGATCTCGGACTTCAGCTGCTTGATCCGTGCCTTGATCGCCTCGGAGTCGCCGGCCCCGTCGATGATCGTCGTCGTGTCCTTGTCGACGACGACGCGGCGGGCATGGCCGAGCTGCGTGAGCTTCGTGTTCTCGAGCTTGAGGCCCATCTCCTCGGTGATCACCTCGGCGCCGGTGAGGATCGCGATGTCCTCGAGCATCCGCTTCCGGCGGTCACCGAAGCCCGGAGCCTTGACGGCGACGGCCGTGAACGTGCCGCGCAGCTTGTTGACGACGATCGTCGCGAGCGACTCGCCCTCGACATCCTCCGCCACGATCAGCAGCGGCTTACCGGCCTGGATCACCGACTCGAGCACCGGCAGCAGGTCCTTGACGGCGCCGATCTTCTGGTTCGCCACCAGGATGAACGGGTCTTCGAGGACCGCTTCCATGCGCTCGGCGTCCGTGATCATGTAGGGCGACAGATAGCCCTTGTCGAACTGCATGCCCTCGGTGAACTCGAGCTCGAGGCCGAACGTCTGGCCCTCCTCGACGTTCACGACACCGTCCTTGCCGACCTTCTCGATCGCGTCGGAGAGGACGTCGCCGATCTCGCGATCGCGCGAAGAGACGGTCGCGACGCGCGCGATGTCCTCCTTGCCGGAGATCTCCTTGGACTGCGACTTCAGGTTCTCGACGACGGCCTCGACGGACTTCTCGATGCCGCGCTTGATCGCCATCGGGTTCGCGCCCGCGGCGACGTTCCTGAGCCCGTCGCGGACGATCGCCTGAGCCAGGACGGTCGCGGTCGTCGTGCCGTCGCCGGCGACGTCGTTCGTCGACGTGGCGACCTCACGGACGAGCTGCGCGCCCTGGTTCTCGAAGACGTCCTCGACCTCGATCTCGCGAGCGATCGTGACGCCGTCGTTCGTGATCGTCGGAGCGCCGAACTTCTTGTCGAGCACGACATAGCGACCCTTTGGGCCAAGGGTGACCTTGACCGCGTCGGCGAGGATGTTCACGCCCCGCTCGAGCGAGCGGCGGGCGTCCTCGTTGAACTTCAGCTCCTTGTGAGCCATGTGTTTCCCTTACCTCCCTGGGTTCTTACGACTTCGCGCCGGCCAGCTCGCGGTCGCCGACAACCTTGGCGAGCACGTCCGACTCACGCAGGATCAGAACTTCGTCGGTCCCGAGCTTGATCTCGGTCCCGCCGTACTTGCTGAAGATGATCTCGTCGCCTTCCTCGAGATCCATCTTGATGTACTCCCCGTCCTCGTCGCGAGCGCCGGGGCCCACGGCGAGGACCTTGCCGCGCTGCGGCTTCTCCTTCGCCGTGTCGGGCAGCACGATGCCGCTCACCGTGGTCTCCTCCTCATCGAGGATCTCGACGATCAAGCGGTCACCAAGTGGCTGCAGGTTCATCCACATTCCTCCTGTTCAGACGACTTTGTGACAATCGTTGGCACTCTCCCCTCGGGAGTGCCAGGGCATTCTACCCGGCTTTTGGCCGGCCGTGCAAGCCGGTGATACGGCTGTGTTACAAAGTCCGGGTGCGCCGGGAGTTCTCCGCCGGCGGGGTCGTCGTCCGCCAGCTGCGCGGCCGCCCCGTCATGGCCGCGATCCGGCCGGCGGGGAAGCCGGAAGGCACCTGGGCCCTGCCGAAGGGGCTGATCGTGCCGGGCGAGCGCGCGGAGCTCACGGCCCTGCGGGAGGTGGCCGAGGAGACGGGTGTCGAGGCGACCCCGGTCGAGAAGCTCGGCGACATCCGGTACGTCTACACCTGGGCGGGCGAGCGCGTCTTCAAGGTCGTGAGCTTCTTCCTGTTCCGCTACCGCTCCGGCCGGCTCGGAGACATCCCGGCCGAGCACGCGCACGAGGTCGCCGAGGTGCGCTGGCTGCCGCTCGAAGAGGCGCCGGAGCTGCTCGCCTACAAGGGCGAGCGCGAGATGGCCGCCAAGGCCCTCGCCCGGTTAGGCTCCCGCGCGTGAGCGACCAGGAGCAGCGGCCGGAGGAGCGCGCCGAGCAGCGCTACGAGGACGAGACGCGCTGGCAGCGCGGCATGCGCTACGGACACCGCGGCCGCCTGTACGTGACGCTCGCCCTCGGAATCCTCGCCGCAGTCCTGCTCATCCTCCTGATCGCGCGCAACACGCGCCAGGTCAGGGTCGACTACGTGATCGGCCACTCGCAGGCGGCCCTGATCTGGCTTGTCGTGATCAGCGCGATCACGGGCTGGGTCCTCGGTATCGTCACGGCCTATCTCGTCCGGCGGCGCACCCGCTGGCGCCGGACGGCGTGAGCCAGCCCATGTACGCACTGAACTTCTACTCCCCGATCGTGGCGGAGCAACTGCGCAGCGGCCGTAAGACGGCGACCATCCGGCTCGGCGACAAGGCGGCCAAGTACCGGAAGGGGATGATCGTGCAGGTGCTCGCCGGCGCGCGCTTCAGCCCGCGCGACCGCGTGTTCGACGCGGTGATCGACAAGGTGGAGGTCAAGACGCTCGGTGAGCTGTCGCCGAGGGAGATCGAGCACGACAACCCCGAGATCCGCCGCACCGAGGACATGGCGTCGTTCCTGAGCCAGCTCTACAACCGCGAAGTCACCCCGGACGACACCGTCACGGTCATCCGGTTCTCACAGATCAAGAACTAGGCGCGACGGCGGATCTTCGTGCCGAACAGGTGCGGCTCGCGCAGCGCCGCGCCGCACGACTCGCAGTTCACGGCGAAGGTGGAGCTGAACGGCTCGTTGCAGGACGGGCAACGCCGCAGCATCTCGCCCCCGCATTGCGGGCACTCGTCCGGCATCTCCTCTTCGAACTGCTCGAACCAGCGTCGCGCCGCGCCGCACTGCAGGCAGAACGCGACCCAGTCGCCGAGCACCTTGCGGCGCTCCTCGCGCAACCAGTCGGACGCCTTTCCCACGAGGCGATCGTAGCCCCGATCGTTAGAGTTGCACGGCCATGGCCATCGCCCGGGAAGCCGAGCCCGTCGGCTCGCTGAAAGAGGTGCGCGAGGCGGGCCTCGACCGCGAGGACCTGCTCGGCGTCTACCGCAGCATGCTGCTGACGCGCGGGATCGAGGAGCGCGGCCACATCCTCTACCGCCAGGGCAAGATCCCGGGCTCGTTCTACACCGGCCGGGGCAACGAGGCCGCGGCGGTCGGCGTCGCGACGGCGATGGGCCCCGAGGACGTCGGCACGCCGCTGCACCGCGACATGGGCGTTCACATCGTGCGCGGCGTCGAGCCGTGGCGGATCTTCGCGCAGTACATGGGCCGCGCGGACGGGCCGACGAAGGGCAGGGACGGCAACGTCCACATGGCCGACTCGAAGCTCGGGTTGATCGCGATGGTCAGCCACCTGCCGGCGATGCTCCCCGTCGCCGTCGGCTGCGCGCTCGCGTTCCGCATTCGCGAAGAGAAGCGCGTCGCCGTCGGCTGGTTCGGCGAGGGCGCCTCGGCGCGCGGCGATTGCCACGAGGCGATGACGCTCGCGGGCGTCCGCACGCTCCCGGTCGTCTTCGTCTGCGACAACAACCAGTGGGCGTATTCCACACCGACTCACCTCGAGTTCGCGACCGAGCACGTCGCCGACCGGGCCGAGTCATACGGCTTCGAGGGCGTCGTCGTCGACGGCACCGACGTCCTCGCCGTGTATCGCGAGGCGAAGCGCGCGATCGAGAAGGCGCGCGCGGGCGGCGGCCCCACGCTGATCGAGAGCCTGACGCTGCGCATGGAAGGGCACGCCGTTCACGACGACGCCTTCTACGTCCCGAAGGAGATGTTCGAGCGTTGGGCCGAGAACGACCCGCTCGAGCGGTTCCGCGCCTGGCTGCGCGACAACGCGGACATGTCGGACGGCGAGGAGGACGAGATCGGGGCGGGCGTCAAGAAGACGCTGAACGACGCGCTGAAGCGCGCTGAGGACTCGCCGCTTCCGGAGGCGTCATCGCTGACCGAAGGCGTGTACGCGACGCCCGAAGATCTCGACACGCCGCACCACAAGTAATGGCCGAGCTGACGTACCTGCAGGCGATCTCTGACGGGCTGCGCACCGAGATGCGCCGCGACAAGCGCGTGTTCGTCATCGGTGAGGACGTCGGCGTGTACGGCGGCGCGTTCAAGGTGACGCTCGGGTTCCAGGAAGAGTTCGGACACTGGCGCGTGATGGACGCGCCGCTCGCGGAGACCGCGATCGTCGGCGCGTGCACGGGCGCCGCGATCATGGGGATGCGCCCCGTCGCCGAGATGCAGTTCGCCGACTTCATCTCCTGCGCCTGGGACCACCTCGTCACCGTCGCGGCCAAGCAGCGCTACCGCGCCGGCACTCCGGTGCCGATCACCGTCCGCCTGCCGTCGGGCGGCGGCTTCTCAGGCGGGCCGTTCCACTCGCAGAACCCGGAGTCGTCGTTCGCGCACATCCCCGGGCTGAAGTGCGTGTGCCCGGCGACCCCCGAGGACGCGAAGGGGCTGCTGATCAGCGCGATCGAGGATCCCAACCCGGTGCTCTACTTCGAGCACAAGCACCTCTATCGCCGCATCAAGGGCGAGGTGCCCGAGGAGCGCTACACCGTTCCGCTCGGCAAGGCGCGGACGCACCGCGAAGGCAACGACGTCACCGTGGTCACGTGGGGCGCGATGGTGTACACGGCCGACGAGGCGGCGCAGCAGCTCGAGCCCGACGGCGTGTCCGTCGAGATCATCGACCTGCGCACGGTCATGCCGTGGGACAAGCAGGCCGTGCTCGAGTCCGTGCGCAAGACGTCGAAGGCGCTCGTGCTGCACGAGGACACCCGCACCGGCGGCTTCGGCGCCGAGATCGCGGCGACGATCGCGGAAGAGGCGTTCGAGGAGCTCGACGGGCCCGTGAAGCGGATCGCGGCGCCGGACACACCGGTTCCGTTCTCGCCGCCGCTCGAGAAGGCGTTCATCCCGCAGGTCGACGACGTCGCCGCGGGACTGCGAGAGTTGGCGGAGTACTAAATGGCCACCACCGAGGCAATCGACGTCGTCATGCCGCAGATGGGCGTGTCCGTCTCCGAGGGCACGATCACGAAGTGGCTCAAACAGCAGGGCGAGCAGGTCGAGGCCGACGAGCCGCTGCTCGAGATCTCCACTGACAAGGTCGATACGGAGGTGCCGAGCCCGGGGAGCGGCGTGCTGAGCGAGATCCTCGTCCAGGAGGGGCAGACCGTCGACGTCGGCACGAAGCTCGCGGTGATCGGCGGCGACGGCGCGAGCGCGCAGCCTGCGCAGCAGGACGCGCCGCCGGAACCGGCAACGGCAGAGGCTGCGGCCGAGGCTGAGGCGCCCTCGAGCGCCGAGTCTCCCGCACCCACTGCTCCGGCGCAGCAGGAGCAGGAGGAGCAGGAACCAGCGCAAGCGGCGCAGGCGGCGCAGTCGAACGGGAAGACGTTCGTCTCACCCGTCGTGGCCAAGATCGCGTCGGAGCACGGCGTCGACCCGAGCCAGGTGCAGGGCACGGGGCGCGGCGGACGGGTGACGAAGAAGGACATGCTCAACTTCATCGAGTCCGGTGCCGAAGCTGCGCCGGCCGCACAGCCGCAGCCGGCAGCGCCCGCACAGCCGACAGCGCCGGCACAGCCCGAGCCCGCCGCCGCGCCGCAGGGTGCTGCTCCGCCGCCGCCGAAGCCTTCTCCCGCACCGGCGCCCGCCGCCGCGCAGCCGGGCGAGAGCTTCGAGCCGATGTCGGCGATGCGCAAGGGCATCGCCGAGCACATGCGGCGGTCGCTCGACACGTCCGCGCACGTCACGAGCGCGATCGAAGTCGACATGTCGAAGGTGAGCGCAATCCGCGCGAAGCTGAAGAAGGAGTACCAGCAGAGCTACGGCGTCAACCCGACCTATCTGATCTTCGTCGCGCGCGCAGCGGCCGAGACGCTGCGCGACTACCCGTGGATCAACGGCGAGATCCGCGGCGATCAGATCGTCACGCGCAGCTACGTCAACCTCGGCTTCGCCGTCGAACTGCAGGACGGCAAGGGCCTGATCGTCCCCGTGGTCAAGAACGCGGAGACGCTCAACCTGCTCGGGATGGCCAAGTCCGTCACCGACATCGCGCAGCGCGCGCGCGACAAGAAGCTGTTGCCCGACGAGGTGCAGGGCGGCACGTTCACGGTCACCAATCCGGGCGGCTACGGAACCTTCCACGGCACGCCGGTGATCAGCCAGCCGCAGGCCGCGATCCTCGGGACCTACGCCGTCGTGAAGCGGCCGTGGGTCGTGCAGGACGACCTGGGCGAGGACGTGATCGCGATCCGGCCGATCATGAACCTGACGCTCACGTACGACCATCGCCTCGTCGACGGCGCGCTCGCGGGACGCTTCCTGCGCGACATCCGCGAGAAGCTCGAGAGCTGGGACGAGTCGGCGTACTAGGCCGGACCGGTCCCCTGTGGATCGGTTGTCACGGTTTCGTTGCGGAATCGGGGTCAGACCCCGTCACGCTTTTGTTGCAGGGGCCGCGTCCGGCCCGGGCCCGTCCCCCGAAGCGGCTACTGCGGCGGCGCGGCGGCCGCCTGCCGCACCGTGAACGCCACGAACCAGTCTTCCTTCGTCTCGCCGTCGATCGTCAGTCGAATCTCGTAGCGGCCCTGCTCGAGCACGAGCGGTCCGAACGGCACGACGAGCGGCGCGTCGACGGGCGTTCCCGCCCGTAGCCCGGCCGGGCGTCCGGCCTCGAACTCGCCCTCCGCGCGGATCGTCTCGCCGTCGGCCGTCGGCACGCCCTGGCCGTCGGCGTCCAGGAGCTCGAGCCGGAACTGGTGCTTCTGATTCGTCTGGTCCCACGGAATCTGGAACAGCGCGGCGACGAAGAAGCCGAACGGCCCCTGCGCGCTCATCATCGACCAGCCGCCGCCGATGACGTCCAGCTTGCCGTCCGCGACGCGCGCGAAGTCCGCGAGGAGCAGCGTGATCTTCACGCCACGAAGAGTAGGGGCGCCGCGCCAGGCGCGGCGCCCCTACCGCCTACGGTGTGACCTTGCTGATGCGGGTCGACCAGTTTCCGCTCGAGCCCCGCGTGTTGTTGCAGAGCCCGAACCCGTTCGCGAGCCGGCCGTAGTTGCCGTCTGCCCCGGGCGTCCCGATGTACTGGCCGTAGGTGCACGTCTGAGCGATGTACTCGGACGCGATCCAGATCGACTTCCCGTCCAGGACGGCCGCGCCGTAGTCGCCCCAGCGTCCGCGGGCGGGGTTCGCCAACGGCGGATACAACGTGAATCCATCATCAGGGCCGGCACCGATTGCCGCGACCTGGATGTCACCGACTCCTACCTTGTCGTCGAGCGACGCGTACGCCGCCGGCCGCGACCGCTCTCGGTCGTCGCGATCGCCGGATAGGTGACGTTGTTCCCCGACAGGCCGAGGTAGCCGCTCCGCCGCAGCGACGCGGACTGCACGTCTGCGCCGCCGGGATTGACGATGAAGTACTCGATCCCGGAGCGATTGCGGTCGAGCGTCAGCGCCGTGTCGAGCGCGCCCCACAGCTTCCCGTTCGCATACCAGACCTGCTGCATGCGGCTGTCGTTCGAGTCCAGGGTCCCCTCCACCTGGGGCGGCGGGGGCGGCGGTAGCAGCAGGATCTGCCAGCAGCCCGGGCCGAACGGCGTCGGGAGGACCCGATCGTTGAGGCAGTCGGCCAGCGGCGTCGAGCCGGCCTTCTGACTCGACCGCGCCGGGACGCCGTACGGGCCGACCTTCAGCACCTTGTTGTGCAGGTGCACGTTCGGGCTGGCCGAGTCGAGCGACGACGTGTTCGTCAGCGACCACGCGATCAGCTCGTCCGACGTGCGCGGGCCGTTGCAACCGCTCGGGCACGTGGCTTCGTCTGCGGCGTTGGAACTGAGGAAGTACTCGGTCCCGCCGGCGTCGGACTGGTACTGGCTCGGCGGGGAGTTCGCCGGCCAGACGGTGAATCCGGGCTGGCCGTGCACGGTCTGCTTCGTCTCGAGCAGCACGTGCCCCGCGTTACCCGACTCGAGCGCGCGCTTCGAGAAGGCGTAGATGTTCGAGCTCTGGAACTCGTCGCCGTAGAAGTCGTACTCGTTCGCCGTGATGTAGAAGCCGGTCGCGTCGGCGCCGATGTGCGGGTAGTCGGCGATGCACGCCGTGGGGTTCGTCGGCTGGTTGCCGGCTCGCGGAGTGTCAGCCGGGTTGCAGTGATGATTCGGCGTTCCGTCCGTGCCGTCGTTCTGCACCGGCACCTTCATGATCGTCCAGTTCGACAGCGGCACGGGGCTCGGACCGTTGCTCACTGCGATGTCGAAGTGGTTCGGCCCCTTCGTCTGGCCGTTGGCAAACGCATCCAGTGTCAGCACGACGAGGAACCAGCGCTGGGTCGGCTGGTCGAAATAGCACGAAGGATCGGTGACGATCGGTCCGCGAACGTTCCCGGCGCCGCGATTGATCGCCGGCGGATAGCCGAAGAACTTGTTGAGCGTCACCGAACCGTTCACGTGGGGAACCGGCGCGACGTTCGAGTCCGGCGGCAGAACCGACTGTCCGCTCTCGTTGTAGACGTTGATCGCGTCGTTGACCGCCTCGAAGACGAAGCCGTTGCCGACGCAGAGGCCCTGATCGGGGGGCTCGATCGTCAGCTGGTTCTGGTTATCGGCGTAGCGGTGCTGGAACAGGTTGACCCCTTCGAAGCTCGTGTTGAGCTCCGGGTTCGACTTCGCCCGCTTGCCGCTCGCGGCAGAGGGGCCCTCGGCACCCGGACCGCCGCGGCCGAAGCTGCGGTTGACGATCGCGCCCTCGAACGCCGCCGGCGAGTCCTCGGCTTCGGCCGAGACGGGCCATTCCGACTCGTCGCGGAATGCCGGTCCCGTCTCCGCGCCGCTCAAGCTCACGGCCGTCCCGGCCAGGAACGAGGCGGCGAGCAACGCAAGCAAAAGCCGTCTCAGCCTGATCATGCATCCTCCCCTGTCGCTGATATAGAGCGCGACAGTAGCCCATATATAGAACGCTGTATAGGGCCTGAGGCTAGGCTGGAATACGTGACGCGCGGCGCCTACGTCCTCGACCTCGGCCTGGTTCCCTACCGCGAAGCGTGGAACCTCCAGCGCTCGCTGGCCGGCGCGGTCTCGCAGGGCGCGATCCCGGACACCGTGATCTTCCTGGAGCACCCGCCGGTGGTGACGCTCGGACGGCGGGCCCACGAGGACGAGCTCCACGTGCCCGAGGGCACGGAGGTCGAGGTCGTCGAGAGCGACCGCGGCGGCAGGTCGACGTTCCACGGGCCGGGCCAGCTCGTCTGCTACCCCATCCTCGACCTGCGGCGGCACGGCAAGGACGTCAAGAAGTACGTGCGCGACCTCGAGGAGGCGTTGATCCGGACGCTCACCCCGCTCGGACTGACGGCAAGCCGCATCGAAGGGCTCACTGGCGTGTGGCTGCAACGACCCCCGCG
>WNGO01003057.1_pt1 | contig 13102 bp, 13 predicted proteins | sample 5400511 | NCBI WGS metagenome assembly WNGO01 (sample SAMN13153380, study PRJNA577476) | soil metagenome | isolation source: 20 cm soil or saprolite under Garry oak tree replicate 2 | place: USA:California | collected 2016-06-15
TCGCGATCACATGAAATAGTTGCCGATTGGCGTGTTCAGAATGCTTATTGCCGGAGCTCACGCCGATGTTTGGAAAGCTGTCCACTTGTCAGCCATCGTCGGCACACGGAGAATAGCTATTTCACATGCCCCGATTACCGCGCCAGAATTATCAGGATATCGAGCGCATTCTCGAATTTGATTTCCTGCGTGCAACTGAGGCAGCCGCACTCAACTCCCTAAAATGGCTAGGGCGCGGAGACAAGGAAGCGGCCGACGCCGCTGCCTCTGACGCCATCCGTGGAATGTTCGACTTGATGAATATCTGCGGCGAAGTCGTAATCGGCGAAGGCATCAAAGATAATGCGCCTGGCATTTTCAAAGGAGAGCAGCTCGGCACCTGGCTTCCCGGCACACCGCAGTTCGATATCGCGGTTGATCCAATCGATGGCACGACAAATATTTCGAAAGGCGCACCGAATTCGGCGATGTGCCCTCCTTTTACATGGCGAAATTGTCTTATGGGCCGCGCGTCATCCAATACATGCAGAGGCGGGGTGACAGTTTAAATCTAGAGGCGCCAATCGCGGAAACATTGGCCATCGTGGCCCGGGCATTGGATAAGCGGGTGCAGGACGTCGTAGTCATGATGCTCGATCGCCCCCGCCATAAAGAAATGGTCGAGCAGATCCGCGGGGTGGGCGCATCATTACGAATGATCGGCGACGGTGACATCGCGGCCGCCATGGCTCCGGCGATTCCGGACAGTGGTGTCGATCTTTATATGGGGATTGGCGGTTCACCCGAAGCGGTTCTGGCCGCCGCTGGCATCAAGTGCCTGGGCGGCGATATGCAATGCAAAATGTGGCCCCGGGACGAAAAGGACCGACAAAAATTGATTGATGATGGCTACGACCAGGATTTGCCGCGGGTCTTTTTCGCCGATGATCTGGCCAACGGAAAAAATATCGTCTTCTGTGCGACGGGGATCAGTGATAGCGCGCTCCTGCGGGGCGTGCGCTCTCACGGCGCGACCGCCACCACCCATTCCATTCTCATGCGAGCAAAAAGCCGAACGGTGCGGTTTATTCGCGCCACCCATGATCTCTCGCAAAAAACGATCCACCTGCGCTCCACCAATCGCGAGGCGCGAATCTAATCGACAGCGTAATTTCCCTTTGTTCAAATCCAAAAAAACCGTCGCTTATGAGACAAGTACCGAAGACCGAACTTTCACCCGACAACGGCTGCGTCATCGACACGAAATGGAAGGTGGGCCCGCTTAGCTATCACACTTGCGCCGCCGAGCCCGACGAAGCGCATGCTAAACCGATTGAGGGCAATTACCGTCTACCAGAGCTCGTCGTTTACGATCACGTGGGTTTCAAAGGGGCTTATGCCCGGACCAACCTCAGTTTTCACTACCTCGGCGATTTCTGGAATGATCGCATCAGCTCACTCATCGTCGTCAGCGGAATCTGGCGCTTTTACCGCGACGAATATTACAAAGGAGATTACTGGGATCTCGGTCCCGGTTTCTACGAGAGTTTTTTCACCGAGAAAGGACCGGATGACGTCGTCAGTTCATTTCAGGCGATCGCGTTAACCTGAGGCGTATCCGGCAAGAACGAGAGTGACTTCAGCACATCTTCGGCGCACCCCCACGACAGCGTAAACCCGCAGCCGCCGTGGCCGTAATTGTGAACGACGGTCCGGCCATCACTCAATTTCTCCATTTCCAGACGAACACCTAATTTGCGAAAAGGGCGTAGGCCGACCCGGGTAGCAATGACTGGCGGTGGTTCGATATTTAAGGTGCGGCTGCATTCAGCTACAATCCTGTCTGTGTCGGCACGGATTGGCTCCCGGTCATAGCTGATGGAGTTTGTCCCGCCAAAGACACAATCATTTTCGCGGGGAATTGCATACATCAGTGGTGGATCATCGCACACAGTGGCCCATGGCAGGTCGAGCTTCGAAACAATCGCGACTTGGCCGCGGTGCGGTTCTATTTCGCGGTCCGGTACCAGTTCACCGGCACCGATGCCGGCGCAATTCACGATCACCTCAAAGCGCCGAGGGATGTCTCCAATTTCTTTCAAGTGCACGCCTACCGTGATCGTACCGCCGGCATTGATGAACCGGTCGCGTAGATAATCCAGGTAGCGTGTCGTGTCAGTAAGCGGAACGATCATCATAAAACCGCTCGTGAACACAGACTCCGATCCACTTCCTTGCTCGCGATCGGATATCTCAACAATAGCCGAGGACACGAGCCGCTGGGCACCGAGAGATTTCGCCCAATCAGGAATTGGAATCTTACCGTGGCGAGCAAAGGACCGAAGCTCGATCATGCTGACTCCGGTATTCTGTTGCCCTGCCAGCATGTGCAATTGCTCATACGTCCGCAGCGACCAGTCGATGACTTTGCCAGCCGGCTCAGCATCGTATGGAAACCAAATCGCGGCCGCAGCAGCTGAAGTCGTCCGTTCTCCGAGCTCCTCGGCAAAAATCGTAACGCGATAGCCGCGCTCAGCGAGGAGAACGCCGCAGGTTAGCCCGGAAACGCCGGCTCCGACGATCGCGACCTCAGGCACGCGGGCACCTTTCATTGGCAGGATGTACGTGCGACATCGACAGCCGTCATCTACATTAGCCGGCAATGGTTTTCCTAAACCACGATGCTATTACAGAAAAGGTACTCACGGGAGGGCGCGTTACACGCGAGGAGGCGCTTCAATTATACGCGCGGCCGCTCGAGGAACTCGGCGTACTCGCGGACAGTCGACGGCGTCTGGCAAACGCAAAAAGCTACGGGGGTGGCGGAGCTGAAATCGTGACCTATATCGTCGATCGGAATATCAATTATACCAACGTCTGTAATGTCTACTGCAAATTTTGCGCCTTCTATCGGACCGAGAAGGATGAGGATCATTACGTCATTTCGTTGGAGGATCTTGACCGCAAGCTCGACGAGCTCACCGCCGCCGGTGGTATCCAGATTCTTATGCAAGGCGGTCATCACCCGAAATTGCCATTCGATTGGTACATCGATTTACTGCGGCACATTCACGAAAAATATCCCCACATTAACATTCACGGGTTCAGTCCGCCGGAGTTCCAGCATTTTAGCGGCGTTTTTGAGATGCCCTTAAAGGAAGTAATAGGACGGTTCAAAGAAGCTGGACTTGGCTCTATTCCCGGTGGCGGCGGCGAAATCTTGGTCGATCGCGTTCGGAAGAAAATCTCGCCTCTCAAAATCAATAGCGATGAATGGCTCGAGGTAATGCAAATCGCGCACGAACTGGGATTAAAGTCCAGCGCAACGATGATGTTTGGTCACGTGGAGACAGTTGAGGATCGGCTCGAGCATTTGCAGCGCATTCGCGATCAGCAGGACCGGAGCCGTGGCTTCACCGCTTTCATTTGCTGGACGTTTCAGCCCGAGAATACGGTCTTAAAGGTGAAACAGAAAACCGGAGTTGCGGAGTACCTGCGCACACAGGCGATCGCCCGGATTTTCTTGGATAACATCGAAAACATTCAGAGCTCATGGGTGACGCAGGGCCCGGAGATCGGCCAGGTCGCGCTCAAGTATGGCGCGAATGATTTCGGCAGCGTGATGATGGAAGAAAATGTGGTCAGCAGTGCCGGAACGACATTTCGGTTAAATGCGGAGGAAATCGAGAGGCTGATCCGGGGTGCCGGTTATGAACCGCGCCGTCGCAACAATTGGTACGAATTGCTGGATTGAGTATACGAGTCCAACGATGTGGCGCTTGCAAGGAACTGAGGGCTTGACGATAATCGCCTCCATTACGAAGTAATACCGCGTTCACCCGCAGCGGTTCGACGATCATCCCGAAATGCTAAATAGCTCGATACGCCGCCGTCTGCCGCAATTCACGCTGGTCCTTTTTCTGGCTCTTTTCGCAGGCGCTAATTCAGCTTTAGCCCAGTCGCCTCCGGATGCCGCCCAGCGACAGGGTCCGCCCCTCGTTCGTTCCATCGATGTGCAGTACTTCGGGCCGGTTACGATCAGCCGGTCGCGTGTGCTCGCCCAAATGCGAACAAAAATCGGACAGCCTTATTCCGACATCGTGGCCGAGGAGGACATTCGCAATATTTACAAAACCGGCTCTGTGCAAAATGTGCGGGTCTTTGGGGAACCAGAGGGAGACGGCATCCGGGTCATCGTGGCGATCCATACCAGGTCGATGCTGAACGAAATTCAGATCGACGGCGCGACCCGGATCAGCCCCAAAGCGTTACGCAAAAATCTTGGAGTCAAATTAAACACGCCGGTTAAAGAGGAAGATCTGGAAAAGGGCCGGCAAAAAATCGTCGAGAAGTATCAGGCAGCTGGTTTCAACGATGTGGATGTGCAGTTCCGGGTTGAACCGATCGACGAAAAGCGTGGCACTTCACGTGTGATTTACACGGTGGACGAAGGCATCAAAGGCGCGATCAGGCTCGTGCGTTTCGAAGGCAACGCGCATTTTCCGGCAAAAGTATTGCGTAAGCAGATGAAAACGAAGAAGAAGACCTTGATCTCGTTTCTCGATAAATCCGGGCGGCTCGATCAGGTTCAGCTGCAACAGGATCTCGACAGCTTGCGCGAGTTTTATCAAAATCATGGTTATATCGACATGGCCGTGCAGGAGGTGCGGAAAGAACGGACCCCGAGTGGCGCCCTCCAAATCGTTGTCCGAATCGACGAGGGAGCGCAGTACCACGTCGGAAAAATCAATGTCGTCGGCTATAAAGTAACGACAGAGAAGAAAATTCGAGCGCTGCTTAAGGTGAAAGAAGGCTCAGTCTATTCCCCCAAAGGAATTAAGGATGACGCCAAAGCAGTAGCTGACGCTTATGGCAGCGGTGGTTATGTCGACTTGGAAATTGTTCCGCAAAGCTCGCTCGTGCACGGCGGATTGATCGACGTCACCTACAAAATTGAGGAAGGCCAGCGCTCGTTCGTCCAGCGCATCAACATCACGGGCAATACGCGCACGAAGGACAAAGTGATCCGGCGGGAAGTTCTGATCGCTCCCGGCGATGTCTTCAACACCGTTCGAGTCGAAACGAGTAAGAAGCGGCTCGAAAATCTCGGCTATTTTTCCAAGGTTGAAGCCTATCCCGTCGACACCGGAATCGAAGGCCGGAAAGACCTTGATGTTCTAGTGGAAGAAAAACGCACCGGCTCTCTCAACTTCGGTGCGGGATTCAGTACGATAGATAGCCTGATTGGTTTCGTCGAGCTGATACAAACCAACTTTGACATTACAAACTGGCCAAGTTTTACCGGCGGAGGCCAAAAATTTCGCCTGCGCCTTCAAGGGGGAACGCAACGCAAAGATTTCGATCTGAGCCTGACCGAGCCATGGTTTCTGGATCGTCCACTCGCTCTCAGTGGAAGCGCCTTTTATCACGAAGCAAATTATTTGAGCTCAATTTACGATCAACGTGAATACGGTTTTTCGATCGATGCGCGCAAAGGTTTGTTTCCCTTCGTTTACGGGACGCTCGGTTACCGCCTGACGGAGTTCGATATTTTTAACGTGGCTGTCACTGCTTCCCCGGCCATCCAGTCTCAGGCGGGAAATTCGCTTAAGAGCCAGGTCATCGGTGGTCTTGTCTATGATCGACGCGATAACCCGTTCCTTACCCGGAGGGGTGAACGCGTTACCTTTACCACCTATATCGCCGGCGGATTTCTGGGCGGGAACGAACAGATTTACGGATTTGATTTGGAAGGTTCAAAATATTTTCATCTGCCGTGGGATACGATCCTGCTGCTCAACGGGGAAGTTGCAGCTGTTGATAATTGGGGCGCCGGAAACGAGGTTCGCATTTACGATCGGCTCTTCCTTGGCGGTTCGAACAATTTGCGCGGTTTCGAATTTCGCGACGTTGGTCCGCGAGATGCCAATGGTGAGCCACTGGGCGGTAAGACGATGGCTCGCGCCACCATCGAATGGACGTTCCCGATCATCGAGAAAGCGCGCGGCGCCCTTTTCTACGACACGGGTTTTGTCAACGCCGACGCTTACGATTTCAGCACGAACCACATTGCCTCGGACGTCGGTTTCGGTCTGCGTCTGGACTTGCCGATCGGCCCGCTTCGTGTTGACTACGGCATTCCCCTTCAGAAGGATGGCAGGAGTGGAAGCGGGAAGTTCAACTTTAACGTCGGTTATCAATTTTGAACGGAAAAAAACAACGGCGGTCTAACGCCACCTTACCAAGCATAATTATCGTTTTATGAAGAAACTTTTATCGCTCGCCCTTGTTCTCACCATCGCGCTGCCGCTCTGTGCGTTCGCTCAAGGGGCTCTGAAAATCGGCACCGTCGATATGAATCGGGCTTTCAAGGAATACGGTAAAACAAAGGAAGCCGAGAAGAAGATCAACGATGCGCGAGATTCGGCCAAAAAAGAATTCGATGATCGCGCCGATCAGTACAAGAAGGCCCTCGAAGAAGTGAACAATCTCAATAAACAGCTCGATGCCCCTGCTCTCAGTGCCGATGCCAAGACGCAGAAGGCAAAGGAGCGGGACGATAAGATTAACAATATCAAAAATATGGAGCGCGAGATCAACGAGTTCCGGCAAACGCGCGAGCGCCAACTGCAGGAGCAGGCCCTTCGGATGCGCGAGGGAATCGTCAAAGAAATCACCGATATTGTAATGGATCGCGTGAAGACTCAGAACGTGGATCTTGTCTTCGACAAGTCGGGTATGAGTCTGAACGGTGTTCCGTTGGTCATGTACTCGCGCGATAATTATGATTTCACTAACGACGTCATTGCCGCTTTGAATAAGCCCGGCCGAGTCAGTCCGGAGACAAAAACAACCGAATCGACCAGCACAACTTCGCCGGCCGGGAGAACGCCGTCGGCCAGCGCCGCCACCACAAGAACTTCACCGGCCAGCACCGCAACTCCGAGAAAACCTTAATTTCGCTTCGATTTACGAACGCACGCAGGCGCAAGCTCGCGTGCGTTTTTGCTGTAATGACGGTTCGCGCTTTTCCAAGGCCGCGATCAGCCGCAGCGCTCATCGCAATATCGGTAGTTCTTGTAGCGGCGAATTCATCCGCGACGGATGATTGGTCGTCAACGTTGAGTCGCGATCCACGCGGCAGCTTTCCGGATCCGCGGCCGCTCCATGCGACTTACGCCTTCAGCTGGAGCGGCATTACCGCCGCCACGGCAGACGTCTGGTTTCATCGCGGCGACGAAAATAGTTTCGTCTTGGAAGGCAAGGGCCGCACTGTCGGTTTGGCTCGAGTATTGTGGAGGTTCGACGTTAATTATCGCTCGGTTGCCCACTCGCAAACACTGCGACCAATCGAGGTCCGCCAAACCGAGAATATTCGGAGCAAACGCGTCGAAACGAATCTGAAATTTTCTGATGCGGGCGTGACCAGCACACGGACCGAAACAAATCGGCCCAAGTCGTCTTCCAAAAATTTCGCGCTCGAGAATCTGAATGACTTACACTCGGCCCTGCTTTATTTGCGTAGCCAGCCGTTGCGGGATCGGAGTGTTTTTCGTTTGGCCGTCTACCCAGCCAATTCGGCCTACGTTGCCACGATAACGGTGATCGGCCATGAGCGCATCAAAGTGCATGCCGGCACCTACAGTGCGATAAAGCTCGATTTGCGACTGGAGCGGATAAACAAAAAGAACCAGCTGGAGCCTCACCGAAAATTTAAACGGGCCACGGCTTGGGTTTCGGACGATAACGACCGGCTTTTGCTCCGGATTGAGGGCCAGATCTTCGTCGGGACGATCGTGACCGAGATTCAATCGGTGCGCTTCGACCGACCCGTCGCCGTGATCTTCTAATCTCCGTCGTCGCGATCTCGATCCTCTGGCACCCACTCCCCACGCACAGGAGGTTCATTGAGAGGCCGCGGAAAAACCCGACGTGGCGGCAATTCTCTCGGCAGGAATTGTTGGCTTGGTAGCAAAGCAAGCGAGGCGAGAGTGTCCATGTCGAGATGGCCAGTGAGAGCGATACCCGTCCGGGATTGATAAGCGCGCAATGAAAATTCCATTTCGGGTCCGTATACTCCGTCGATTGCACCTTTGAAATAACCGCGGCGGCGCAAAAGGGTCTGCGCCCCCATGATCAAACGTCGTTGTACTTCCGGCGGTGCCGTCTCATAAGGCGTGTTGCGGAAGGCGCCGGCGGAAGTAACAGCCGGAGCAGGTGAGTAAACCGGTCCGTTCCGCGGCGCGACCGGAGCGACGCTTGGGTTGGCCGACCCTTCCGAGGCATTTGTTTGTGGTGTTGCCGTTGCTGTTGCAGCCGCAGCCGAAGACGAAGGTGATTTTAACGCGAGAAGGGTCTCATCATTCAATTCCCCCGTCACTTGCAGTCCGTTTCGAATTTGAAAGCGCCGAATTGCGGCGGTGGTGTCGGCATTTTTTTGACCAGTGACTTCGCCGTAATAGAAGCCTTGGGCCTTAAGCGCTTCCTGCGCCTGTTGCAGCGTCGGATCAGCTACGACGCTTTGCGCGATCAGCACACCCAAGATGGCCGCGCCGAGCGCCGTTTTCATTTCGTCTGCATTTGACGCCCTCCTGCCTGTCTTATTCAGCTTGACGGCGGCGCGCCGCCGTTTTGCACAGGTGCGCGATGCTTTAACATTTCACGATACGCTAAAATGCCGTTGCTGATTGCGATGGCGACTTGTTCTCGATAATTTGCGTCTGCCAATTTCGTCACATCTTCTTTATTGGTCAAAAAGCCCGCTTCGACCAGCACAGCCGGATGACGCACGTTGGCGAGGACATAAAATTGTTCAGCTTTTATACCGCGATTCGGTGCCTGAGTGCGGGTCACGAGTTCCTGTTGGATAAACCCAGCCAGACTTTGGCTTTCGACGTTTGATTCCTCGCTGGAGATTCGCTGCAGGAGCGGCAGCCAGGTGGCGATTGCTGGTCCGCTCCTGATCTGATGGGCTGCAAAATAAGTTTCGACTCCGCTCGCGACCGGACGCGAGCCGTCGTTGAAATGAATACTGACGAAGACCGCGGCCTCGACCCGATTTGCGAGGGCGGAGCGGTCGGCCAGGGAAACATACGCGTCACCGATACGGGTCATCAATGTCGCCACTCCTCGCGCGCCGAGTAGGCGATCGATCCGCTGCGCAACGTCGAGCGTAAGATCTTTTTCCAAAAAGTTACCGGCCATCGCTCCGGAATCCTGACCGCCGTGACCTGGATCCAGCACGACCACCGAAACCGGCTCAGGCCTTTTCGAACGGGCGATTGCCCGCGGCAAAAATCGCTGAGAATTGAGCACCATCACGATGAATGATGCGCTCATCAGGGCGAGGCCCAGCCAAGCAATTACGCCTGCCGCAGCTTTCGACAGACGTATTGGGTTCATCGTGGTGCTAACTTGCGCTCAATTTCGCCAGGTCAGTTGCAGTCAGCGCGTGATAACGGACGGCCGAATTAATTCCGCGATCAAGCACTGCCGCCTCGATCACTCCATCCTCTAGACGTTGCTTTCGCAATTCACGCAGCTGTTCGCGCGGGGGAATCTCACCAGTGTCGCTCACACCGCTGTGGCCCAGCGTCCAGGCATCAAGCGCGAGTTGAAATGCAACCGACAATTCTTCACCGTCCCGGTGTTCCTGTCGCAAGAACTGTTCCATCTGCTCGGCCGAAGCTTTTGTCCCGCCCAAAACGGCGAATCGCGAATTCGGCTCCTTCGGCTGACTCCCACTAATGGCCCCGTCGTATTCCAAGCCCAAGAAGAGGTCGTCCTCGGGCGAACCGCCAATTTCGACGAAGAGCAATCGCGCCAAAAAGGGGGCACCGTAAATTTGTTCGAAAGCGTTCTTCATTACCGGGCTGAGCGAGTAATAAGCGAGCCGCCGCAACGAAACGTCCGCCGCCGAACGGGTAAATCCTTCAGTACTCGCGAGCTCGATCGCGGCCATGCGCAAGCGCTCGATATCGCCCGGGTGCCCGATTGCGCCCAGCGCTATCCGATCGTAAATCTCGAACAATTTTTGCCGGCCGACAGTGAGCAAAAGAATTCCGCCCGCATAACTGAGCGCGACAATCGGGCTGCCCGAACCAAGCTGCGTCTCGATATATTCGCGTCGATTGGCGATTGCCTCGACCCAACGATATGGCTCTTCGATCATGCCACGCGCTTGCGGAAAAGTTCGGCAATTTTTTCCTCCGGCAACGTTCTGATGCCGCTGGCCGAGACCATCTTCATGATTGGAAAAATTTTGGCGTGCCGATCAATGCCACCTGTGGCGGTATCTGCTTCCGAAGCGGTGTCCAGCGCGCGCAAAGCCACCACTACTGCGTCATCGGTATCTAGCTTTTGCAGCGGCTTTTTGCCCCAAGTGTTTTCGTAGTACAAAATCCCGCGGACGGCCGGCGAGCCCGATCCGGTCGCGGCGAAATCGGTCGCTTCAAACTGCGCTCCCATGGCGTCATAAAAATATAAGCGCGCCGCCGGCGATGCTTTGGCGTCAAAAGTGGCGAAGATCGGCACCACCACGCCGATTCCCTGCAGCGCGAAACCGAAGTTGTCCCGCAAAAGTTTTGAAAGCGCCCGCACTTTGCCGTCGACGCTCATTTCCTGTAACTGCGTGCGGCGGAAAAACTGAAAGGAATGCTCGAGCACTCGCGCCATCTCCCAGGCGGTGGCCGGCACACCTGCAATTGCCATGATCGATTGCCGATCGATTTCGAGAACTTTGTCCGCCCGATCGTAAACGACGGTGTTCCCGGAAGTCGCTCGCCGATCGCCCGCGACGAGGACGCCGTCAGCGAATTTGAATGCGAGAATCGTGGTCGATTCAGTCGGCTTAAAGTCTTTCGGCGGCTCAGCTGGCCCGGTCTGCCAAGCGGGCGAGAGCAAGCCGTGATGCCGCAGTAGCGCCGGAAAATCTTCCAGGCCGCTCGCTCCTAATTCGAGCGGCTGCATGCGGGACTCCATTACTGGCCGGTGCGTTGCCGGTAACGTTTCGACTGATTCGGATCCACTTTGCGCATTTTTTTGAGCAGATCCTTTGTATCTGGACGCGAAATGTCAGGGGAGCGGGGTCCATCACCGTCACCTTGCTTCGGTCCCCATGGCGTCGGTTCGACGGGCTTTTGAATGCGTTCTGGCATTAACAAAATTTACGGGCAAAATCGCGCCTTCGTCGCAGATCGAAGCGCTCACCAAAAAACTCGACGAGATCAACGCCAAGATCGATGCCCTCTCCCAGCAGATTCTCAAAATCGAACAACAAACGTCACATCCCGTGGTCATGGTCGGCGAGGCGACGCCAAGTGGACCTCCGGTCGCGAGCGGAGCGTCATCGGCGGGGGGGCCAAACAGCGGTAATACGCATGTCGTGGCCAAGGGAGAAACGCTGACCGCGATTGCGAAGCAGCACAAAGTCACTGTCGAAGATTTGCAAAAATTCAATCACATCGAGGATGGCCGAAAGCTCCAGGCCGGCCAGACGATCTTGATTCCAGCTCCATCCGCCGCTCCCAGTGGCAGCGCCTCAGCTTCTCCCTCGCCGTCCGCGTCCGAATGAACGATCGAGGCAACTAAGCGCTCGCCGAAACAATTTCCTCGTCGCTTGAAACATCGAGCAGACTTTGCTCGCACAGTCGCGCGTATTTTCCCCCAAGCCCGAGAAGTTCCTCATGCGTGCCGCGCTCGATGATTCGACCGTGATCAAGAACAAGGATTTGATCGGCATGGACAATCGTCGAGAGGCGATGCGCGATGACGATGGAGGTACGATGAAACATCAAATGTTCGAGCGCTTCTTGAATCAAGCGTTCCGTCGCCGTGTCGACGCTGGCCGTTGCTTCATCCAGGATCAGAATTGGCGGATCTTTCAGCAATGCGCGCGCAATCGAAAGCCGTTGCTTCTCGCCCACGCTCAGTTTCACCCCGCGTTCGCCGACCACGCTACTCAATCCTTTGGGTAAGCGATCGATAAAAGCGCGCGCATTGGCCGCTTCGGCCGCCCTGAGCAACTCGGCATCAGTGGCGTTAGGTTTGCCGATGAGCAGGTTCTCGCGAATCGTGCCGTTAAAGAGAAAACTTTCCTGCGTCACCATTCCGATTTGCTCGCGCAGGGCGCGGATGCTGGATTCCCGAATGGAGCGGCCGTCGATCAAAATGTCACCACGATCGAATTCGTAGAAACGCGCCAGCAAATTGATGACGGTAGATTTTCCAGCACCAGTTTTCCCCACAAGGGCAATCGTTTCACCCGGTCCAGCCTGGAAGGAAATGTCAGTGATCGCGGGTAGTTCAGCCGCATAGCTGAAACTGACATTACGAAACTCAATCTCGCCCTGCACGTTCCGACCGAATTTCCGCCCGAGTTGCGGCTCGGTTGGTTCATCAAGAATTTCAAAAACACGTTCCCCCGCCGCGCGTCCTGCCTGAACCAGTTGATTCAATTGATGTAATTTTCCGATCGGTTCATAGAGAAATGTAGTTAGTATGAGGAAGGCGATGAGACTGCCGAGCGGCATCGCACCGCTTAACTGCGCCTTAGTTCCGACCGCGACTGTTAGCAAAACCCCAAGCGAACCGATAAGATACATCGACGGATGATAGAGTCCCCAAACGCGCATCACGATCAATGTCGCCCGGCGCAGTTCGTCACTAACTTTGTTAAAACGCGCGTGCTCTTCGTGTTCGCGCACGAAACTTTTGATCTGGCGAATACCGGAAAGATTGTCGTGCAGGAGCGAGTTCATCGCGGAAGCGGCGCGGCGCTGCAGCCGATATCGTCGATGCGCGGTCAGAGTATACCAGAGTGCGCCACCGGCCAGTAACGGCAACGGCGCCAGAGCAAGCAGCGCCAGCTTCCAGCTCAAATAAAACATGACGCCGAGCACGATCACGACTTGCAGCACAGCGACTACGCCTTGTTCGATGCCATCGATCAGTACCCGCTCGACTGAGCTCACGTCCTCGATGATTCGTGTCATCAAATCGCCCGTGGCGCGATTATCAAACCAGCGCAGCGGCAGGAGTTGAATGTGCGAATAAAGGTCGCTGCGCAGATCGAAGATCACTTTTTGTTCAAAGGTATTGTTGAACCAAAGGCGAAGCGCGTTCA
>WNGO01005028.1_pt1 | contig 13097 bp, 9 predicted proteins | sample 5400511 | NCBI WGS metagenome assembly WNGO01 (sample SAMN13153380, study PRJNA577476) | soil metagenome | isolation source: 20 cm soil or saprolite under Garry oak tree replicate 2 | place: USA:California | collected 2016-06-15
CCGTACGGCGGCGGTCGAGCGGCACGACCGCAGGCCTCTTTGCGACGCCTTCATCGACGCGCTCGAGTCCGCGTGACAACCACACGGTTGCGTTTCACTCGGTTGCGTGGCCCGAGCGGCCCAGCGACCGAAGCTCCTTCACCGAGACCTCCCCGGTCGCAAAGAGAACAACGAATGCGCAGAGAGGCCCACCCAGAACTCCGGCGATCCACTGGCTGATCGAGAGATCTCGGGTCCCGACGAAGAAGAGCACTCCGGCCATGGCTCCGGCTGCCGCCAGCGACCGTGCGAAGGTGACCAGTAGCGGGCGCAGCGGGATGTCGATCATCCTGCGACAGATCTGAAAATGGCCGACCACGTAGACGGAGTAGGCGACGCTGGTTCCGATCGCCGCGGCCACGACTCCGATCTCACGGAGCAGTGCCAGGTCGATGGCGGTGTTGATCGCGAGCGCGCCGAAGACGATCGGGATTCGACGGCCGGCTGCGCCCAAGTAGTTGACGCCGACCGAGAGGATCGGACTGATCCCCGACAGGAAGATCGCGGGCGCCAGGGCTCTCATGACCTCGGCCGCCCCGCGGAAGTCGGGCCCGAGCAGCACTGCGACGATCGGCCGCGCCCAGACGACGACGGGCGCGATTACGAGAGCCTGGAGGATGATCATCCAGCGCAGGCTCGCATTGAAGGGCCGGACGTCGGGCTCCCTGTCGCCCTCGCGCGCCAACCGCGGGGCAACGGCTCCCGACAGTGCCGTTCCCGGCTGTGCGAAAAAAGCCATCAACCGGAGTGGGGCGGAGAAGAGACCGACTGATGCCGTGGACAGAAGCGCGCCGATCAGCAGCACGTCGATCGTCGAATAGAGAGCGTACGCACTGTTGGTGACGAACAGGGGCCGGGCGTATCGCGCGATCTCGCGCATCCGGCCCGCTGAGGCCGTCCGGAGCGACAGGGCGCCCCGCCCGATGACCCGGATGCAAATGATGATTGCCGCGGCCCCGCCGATCGCGTTGCCGATCGCCCGTCCGAATGCCGCCCCCGCGGCGCCGCCGCCGAGAGCAACCAGGGCGATGCTCGCCAGTGTCTCGAAGAGGCTCTCGAAGAACACGATGCCGAGGTTCAGCGATACGCGCCGCAGAGCCGTGAACGCATAGATGTAGAGGCCCATCAGGCTCTGGGCGAAGACTGTGAGAGCGATGCCTCTGAGAGGCCAAACGAGGCCGTTCTGGCCGTAGGCTCGAGCGATCGGCGAGGCGAGGAGAAACAACGCTGACGACACGACCGTTCCGATCGCGAGCTTCATTCCGAGCGCGGTCGCGGCGATGGCGGCAATCGCTCCCCGGTCTCTGCGACTCTCCGCGACGAATCTCGCGGCCGAGTTGGAGATGCTGAGATCCGACAGCAGGAGGGTGATGCCGCCGATGCTGAGCGCGAGGGAGAACGTTCCGAATCCCTTCGGGCCGAGCGCACGGACGAGGTAGAGGGTCAGGATCGCCGTGAAGACCGACGTGGAGGCCTGTGCGAGCAGCCCAAACAGCGTGTTGGACAGAATCCCGGCGGCGCGGGGTTCTCGATCCTCTGCCACTGGCGGAGCGGTCAGCGCGGCATCGTCTCCCGGGTCGTCTCGCGGAGGGGGATCGCCCAGTGCCACTCGAGCCTCAGGATAGGGTCAAGAGGTGATTCCGACGCGCGTCACCGGACCAGGACGCCGGGCGCGGCGCGCTGCGCCGCATCTGTCAGCCTTGGCCGATCGCCTTGCCGCGAGTGATTGCCTGGCGTAGCCGTCGAGCGGAGGGAGAGACCTTCACTCGAAAGCGGGGCAGAGAGTCCTTCCCGTAGATGCCGAGACGCGGCCACATCATCATTGGACTGCCCTGTTCGAGTCGCCCAGGCAGTGCGGCGGCCGCCACGTAGCCCGCGGTTGCCGCCGCTGCCGCAACGCGGGAGTCCACGTCGCCGTAGGGATAGGCGAGCGAGGGGCAGCGTCGACCGAGTTCGGTCTCGCAGGTCACGCGCGACTCACGCAATTCCCTGACGAGCTCCTGGTCGTCGAGCGCCGTCAGCATCGGATGTGTCCGCGTGTGTGACCCTATTTCCCAGCCTGCTCCTGCGAGCTCTCGGAGTTGACCCCAGGACAGACTTCGCAGCTCGGGCCGATGGGGACCGTCGAGCCAATGGTCGATGCCCGGCCAGTCCAGCGTTCGCCCAGAGTCGGCGAAGTCGGTCACTACGAAGATCGTCCCCGGAAGTCCGAGCGAGCTCAGGATCGGATACGCCAGCTCGTATTGGGAAAGATAGGCATCGTCGAAGGTGACGACGAGCTTCTTGCCGGGCTGACGCGAGGTCACCGCCTCGTGGAAAGTCGCGCCCTCGTAGCCCCGACTCACGAGAAGCTCGAGCTGTCGCTGGAGGCGTTCGGGCGTTACCGAAAGCGGCGCAGGCCAATCGGGACTGATTGCGTGATAGCAGAGAACCAGCACATCGTTCAAAAGCCGCCGCCCCTTGGTTTTCCAACGACGTTCTTCTCGAACGTCGATTCGTGAGTGAACTCTTGCACATCCGCCCAATGGCGTTTGTGACGCGGCGGCCCTCTTCCTGCACAATGTATTCAGCTACGGCGCCCCTGGCAACTCACGCTGCATGAACGACACCGGCTCTCCCTGATCCCCTCCCACATGGCTGCAACTGTCCCCTCACCCCCACGATCGGTGATCCGAGGCGGCGTTGTCGCCGGCCTCGATGCTCGCCCCTGGCTCTGGCAGATCGGGCTCGTTGCGCTGACGATCGTCTTCGGACTCGTTGCAGGGGTCCAGCCCCGGCTGGCGATCCTGGCCGCACTCGTCGCTGTGGTCGGTGCGTTGATGTTCGCGAATCTCGTGTTCGCGCTCTGCTTCTTCACGGTGATCTCGTTCATCGACGTCCTTCCTCAGCTGACTGGTGGGTTCCCCGTCACCAAGGCAGTCGGGCTCCTCCTCGTGGGATCGTGGCTCTTGAGGAGGGTCAGTCAGCGAACGGCGGGGGACGACGGAGGTGGACTGCTCGCGCAACGGCCGCGAGTTGCGGGTGCGCTCGTGCTCTTCCTCACCTGGACGGTCTTCAGCATGCTCTGGGCCGAGCGGTCGTCCTCGGCCGCGAGTTCACTCGTCCGTTTCGCCCTGAATTTTGCACTTTTCCCGATCGTGTTCACCACGCTGCGGACACGCCGTCAGATCGAGGCGGTGCTCGGCTCATTCGTGCTCGGCGCCCTGATCGCAGCCGCCTGGGGCGTTGCTACAGGCACCGCTATGGCCGGACGGCTGGGCGGGGCGGGGCTCAACCCCAACGAACTCGGCGTACCTCTCGCCGCCGGGATCGTGCTCGCGGCGGCGCTGAGTGCGAACCGAGCGTGGCCGGCGCTAGCCCGCCTGGCCGCGCTGGGCGCGGCTGGCGTTTGCATGGTGGGGATGTTCTTGACGGTCTCGCGTCAGGCGGCTTTGGGCTTGGGCGTCGCACTCCTGGCGACCCCGTTCGCCGCGGGACACGGCCGCCGGCTCGCGGCGCTTGGCCTCGTGGGCCTCGCGCTCGGCGGAGGCGTGGTCTGGCTAGGCCTGATTGCACCGGCCAGCACAGTCAACAGACAGCCGGGGCGCACAACCGAGGATTCTTTGATCGTCGACCAGCCGAAGGTTCCCCACAACATTTACCTCAATGTTCTGGCCGAGCTCGGTGTCGTGGGCATCACGCTGTTCGCTGCGATCTTGGCCTCCTGTCTTTGGTCGGCGCTCGCGGCGGCACGCACGTTTGCGCGTTCGGGTGACGTAACGGCGGAGATCCTCGCCCGTGGGGTCTTCCTGGCGCTCGTCTGCTACGTCGTCGCGGACTTCTTTTCGTCGCAGCTTTTCAGCAAGCAACTGTGGTTGCTGCTCGCAATAGGATTGGCGTTGCGCGAAGTCGCGGTTCGCAGCACAGTTTCCCCGCTGGGAAGGGTCTTCAGGCTGTAGCGCACGCTTTGTCGAGTTGAACGCGCGGCAACTCCGTTGCCAGAGTAGAGCTTCGCGCTAGGAGGGGCCGTAATAGCCCGAGTGATCCTTGCCCCCGATGACCACGAAGCCGAGCGGCGTTATGTCCTGTTGCGCGAAAAGCTCCGCGAGTTGCTCCAGATCCCGAAGGCGTGTATTCCCGAGGCGGACGATGACGAGCACTATGTCGCTGTGCTTCGCCAGCGTGAGCCCGTCGGAGACATGGGTGGGCGGCGGTGTGTCGAAGATGACCCAGTCCGCCATCTGCTCCGCCTGGCCCACGAGCTTCGCGACCATCTCGCCCGTCAGCAAGCTAGCTCCCGGGAGGCGAGTCGTGTCCTGGAGAACCATCCGGGTTGGCGGATCGACGTGGTAGCTGTGCACGAGCGCGTCCGTGAGCCCGACGCCTCCGGCAATAACGCTCGACACACCGTGAGCGGGTGCGAGTCCCGTCGCCGCCCCCAACGCCGGACGCCGCGCATCTCCTTCGATCAGCACCGCCCCCCGTCCGACTCCCGAGAACGATGTGGCGAGATTGAGTGCCACCGTCGTCTTTCCGTCTGAAGGAGTGGGCCCGGTGATCGCGACACTCGACCCTCCTCGCGCCTCACCCCAAGATTCGGAGATGGATGCGGCGAGGAGATTGTAGGAGTCCCTGGCCCGGTCGGAGATCGCATCTGGCCGCAGAGGGTGACGCTGGCCGGAGAACGGTCTGCGGTATTCGATCGGGATTCGTGCGAGGATCGGGAGGGGGTAACGCCGGAGTTCGTCTGCGGTCTGAAGACGGGTGTCGAACAGCTGTGAGGCCAGGACCATGCCCATCCCGAGGATGAGCCCGCCCAGTCCGGCGGCCAGGATGCTGAGCTTGACCCTCGGGGATATGGGAGAGCTCGGCGGCTGCGCCTCCGACTCCAGGTGGATCGTCGGATCTGGCAACGCGCGCAGCGTCTGCAGACTCTCGAGCTTGGCCGTCAAGGTCTGGGTCGTCGGGTCGTTCTTCGGCGACTGCGCGATCTGGTCGCGAAGTCGCGGGAGGACCAAATCGATCTGCTGGTGAAGGCGGTCGGTCCGTACGGCAACCGCAGCTCGACCGAAGGCATTTGCGATCGCTGCCGCCAGGTCTGGGCTGTGTGCCTTTGCCGCGACATTGACGATGTTGCTCTGGGCGACCGGCTCGGCTCGGATGTTCTTGAGCAGGCTACGCGCGCTTGCTTTGAGGCCTAGATCTCTCCGAACCCGCTCGGCGACGGCCGGCGTCCTGATGAGCTGCGAGATCGTTTCCACGTCGCGGCTCGGATCGGCTGATGCGCTAGGGAGACCCAGGCCGAGCAGCGTCTCGTCGCTCGACGGAACTGGCTGGACGAGCATGGTGGCGTTGGCCCGGTAGACCTTCGGGATATTCGGAACGACGACAAGCGTCGCGCCCACCGCCAGCCCGACGCAGAGGACGACGAACCACCACTTTGCCCTCAGCGCGCCCAGGGAGCGAGCCAAACCGTCGCTCTCGGGCGGCTCGCTGAACCAGTCGGCCCGCGTGGCCACTGCCATGCGACCCCCTGGGCGTCCCGTCGAGGCTTCCCGCGGGAGCTTCATCGTGTTTTCCGCATCATTGCGATGACTCGAGAGAGCGTTTCTGCAGCGGAACATTTCCGCACGCGCGGTAAGTGACGGCGCCACACACTATCCCCAAATTTAGGCCAAGTGGGGGATGCTGTAAACACCCATCGGCGAGCCAAGAAGGGAGATACGCCAGCCTCGATCATGGAGAGATCATGTTCTTTAGCGCTTCCGTCCTTCGTCCCAGCAAGGCGGCGGCGAGAGCGGCGCGTGACGCCAACCCCCGAGTGAGCCCGATCGTCTCGAGCCCGGGGTCCGAGCTCGCGAACCGATATTTGTACCCCTCTTCTCCGCGCAGGAAACGGTATTCGGACATCCCGTCCGCCAGTGCCTCCCGGATCGAATGCACCAGGACGAGGAAGCCTGTCGAGTATGCGTCCCATGAGGGGTCCCGCCCGCCCTGATAGAAGGACTCGACGCGCCCGAATCTGAAGCCGTACCATGCCGCGCGCGGCAGGCCATCGATCTCGAGGAACCAAAGGCGAAGCCAATCACGGTCAAACGCGCAGGCCGCGAATTCGCGGTGAAAGGATTCGGCCTTCATGAAGCTCGTTGGTTTCCCCTGCCAGCGGAGTCGGTGCAGGGCAAAGAGCGTGTCGAGGTCCGCGTCGAGCTCGGACCGGTTCGCTGTCATTCGATACTCAACCTCGAATGTGCGCATCAACTTCCGTTCTCGCGTTCGGATCTGGGATCGCAGGTTTCGGCTGCACGAGGCGAGGAATGTCTCCCAGTCGGGCTCCTCGAGGCGGAGAATGGGACTTCCTTCACGGACGAGCGTCTTCGCGTCCAGCAGACCGCCCCAACCTTCGGCACACGCCATCTGCTCTCCGATGAAGATATCTGCGTGGCAGTCGGCGAGAGCTGTCCCCAACGCCTCCGCCACGGCATGTCGATCTCGAGCAAGGCAGACAGGCCCCAATTGATCGCCGGCGTGGTGACCGACAAGGCGAACGACCCGTAGTGGCCTGCTTCGCCAGAGATAGAGCGGCAGCACCGCAACCAGGCGACCTTCTCGGGAGCGGCACTCCGTCGCGAGCAGTTTTCTTCCGGCCCCGAAATGACGCCACCAAGTCGACGCCCACTCGGGCGTGGCGAAGATATTCCCCGCCTGCTCAGCGAGCTCGTTCCAATCGGTATTTGTGACCTCGAGCTGGCATAGCGGCCGCAACTCGAGCGCCCCCGCTCGTCCGTCCTCCACTACGACCCTATTCGGGCCCAGTCAGCACAACACGGTGGATCGAGGTCACGGCTTTGCTTCGACATGGCGTCTTCGCGCTGCCCGGCTGCCGACGGCTGCAGGGATCCTGCGTATGTTGACGAGCATCGGGAGGGGGTCACGGAGCGAGAACACCGCGTGAACCGTTCTGCGACGTGGCAGGAAGCCTCGGAGAACGGCAGGTCGGTCTCCACCTCGTAGAAGTCGCATGGAGAGCGCACGTAGGTCCGCCACCTCGTACCGGTATCGGACGCCGGACCGATACGGGCCGACTCGGGGAGGCCGGCCGAGGAGGAGATCCGTCCAGATCGCGGGCAAGTTATGTCCTGCTGCGATCGCGAGGGCGGCTGAGCCGTAGATGCGAGGATTGAGATCGATGGCATAAGCACGTCCGTTCGCGAGGATGAATTGAATGCCGAAGATGCCACTCCAATCGAGGAGCTCGAGTACCCGCGCAACACCCGCTTCGCGTCCCTCGTCGCGCTCGACCGTGCATGCGAACGAGCTGTTCCCACAGCCCGGCGGCCAGATCCGCGGGGAGACCTGATGGCAAGCACAGACGAGTTTCCCCTCCCATGCGACCCCGCAGATCGCAGCGAGGGTTCCATCGAAGTAGGGCTGCAACAGGAATTTCCGGTCGGGTTTCCCTGCAAGTTCGCGCTTCAGATCCTCGAGGTCGACGATCCTTCGAGCTCCGCCCGTCTGCAGGGAACCGTTGTCGCCGACGTCAACCGAGCGAATCGGCTTGAGAACTCCCGGGAGATTCTGGTCGAGTCCGTTAAGCGACTCCCTATCCACCTCGACGGTTGGGGGAATGTCGAGGCCCGCCTCCACGCATAGCTGGCCGAAGAGCGTCTTGTCCGTGACCCGGTCGAGCCGCTCGGGTGAACAAACACCCACGACGGCCCGCTCGAAGAGCATCGCCCGACCGGTCAAGGCCCGCATCGTGGGCTCGGTGCACGGCAACACGACATCGGCTTCGAGCCGCAAAGCCTCCCGCGCCAGTTCACTCGCGTACGTCGCGGGATCCTCTTTCGGTGGCGAGAGCCGAACTACACCCTCAACCGCGCGGGACTGGACTGCATAAGCGTGGGGGCGAGAGACCGCGACCCAGGGCTCGTACCCTGCCGCCCGCAGTCCCCGGACGGCTGCCAGAGATCCAGTGCTTTCGTCGACGCAGCAAAGTATCCGCTCCCCGGCCACACCGGAAGCATAGGGAGGAAACTGACCTCCATGTGACGCCGGGCGGCCGTTCAAATGCGACCCTTGCCGGCCCGCTCACGAATGACTGGTTGGCGGACATATAGACGAAGGGCGCTACGCCGAACCCGGTGCCGACGAGCCCAGCCGGCGGATGAAGCGTCGTCTCCGGCGCCGATGCGCCTCTCCCGTCGCGGTACGCCACACTTCGGTTGCGATCATCGTGCAGATCTGATCCTGCGGCAGTTCCCCATCCAGGCGAAGCGCGCCGAGGCGTGTGCATTCTTCGCGGTAGAGCAGAGCGTGACGCTGTAGGTCTTCGAGATTCCACCAATCTTGCTTACGGGCCAGCAACGTCGCGGGCGCGACGTCGAGAAGGAAGCCCAGGGAGATGGGATGCGGGAGCGTCCGCAGCAGCCACCGCTGGAATCGGAATCCATGGCCCTCGCCGTAGAGGAACCTCATCAGGACGATCGCGTCGAGGGCAGAGCGGTCGAGGATGACGATCCGGCCGCGGCGCACGTGAGGGGTGACCGCAGTTCGCTGGGAGGCCGCGTTCAACAGGGCGATGACCGTAACCCAGACGTTCCTGAAGATCCCGCCCGCCGGTCCCGTAGCATCGCTTCTCCTCGACATGATCGATCCTGCCGAGCTGTGTGGGCCTGCCTGCTTGAAAGGCCCGCGTTTTCCGACTCGGAGCAGCACCTTGACCGGTCGGCTCAGAACGGTCAGGAAGCCGAAGTGCCCCAGCGGACGCCAGATGACGACCGCCTCGAAGCCCGTCTTCTCCAGTGCCTCTTGCAGTGACCGGGCCTGCGAGCTCTTTCCGGCCCCGTCGCAGCCCGAGATCGAGATGACCGCTCCCCGCCGCCCGCGCAACCCAAAAATCCTCGCCGCCCGAACGTAGTCCCCTGGCCCAGCTCTCTGTCCGGACGCGTGGCTGCGCGCGATCGCCCGTAGGCGCGCGCGCCTGGTCACCGATCCATCGTGATCGAACACGTTTTGCAGAAGAGCGAGCTCCGCATCTGCGCGCCAGCTGCGTGCATGCTCGCCAGCGTCCTGCCAGCAGTTGGCGTTCTCCGCGCAAGCCGCTTCCACCCTCGCGCGCTGCTTGTCCGAGAAACCGCCGGTGCGAGCGAGTCTCCGTGCAGCGATCAACAGGGCGTGATGAGGGGCTGGGCGAACGAGTCTTTCGAGGCCATCGAGCGGCATGCCGTCGGCGAACAGTGCCTCGACTTCTTCCGGGGGAAGGTTCCAGGCTTCGCTCGGCACGAGTTCGATCGCCTCGGCACTGCAGCCATGAAATGCCGCCCAGCGTCTCTCGTAATCGAGGAAGCCGTCCGCACGCAGCGTTGCAGCGATTGCCCGGTGCTCTGCCGGGCGGGCGAGCAAGTCGATGTCCCGGCCCTGAGGCGGCGGCGATCCAAAGACCAGGACCCGATCGCGGACGACCGAGTCAAGCCGCTGTGCTCTGCTCAAAGTGCTACGCGGGCGATGGCGGATGGACCTTCCTCGAGTTTCGATTCAGCAGTCGCGCCGCCGTCCGCCTCAGCAACGGTCGCCCGTATGCGAAGACAGCGTGCTCGAGGCGTCCCGTCACAGACGGGGCGAAAGCCTGAAGGCGAACGCGGTCGCGACGCGCTTGTGTCCAGGCCATCTTGAACGGGTCGTCGGCACCGAGGAACTCGTAGCTCGAGAGACGTTTCGAGAAGGCGTAGCGGAGCATGTCGTGGGTCAGAATCATGCCCGTGCCGAGTGCTTTGTAGGCCGGGTCATATCCACCCTTGAGGACATAGCAGACCCCCCCATCCTCGATGTTGAAATCGAAGGCAATCGGTTTTCCGTCGAGACGCAGGAATGCGAATCGCAAGATGCCTCGTGACGCCGCCCAATGAGCAACATCGAAATAAAACTGTCTGACCGGAGATGAAGCCGCGATCGGCTCGCCGTATCTGGCCTTCCAGCCAGAGCCTTCGATCTCGATTCCCTCCTCGAAGAGTGAGTCGAGATCGTGCCTCCCATCCGTAAGCTCGAACGTGAGGTGACCTCTTTCCTCGAGCCGTCGTCTGCAGCGGCGGATCTCCTTCAACAAGTGACGACGCAGCCCCGCTGCATAGTCTTCCCAGGAGCTCTCGATCGGAACATACGGCGAGCGTAAGAGCACGCGCTCGATCGTTCGATAACCAATCTTCTCGGCCTCGGCGCGGCTCGCGGTCAGGTCGGGTCCAGTCGAGCAGAGGAACGAGAGGTGGATGCTTCGCGGCGCGGAGTGCGTCAACGCAAAGGCAAGCTCCGAGACTGCAGCGTCATTTTCCCCGAGAAGGCCGTAACCCGGCGTATGCCAGTTCGTCGGAGATCGCACGGAACCACGGCCGGCGCGAACGGAGCCGACGGCCACGAGGCGATTCCCCTCTCGAACGGCGATGATCTCGAGCTGGCCGTTCCCAAACGCTCGCCACCACGCCGCGATCCAGCCAGGCCTCAGCCAGGGCGCAGCCTGACTGCGATCGGCGAGCTCGTCCCATTCCTGGGCAAGTGGCTCCGCAATGCTGTCGTACCGCTCGACCCGCATGTACAAACTCTATTTGCTCGGTCGTCTAGCACAATACTTTCGTTTCGCTCGGCCCGGACGCGCGAACGGTCTTGGTTTCGGACGAGCCTGCCTACGATGCATCCTGTGGCCGCGGTTCTGCTTCTCGGAGACGAGTTTCATGCGACGCTTGCCGGGATTCGCGGACTGCGCGCTGGAGGACACGTTCCGTACCTGGCCGTCAGCACACCGCACACGTACGCCTCGTATTCCCGTGACACTGTGGCAACCGTTCGCGTCCCGGATCCCGACGTCGATCCGGGGTCCTACGCGGTCGCGGTCGGAGCCGCGGCCGCGGAGGTTGGTGCGGCGGCCGTCCTCCCCGGTACGGAAAGCGCTCTTGTCGTGCTCAGTTCCTACCCCACGGCGGTACCGGACGGAATCGCGGTGGGTGCGCCGCCTGCAGCCACGGTCATCGCGGCTTTCGAGAAGGCCGCGGTGGTCGATCTCGCTGAGCGGGTGGGTCTTCGGACTCCACCGAGTCGCGTTGCCACCCGCGACGAGCTTTGCGCTCAAGCAATCGAGCTCGAGTATCCAGTCATTCTGAAGCCTGGGCGTTCGAAGTTGCCCACTGGCGCTGAGACGATGCGGTACTTCCGTGCGCAGAGAATCGAAACCGCAGCGCAGCTTCGTGAGTCACTGGCCGATGCGCCGCCTGGCCCCTGGGTCGTGCAGCCGTACCTGGCTGCGAACCTGTGCGCGATCGGCGGCGTCGCGTGGGACGGCTCGATCGTCTGCGCTGTTCACCAGATGGCGCACCGGATCTGGCCTCCTGACGTCGGCTACAGCTCCTACGCCGAGACGGTGCCCGCAGACGAGCAACTCGAGCAGGCGGCGGGGAGACTGCTGAACGAGTTGCAGTGGAGCGGCGTGTTCCAACTCCAGTTCATCAGGACGCGCAGCGACTCCTACTTCATCGACTTCAATCCGCGCCTCTACGGCTCGATCGCGCTCGCGATCGCGGCGGGTCTCAACCTCCCGGCGATCTGGGCGGATCTGGTGCTCGGGAAGGAGCCGAAGATCCCGGGCTACCGGTCCGGTGTCCGCTATCGGGTCGAGCACAATGATGTGCGCGCGATCATGCGGCTCTTTAGACATGTGGCCCCGGGCGTGGCTGCCAAAGCCCTTCTCCCGCGGCGAAACACGGTTCACGGCATCGTTTCCCTGCGTGATCCGGGTCCTCTTCGTGCCTTGCTCGTCAAGGCGGCCGCGCGTATCTCTTCGCGACCCCGACCGTTCTGAGGGGCTCGAAGGTCAGGTGTCCGTCGGAGTCCATTTGAGCCTCGGTGCCTTCCGCGGGCGCCTTCCACCGACGTCTTTCGGCGCGTCGAAGTTGGCCCAGGCGCACGGGCGGTCTCGGTAGAGTGCCGCCGCTCGTCGGCCTCCTTGCGCCGGCGTTAGCGGCGCTCGTGGTCTCGATGATGACAGGCGCCGCCGGGGCGGCGAGTGGGGTTGTGAGCGCGGCTTCGGGTTGTTCGCCGGGGTCGTCGAGCTATAGCAGTGGTGTTCTTGGGACGGCTGGCTTGGTGGGGTATTGGCGTTTGGGCGAGGCCTCGGGGACGGTGGCTTGTGAGAGCCGGACACGGCGGTTGCGTTCAACGGAAGCTCGGGTTGGGTGCAGGTTCCGCACACTCCCGCGCTGAATGTGGGTGACCGGTTCTCGGTCGAGGCGTGGGTGAAGCGCGGCTCTCTCGGCGGTTCCGCCAATCAGGTTGTGGCTGCCAAGCAGAGCGGGGGTTGGGTGTTGCAGTTCAATACGAGCAACCAGTTGGTGTTGAGGAAGTCGGGCGTGGGCGATGTGGTTGCGTCGACGCGGACGGTGACCGATACGACGAGCTGGCATTTCGTGGCGGCGACCAAGGATGGCGCTGCGGTGAAGCTGTATCTGGATGGGGTCGATGTGACCGGGACGGTGGCGAATCAGACGATGGTCGACAACACCTTGCCGTTGGCGATCGGGCAGAGCTCGTCGATCGCATTCTTCAATGGGCTGATCGACGAGGTTGCGCTGTACAACGCGGCGCTCTCGGCCTCGCAGCTGTCGGCTCATTACACGGCGGGGCAGCCACCGGCGCAGGCCCCTTCGAATAGCAGTGCGCCGGTGTTGTCGGGGACGGCGCAGGCGGGTCAGACGTTGTCGGCGACTACGGGTACGTGGGCGGGGACGCAGCCGATCTCGTATGCCTATCAGTGGCAGCGTTGTGATGGGTCTGGTGGGGCGTGTGCGGATGTGTTTGGGGCGACGGGGTCGAGTTATTTGTTGGGGTCAGTGGATGTGGGGGCGACGTTGCGGGTGTTGGTGACGGCGACGAATGGTGTCGGGTCGGGGAGCGCGAGTTCGGCGGCGAGTGGGGTTGTGAGCGCGGCTTCGGGTTGTTCGCCGGGGTCGTCGAGCTATAGCAGTGGTGTTCTTGGGACGGCTGGCTTGGTGGGGTATTGGCGTTTGGGCGAGGCCTCGGGGACGGTGGCTTGTGAGAGC
>WNGO01004660.1_pt1 | contig 13093 bp, 9 predicted proteins | sample 5400511 | NCBI WGS metagenome assembly WNGO01 (sample SAMN13153380, study PRJNA577476) | soil metagenome | isolation source: 20 cm soil or saprolite under Garry oak tree replicate 2 | place: USA:California | collected 2016-06-15
TTGCGACAGTGCCAGATCTTGGACCAGAACCATTCCGACGAATAGGTGCCGCCGATCGGGGACAGGTACTCCGGGGCGCAGCGCCGCGCCGTCTCGGTGATGGCCGCCGCTTCCTCGGCCGCGGTGTGGTCCTTCCATAACCACGCCTGCGCCGCGGGCGCGGCGCGCCAGCGCGGGTCCAGGGCGAGCGGCCGGTTGGCGGCGTCCACCGGCAGCGGCGTCGAGCCGGTCGTGTCGACGCCGATGCCGATGACGCGGTCGCGCGCGAAGCCCGGCTGCGTGTCCGCCTGCGCCAATGCGCCGCGCACCGCTGTCGCCAGGCCTTCCAGATAATCGGCCGGATTCTGGCGCGCCAGGTGCGGGTCACGCGGGTCCAGCAGCACGCCTTCGGTCCCGGACGGATAGTCGAACACCGCGGTGCCGAGCGCGCGACCGTCCGCGCAGTCCACGACTACGGCCCGAACGGAGTTGGTCCCGTAATCGACGCCGATCGTGAACGCAGGCTGCACGACTCAGCCGACCAGGATCGGACTCACGACGTCCAGCACGTCCGGGCCGGTGCCCGCGGCGCGCGCCCGATCCAGCGCCGCCCGCTGCTCGAACACGCGGACCGCCTTGAGCGCCAGGTTCGCCAGGTTGATCATGCTCCGCTCCATCGCCCGGGCGGGGTCGTCGCGATAGGTGAACTGGTCCTGGCTGTAGTAGCCGTGATATTCGCGCACGAACGTGGTGAACAGGTACTCCACCGACTCGGGGATCGACAGCGTGCCGAACATGCAATCCTGGTCGTTGCGGCCCTGGCGCGCGTCGTTGATGTCGAACTTGTGGACCGGGACGCCCGCGTACGCGGCGAGGTCGCAGGCAGTGGAGGCGGTGGTCCCCTCCATCTTCTGGTGGCCGTAGTCGATCGTGAGGCCGCAGTTCGTGCCGCCGCACAGCTGATTCACCCGCTGGGCCACGAGGATCGCCGACGCGGCTGTGGGAATGATCATGTACAGCTCCCGCGGCTCGTACGGCTTGGGCTCGACGGCGAGCCTGATCCCCGCCTTGAGACATTCCCGGTTGACCGCCACGAGCGCTTCCGTGAACCACTCGAGCGACTGCTGGTAGTCGATCTGAAAATGGTAGTCCGCACCGTCCGAGCCAGGCCACACGCTGACGATCGGGAGCTCGAGCGCCTTCGCGATCTCGACCCCCTTCAGGATCTCGTTCAGGGCCGCGCGCCGCAGCTCCGGGTTCGGATTGCACGGCCCCCCCAGCCGGAAGCGGGGGTTGGTCCAGGTGTTGATGTTGCACGCGGTCACCTGCATGCCCAGCTCGGCGAGGTAGCCTTCGCGCGCGCGCTTCAGCGCCGGCCAATCGATGTCGCCGTTCAGCGTCTTCTCGAACACGCTCTGGTGAATCTCGATCGCGTCGATGCCGGCGGCGTGGGTGCGCCGGCACTGTGACTCGAAGTCTCCCTTGAAGCTCGGATCGTCGGAGTGATAGCCGGGCGGCGCGAAGCGGTCGCAAAAGTCGCCCGCGGACCAGTGACCGACGCTCATCTTGATGTCCATCTTCTTGAGAAACGCGATGGCCTCGGCTCGGCCCAAGTAGCGAGTCTGCGAACGGGCGAAGGCGAGTTGGTCGGAGCTGAAGCGTGTCATGAGTGTAGGTGCCTGTGGGGTGCCGGGAGATTGGACCGCCCCGCGGCCCGTGTCAAGCAAGACCGGTGTGTGCCGGACCTACGTTCGCAGGTCCGCCAGGTCGCGGTACAGGTCGAGCGCCTGCGGGTTGGCGAGGGCCTCGCGATTCTCGACCGGCAGCCCGTGCACGACCGCCCGCACGGCGAGCTCGCTGATCTTCCCGCTGATGGTGCGCGGGATGTCGGCGACCTGCACGATCTTGCGCGGCACGTGGTGGGGGCTGGCGTTGTCGCGCAGGCAGCGCCGGATGCGCTCGCACAGCGCGTCGTCCAGGGCGAGCCCGTCGCGCAGCCGGACGAACAGGACGATCCGCTCGTCGGCGCCCGCGGCGGCGTCGATCCGCTGCCCGATCGCCAGGCTCTCGAGCACCTCCGGCAGCGTGTCCACCTGCCGGTAGATCTCGGCCGTGCCGATCCGCACGCCGCCGGGGTTGAGCGTCGCGTCGCTCCGCCCATGAATGATCAGCCCACCGCGCGCGGTCAGCTCAGCCCAGTCGCCGTGGCGCCACGCACCGGGGAACCGCTCGAAGTACGCGGCGCGGTATTTCGCCCCGTCGGCATCGTTCCAGAACGCCACCGGCATGCTGGGAAATGGTCTGGTGCAAACGAGCTCGCCGGGCTTGCCCAGGAGCGGCGCACCGCGCGGGTCGAACACCTGCACCGCCATGCCCAGCCCGGGCCCCTGCAGCTCGCCGCGCCACACCGGGTCGGTCGGGTTGCCGATCGCGAAGCACGAGATGATCTCCGTACCGCCACTGATGTTGCACAGGTGCACGTCGGGCTCGACGCGGTGGTACACGTAGTCGTAGCTGTGGCCCGCAAGCGGGCTGCCCGTGGAGATGATGGTCCGGAGCGCGGACAGGTCGTGCGTGCGTGCCGGCACGAGCCCTTCCTTCTCGGCGAGCGCCAGGTACTTGGCGCTCGTGCCGAACACGGTCACTTGCTCCTCGGCCACCAGGGTCCACAGGGCGTCCGGGCGCGGCGCGAACGGCGCCCCGTCGTACAGCACGACGGTCGCGTGCACGGCCAGGGCGCTCACGAGCCAGTTCCACATCATCCAACCGCACGTGGTGATGTAGCAGAGCCGGTCCTCGTGTTTGAGATCGACGTGCAGCACGTGCTCCTTTTGGTGCTGCAGCAGCGTCCCCCCGGCACCATGCACCATGCATTTGGGGAGCCCGGTGGTGCCCGACGAGTAGAGGATGTAGACCGGATGGTTGAACGGGAGCCGCTCGAACCGGAGGCCGGCCTCCGTCTTCGGCGGGCTCAGCCACTCGTCCCACAACACGCCGCCCGGAATCGTCCGGATCGGGGGCCGCTCCGCGAGGTACGGAACCACCACCACCTGCTCGATCGCCGGGATGCGGCGGGCGATTTCGGCGACGCGCCCGAGGCAGTCGATTTCCTTTCCGGCGTAGCGACACCCGTCGGCACAGAACAGGATGCGCGGCGCGATCTGGCCGAAGCGGTCCACCACGCCCGCCACGCCGAAGTCCGGCGAGCAGGACGACCAGATGGCGCCGAGGCTCGTGGCGGCGAGCATCGCGATCACGGCCTCGGGGATGTTCGGCAGGAACCCCGCCACCCGATCTCCCGGCCGAATGCCCGCCGCCCGGAGGGCGGCCGCGACACGAGCGGTTTCGTCGTAGAGCTCCCCGTAGCTCAGCTCGCGCTGTGCCCCGGTCTCGTTCCATGCCACGAGCGCCGGGTGTGTGTCACGCTGCCGCAGCAGGTTCTCGGCGAAGTTGAGTCGTGCACCGGGGAACCAGCTTGGCCCCCGGACCGGATCGGGCGGGGCCATGCGGTCCAGTCCCACGCCCACATCGTCCCACGGTTTACGGCTCCCGCGTGCTCCCTCCGCGGCAATCACGCCGCAGAAATGCCACACGGCGGGCCAGAACTCTTGAGGGGACGTGATCGACCAGCGGTGCAGCGAGCGATAGTCGGCGACGTCCGCTCCATACTCGCGGCGGACGGTCGCCATGAAGGCGGTCAGGTTGGCGCGGGCCACCCGGTCCGGCGGTGGCGTCCAGAGCGGGAGTTGCGCTGACCGGTTCAACGAGACGTCGTCACGTTGCGTGTGATCACGTAGTAGTTCGGATCGACCTTGAAATCGGCCGGCGTCGCGAGCCGCAGCGGCACCGTCTGCCAGGCCGCGGTCGGATGCACCACACTGAAGGTATCCGGCGACACGGTGACCTTGAGCGGCATGTCGAAGCCGGGCACCACGTCCGTCCAGCGGAACGACAGCGTCCCTCCCTCGATGCGGTACTCCAGCACGGGCACCTGGGTGGTCCGCAAATACTGATCGAACACCCTCGTCAGATCGGTCCCCGCGTGTGCGGAGATGTAGTCCTCCACCTGTTTGCCCATCACCGTCTGGTGCCAGAACGTCTGGTTGAGCCCGCGCAGGATCGCGCGCCACTTCTCGTCGTCGTCGACGATCTGCCGGATCGTGTGCAGCATGTTCCCCCCCTTGGGGTACATGTCGCCCGAGCCCTCATCGTTCACCCCGTACGGGGGGATGATCGGCCGGTCGTTGCGGATGCCGCGACGCGTGCCGACCGTGTAGGCGGCGCCGGCCTGCTTCCCGAAAAGACACTCGGTGTAAAGCCCCTCGGCGTAGTTGGCGAAGCTCTCGTGCACCCACATATCGGCGTTGTCTTTCGCCGTGATGTTGTTGCCGAACCACTCGTGGGCGCTTTCGTGCACGATGATGAAGTCCCACTTCAGGCCGAGGCCGGTGCCCGAGGCGTCGCGCCCGCGGTAGCCGTTCGCGTACCAGTTACCGTAGGCGACGGCGCTCTGGTGCTCCATCCCGGGGTGCGGCACTTCGACCAGCTTGTATCCATCCTCGTACCACGGGTAGGGACCGAACCAGTGCTCGAAGCACTGCAGCATCGTGGTCGCCTGGACGAACTGCCGCTGGGCCGGCTCGCGGTGATAGCTCAGGGGCCAGAAGTCGAGGGTGAGCAGGCCGTTCTCGCCCTGGAACAGGTCGCTGTAGTGGTCGTAGCTCCCCGCGCCGACGGCGATGGCGTAGTTGTTGATCGGGTTGACGACGAACCACTCGTACGTCGTCGTGCCGTCGGCGTGGTGGGTCAGGCGGCGCAGCCGCCCGTTGGAGACGTCGATCATCGGATCGGGCACGGTGAGCGCCACGCGCTGGCTGTCGGGCTCGTCCGCCTGCGTATCCTTGTTGGGCCACCATACGCTCGCACCCATGCCCTGATCGGTCGTGACGACCCACGGCCGGCCGAGACTGTCGCTGGTCCAGGTGAAGCCGCCCTCCCAGGGGGGCCGCGTGGCGACCCGCGGCTTGCCGTGGTAGTAGACCGTGATGGTGTGATGGTCGCCGGCGCGCTGGCGGGTGGACGGCTTCGCGAAGTAGGCGTTCCCGTCGCGGCGGAACGGCACCGCCCGCCGGTCCTGCACCATGCTGTCGACCGCGAGCGGGGCCATCAGGTCGACCTGCAGCTCGCGGCCCGGCGTGAGGACGCGGTAGGTGATGCCGTTGTACCCGCTGATACTGCTGTCGTTGGGATTCACGGCCACGTGCAGGTCGTAGAACACGACGTCCCACCATGCACGTCCCGGCGTCGTGAACGAGCCGCGCAGCGTGTCGGCGCGCGTGAAGCTGCGGCCCGCCTGGGCCGCGGCGGTGGCGACCTGGGCGAGGCCGAGCGCGGCCCCGAGCAGCGATCTCAGCAGCGCCATGCGGTCTTGACGCGAGCGCGGCGCCGCCAGATCCAGCTCACCAGCGCCGCGAGCGCGATCGCTCCGGCGACGACGGCGCTGGTGCGGCCGATCCACTGCTCCGCCACCTGCCAGCTCGCACCGAGGAAGTAGCCGAGCAGCACGAACGTGACGGTCCAGAGGACGGCGCCCACCGCGTTGTACACGAGGAAAACCCGATACGGCATGCGGGAGGCCCCGGCCACGAACGGCACCAGCGCGCGCGCGAATCCGATGAACCGGCCCACCAGCACGGCCTTGCCGCCCTGGCGCGCGAAGAACGCGTCCGCGCGAGCGAGGTACTCCGGCCGCAGCCCGATGGGGGATCCAAAGCGGAGCAGCCAGGGCCGCCCCAGCCGCCAGCCCAGCTGGTAGCCGATGTTGTCGCCCAGCGTGGCGCCGACGCCGGCGGCGGCGATCACGGCGTCAAGCTCGAGCACGCCTTGATGGGCAAAGAACCCGGAGGCGAGCACCAGGCTCTCGCCCGGGACGAGGAGTCCCGCGAACGCGGCGGATTCGAGCGCCGCCGCCACGAAAATGATGAGGTAGCTCCAGTGGCCAAGCCGCGTGACCAGGTCCAAGAGATACGCCAGCACAGGGCCCGAGCCTCACTCCGGTCCACGGGCGACGCGCAACTCGATCCAATCCACCTGGCGGGCCTGCACGGCGTCGCGCACTTGCCGCTCCCGGACGCTCAGCGCCCCTTCCCCCGTCTTGACCTCGATGAACACGACGCGGCGCAGCTGGCCTTCGTCCAACCCGTCGAACACGACGAGGTCGACCGGCGTGCCGAGAAAGCGGGCGTCCTTGGGGTTGAAATGGAAATCCGGCAGGTACGGGATCAGCTGCTCGTGCACCTTGCCGACCGTCACGGCATGGCTGCGTTGAATGGCGTCCTGGCGGATGGCGTCGGTGTAACGGACTCGCCACTTCTGGAAGTAGACGAGCGCCAGCAGCAACCCGATCCCGATCCCGAGGACCAGCGCGAGCAGCGCCGCCAACACGTTCCAGGTAGCGTTCACGCCCCCAAATGTACCCGGCTCGGGGCTGTGTCAGCTACATTGGCACGACGCCCGAAAGGGAGTGACAAGGTGACGGAGCAGACCCTTGCCGCGAGCGCGAGGCCGCCCGGCGGCTGGTGGACCGTGGTGCGGGACGCCGTGCGCGGCATCCCGCACGACTACACCTCCGGGCCGCTGGGCCGGGGGATCGTGCTGCTCGCCATCCCGATGGTGCTGGAAATGGGGATGGAGTCGATCTTCGCCGTGGTCGACGTATTCTGGGTCTCCCGCCTCGGTGCCGACGCGGTCGCCACGGTCGGCCTCACCGAGTCGATCATGACCCTGGTGTACACGGCGGCGATGGGGCTCTCGATCGGCGTGGCGGCGGTGGTCGCGCGCCGCATCGGCGAGGGGCGCCCCGACGCCGCCGCCGAAGCCGCCGTGCAGGGAATCGCCCTCGGGATCGGGGTTGCCGCCGTGGTGGCGGCCGTGGGCATCACCCTGGCGCCGCGCTTGCTGGCGGTCATGGGGGCATCGCCCGCGGTCACCGCGATCGGCTCCGGATACACGCGCATGCTGCTCGGCGGCAGCGCCACGGTGCTGTTGCTGTTCCTCATCAACGCGATCTTTCGGGGAGCGGGCGATGCCGCGATCGCGATGCGCGTCTTGTGGCTGGCGAACGCGATCAACATCCTGCTCGGTCCCTGCCTGATCTTCGGGCTCGGGCCGTTTCCGCGGCTCGGTGTCACGGGGGCCGCCGTGGCCACGACCATTGGCCGCGGCACGGGCGTGCTGTACCAGCTCTATCGCCTCACGCGCGGCGACGCGCGGGTCGCCGTGCACCGCGTGCACCTGGCGCTCCGACCGGCGCTCATGGCCAATCTGGTGCGCCTGTCGGGCTCGGGGACGTTCCAGGTGCTGGTGGGGACCGCGAGCTACGTGGGGCTGGTGCGCATCATGTCCAGCTTCGGCAGCGCCGCCCTCGCCGGCTACACGATCGCGATCCGGATCTTGGTCTTCGCCCTCCTCCCCTCGTGGGGTCTCTCGAACGCCGCCGCCACCATGGTTGGCCAGTCGCTCGGCGCCGGGAAGCCCGAGCGCGCCGAGCGGGCGGCGTGGCTCGCGGCGGGTTACAACATGGCGGTACTCGGCGCCGTCGGGCTCGTGTTCATCGCGTTCGCGGGCCCGATCGTCGGCGTGTTCACGCACGATCCGCTGGCTCTCCCGACCGGGGCCCTCGGCCTGCGGACCATGAGCTTCGGCTTCGTGTTCTACGCGCTCGGCTTTGTGCTCACGCAAGCGTTCAACGGCGCGGGCGACACCTGGACACCCACGTGGATCAACCTGGCGTGCTTTTGGTTGTGGGAGATTCCGCTTGCGTACTGGCTGGCGCGCGGGTGGGGCCTTGGGCCTCAGGGTGTGTTCGTCGCGATCACGGTGGGGTACTCCACGCTGGCGCTCGTGAGCGTCGTGCTGTTCAAGCGCGGGCGCTGGAAGCTGCGCCGAGTCTAGGGATGACGACGACCCACCTCCCCGCCAGCGTTCCCCTCCCTCCGCCCGTAGCGCGGCCCCAGGACGGGCCGCTGCGTCAGGACGTGCGCTGGCTCGCGGCAACGCTGGGACGGGTGGTGGGCCGGCTGGCGGGAGAGGACACGTTCCGGGCGGTCGAAGAGCTGCGACGGGCCTGTCGCGCGCGCCGGCTGGGCGTCGCGGGGGCACCCGATCTGGACGCGCTGCTGGCGCGGACCCGCGCGCTCGCTCCCGAGACCGCGCGGCTCACGGCCCGTGCCTTCACGGTGTTCTTCATCCTGATCAATGCGGCGGAGCAGGCCCACCGGGTGCGGCGCGCGCGCCAGGACGACCTCGCCGCGGCGCAGCGCGGATCGGTGCGCTGGTCGCTGCGCCGCCTGCGCGAGGCCGGCCGGAGCGCCGAGGAGGTGGCGCGCGCCCTGGCGTCGCTCGATGTCCGACCGGTCCTCACGGCCCATCCCACGGAGTCCGCGCGCCGCACCATCCTAGACCTGCAGGCGCGCCTGGCGGAGGGGTTGCTCACGCGCGACGGCGCACCCGAGGCCCAGCGTCGGGCCATCGAGCGGCACCTGGAGGGCGAGGTGGAGCTGCTCTGGCTGACCGAGGAAATCCGGCGTGACCGCCCCTCGGTCATGGACGAGGTGTCGAACGCGCTGTGGTACTTGGAAGATCGTCTCCTGGAAGCGGCGTCGCGCGTACGCGAGCGGCTGGTGGAAGCGTTCGAGGACGAGTTCGGGGGCGGGCTTGGCCCCGCTCCGGTGACGCCGCTCACGCTGGGGAGCTGGGTCGGGGGCGATCGGGATGGCAACCCGTTCGTCACCCCGGAGGTCACGCTCGCCGCGGCGCGGCGCGCCCGGCGGGCGGTGCTCGACCACTATGCGAAGGCGCTCGCGGACCTGGCGGCGCGACTGTCCGTATCGGAGCGGCTGGCGACCGTCTCGCCCGAGCTGCGGGTCTCGCTCGAGCAAAGTCAGCTTCATGCGGGCGCGCGTCGGGGCCGATCCGCCCGGCTACGGCACCCCTCAGGAGCTGGAGCGCGACCTCGCCCTGCTGGCCGATGCCCTCGACACCGCCGGGGCGGCGCACGCGCGACGCACCCTCCTGGAACCCCTCCTGGCGCAAGTGCGGGCCCACGGGTTCCACGGGTATCGCCTGGATCTGCGTGAAGACGCCGGCGTTCACACGCGCGCGCTCCATGACCTCACCGCGGCGGTCGGACTGGGCGAGCTGGACGCCGCCGCCCTGCGTCGCGAGCTCGGCGGCAGGCGGCCGCTCCACGCGCCTCATGTCCCGCTGGCGGAGCCCACCGATCGGGTGCTGCAGGTGTTTCGGGTCATGCGGGCGATCCAGGACGAGATCGGCGGAACGGCGGCGTCGACGTACATCGTGTCGCGCACCCGGTCCGCCGACGATCTGCTGCGCGTGTTGCTGCTGGCCCGTGAGGGGGGGCTGGTGGACCTGGCGCGGGAGCCTGCCCTGTCGCGCATCGACGTCGTGCCGCTGTTCGAGACCCTGGAGGATCTCGAGCGCGCCCCCGCCGTCGTGCGCTCGCTGCTGGACGATCCGCTCTGGCGCCGCCAGCTCGAGGCCCGCGGGCGCCATCAGGAGGTGATGCTCGGGTACTCCGATTCCGCCAAAGACGCGGGGCTGCTTCCCTCGGCGTGGGCGCTGTACCGCGTGCAGGAAGAGGTGGCGCGGGCCTGCGCCGACGCCGGCGTATCGTGCACGCTGTTCCACGGGCGCGGCGGCACGGTCGGGCGCGGTGGGGGTTCGCCCGTGGCGCGCGCGCTCACCGCGCTGCCCCCGGGCACGGTGCACGGCGGCATCAAGATCACCGAGCAGGGGGAAATCGTGTCGCAGAACTTCGGGCTCCCGTCCATCGCGGAGCGGAGCCTCGAGCTGATGTTGAGCGGCGTGTTGCTGCACCGGTTCGAGGATTGGCGCACCGAGCTCGAGTCCGGCGAGGAGGCGCGCTTTCGAGAGGTAATGGACCGCCTGGCCGCGCAGGCGTTACCACCGTATCGCGCGCTGGTGTACGGCAGCGGAGATCTGTTCAAGCTGTTTCTCGAGACGACTCCCGTGCGGGAGCTCGCCCACGTCCGGTTCGGATCGCGGCCCGCGTACCGGGGCCCTGGTGAGCAGAGGATCGAGGAGATCCGGGCGATCCCCTGGGTGTTCGGGTGGACCCAGACGCGACTCATGTTGCCGGGATGGTTGGGCGTGGGGACGGCGCTCGAAGCCGTCGCCGGCGAGCCCGGCGGGCTCGGCATGCTGCGCCGCATGGCAACGGCGTGGCCGTTCTTCGACGACCTGCTCGGCAAGTTGGAGATGGTCTGCGCCAAGGCCGACATGGCGATCGCGCGGCTGTACGTGCGCGAGCTGGGCGGCGACCTCGCGCTGTTCGACCGCCTCGAGGCCGAGTTCCGCCGCACGGTCGCTGCGCTATTGCGCATCCGCGAGAGCGACTACCTGATGCGCGATAATCCGATGCTGCAGACGGCGATCGGCCTGCGTAATCCGTACGTGGACCCGCTGTCGCTGCTCCAGGTCGCGTTGTTGCAGCGCTCCCACGCCGCCGGGCCCGACGCCTCGGCCGAGGACCCCACCATGGCGGCGGTCAGCGCCGGTCTCGCGTCGACGCTCAACGGCATCGCCCAGGGCCTGCGCAATACCGGGTAGGTGCGGCGGGCAAGACTGTTTATTTTGTGTCATGACATACCGCCTCGCCTTCGCTTTCGCTCTTATGGTCGCGGGTTGCCGGCCCGGGGAGCGCTCGCGCGCCGCCCCGTCCGCGACGAGCTCGGCCGACTTTCACAACCCCGCGAGTGCGGCCATGCGGGAGCGCGCTCCGGACACGTTCCGCGCCCGTTTCGAGACCAGCGCGGGGGACTTCGTGATCGAAGTCCATCGCGACTGGGCGCCGTTCGGCGCCGACCGGTTCTACAACCTGGTGAAGAGCGGTTACTACGATGACGGCCGGTTCTTCCGGGTGATCGCGGGATTCATGGCGCAGTTCGGGATTCACGGCGATCCGCACGTGGCGGCGGCGTGGCGTGACGCACGCATCCCGGACGACCCGGTGCGGCAGCACAACACGCGCGGCATGGTGAGCTTTGCGACCGGCGGCCCGGGCACCCGCACCACGCAGCTCTTCATCAACTACAGTGACAACAGCCGGCTCGACGGGATGGGATTCTCCCCGTTCGGGCGGGTGGTACTTGGCATGGACGTCGTGGACCGGCTCTACCCGGGATATGGCGAAGGTGCCCCAGGTGGCCGCGGCCCCGCCCAGGGTCGTCTCCAGGCCGAGGGCAACGCGTACTTGGCCCGCGATTTCCCCAAACTGGACTGGATCAAACACGCGACGATCCTCGCACCTTGAGCGTGCTCTTGTCATTCCCCCGATCGTAGCGCAGCTTGAGGCGTGCAGCGGCGTACGTTCGTCCACGCGCTCGGCGCCTCATTCGCCACCGGTCGGTTGGCGTCGCTACGTCCGGCCCGGCCGGGGCATCTCGCCCGCATCGGGCTCGAGCTCTACTCTGTGCGAGACGCGATGCGCCGGGATCCCGAGCGGACCCTCGCCGCGGTGCGCGCCGTGGGCTACACCGACGTCGAGCTGCTGTGGTCGTTCGGTAACTTCGGCCGCACGACCGAGCAGGTGCGAGCGTCGCTCGATCGCGAGGGATTGCGCGCGCCCTCGGCCCACATCTCGCCGATCATGCTGTTCGTCGGGTGGCAGCGGAGCCTCGAGATCGCGCACCGTCTGGGCCACGAGTACCTGATCGTGCCGAGCTTCACGGGGGAGACCTCGCGCTCGCTCGACGACTGGCGGGAGTGGGCCGATCGCTTCAATACAGCCGGGGCTGCCGCGCGCCGGGCCGGGATCTGGCTCGCCTTCCACAACGAAGCGGACCACATGACGCCGATCGACGGCACCGTGCCGTACGACGTGTTCGTGGCGCGCACCGACCCGACCGTCGTGCGCCACCAGCTCGACGTCGGCAACATGGTGATGGGAGGCGGCGATCCGTTCGCCTACCTCCAGCGCTACCGCGACCGGTACTGGAGCTTCCATCTGAAGGACGTCGTGGCCGATCACTCGCACGACACCGAGCTCGGCACCGGCACGGTCGATTTCCGGCGGCTCCTGGCCGCCGTACCGGAGATCGATCGCAAGCCGTGCTACGTCGAGCAGGAAGGCCCGGCGGATCCCCTCGCCAGCGTCAAGCAGGACTATGAGTTTCTGAAGAAGCTCGAGTTCTAGCTCCTCACGTCAGGGCTACGACCTCGTAGTCAACCACCGACGCCACCTCGAAGCGAACCGCGGTCCCGTCCTGTTGGAAGGGGAGCACGCGCCCGCTGCGCAGCGCCTCCACCCGCTTGACCGTCCGGCCCGGCGCGATCTCGAATCGAACGCGCTGGGGTCCGATGGCGTAGGATCGCTCGACCAGACCCCACGTCAGGTTGGGGGTCGTGTAGTTGAGCAGATGCAGCGCGTAGCCCGGCTCCGTCTCCCACGCGAACGCCTCCAGCAGTCCGTCCCCTTCGATCGTCACCGGCACAGTGCGGTCGCCCCGCAGCCAGCGGACGGTGTTCTGGAGCAGGTGACTCAGGTCGGGATTCCCGGAGCGCCAGAACGTACGGTCCACGTCGCCGGCGAAGTACGCCACGCGTGAGGTGCCGAGCTCGCGGAACACGGCGGCCGGCTCGTCGGTGCGCGGCGAACGCGGGTAGACCATCTCGGGCGGGAAGGCCGGATAGGACGGGACCACGGTCAGGGCCGGCCGACCTGCTTCGCGCAGGCGGATCGGGAGGCGGCTCTCAGGGCCGGGCAGGAGGGCCGTGCCGTCGAAGCCTGCCAGCGCCGGATGGCGCTGCTCGATCCGCATGTAGCTGTTGGCGGCCGGTCCGACGATCTCGCCCACGACGCTGATGCCGCAGACCTGGGCGAGGGCCGGCTCGCTGCGCGCGTCGCCCCATTCGTTGTAGCGCGCGGTCTCGAAAGTGGCGAGCAGCGAGCCGCCTGCGTCGACGTACGCGCGGATCTGCCGGCAGGACTCGTCAGAGAGATGAGCGGCGTTGGGCACGAGCAGCGCGCGGTAGCGGCCGAGCGTTTCCTTCGACAGGTCGCTCTCGTGCACGA
>WNGO01008276.1_pt1 | contig 13092 bp, 12 predicted proteins | sample 5400511 | NCBI WGS metagenome assembly WNGO01 (sample SAMN13153380, study PRJNA577476) | soil metagenome | isolation source: 20 cm soil or saprolite under Garry oak tree replicate 2 | place: USA:California | collected 2016-06-15
TCCGCGGTTCTCACTCAATTGGCGCCGATTTGCGCGCCGGCGGTCGACGCGGAAGCGGTGTTCGATTGCAGCGGCGTTACCTTAGCACCTGGGCGTGCGCGCATCAGGCCGTTGATGATGACGTTGTCGTCGGGTGCCAGACCCTCGGTGATGACGCGCAAGCCATCGACGACAGGTCCGAGGGACACGTACTTCGGCCGGGCGACATTCCCGGCGTCGACTACCAGCACGAACTTGCGCACCTGCTCGACCCCGATGGCAGCGTCGGGCACGAGCAGTGCGTTCTTGGACGGTGCAGCCGCCGTCCGAACACGCGCGAACATGCCGGGCGTGAACCTTCCATCCGGGTTGGCGAAGACGGCGCGCGCACGGATGGTGCCCGAGGAGCGATCGATCGCGTTGTCGACGAAATCCATCTTGCCCTCGTGAGAAAAGGTCGACTCATCGATGAGCTTGAGCTTGAGCGGGAAGGTCAACCCGCGGTTGGCCGCTCCTGCGCCGGCTTCGGCGAAGTGCCCGTAGCGCAGGTAGGAGGCCTCATCCAAGGTGAACTCGAAGCGGATGGGATCAACTGATTCGATGGTGGCCAGCAGGCTGGTGTTTCCCGAGGTTCCGCCGGTGACGAGATTGCCTATGGACACGCGGCGGTCCCCGATGCGCCCCGCCACCGGCGCGCGTAGCTCGGCGAATTGGAGGTCGAGCGTCGCCTGCCGCTCGGCAGCCTGTTGCGCGGCGACTGAAGCTTCCGCGATGCGCTTGGCCTGTGTGCGCTGGTCGAAAGTCTGCTGGGTAATGACCGTGCCGAGGGTAAGACCCTGGGCGCGTGCCAGATCGCTTTCCGCGAATGCGAGAGTGGCCCTTGCCTGTGCGAGGCTCGCCTGCGTCTGAGCGAGGGCGATCTGGAAGGGCCGGCGATCGATCGTGAACAGAAGATCGCCCTCCTTCACCATCTGTCCGTCCTGAAAATGGATCGCCTCCAGGTAGCCGGGAACGCGCGCCCGCACCTCTACGGACTCGACGGCGACGAAGCGGCCGACATACTCGTCCTGGTCAGCAACCATTTTGCTGACTGGCTTGGCAATCGTGACCCGCGGCGGCGGCGGCGAGGCTTGCGGTTGCGACTGGCTCTGTCCACAGGCCGCCAGCGCGGGCACGAGCAGGATTGTCAGCAAGCGGGCCATTCTCAGTGCTGGCATAAGCGTCGGCATGAAGCTCATCATCTGGGTACTCCGTTTGCTTGGTGCAGGGTCACTCGCCCCGACTGCGCAGGAACGCACAGGGGTCCGACGAACGTCGCCCTCCAAATATCGCCTCGTATAGCGCCCGCGCCTGCGCCCACCCCGTGGCCGTCCGGTCGGTCATGATGCTGCCGCCGCGCGATGGATGGTGCATTTCAAGCACGATGTCGCAGCTCCCCATGAAGGGCGCCCTCGATACGTTAGTCGGGCATCCCAGCCAAACTCATAGCCGTCGCGACCCCTGAAGTCGGATTCAAGGGCCGCGAACTGAGGAGTTTGCACCGCACGCGAGCGACGATACGCCGTTGTCCGTTATTAACTGGCTTGTTCGCGAGACCTATCTGGCTATGAGCGACGATACAGCTTTATTGTTTCCCGACCGGCTTTTTTGAACGGAGATGCTTCGGTTGATAGGCATAGGCGCTGCTGGTGGCGGGAAGGAACGGATCCCGGAAACAACTGCCACCGCGGCCGGAGGACATCGCCTGGCATTGCTCCATGGTCTCATAGGCGCAGCCGCGCATACCGGAAACCGCATCTTGTCGGCAATACTCGCCCGCCGCCGCGGGCGTCGGCATCCCGACAAACGCCAGTACGAATAACGCCGTGACGGGCGCAGCGGACGTTCTCAAAAGCCGTTTCATCTTGTTCTCTCCCTGTGCTGACTTCAGCCTGTGTTGGCTTCAGCTCCAAAATCGACATGGGATGTCAGGGATCGCCGCGCCATCGAGTCGAAAAAATAGCAATGGCATTCTCTCCGGCGCTTGAGAGAAGATTGAAAATCACCGCGTTGCGAGCGTATTGCAGTATGATCATCATTCAATTTCCGAAGCATGGCTACCCTGCAACGATCACATAGCGATCTGCTCCGTTTGTAGCGCTCCTTGCAGCGCGCTTTTGAATCGCGGCCCACGCTGCTCGAATCCCAAGCCTTTTGCGGCAGATGGAATCCGGGAGAAACGGCAAGTTCAACATCTGGGTCGGCCCTATGGCTGGCCCCAGTCGACTCGCTCGTGGTCTGCGGAGCCCATCGGCAAGTTGCGCTTGAGCGCAGAAACTTCCTGTTCAAGCCGCAAGACCCGTTCGTAGAGACTCTCCAAAGGAGACGTCTGAGCGGCCTCGATCTGCGTCGGCACAGCCGAGCAATGGCCGCGAGACGCAGCCAGCCACGGTCGATCAAGTTCTGCGCAAAGCGCCAGCCGTGCTTGACGCCAGCGGCACGCCGGATGGCTTCAATAATCTCGGAGGCGTAATATCATGGATAAAATCTCTTAGCGCCTCGGTATCAAACGGCTTGCGTAGTATTCGCAGATTTGAGGGAGCTGCTTTTGCCGCATCGCTGTAACCGGTCGTAAGGGCCACCGGCAAATTGGGATATCGCGAACGGATTTCTCTTGCAAGCCCGACGCCGTCGATGGTCCCTGGCATGACGATATCGCTGAAGACGAGATCGATCTTCGTGCCGGCTTCAAGCAGCTTTAATGCCGCTTCGGCCGACTCTCGATAGATGGTCTCATAGCCCAGATGCTCGAACAGCGAGGATGTCACTTCCGCCACATCAGCGCTGTCGTCGACGACGAGGACCGTCTGCCGTTGCGAATGCCGTGTTTTTGTTCTCGCAGCGGAGACCTCTTCGCTGGCGATTTGCTCGTCCGCACAAGCCGGCAAATAGACTGTAATCGTTGTTCCTTGTCCGACCTTGCTGTCTGCCGTCACCGTTCCGCCGGCCTGGTGCGCAAAACCATAAACCTGCGACAAACCGAGCCCGGTTCCCTTGCCAACCTCCTTGGTTGTGAAAAATGGATCGAACATCTTGGACAGAAGATTTGGTGGAATACCGGTGCCGGTATCGCTAAACGCTATCGCAAGGAAGGTTCCTCTAAGGCGATTCTCGCCGATGTCCTGATCGACCGTCACGTCGCTGACGGATAACGTGAACGTGCCGCCGTTTGGCATCGCGTCGCGGGCATTGACGGCGATATTGACAATCGCAAGCTCCAGTTCGGCGAGGTCCACTTTAACCGGCCAAACACCGTCACCAATATTTTCGTCGTACACAATGTTCCCGCGCAGCGAGCTTTCAATCATGGTCCGCATGTTCTTTATGGAAGCATTCAAATCGACGACCGTCGGGCTGAGATGCTGATGACGAGAGAATGTCAACAATTGGCGCGTGAGACTTTCTCCGCGTTTGGCCGCGGTCTGTATGGCTTCGATTGCTTTTGGCAGTTTCGGATCAAGCAGGCGTGTAAAGATCTGAGCGCTACCTCCAATAATCATCAATAGATTGTTGAAGTCGTGCGCAATCCCGCCAGTCAGTTTGCCGATGGCCTCCATTTTCTGCGACATCGCGAGCTGCTCGCGTGCCTGGACCAGTTTCTCCTCCGCGTCGCGTCGCTCGGTTGCGTCCCGGAGGATATTGATAAAACCGAGCAGATTTCCTGCGTCATCACGGGTCGAAGCGACCGAGCCGGTGATGAAAAACGGCGTGCCATTCTTTCTGATGCGCCAACCCTCAACTTCGTGCTTGCCTGTTTGGATAGCCAATTCCAAGGCGCGGTTTGGTGCGCCCACGCGGCGCTCATCCGGTCGATAAAATATTCCAAAATGCGTGCCGATAATTTCTTCCGCGGTATAGCCCATGATTTTTTGTGCGGCGCTATTCCAGCTTGCAACATGCCCTTCCTTATCGAGCGCAAAAATTGCATAGTCGACAACGCCTTCGATTAGAATCTGGAAGTGGCGTTTAACGCTGTCGAGCGTCATATTTTTCCGTTCAATCTGACGGTTCAATTGGTCCTGCACAGAAAGCAAATGAGCTTCGGTGTTTTGGCGTGTCGCAATTGCTGCAGCCAGGGCGAGAGGCGGCACGGATACGCTGATCGAAAGCACGAGTAACGCTAACAGGGCTCCATTCAGATCCGTTTTCGGAAATGGATCGCTGCCCGCCGAGAAACCCCACACGGCGATTGCGAAGAAAATCAGCGCGGCCGTGGCGACGTTGCGTTGATTGCCGCGCAAACCTTCCCACAACAACGGTAGTAAAACCAGAAAGCCAAGAAGGCTCCGGTACGGCAGCGGCACGTTGAGGTCGTTGCTGATGAGGTTACTGCCGATTAGCGGGCTGTAAGCAACGATCCCGATGATGCTCACGAGAATAGAGACTGCGAGCGATTCCAGCAGGCTCCATTTGGAAAAACGACGTAAAGGCATCATCGCCCAGAGCACGACGACCGGAGCAATGACCAGGGTCCCGGCCGCGTCTGCAAGCCACCAGGTTAGCCAGGTGACGACGGAATCGGAAAAACCTGGTGTGTTGGCGAGAATGTATCCTGCCAGGGCGATGATTGAACTAATCATCGTGGTCGGCACAAAGGAAATGATTGCAAACTTTGCGATATTAGAGGGGGTACCAAACGTCCGGCAACCGTTCGACCAGCGACTAATCAGCCATGTCCCGGCAAACGCAGCAAGGAGAGTACCGATCCCGACGGAGCCCAGCTCCAACAGCGATCGGCCGGCCATGAGGGAAGGAGAAAGGGACCCCACTAAAATCGCGGGCCAGATCCGGTAGCCGCGCAGCAGGACCAGCGCAAGCGCGTACCCGGTTGGTGGCCACAGCGGCGTCGCGGCCGGATTGATCGCAGGTAGCAATAGCGCGGTCTCGGCAAGACCGATGTAACTCGCGGCGACTATTGAAAGTTCGACCAAGTAGATCGCAGCACTCCGAGCGCTGCCAAAAGCGGAAATCTTTGCTTTACCAAACCTTGCCCTTTCCATCACAAACCCTTTGCGGTGGGGCACCTCAAAAATGCCGGGTGGGAACCTCGCTCCAAGCTGACAGTCTATAGGTTCAATGGCGCGCTTTGACAGGGGACAAACCCGCCAGCAGGCTGTTGATCGGTCATGGTCTTGCTCCGAGCGTCGCAATTCTACGATGGAGCCACGAAATATTCACTATTAAGCCAATTTTGCGGAACTAAGTTCCATCGTCCTAATACCCATTAGGAGCATCACATGAACTTTTCTAGTGCTCGCAAGCTGACCGGCGATGAGACCAAGGAAGAGCTCAAGTGCATTCGCTGCGGCGATCGGCCCAACGTCGTTCAAATAATGCTCGACCCGCGCAGGGGCAAAACCCTTCGCATTTATGAATGCCGGTGCGGTGAGCGGATTTGGGACGATTAAGGCCGCGCAACCGCAAGTCGGCCAAGTATTGGTTAGACCGAGCGGGTCTCCGTCGGTCTCCCCTCGTTGAGACGCGGGGTTGGGCGGTGAGTGGTGGCGGCAATGAACGGCGTTTTCTGGGCGGTTGCCCTCGGCGCATTTCTGCGCTTCGCGATGTCCCAATTCGCCGGCCCGGCGCGGATGCCGCGCTATCCCTCAGGAACAACCAGGATGTCGGGTCTTAGTGCCTTTGCGGCGCGAACGGTTTGTTCGTAACCCAGTCAGGACGACGCCTGCACGCGCAATTTGGCTCCGTTCTGAAAGCGTTGAAACATCCACAGCATGACCGGACAGATCAAGAGGACCGCGGCCCCCGGATCGAACGCCGCACCGGCGCTGCCGGCCCATGTCGCGTACTTGCCGCCGAGCGTCGGTCCCAGAACCAATCCAATATAAGAAATGGAAAAGAACAGGCCCATACCGATCGCTCGCGTGTCAGGCTCCAGCACGCGAGCGGGCAAACTCAGGATCGGACCGGCCGCCAGGCCGCTCAACAACCCAAGCGCTACGACGGTTGTCATGATCGCGTCAGTTCGCGTCGCAACCGCCAACAGCGCTGCAGTCATAAGGAAGCATGACTCCATTATGACCTCGTGCCGGCCAGTCCGATCTGCCAGGAAACCGCCAAGAGGTACCGAAATTGCCGATAGCCAAAGCACAACGCTGATGGCTGATCCCGCTGCGGTGATCGACCAGCCGCGCTCCACCAGCATCGACGGACCAAAGCTGAAAATCATTACAAAGCCGATATTGTACAGGGCCCAGATCGATCCCGCGCAGACCACGGCCATCGCGGCATGAAGACCAAGGCGCCCGCTGGATATCGCTGTGCCGGTGGAGACCGCCGGAGGATGATACGATAGTGCAAGAAGACCCGTGCCAACTGCGACCAGCGCTGCCACGGCGGGGTTCGCCGGGCGACCATTTTCGTCATCAATACACCCATCAGCACGCTGCCGACGCCGGCCACGAGCCGACCGGAAATTTGACCGCCCCAGGAGGACGAAAACGCCATGATGCAGCTGCCGGCCATCATCAGAACGAGGCCCGCCAGGACTGTCTTCTTGTCACCGAACTTTTGCCCGATGGCACCGCCAGGTAATGCAAGTGCGACACCTGGCACGGAATAGAGGCCGACTAGAATTCCGATATCTGCAAGGCTGGCACCGAAATCGGCGCCGAGAAGAGGGGCAACTGCGGCGACGCTTTGAAATTGTACGGCCATTGTCCCGCGAACGAAGAAGAGAAGCGCAAGCACGCCCCAACGATTGCGCATCTCCGCGCTCCTATCCCAATATGGCTTGCCTTGGTGATGCCCCGAGCCAGCAACCCGTCAATATTGTGATCTGCCGGCAAACAAGAAATACAACACGAAACGTTGGTTGACCATGTCCGGTTCGGCTCATTGGTGTCGATTTCAGCGCGTCCGCCGCATGCCCGTTACGGGGTATTTCGGAAATGCTGGCCTGGTCTTGATCGCGCTACAGAACGCGGCCACATCGCGTGGGGGGTTGTGGTTACGAATGATATGGAAGTCGAGACAATCTTTGGGCGCGCTTGTATTGACTCCACCGGGTCCGAACCATGCGTGCGGCATCGCCGACCAGCCTTCGTGCGGTCTTCCAGACTTCCATCGATTCGACCGCGTCCATCATGCGACGCCAATATTGGTATCCCCAGGCGAAAGCCCGAATAGACAGGAGCTTCTCTCGGTTAAGCTGAAACAGCCGCTCGACGAATGTAAGCTTCAAGACTTCCGCCGTGATGAAGGTGACGGCACCAGCGAAGAAATGACCGGTCCCGATCAAATACCCCGACAAGGGCTTTGCCGGCTCCAGGATGATGAGCGGCACGGCAAAAAGCGCGAGCGATGGATAAGGCCCCAAGGAAACGATCCAGCGGCGGACTCGCTCGAACAGCTTCTTCCTGGCAAGCCATAGCGCTATCGGCTGCGTGACGTGAGAAAGCACCCCGTCCACGACGAAATACGCCGTAGCAAGAATGAAAACCGGCGTGTTCCAGATGCGGGCCATGAGTCCTCCACCCGAGTCAAAGCAAAGGCGATCGATGCGTTCCAGGTTCCGCCCGCGAAAAGCATTCCGGACGCGGCGGGTCCCGCCCCATAGGACAGCGCGCCCCCAACCGACCGGTTTTCATCAAGCCTCAGGCCGAACTCGCCCGAGCGAAGCCCTGGTTTCCCTTTTCGGGTTGCTTTCGAATTTGGTTGTGATTTAATCCAAACCGAAAGCGAAATCGCCAAAATGAACAGGCGAACGCCGGGGGAAGCGGCTTTTGGACCGGATTTTCGACCTCGCCATCATCGGAGGCGGCGTCAATGGCTGCGGCATCGCCCGCGATGCGGCCGGCCGGGGCAATTCTGTTTTCCTATGTGAAATGAACGACTTGGCAAGCGGGACGTCGTCGTGGTCGACCAAGCTCGTGCATGGCGGCCTGCGCTATCTGGAATATTACGAGTTCCGGCTGGTCCGCGAAGCGCTGCTCGAGCGCGAAATCCTCTGGCAGATCGCGCCGCATATCATCCGCCGGCTACGGTTCGTGCTGCCGCACCATGACGGGTTGCGTCCCGCCTGGCTGCTGCGGCTGGGGCTGTTCCTCTACGACCATATCGGCGGCCGCAACCTGCTGCCGCCGACCCGATCGGTCGATTTGACCCGCGACGAGGTCGGGCGTCCCCTGATTCCCAATCGCTACACGCGCGGCTTTGAATATTCCGACTGTTTTGTCGACGACGCTCGCCTTGTAGTTCTCACCGCGCGCGATGCTGCGGATCGCGGCGCCGAAATCCGCACCCGCGCACGCGCCGTCGAGATCAGGCAGGCCGATGCAATCTGGAAGCTCACGGTCGAAAACACCGAAAGCGGCGCGCGCTCGACGATCCGCGCGCGCGCGCTCGTCAACGCCGGCGGACCGTGGGTGGAGGATGTGCTGGCCTTGGGCGCCGGCGTCAACGCCAGGGCAAAAGTGCGGCTGGTGCAGGGCTCTCACATCGTGGTGCGAAAACTCTACGCGCACGACCGCGCCTACATGTTCCAGAACAGCGACGGCCGCATCGTTTTCGTCATTCCCTATCAGGACGATTTCACGCTGATCGGCACCACCGATCGCGATTACGAGGGCGATCCCGCCAAGGTCAAAGCCTCGGCCGAAGAGATTAAATACCTCTGCGATTCCGTCAGCGAATATCTGGCGAAACCGGTCAGGCCCGAGGACGTGGTCTGGACCTATGCCGGCGTTCGCCCGCTCTATGACGACGGCGCCAGCGAAGCCAAGGCCGCCACCCGCGACTACGTTTTCGAACTGGATACGCCTGGCGGCGCGCCGCTGTTGTCGATTTACGGCGGCAAGATCACGACCTATCGCCGCCTCGCCGAGGAAGCGCTCGAACGCCTGTCGCCTTATCTGCGGAGCGCCTTGTCGCGCAAGGGCTGGACCGCCAAATCGCCGTTGCCCGGCGGCGATCTGGATGTCTCGGCAATCGCGGGATTGACCGCGGAGCTGCTGCGCAACTATCCGTTCCTGTCTGCATCGCACGCCAACCGGCTGGCACATGCCTACGGCACCCGTGCCAGCAGACTGCTCGGTCATGCGAAATCGATGGCCGATCTCGGCCAATCCTTCGGCGCCACCTTGACGGAGAGCGAAGTCAGATACCTCATGTCGGCCGAGTGGGCGTGCACCGCCGAAGACATCGTGTGGCGGCGATCCAAACTTGGGCTGCTGCTGTCGGCGGCCGAAATTGCGGCCGTCAACGACTGGATCGCGGCCCATCGTGTTCCTTCCGAACGTCCCTTGCTGGAAGCAGGGGGGCGGACATGACCGTTAGCCTCGAAAACGTCACGCGCACCGTCGACGGCATTCCGACCATTCGCGACGTCTCGCTGACGCTTACGCGCGGCACCTTGAGCGTGCTGCTGGGCCCGACGCTGTCGGGCAAGACCTCGATCATGCGGCTGCTCGCCGGCCTCGACAAGCCGACCACCGGCCGCGTCCTTGTCGACGGCAACGACGTCACCGGCGTCGATGTGCGGCAGCGTTCGGTGGCGATGGTCTATCAGCAGTTCATCAATTACCCCTCGCTTACGGTCTATGAAAACATTGCGTCGCCGCTGCGGGTGCAGGGCAAGCCGCGCGCGGAAATCGAGATCCGCGTGCAGGAGGCCGCCAAGCTGTTGCGGCTGGAGCCGTATTTGCACCGCACGCCGCTGCAATTGTCCGGCGGCCAGCAGCAGCGCACCGCGATCGCGCGCGCGCTGGTCAAGGGTGCCGACCTGGTGCTGCTGGATGAGCCGCTCGCCAATCTCGATTACAAGCTGCGCGAGGAATTGCGCACCGAGCTGCCGCGCATCTTTGAGGCCTCCGGCGCGATCTTTGTCTATGCCACCACGGAGCCTTCCGAAGCATTGCTGCTCGGTGGCCGCACCGTCTGCATGTGGGAGGGTCAGATATTGCAGGCCGGCGAGACCTCGAAAGTCTATCGCCATCCCGACACGCTGCGTGTCGCCCAGGTATTTTCCGATCCTCCGCTCAACATCGTCGGGATCGAAAAGACCAACGGCTCGGTTCAGTACGCCGGCGGCATCAAGGCGCCCGCGACTGGGCTTTACGCTCGTCTTGGCGACGGCGCCTACCGGGTCGGCTTCCGCGCTCACCAGCTCGAGGTCGCCAGCGGAATCTCCGGCCGCCACGCCTTTCAGGCGACGGTGACGGTGACTGAAATCACCGGTTCGGAAAGTTTCGTGCATCTCAATCGCGGCGCTTCCAACTGGGTCGCCGTGCTGCACGGAGTGCACGAATATCCGCCCGGCCACGTTCTGGATGCGGTACTCGACCCGAGCAATGTCTTTGTGTTCGACGCGGCCGGGCGGATGGTCGCGGCGCCCGGCGATGTGAGGGAGATGCAGCATGGCCCGCATTGACCTTGTCGATCTGGCGCACTCTTACAGCGGCAATGCCGCCGATCCCGAATCCTTTGCGCTAAAGCCGATCTCGATGACCTGGCGGCAGGGCGGCGCCTACGCGCTGCTCGGGCCATCGGGCTGCGGCAAGACCACGCTGCTCAATCTGATCTCGGGCATCGTCACGCCGTCTCGCGGCAAGATTCTATTCGATGGCGTCGATATCACACCGCTGTCAACCCAGAAGCGCAATATCGCGCAGGTGTTTCAGTTTCCGGTGATCTACGACACCATGACGGTCGGACAAAATCTGGCATTCCCGCTGAAGAATCGCGCGGTGCCGAAGCACGAGATCGACGCGCGGGTCGCGGAGATCGCGCGTCTGCTCGATCTGACGCCCTATCTTTCACGCAAGGCGACGCGGCTGACCGCCGATGCCAAGCAGAAAATCTCGCTCGGCCGCGGACTGGTGCGGTCCGATGTTGCGGCGGTGCTGTTCGATGAACCGTTGACGGTGATCGATCCCGAGCTGAAATGGCAACTGCGCTCGAAGCTCAAGGCGCTGCATCGCGACCTCGACCTGACGATGATCTATGTCACCCATGACCAGACCGAGGCGCTGACATTCGCCGATACCGTTGTGGTGATGCACGACGGCAGGGTGGTGCAGAGCGGGACGCCGGCGGAATTGTTCGACAAGCCGGCGCATACTTTTGTCGGCTATTTCATTGGCTCGCCCGGCATGAACATCGTGCCGGCCGAGGTCAGGGGCCGCGAGGCGAGGGTCGACGGTCACACCATTGCGCTGCGCCGAAACTATAGCGGCCTGCCGGCGGGGGCCAGAATCGAAATTGGCGTGCGTCCCGAATTCGTCGACGTCGCGCCGCCGGCGCCGGGCCTGCTGTCGGCCACCATCGAGCGGATCGATGACCTCGGCCGCATTCGTTTCGCGCGCGTTCGAGTTGGCGACGCCAAGTTCGCGGCGCGGGTGCCGCCGGGATTTTCGGTCCCGGACAAGGTCGCAGGCCTGGTCTTCGATGCATCGCACGTTCACGTCTACGCCGACAGCCGCCTGATCGAGGGGTCAGCGTAATGGACAAGACCATCAACCAGAAGGCCTGGTTCCTGGTGCTGCCGGTGTTTCTGGTAGTGGCGTTCTCCGCTATCCTGCCGTTGATGACGGTGGTGAACTATTCGATGCAGGACACCTTCGGCAACAATCAGTTCTTCTGGAATGGCGTCAGCTGGTTCAAGGAATTGCTCGACCCGACCACCGATCTCGGCGAGCGATTCCTGGCCTCGCTGTGGCGCAATCTGTTTTTCTCCGCCGTCATTCTCGCGATCGAGGTGCCGCTTGGAATCGTGGTGGCGCTGTCGATGCCGCGCGAGGGCTGGACGGTCGCCGCCTGCCTGGTGATCATGGCGTTGCCGCTGCTGATTCCATGGAACGTGGTCGGAACGATCTGGCAGATCTTCGGGCGGCCCGACATCGGCCTGCTCGGCTATACGCTGAACAGCCTCGGCCTGCATTACAACTACGTCGCCAACGATCTCGACGCCTGGGCCACCGTCATCGTGATGGACGTCTGGCACTGGACCAGCCTGGTCGCGCTGTTGTGCTATGCCGGGCTGAAATCGATACCTGACGCCTATTATCAGGCCGCCCAGATCGACGGCGCCTCGCGATGGGCGGTGTTCAAGGCGATCCAGCTTCCGAAGATGAACCGCGTGCTGCTGATCGCGGTGCTGTTGCGGTTCATGGACAGTTTCATGATCTACACCGAGCCGTTCGTGGTCACCGGCGGCGGTCCCGGCAACTCGACGACATTCGTCTCCATCGAGCTCGTCAAGATCGCGCTCGGGCAATTCGACCTCGGCAAGGCCGCCGCGTTGTCGCTGGTCTACAACCTGATCATCATCATCGTGTGCTGGGTGTTCTATACCGTCATGACCAATGCCGGCGCCGAGCGCCAGCCAGCCAAGGGAGTCGCATGATGCATTCGATTCCCGGCCGTCGCCTCATTCTCTCGCTGTTCCTGATCTTTCTGCTGCTGCCGATCTACTGGCTGGTCAACATGAGCTTCAAGACCAATTACGAGATCGTCACGACCATGACGCTGTGGCCGCATCAGCCGACCATCGCCAACTACATGCGCATCTTCACCGACGAGAGCTGGTACTCCGGCTACATCAATTCGCTGAAATATGTCGTGCTCAATACCATCATCTCGATCTCGGTCGCGCTGCCGGCGGCGTACGCGTTTTCGCGTTACCGCTTCCTCGGCGACAAGCATCTGTTCTTCTGGCTGCTATCCAACCGGATGGCGCCGGCCGCGGTCTATGCGCTGCCGTTCTTCAATCTTTATTCGGCGATCAATCTGTTCGACACGCCATGGGCGGTCGCGCTGGCGCACTGCATCTTCAATGTGCCGTTGGCGGTGTGGATCCTGGAAGGGTTCGTGTCCGGCGTGCCGCGCGAGATCGACGAAACGGCTTTTCTCGACGGGTATTCGTTCCCGCGGTTCTTCATCAAGATCCTGGTGCCGTTGATCGCGAGCGGCATCGGCGTCGCCGCCTTCTTCTGCTTCATGTTCTCCTGGGTCGAATTGCTGCTGGCGCGCACGCTCACCTCGGTGGCCGCCAAGCCGATTTCGGCCACCATGACGCGCACCGTGTCCGCGTCCGGAATGGATTGGGGACTGTTGGCCGCG
>WNGO01014186.1_pt1 | contig 13092 bp, 11 predicted proteins | sample 5400511 | NCBI WGS metagenome assembly WNGO01 (sample SAMN13153380, study PRJNA577476) | soil metagenome | isolation source: 20 cm soil or saprolite under Garry oak tree replicate 2 | place: USA:California | collected 2016-06-15
ACGAAAAACCGAGGAATACGTGGCAAAAGGGATGACGCAAGAAGAGGCGCACCGCCGTGCGCGACTCGACCTGGGCGGTATCGAGCAAACCAAAGAGAAATGCCGCGACGCACGCCGCGTAAATTGGATTCAGGACCTGATTCAGGATTTGCGTTACGGTCTGCGGATGCTGCGCAAATCCTTCGGCTTCACTTCAGTTGCCGTCCTCACCCTCGCCCTCGGTATCGGCGCGAACACCGCGATCTTCAGCATTGTGAACGGTGTGATGCTGCAGCCCCTTCCGTACCCGCATCCCCAGCAGCTCGTGGTCATTGCCAGAACCGTGCCTAGGTTCGACCATCCCGTGCCGGTTTCCGGGCCGAATTTCCTGGACTGGCGAGCGCGGGCCACGCAATTTCAGTCGCTCGCGGGCTTCGATGGCCGCGGCTTTGCCGTCATGCTGGGCAATCAGCCTGAAAACATCATCGGAGCGGCGGTCTCCTCGACCTTCTTTTCTGTTTTGCAGGTGACGCCGACATTGGGGCGCGACTTTGTTAGAACGGAAGAAGAAACGGGTCACGATCATGTCGCCATTGTGAGTTACGGCTTCTGGAAGGATCGCCTTGCCGCAGACCCTGCTGCGATTGGGCGATCACTCATTCTTAACTCTCAACATTTCACCGTGATAGGAGTACTCCCAGAAAATTTCCGCTACGCGTTGATGGGCGATGCTCGGATTTTCATTCCGCTGAACCTGGACAAAACGGCTCGCGGCGAAAATTTTATGTCTGTGGTCGGCCGCATGAAGCCGGGCATTTCATTGCGGCAAGCACAAAGCGAAATGGACGCAATTGCCCGCGCGCTGGAAAAAGAGTATCCCGTGGACAATTCAGAGCAGGGCGCCATCGTTATTCCGATGTTGTCCAGGGTCGGCCTGCGGGTGCGGGAAGCCTTGTGGATCATGCTGGCCGCTGTTGGCCTCGTGCTTCTGATCGCTTGCGCGAACATCGGCAGCCTGACGCTTGCGCAAGCTGTGCGGCGGCACGGTGAGATTGCGGTGCGCAGCGCGTTGGGCGCGGGCGTGAACCGTCTCGTTCGCCAATGCCTGACGGAGAGCCTGCTTCTGGGTCTGTTAGGTGGTTCACTGGGTATTCTGCTTGGGCATTACGGATTGCAAGCATTTCGCGCCCTCAACCCCGGCAATTTCCCGCGAATGGAAGACGTTCAAATCAATGTTCGCGTCCTTCTTTTCTCATTGGGCATTTCGGTTCTGGCGAGCATTCTTTTTGGTCTGGTTCCGGCAGTTCGCATTTCGAGCGTGAATCTCGCTGACACGTTGAAAGAGGGAACTACGCGGACGACCTCCGGAACAGAACGCGGCGTGCTGCGGCAGGCGTTGGTGGTGGCGGAGATCGCATTTTCGCTGGTGCTTCTTGCCGGTGCGGGGCTGGCGGTGCGGAGTTTTCTGACGCTGATCTCGACGAAGCCCGGCTACGATTCGCGGAATCTCCTGACGTTTTACCTCTCCCCGCAAGTGCGCAAAGCGGCTCCGGCAGAAAATTTCTATCAGCAGGTCACTGAGCGAATGAGCGCCATTCCCGGCGTGGTTTCTGTGGCGCTGTCGAAATCGATTCCGCCGGGCGGTTTCGAGGTCGATGGCCCAGTAATCACCTCAAAAAATCCGAACATTGACCCCAACCGCGCGCCAGACATTATCTACAACCCGATTAGCGCGAATTATTTTCGGACGATGCGGCTTCCCTTGCTTGCGGGAAGGGAATTCACGACGCTGGACGCACGGAGCGGCTCCCTCGCTGTCATTTTAAATGAAGCTGCGGCGCGTGAACTGTTCCCCGGAGAAAACGCCGTGGGTGAGCAGGTCAAATTCTTCGATAAGTCCTCGCCGTGGTGGACCGTCATCGGTGTTGTTGCAGACGAGCGCTACTTCGGCTGGGATAAAGACCGCACACCGACAGCCTATTTCCACTATCCGCAAGTTCTGGCCGACGACATGCCGGACTATGACGCTGCGATCATTCTGCGCACGAGCTCTGAGCCGTTGTCCTTTCTTCCGGCAGTGCGGAGCACTCTGGCTTCAATCGACAACCGCATGGTGCTCCTTGGGCCGGAGAGCATGGAGCAGCGCCTCGCGAATACCTTCGCGCCGCATCGCTTCAACATGGCGTTGTTCGCGGGATTTGCGGGAATGGCCTTGGCGCTCGCGGCCGTAGGTATTTACGGAGTGATGGCGCAATTCGTTGCGCAACGGACGCACGAGATTGGCGTTCGTGTGGCGTTAGGCGCCGGTGCGCGCGATGTTCTGCGCTTGGTGCTCGGCCAAGGAATTCGCCTAGTGCTTCTCGGCACAACAATCGGCGTCGTAGTGGCCGCAGGCGCGACTCGGCTGGTCCGGTCTCTGCTCTATGGCGTTCGCACCGAAGACCCGCTGACGTTCACTGTCGTTTCGCTAATTCTATCCGGCGTGGCTGCGCTAGCCTGCTACATTCCCGCGCGAAGGGCGACGAAGGTCGATCCGATGGTCGCTTTGAGATACGAATAATTCACCCAACGTTCTAATCCCACAATCCCTTTGACACACAACCGCTGACGACTGGACGGTCTCAGCGCGTCCAGCAGTACACCCTCAAGCTTCCTTCTCCCACCCTCTCGACTTTTAACCCAAAACAAGGAGAAACACCCATGCGAACGAACACGCAGGAGGCAGTTCTGTCTGCCTACATCGCGTCAATCGGAAAACGCACGCCGCGCGACGCTGCTCAAGACGCCGCCGAGCTTTGCAGACTCGCGACCTCACTCAATCGTTTGAACGAGATCGCCTGCAACAGCGGCCTCACTGAACGGCAAGAGCGGCGCAAGCAAAATCTACAAACCCGGATCAAGGCCGTGCTGGAAGGCGCGGGCTTGGTCCTCAACCACTTCAACAATGACCCGCGAGGCTATGCCGTGTACCTCGATCTGCCCGATGGCTGCTACAACAGCTTCGGCGGACGGGAATGCGGCTACGGCATCGGGAGGTGAAACCATGTACGACCGCGTAGTGACCATCAACAACACGCATTGGCCGGCGTATCGGAAGCCAGGCGCGACTTTGGTGGACCTGCGGATGTTCGATCCGAACGACCGCAGCCCCAAGCCGCGACTGGTTTTCCGCCCAGAGAAGCTGCGCGAACTGGGAATACCGGACGCGCTCATCGAGGCCGCAGCAAAGTCTGAGCCGCGGGGATTCCTGCTATTCGATGACCTACCCGGTGACACGCAGCAAGGAAGCAGCCAAGCCGACCAACCCCCAATCAAAACATAATTCCGGCCAGCTCAAAACACACAAATCCACAAAAACAAAAAGGCCAAAAACTGGAGGTGCCTTATGGCAAGTGAAGGAAACGGCTTCACGCATTACCTCGTATCGAAGGAAGTCGTTCTCGGCGAGGCCTGCATCATCGAGCAATGCAATGAGTGGATCTCGCTTGCATTCATCAAGCTCGGAATCGACAGGCCGGAAGCTGTAATCCCCCGCGCCTTCGTTGAGAACCACGCCCTCGTTCCCAAAACCGCAAACTAACCCCCTCGGACTCCCACACACAAGCAGTAAGACCCACCAAATAAATCCTTCCACTTCTGCACGGTGGGCGGCGTGCGCACACGCCGCCCACCGCGCAGCCCATCCACCAAAGAAAGGAACAATTGGAACAAAAGGAATTTCCATTTGTTCCTTCTGTTCCATTCGGAGCGAAGCCGTGATCCCGGAACCGAATTTTCCAGCGAAACCTGATGAATTCGTAGGGCGAAAGCCTCAGCTTGAGGCCTTTCGCCAAGCTCTGAGACAAGGCATTGTGACCGGCAGGACTCCCTCGTTTGCTGTCCTAGGCGAATGGGGGATCGGGAAAAGCAGCCTCCTCTCGAAGTGCTCAGCTATCTGCGAGGAGCCTGAGTTCGAAATGCTGCCAGTCCCGTTCTCGGTTTCAAATGAGCTTGGCGACTACCGCCGCTTCGCCGAACTCTTAGTGGATACCCTGGGCGGCTGTCTTGCGCGCGCTCAATCTGTTCAAGCCCGCATCCGGGGAGAGGCGCAGAACTGGAACCTCAAGCGCGTGAACGTCGGCCCTGTCGCACTCGAGAGAGAAACAGCCAAATTATTTCTTACCTCTGGAACCGCGATTCTCAGGCATGCGGTTCAGGATGCTTGGCGTCGGTTCATCCGGCCCGCTCAACTGAATGGCATTGTGTTTTTCTTGGACGATCTGCAAAACCTCAACACGCCCAGCCAACATGCGGTTGCGCTGGCGCTCCGCGATCAATTTCAGTGGTTCGCCATCGAAAACATCAATTGCAGTATCTGCTTTTCCGCGTCGGCCAATTATTTCTCCAACATCAGGAGCCTAGCCGAGCCCGCCGTACGCTTCTACGACAAAGTTTATCTCGGCCCATTCTCGGTCCATGAGACCGTTGAATATGTAAAGGCAATTTTCGAGACCGTCACAAACTGCGCCGACTTCGCTCAATGGCTGCACTCCAAGACCGCCGGCCACCCATACTTTATGGCATTCATCTGCCGCCAATATCAACGACTCGCGCACGCCCGCGACAAACTCCTTGCCGCAGAGCACTGGGATGAAATCTTCCGCCGCCTCGGAAAGGAAAAGTTCTCTGCCGATCTCGCCCAGGTTACGGAACGCGAAGTGCAACTTCTTCGCGCGTTGGCACGATGGGAAGAACAAGAAATCAATCGCAAGGAGTTTGCCGATTACGCACGAATCTACTTCACCAGGCTCACCGACAAAGGACTGCTGATCCGAACGGGACGAGGACATTACCGGCTCTACCACCCTTTATTCCGCGAGTTCCTCAGGCAAACACAATGAGGCAGCGCAACTGCAAAAGCGAAAACGTTCGCGCCGGGATGCGGCGGCAAGCTTGCCGCCGCATCCCGGGCATCCCTTGCAGTACCCACAGGGCGGATTCCATTCCCTTGTCCCATTCCCCCTTACCCATTCCCCTTCCGGCCATTCCGATTTCGATTCCCATTCTCTGTATTCCCTAAAAAAGGACTCTTCAATCAGAGTCCCCGCATGGGGTCCCAAATCCCAATCTCCTACAAAAATCCAATACGAAGCCACGCTTGAAGGCTTATCGACGATTTAGCTATGCTTGCCTCATGCTCAAACGCGACGCCAGAACCAAGAGCCAAGAAACGAGGAAAGAGCATGGCCCGTCGTTCTGGACAATCACCGCACCCTGTTATTCACCGCGGATGGTGGACGGTCAGGTACCGGATAGATGTTCCGGGGCAAGAGAAGCGTATGCATGAACATATTCAATCAAGAAAGCGCAGTCCCATCGCACCCGCAACCACAGCCGGATACCGAAGTTACCTGAAGAATTGGCTCAATCCACTTTTGGGAGATGTAACGCTAGCCTCCGTTGACAACAAGACCGCGAAGGACCTCATTGTCACACTCGGCGAAGCGGCACTCGCTCCCAAGACCATCGTTGAGATCGTCGGCGTGTTGAAGGCTGTTTTGGCATCGGCAATCAATAACGATGGCAAGCAGATGTTCCCCCGAGAGTGGAATCACGAGTACATCGACTTGCCAGTTGTTGATCCGAAGAAGCAGCGCAGACCAACGCTGATTTCCAAGCAAGTTACCGATGTAATTGCACGAGCAAAGGGTAGGTATCAGGTATTGTATGCTTTGCTTGCAGGTACAGGCCTTCGCATCGGGGAGGCGCTTGCCATCAAGCTAAATGATTATTCAGAGGATCACACAACGATTTCATCCGACTGCAAAACAATCCACGTTCGCAAGAGCATCTGGAATGGAAAGGAGCAAAAACCTAAGACGGACAATGCCATTCGCTCCGTCGATATTCCTGCGACTCTGGCGACATTCCTGAAATCTTTCGCTGCAGACCGCTCCTCCGGTTTTCTGTTTCAGACCGAAACCGGTCTGCCTCTCGGGCAAAGCAACATCCTTAGAGATTCGCTCCATAATTTAGGAGTCGAAGGCTTTCACTGTTTCCGACGATTCCGCACGTCTCACCTTCGCAAAAACCGGGTCCCCTGGGACTTGGAGAAGTTTTGGATAGGCCATGCGAACAAGGACATTACGGACAAGTATTCGGAACAACTAAAGGATGATGTGGAGTACCGACGCGAATGGGCTGAGAAGGTAGGACTTGGTTTTGTTGTGCCCCGTGTGCCCCAGTTGAACGTAGAGTCCATCGAACAGCACGCGGCGTAATTTGCTACAATTAGAGGAGATAGTCATTCAGATCCCCGGTAGCTCAACGGTAGAGCATTCGGCTGTTAACCGAAGGGTTGCTAGTTCGAATCTAGCCCGGGGAGCCAACCTAATTTTCAATCCCTCAATCAGTTAAGCGACTTTCTCCAGTTTCGATTTTTGCTGTTTTGGTAGCCCAAGTAGCCCAACTGAGCTTTCCAGAGTCGGCAACTTGAATCCGAGACCAATCTTTTCAGCCCATTCCTTGCGCCACTGGATGTTCTCAATCAGTTGCTTCGCGTATCGCGTGCCCATCTCCCGATTCTCATGGCCCATCCAGTAATCCACCAAAAGATTCCGGGCGTCGGACATCTGAAGCACGGATTCGCGGAAACGCCTGAAGCAGTGGAAACCCGCCCTCGGCTGCTTGAGAGCGAGAAGCGCGGGATGCAGGTTGTCGCGAACAATGTTGCGTGCTGATAGCGGCTTACCGCTTGCGGAGCAGAACAGGAACCCTTCTTTGCGGTCGCCAGCAAATTCTGATAGCAAAGCGGCGAGTTCCTTTGGAACGTCCACATCCCGAACGGCGGCGTCTGTCTTGGGGTCCTGCTCTTTCCCGCGCCAGATAGCCTGCCGAATGTAGATCGTGGAACAATCGTCGGAGATCTTCGAGTATTCATCCGACAGAGGCCCTAATCTAATTGCGAGGGCCTCTCCGATCCGCAAACCACTTCCAGCCAGCAATGCGTAGAGAACGCGATACCGACCTGCAACAGCGGCCAAGATTTTTTCGATCTCCTTGGCCGTTCGCGTCGGTCGGTTCTGCTTCTTCGGGTTGACGACTGGAAGCCCGATGAAGTGAGAGTTCCAAGTTCGAGGGTGTACCTGTTCGCCTTCATCGTTAACGACGCTTGCTATCACCGATTGAAGGACATGAATGTAGTTGACGATTGTTTTGTCGGAAAGATTCGCAGCTCGCATTTTGATCACAAGCTGCTTGGCAACTTCATTCTTGATGTCGACCAAGGGCGTCTCGCCAATGATCTGGTTGAGCCAGTTCACGGCAGCTTCATAACCAGCCAGTGTGGCTGGCTTGATTGGCTTACGCTTCCTTCGGCTGACAATTCGTCCGGCTCGCATCTCGTCCAACCACCACTGTGCTTGCTGCTTGAATGTGGTGGTGGGAGAGGTGACTTCCTCGAAGGTCTCGGGGGAGTCAACTTGCGTCTCGCGTATGTAATCTCGTAGCTTACGTTCCGCCATTGTTTGCGTCACTTCGCCGAGGGAGATCACTTTACGAAGACGTTCGTGCTGGCCGAGCTGGTCCACCCAATAACGGCCATACTTCGGACACAGACCTTTCTTGTGATTACACCTCCCGTTTTTGCATTTTGGTTTCACGAACACATTTCCGTTCTGACCAATACGGCGGCTCATCGACTTGCCTCTCCGCCTTATCGGTGTCGCTACGGCGAGAATATCACGCCGAGCTTGCGGCTCAGGAGTACTTTCGACACGGTACCGCGCACGAGTGCCCGGTTCGGTGTCACCGGGGCTGCTGTCCGAAGACGAGCCTGTGATGGGGCGTCCTGGCGCCAACAGGCTGGGCGAATGTTTGGTACCCAGCGTCCCGCGCAAACAGACGCTCTGACTGTTCGCTGTCAAAGCTTCGGATTTCGTCCCCGTACTCATTTCTGAACTCCGAAGGGCAAGGGATTGGAGTGGGAAAGGTGAAGTGGTTAAGGGGGAATGGGACAAGGGAATGGAGTCCGCCCTGTGGGTAGTGCAAGGGCGCGAACGTTTTCGCTTTTGCAGTTGCTGCGTTTCATTGTGTTTGTCGAAGGAACTCGCGGAACAGTGGGTGGTACAGCTTGTAGCGGCCTCGTCCTGTGCGGATCAGCACGCCTTTCTCAACGAGGCGCGCGCGATGCTCTCTGTGTATTTTCCCGGTGAGGTGATGCGCAGGAATATCGCTTTCGGAGAAGCTTGCGAATTGGTGAGCGAGCCCGAGTTCTTTGGCACTCAGTTGGGCAATATCAGACCGGAATTTCTCGCGACCCAATTGATCGAATATCGCGGGCCAAATCGCTTCGAGTTTCTGTGAATGAATCTGGCCCTCCAGGGTGGATAAACGCTTACACACGAAAGCAAGAAAGTACGGGTGTCCGAGGGTTTTTTCGTGGAGCCAAGTGGCGATTATCGCGCTTGGATCAGGTGAGGTTCCGAAGACCGACCGCGTATATTCGATGGTCTCTTCGAAGGTAAAAGGCTCCAGATAAACCTTTGTGTAAAACCGCACTGCTGGCTCCGCTAGAGCCTTCGTTTCCGCGAAATAGTCGGGTTTGGCTGAGAAGCAGACACTGTAATTCATCCCTTCGATGCCGAAGAACTGAAACTGGTCTCTGATCGTCAGGGCGAGGTCTGATTTGCTTATGCCGATGTTTTGGAGATCATCCAAAAAGAAGATCGCGCCGTTTAATTGTGCGGGCCGGAAGAAATGATCCCAGGCTTCCTTGAGCTTGTGTCTGAGGAGAGAACTTCCCGAACTGAGGAACAGGCGGCGGGAGTGACGTTCCAAGCCGACCGCACCGAGATTAAGCTGTTTGAGTCTCCAGTTTCGAAGTTCGGCGCGCAAACGGGCCTCCAGGTTTGGCATAGCCAGCAAGGCATCCCCGAATTTGTCGAGCAGGCTCTCGGCGAGGCGCATGTAGTCGTGAACGTCGGTCGAAGCTGAGAAAAGAATCGGGAGGAACGCAAATGCCGGTTCGGCGCACACGGCCGCGAATTTCAACAGCAAACTGCTCTTGCCAATTCCCCAATCGCCGAGAATCGCGAACGAACTCGTTCGACCTGCCGTCAGTCCTTGTTGCAAGGCCTCGCGGAACGCCTCAATGTGGGGCTCAGGACGCATGTCGGACCTCCAAAATCACAGAGCGATGCTTGTCAGCGTATTTTTGTGACTTTCGTGACTTTTGTGACTTTTGCTGGGCTGCACGGTAGGCGGCATGAGCACACGCCGCCTACCGTGCAGAGGTGGAAGGAGTTATTTGGTGGGTCTTGCTGCTTGTGGGTGGGGAGTCTGAGGGGGTTAGTTCGCGGTTTTGGGAACGAGGGCGTGGTTCTCAACGAAGGCACGGTCGATCACGGCTTCCGGCCTGTCGATCCCGAGCTTGATGAATGCAAGCGAGATCCAATCGTTGCATTTCTCGATCACGCAGGCTTCGCCGAGAACGACTTCCTTCGATACGAGGTAATGCGTGAAGCCGTTTTCTTCACTTGCCATAAGGCACCTCCAGTTTTTGGCTTTTTTGTTTTTGTGGATTTGTGTGTTTTGAGCTGGCCGGAATTATGTTTTGGTTGGGGCTTGGTCGGTTTGGCTGCTCCCTTGCTGCGTCTGACCCGGCAGGTCATCGAATAGGAGAAATCCCTGCGGATCAGACTTTGCAGCGGCCTCGATGAGCGCATCTGGTATTCCCAGTTCGCGCAGCTTCTCGGGCCGGAAGACCAGTTGCGGTTCGGGACTGCGGTCGTTTGGATCAAACGTCCGCAGGTCAACCAAAGGCGCTCCCGGGTTGCGATACGCCGGCCAATGCGTATTGTTGATGGTCACTACTCGGTCGTACATGGTTTCACCTCCCGATGCCGTAGCCGCATTCCCGTCCGCCGAAGCTGTTGTAAGTGCCATCGGGCAGATCGAGGTACACGGCATAGCCTCGCGGGTCATTGTTGAAGTGGTTGAGGACCAAGCCCGCGCCTTCCAGCACGGCCTTGATCCGGGTTTGTAGGTTTTGCTTGCGCCGCTCTTGCCGCTCCGTGAGGCCGCAGTTGCAGGCGATCTCGTTCAGGTGACTGAGCGAGTTCGCAAGTCTGCAAAGTTCTGCGGCGTTCTGAGCAGCTTCGCGCGGCGTGCCTATGAAAATAGCTGCCTATCGCGTTGAAAACAAAGCATAGGTGCCTGGGTCCATTTTCATCCTTCGTTGTGGCTCTCCGAGAGCCATGAGTTACTCGTACCGCAGCGCCACCATCGGATCCACTTTCATCGCTCTTCGCGCCGGCAAATATCCAGCCAGAACGCCTACCGCCACCAACGCGCCAACCACACACGCCAGCGTCACCGCATCATTCGGCGAGAGCCCATACAACATATGGCCAAGCAGCCGCGTCGCCACCAGCGCGCATGGCAGTCCGATCCCGACTCCAGCACCGACGAGCACCAACGTCTCTCGCAGAATCATCTTCAGAACTCGCCCTCGCTCCGCTCCCAACGCCATGCGAATGCCAATTTCGCGCGTTCGCTGTGTCATTGCACAAGCCATCAGCCCGTAAAGTCCCATTGCCGCAAGCAAAAGCGCCAGCGCGCCAAAAAACGCCGAAAGCATCGCCGTAATCCGCTCCTGTAAGATGGACCGGTCAATGCTTTGCCGCACCGTCTGGATCGAAGAAATATACTCGCGTCCCAGCGACTCTACGGCCTCCCGCAGCGCTCCCGCTATCGCCGCCGGGGGCAACTCTGTCCGCACGAGCATGCTCGGCGATTCCATGAAATCTACGTATTGCGTCGAAGGCAGGTACACGGTCGGGGGTTTTTGCTTGCGAATGTCATACAGGCTGGCATTGGTCACCACGCCGATGATTTGCAGGTTCCGCCAGTTCCGCGCATTCATGACATCGAGACGCTGGCCGAGCGCCTTTCCTCCCGGGAAAAGCTTTTCGGCGAGGTTCTGGCTCACAATGGCCACTCTCGGCGCATGTTCGTCGTCTTGCCAACTAAAATTACGGCCTCGTAGCAGCGTTATTCCCGCTGTTTCAAAAAACTCCGGTGTACCCATTTCGAAATCTGCTTCCAGTCCTTCTGTGTCGCTGCCGGAGATACGCACTCTCTCGATGTTTTCGAGAATATTGCCAATTCCCGTCCTCACCATCCCGGCAGAGAGGACTCCCGGCAGATGTGAAACGCGCTCGGTCACTGTGTGGTAGTAATCCACAAGCGAAAGGTTTTTATACGCGTTCGGCTTGGCGAAAAGGCCGACAGCCAGCAAGTTCCGCGTGTGAAATCCCGGATCCACCGTGCGCAATTTTTCAAGGCTCCGGATAAATAGTCCCCCGCACGCCAGTGACACCACGGAAAGCGCCAACTGTGTCACAATTAGTCCTTTCCCCAGTGCGCCCGTTCCGTGCCCCAGCGTGCGCCCGCTTTGCTGCAGAGCCGCGTTTCCATCTTCGCGCGTGGCGCGCCACGCCGGCGCCAGTCCAAACAGAACACCGGTCAGAATCGTCGCGCTGGCCGTGAATCCCGCGATTCGCCAGTCGGGAGACAGGTTTGGAGCCGCAGGAATACTGAAGATCTCGCCTGCTATCAAACCTGCCAGGCCGCGGCTGGCCCAATAAGCGAGCAGGCATCCTGCTACAGAGCCCGCCACGGACAACGCCACGCTCTCTGTCATCATTTGTCTCGCAAGCCGCGCCCGGCTTGCTCCCAGCGCCACGCGCACTCCAAACTCGTGGTTGCGCGACGCTGCCCGCGCCAGCATCAAGCTCGCCAGATTCACGCACGCCAGCAGCAACACAAGTCCGGAAATGGCCAGCACAATGTAAAGTGGTTTGGCGAAGCGTCCGCGCAGCAGCGACTCTCCTTTCGCTCCGGACTCCACCCTAAGCTGCAACTCGCGAAAGCGGCCAAGCTCCGCGATTGCGTTATCCGTCGGAGCCATCTCTTGCCGAATCGCTGGCCACAACGCATCCAACTGCGCGCGGGCCTGTTCCAGCGTTGCCCCCGGTTTCAGGCGCCCTGCCGCCTGCAACCAGCGCGCTGACGGACGCCGCAAATACTTCTGCAAATCCGGCTCGTCTTCAAGCAGTTGCGTCGCCGGGAGTGGCAGCGTTACCTCCAGCTCGAAGTCCGCGCTAATTCCAGTGAACCCCTTGCGGGTCACACCGACGATGGTGAACGGAATTCCCTCGATCTTCAACGTCTTGCCGATGACGTCCCGCGATCCCCCATAATGCCGTTCCCAGAAGCCGTAGCTAAGCACCGCTACTTGTGCGGGTGCCGCGGCGCTCAGATTCTCTTCATCGGCATTGAACAAGCGGCCAATTTCCGGAACGGCGCCGAGTTCCGGATAGAAGTTGTTGTCCGCGCACCAAACATCCGCTTGCGCGAGCCTGCCGTCCATCTCCGCATTGAAGACCCCGTCGCCCCACCAGGCAAACGTGCCTGAGAACACCCTCTGTCCTCGTGAAAGCTCCTGAAACATCGGCAAGGACAACGCCGCATAGTCATCGCCAGGAACATGAGCGCCAAAACGCACCAGTTGGTCGGGATGGGGGACAGGCAGATCTCGCAGCACCACACCGTCCAGCAGCGAAAAAATCGCCGTATTCGCGCCAATGGCAAGGGCAAGGATGACAAACGCCACAACGAAGGAACCCGGAGACTTGCGCAGCATGCGGAGACCAAAGCGCAAATCCTGTATGAAGTCTTGAATCCAGTTCACTCTGCGCGCGTCGCGGCATTTCTCTTTGGTCTGCTCAACACCGCCCAGGTCGAGTCGTGCGCGGCGGTGCGCCTCTTCTTGCGTCATCCCTTGCGCGACGTATTCCTCGGTTTTTCGTTCCAGGTGGTCGCGCAACTCGTCATCCACTTCCTGGTCCGCCTGCGCCCAGCGAAACAACGACCGCAACCGTAGCGGAATCGTGTACAGCCAATGTTCCGGTCGCATGCCCCGGCCCTCCCTCACTCGTATCTCAGAGCGACGATGGGATCGACGCGCATCGCGCGGCGTGCTGGAATGTAACTGGCGGCACACGCCACGCCTATTAAGACGAGCACCACCAAACCAAAGGTCATGGGATCGCCCGAAGAGACGCCGTAGAG
>WNGO01010638.1_pt1 | contig 13088 bp, 12 predicted proteins | sample 5400511 | NCBI WGS metagenome assembly WNGO01 (sample SAMN13153380, study PRJNA577476) | soil metagenome | isolation source: 20 cm soil or saprolite under Garry oak tree replicate 2 | place: USA:California | collected 2016-06-15
TACGTGGTGGACGCGCACGTCGCTCGGCCCGCGGCCGGGGCGCTGCTCGCCAATATTCTCGACCACTATACCGAGGCCCGGATCATCGTCGTCGCTGAAAAGTTCGATGCCGAGGAAACCTATTCGTTGCTGCAAATGGGGGCCAAGGGGCTGCTCACTTATGACGAAGCGCGTGAGCAACTGCCGCGCGCCTTGCCGCTGGTGGCCAACGGTGGATTCTGGGTTCCGCGCGCCGTTCTCTCCGGTTTTGTCGATTCAATCCTGGGCGGATCCCACAGCCGCCGCTTGAAGGCTGACTCGTCAGCCGACTTGAGCCGCCGCGAACAGGAAGTCCTGAATTCACTGCTTGAAAATCTGGCCAACAAAGAGATTGGAAACAAGCTTAACATCTCCGAACGTACCGTAAAATTTCACGTCTCGAACTTGCTGAGCAAGTTTGGAGTCCGCCGCCGGGCCGATCTCATCCTGCTTTGTTACCAAAAACGTAGCGCCGCGCCGTGACGCCGCCATTATCGCCACCCCGCAAATCAATCTAGATTTAGAGACCGGGACACAACGGTGTATGGAGCGGTTGTTCCGGAATGAGGAAGTTGTTATAGTCTGCGTTCGAGGCGCGGGGAAAAAACTTCTTCGGGAGCAGAGACAACATCCATGCCAGTCGATCGGAGACCGGAATATTTCAAGGGCGCGCAACTCCGCGTCGGGATTATCGGGTGCGGCTACGTGGGGCTGCCGCTAGGGCTGCGGTTTGCCGAAGCCGGACACCGCGTGACTGGGTTTGACACCGACCCTGCGAAAGTCGAAAAGCTGAACCGCGGCCAGACCTACATACAGCATATCCCGCAGAGCAAGATTCAGCAGTTCGTGCAATCCAAGCATTTTGGCGCCACGGCGGACTTTTCGCGGTTGGCCGAAATGGACGCAATTCTGATTTGCGTGCCCACGCCGCTCGATCAGCGGCGCGAACCGGACCTGTCCTACGTCGAGCAGACGGCAGACTCGATCCGGCCGCATCTGCAGCGAGGGCAGCTGGTGGTCCTGGAATCGACGACGTATCCAGGCACAACCGAAGAACTGGTGCTGCCGATCCTGGAACAGACGGGCATGAAGTGTCCGATCGCTCACGGGCCGGAGAACGAGCAGATCGGCACGGATTTCTTCCTGGCGTTTTCGCCGGAACGCGAAGATCCGGGCAACAAGCAGTATGGCCTGGCGCAGATTCCAAAAGTGGTGGGCGGAGTGAATCCGCCGTCGGGGCGCGCGGCGGTGTCGCTCTACGCGCAGATCGTGGCGCGGGTGGTGCCTGTCAGCTCGACGCGAGCGGCCGAGATGTCCAAGCTGCTCGAGAATATTTTTCGCTGTGTGAACATCGCACTGGTCAACGAACTGAAAATGCTGGGCGCGCGCATGGGCTTCGATATTTGGGAAGTCATCGACGCCGCGGCGACCAAGCCATTCGGATTCATGCCGTTTTACCCCGGACCAGGACTGGGCGGGCACTGCATCCCAGTCGATCCGTATTATTTGTCGTGGAAGGCGCGGGAGTACGATTTCGCGACACGGTTCATCGAGCTTGCCGGAGAAGTGAACACGGCGATGCCGTATCACGTCGTCGATGCGGTGGCGTCGGCCCTCAACGACCGGCAGAAATCCCTGAAGGGCTCGCGCGTGCTCGTGCTTGGCGTGGCGTACAAGAAAGACGTGGACGACTTGCGGGAATCGCCGTCGCTGAAAATCATCGAGTTGTTGACCGCGCGCGGCGCCAAGGTCGATTACAACGACCCGTATTTCCCTGAAATTCACAAGTTGCGGCATTACAACTTCGAAGGCATGAAATCAGTGCCGCTGGACGCCAAGATGGTCGCCGGCTACGATTGCGTCCTGATCGCCACGGATCACACCAGCTACGACTACCCCATGATCGTCGAATCCTCCCCCCTGGTGATCGATTCACGAAACGCCACGCGCCGCATCGCCCGCCACCGCAATAAAATCATCCTCGTATAGAACATCATGGGCGCGCATATTGAACAGATTCGGGCGCAACTCAGTGAAAGCTGCCGCGTGAAACAGAGTTTCTCCGAAGAATTGCTGGCTCGCGTCGAAACATTTGCAGTGCGCGCCGCCGAAGCGCTCGCCGGGGGACGCAAGCTGGTCTTTTTCGGCAATGGCGGAAGCGCAGCCGACGCGCAGCATCTGGCCGCTGAACTCGTCGACTATGGCTTCGAACAAATTTTTTCGCGGCAGATCGAATCGCTGGTGGAACGCGGAGACATTCTGGTGGCCATTTCCACCAGCGGCATGAGTCCAAACATCGTGCGCGGCGTGGAAGCGGGAGCGCGCCGCGGCACCCTCCGCGTGGCCCTGACCGGCGAAACCGGCGGTGCGCTCGCGGACAAAGTCGATTTGCTGCTGAACGTGCCCTCGCGTGACGCGCAACGCATTCAGGAAGCGCACATCACCATCGGGCACATTGCCTGCTCGCTGATCGAAGAAATTCGCTTTGGGAAAAAGACCTGAGCGGCCAAAGAGTACCAGAAAAAATCTTTTGGCCGTCATGCTGAGCGAAGCGAAGAAGCCCTCCGGATTCAAAACAAAAAACCAAGAGAGATTCTTCGCGCAAAGTCAGCGCTCAGAATGACGTCGTTCTGGCTTTTTTTCGAGAATGGTTCAGACGCCGCTGGCCCGCCGGATCACCAGAACGCTCCAGTTTATGCAAACTCCCGCCGGGGTCCTCCGGACAGTTAACTGATTGAGTGTTCCAGGCATGCATTGTGTTGTCATTGCCGGCTCGCTGCTTTAGCGTAGTATCCATGTCCACTTGGGACCCAACCAGAGGCGGAACTGAATCAAGCAGACGGCGCAGCCAGCGCGTGATCGTCAGCGTTCCAGTCACGGTCTCCTGCGAGGGCGGAAACAGAGACGCCGCATTCCGGGAAGAGACCCAAACTCTCGTTGTGAACGCGCACGGGGCCATGGTCGCGCTTGCCGCCAAGGTTGTCAAAGGGCAAACGCTGCGCATGAAGAATCGCGCCACGCAGGAAGAGCAACAATGCAAGGTGGTGTACCTCGGCCCAGCGTCAGGCGGCAAAGCCCAAGTCGGCGTTGACTTCACGTCCAGCGCGCCTGATTTTTGGCGCATTGCATTTCCGCCGGAAGATTGGGTCGTGCCCGCCCCCGATCCAGTGCCCACCGGCGGCAAGAAGAAATAACCATAATTCCAAAGCCCTGCATAGACACCGCCGGCACAGCATGAAATGCGTGGCAGGAGTAGGACAGGCACTCTTTACCCCGAGCCTCTGCGAGGGGCTGCCTGTCCTATCGCGTTGTGGCGAAATTGTACCGGACAGCCAAGAGTGTCTGTCCTACCGAGCAACTTGACCCACCGCATCAAGGCAAATGCAGGAGTTCAATCCGGCAAGTTCCGAATGGGATTTCGGCTTCGACGAGCACGGGTGTATGGGCCGCATCCCTGGCGATCCAGAGCCACAAGCGCGTATCGGTGAGTTCCTTGCCATGGTCGAACAACCGGATCGCGACCCGAAATGACGGAAAATTCCCCGCGGGGACACTGACGATGCCTTGCGGCGTGTCGATCCGCGCAACAGCGTCGTAGAGGCGTCTTCCGTCAAAGACCGGCGCCTGGAGTTCTGGGACAACCTGCCAATCCGCGGCGCGGAGCGCATAGAGAAAGCCGATGGCGTCTCGCGTTCCAGGGACAACGCGCAATGCCGTGACGTCCTTGGGAGCCGGATCGGCATCCGTCGTCATGCGATAAAGAGACATTTGGTCCTTTCCCTGTTCGTGGAGATACATTTCAAATTGCAAGGAAAAGAGGCTGGCAGCGGAGGTGTACGAATCAAACTCGTCGTCGATGGCGAAGAGCATGCGCGTGGTATCCAGGGTGTGGGCGGCCGCGCGAAAATGCCACGCCAGGTGCCCGAAGAAACTCCTCTGCTCGACGACGGACGTTTCGATTTTGGCGGCGTTCACGGCATACTTCGAGAACAAAACCCGGTACTCCAGAATTTCACCCGCGCGAAACGGCACAGCAGCCATGGCGGGCGCCGCAGCCGCCGGCGCTTTAGGGCGCGGTTTGGTTCGTTTGGATTTCTGTGCAAGAATTATGGAAGCGCACGCCAAAATCGCCCCGAGCACCGCGGCGGCGCGGATAAATCGTGCCTGTATTGTTTTTGCGCGATCCATTCGATCTGGTTGGGGCAGTAAAGCCGGGGCGCCTTTGTCCCTTCGGGCCTGCGAGCCCCGAGATCATGACATCGTCCGCGGGGCACGCTATATTGAAGGGTACAAAAAAAACGGCATGGAAACCAGTCAAGTCACGCCAGCGGTTTCTGACTGAGATGAAGTCATCGCGAGTTTCCGGCCCCGGATTGCCGGCCAGCGGTTTCTGTCCGGAGCCAAATAGTTCTTGGAGAGGAGCGAGTGGATGCGCTATCTGGTGACCGGAGGCGCGGGATTCATCGGGTCGAACACGGTGGACGAATTGGTGCGTCGCGGCCACGACGTGGTGGTGCTGGACGATCTGTCGAGTGGAAAGGTGGAGAACCTTTCTGGCGCGAATGGGAAGATTGAACTTCTGCGGCACAGCGTTACCGATCTAGATCGCTTGCATGAAGCATGCCGCGGAGTGGACTATGTATTACATCTGGGTGCACGGACCTCTGTGCCCCGATCCGTCCTCAATCCTCTCGAAACCAACCACGTCAATGTGGACGGAACATTGAACATTCTGGTAGCGGCGCGTGACGCGAAAGTGAAACGCGTGGTATTCGCTGGTTCGTCCGCCGTGTATGGAGAAACTCCGACGCTGCCGAAACGTGAAAACATGCCCCCGGCGCCGATTTCTCCCTATGGCCTGTCGAAATTGGCGGGTGAGATTTATGGCCAGGTATTTCAGCGATGCTACGGCCTGGAATTTGTCTCCTTGCGATATTTCAATGTATTCGGACCTCGGCAGGATCCCGGGTCGCCCTATTCCGGCGTGCTCTCTCTGTTCAACGCTGCCGTACTCAGCGGAACGCAACCCAATGTCTACGGAGATGGCGAGCAATCACGCGACTTCACCTACGTCGGAAACGCGGTCGAAGCAAATCTACTGGCGTGCGAAGCGAAGCGCGCCGCGGGACTCGCCATCAACATAGGCACCGGCTCGCGGTACACGCTGAACCAGACTCTGGCGTTGCTCGAAAAAATTACCGGCCGGCCCGCAAAGGCGAAATACGTTTCACCGCGCGAGGGGGACATTCGCGATTCTCAGGCGGACATCTCTCTGGCGCGAGATGTGCTGGGCTACAACCCCCGCATCGGATTTGAAGAAGGCTTGAAACGCACCTGGGAGTGGTTTTGCACGACTCAGAGTGCGCCGAGCCGCCCATGATCGCGCTGGCAGTAGCTTTTAGCTCCCTCCATCCGCGCTAGAAGCTGTTGCATAACCTAACTTGGAGTCTAGCTGGACGTCTGCCGGGAAGAATCGCCACCGGTCTCTCGCAAATGCAAAATCAGCGCGTTATAACGCATCAGGCACTTACAACACGCTTTTTTGGCGAATGTAACCAACAACAGGCCGGATGGCATTAGGGTGCCCCGGATATCTCACGGGCGCGGGATGGGTTTGCTCGACGATGTCAGCCTGGGTCGTCAATTGCACTGCGGTGGACGGTGGTCTTGAGTAGCACAGGCTTCAGCCTGTGTGGTTTAAGTTGCGGTCAATCGACGTTACAGGCTGAACAGGTTGCGGAAATAGTGCTTCGTTTGTCATTCTGAGCGAAGCGAAGAATCCCTCCCGATTGAAAACAAAGGACCAAGAGGGATTCTTCGCGCAAACTCGGCGCTCAGAATGACAGTTTTCCGCTTTTTTCCGCAGCCTGTGAAGCCTGTGTTACTACACTGCGCCTGAACCGCTCAGTAAAGCTTGCGGTAAAAGTGGGCGGGAACCCCACGGAGTTCTTGTAAGAAATGCGCACTAACGAGGATCTTGCACAGGAGCGCGCGAAAGGTGCGGCAGAAGTTCCGTGAGGTTATCGACGAGTAGATCAGGAGGAAATTCGTCAAAGCGATGGCTGCCAAAACCATACGTTACGCCGCAGATCCACGTACCGGCGTTGCGCGCGGTCTGTACGTCAATTTCGGAGTCGCCGACCACCATCGCCTGTGCAGGCTCGGCGCCGAATTCTCGGAGAATCGTTTCGACGCCCATGGGGTCCGGCTTCTTGCGTTCAAAACTGTTGCCGCCATATATGATCCGAAAATTTCGAGCAAGGCCCAGCCCTTGCAGAATCCCGCGGCTCGCGCCCACGGGCTTGTTGGTGAGCACCGCCATCGGCATTCCGGAAAGAGCGTCCAGGGTCTCACGCACGCCCGGATACAACATGGTATTGTCGAGTTTGTGTACGGAATAATAGTGGAAAAAGAATTCGAGACCCCGGCGGCATTCTTCTTCGGTGGCGCCATCGCCCAGCGCGCGCGCGATCAGGTTCGGAGCGCCCTGCCCGATGTAGCCGAAAATTTGGTCGTGTGGGAGCGGCCCGCGGCCCATTTCCGCCAGGACCGCATTGACTGCCAGGGCCAGGTCGAGCTTGGAATCAATCAGTGTGCCGTCCAGATCAAAGATCAGTGCGCGCACTTCAGAAAAGACGGATATCGGTTCTCCCATGGAATCTTCAGCGGTCCTCCGTGAATCTACAATTGTAATATAGTGGGTTGTTTTCCCTGAGCGATAAAGTTCTGAACGCCCGGCATTGATGTGGCAAGGGTAAGCCATCCACCTGGTCACATGGAGGAGCAGCAAGAAACGCGGAGAAGTGAGGGTTTTTCAAAACAGGAGGAAGTGCGGATGGCGGACATTTTTCCATTTCGAGCGTATCGATATAATCCGGCGCGCGTGCATCCGGCTGAGGTTCTGACGCAGCCGTACGACAAGATTACGCCGGCCATGGCGGAAAAATATGCGGCGGCGAGTCCCTACAATCTGATTTCGGTCGAGAAGGGAAAAGTGCTGCCCGGCGATACGCCGGGAAGTGACGTGTACACGCGTGCGGCTAGGGCGCTCGAAGATTGGATTCGGGCCGGAGTGATCGTCCGCGATGCCACGCCTTCTCTCTACGTTTATTTTCAAGAGTACACCGTGCCGGGAACGAGTGACCGGCGCGTTCGTAAAGGATTCATCGCGCTCGGGCGCGTGGAGGATTATTCCTCCGGCGTCGTTTTTCGCCATGAACAGACGCTTTCGGGGGCCGCCGCGCGCGGGACCCCGGAAGTTGAGGTTCGGGACGAATACGAAGTGGCGCACCGGCTGTGGCCGGTGACGAATGCCAAGGTGATTGAGACAATTCAAAACGAAATGGCGGACAAAAAACTCGTCATCGCCGACGGGCACCATCGCTATGAAACGGCCCTCGCCTACCGGGACGAATGCCGGGCCCGTGACGGGCGCGTGGACCGGAACGCGCCGTACGAAAAAGTGATGATGACGTTGTTCAATACGATGGGGAAGGGATTGACCATCCTGCCGACGCACCGCGTCGTGGCCAATGTGACGAGCTTCTCGTTCGAGCGGTTCCGAACAGTGCTGGCGGACGCGTTCGACTGGCGCTCGTATCCGTTTGCTGGGGCCTCGAATCGCTCCGAAGTGTACAAAACTTTTCGCACCGACTTAGCAGGACGGGGAAAAGAACAAAGAGCGATTGGCGTTTATGCGGGCGGCGGATCGTTTTATCTCTGTCTGCTCAAGAAGGAAGCGGACCTGGAGGCGCTCCTGCCGGGAGTATCGGCGGCGCAGAGACAGCTTGACGTAGTTTTACTGCACCGGTTGATACTCGAGCGCGGTCTGGGGATTATGCCTGATGCCGTGAAAGCCGAGAAAAACATGACCTACGAACGCGAAATGGACACGGCGATCGCGGAGGTGGACCAGGGGCGAGCGCAAATTTGCTTCCTGTTAAATTCCGTGAGCGTGGAAACCCTAGTAGGAATGGCGATTGCCGGTGAAGTGCTCCCGCAAAAATCCACGGACTTCTTCCCAAAACTCATGAGCGGAATCACCATGTACCGGCTGGAGGAGTGAGCCGTCGCTGGCCGACTGACACGCCAATGCAAGGATTGGCGCCGCCTGGCCACAACCAGAGGCACCGCGAGGAAAATGAAGTGTGCAGTTACTTTCCGAAGCTGGCGATCGCGGCGGCTTCGGAAGGGTAAACCTCGAATACGGTAACCAACTTGGTCACCTGCAGGATTTCCTGGAACTTCGAGCCCAGGTTGGAGATCTTCATGGACGCGCCCTGCGCGCGCGCGCTGGTGTGCGACGCGACCAGCGTGCCGAGTCCCGAACTGTCAATGTAGGTGACATTGTCCATATTCAGAACAATCTTTTTCTTACCCGATGCCAGCAGCGATTTTACTTTCTCTCGCAGCGCATTGCTCTCCTCGCCGAGAACGATACGCCCTTCGAGCGCTTCCACCGCCACGCCATCCACCATGCGGTCCGTAATTTTCAAAGCCACAGTCCGTCCTCCTAACGAATCAAAATCTGGCGGGCTCCACGCTTCACTTGAGGCCCTCCACTTTCACCCGCGCGGGGGTGAAGGGTTCAGGGAAAACATTCAGCGTGAAAATAGAGCTCGCGCGCGTCTTGTATTTGAACCCATTTATCATTCGCCGCATACGGCCAGTGAACTCAGTAATAGTCCGAACACGATAAATAATAGCCGCACACCGCACAAACAAGTTTGCAGCGTTTCGACTCGAGCCTCTCGGAGCAAACCGGACAGAAACTTATCGGATGCTCTTCGACCTGTCGTTGCTCGACAGATTCTCTACGATTTAAAGCAGGGCGCACGGTTATCCGGCTTTCCATGCCCGACGGTTATAACATAACCCTCGAAACGTGGGAAGCGCGGGAAATCACTCGCATGGTGGCTCCCTGCTCCGTGGATTCCTGGTTCGTTCCCGGTGTCCGCAAATCGCTGCAACCGAAAGGGTGTTTCGGGCATCTTCTTAATAGGGTAGAGAGATGAACTGGAAAGTCCAGATAGCCGGGACGGCAATTGTGACCCTTTTAGCTTGCTTCGCCGCCGGTGCACAGATGCGTGGCGGAGGGTCCTCCGGCGTATCTATTCCCGCTCGGGCAGCGCCTGCTCGTGTGACATCCATGGTGAGGCAATCCGGCGTCTCAGCTGCCCCGTCCACATCTGGCGCCCGGGCATCGCGGCAACCCACAGTCATTCAGGTTGCGCCCAATGGCCGTGTGAACTCCAGGACCAATTCGTTTGCAAATTCGTTCAATTTTGATGACGGAATCGGAGTGCCTGGATTGGGTTTTGACTACGTTCATTTGGCCGCCATCAGCGGGAACTTCCGCAACAACGGACAGGGTTTCGGCCATGGCACACACCGCCAGCGCGATTTCATAACGCCCATCTTCTTCGGCGGATTTCCCTATTATTCCGACTTCTCCGATTACCAGCAAGAGCAGCAACCACCACAGATCATCGTGATTCAACAACCCGCGCCGGCGGTTACGGCGCAACTGGAGGCTCCTCCGACACAGGGGGCTTACGACGCGCCGACTCCCGCACCTGCGCCGGCGCCTGTACCTGAAGTGGGCGAATTAATCCTGGTAAGGCGTGACGGAAGGGTTCTGTTTGCTTCAGTGTTTTCCGTAACCGGCACTCAGTTGCAGTACGTCACGCCGGAGGGGATCCGCCATACGCTGCCGTTGACCGAACTAGATACCGTCGCAACCCAGGATATGAACGAAGCCCGCGGGACCACATTACAGTTCCACAACTGACCTTCCAGCATCCGATCCCCCGAAAAGGTTGCACTTCCTATCTTCCCGTGAATTTATTTCGAAGATTGAAAAGGCTGGGGCATGTAATAGCCGGCGTGCTGCGGCAAGCCGGCCCGTTCGAATTGGATCGTGGTATGTGTGATGTGAAAGTCGGCGTCGAGGCGTTCCAATATGCTCTTCAGGATTTTTTCGCTCTCGTCCATATGCATGTCAGGGATGCAAACGTGGCAGGAAAGGGCTTGGAGGCCAGTGCCAATCGTCCAAATGTGGATGTCGTGCACTTCCTGAACGCCGTTGATGCTCAGGATCGAACGCGCCACGGATTCCAGACGAATGCCTTTCGGCAGCCCCTCCAGCAGAATGTTCCCGGCTTCGCGGAGAAGGCCATTCGTGGACCAGAGTACGAGGGCGGCGATGGCCAAACCGATGGCCGGATCAAGCCACTGTGCACCAGTCATTCGAATGGCAAAAGCCCCTGCAAGGATGCCGATATTCGAAATCGCATCGCCGAAATTATGAAGGAGCAGGCTTCGGAGGTTAAGATCGCGCCGGCTGCGGACCAGCGCGAGAGTGATTCCACCATTAATGGCCAGAGCCAGCAGCGAGACGCCGATCATCCAGCCCTCATGAACAGCCACCGGATACCGGAAACGCCTGAACGCCTCCCAGAACAGAACGAGCGCAACCAGAATCAGCAAGATCGCGTTGGTGAACGCGGCCAGAACGCCCGCGCGCTGGTAGCCAAAAGTGCGCTCATGATCCGCGGGACGCGCGGCCCAGCGCAGCGCGCACCAGGAAATCAACATCGTCGGAATGTCGGAGAGGTTGTGCAGCGCATCGCTCACCAGGGAAATGGAATGTCCCAGGTAACCGCCCAGCAGTTCCGCGGCAACCAGTACGGCCGTGGCTGCCACCGCTGCGGTGAGCACACTGGTGGCCATTTCCGTGTGCGGATGCGAGTGGCCAGCCGAACGATCGTGGCCCTGCGCGTGAACGTGCATTTCCTTATTGTATAGGCAGATACCTCGAGATGCACCGGGGAACCCCTATCTTTCTGGGCGCGGGCTCTACCGGCAGCCTGCCGGAATTCATTACATACAGTTCTCGCACACTTGAAAGGGAAGATAATTGACTTCGTTCGAGACGGTCCATAGTATGAAAAATTGTCACTTGTTCAGACCCCCGTGCCATCCACCAAATCCATCGCGGCCGAGCCGATAGCCAAACCATCGCGGAAGAATAGGTCTGAACCCGTGGCGACTCTCCGATTCTGGGGCGTTCGCGGGTCCACTCCAACGGTGGACAAGGCGACCTGGCGGTATGGCGGAAACACACCTTGCCTGGAACTGACCACGCCTGCAGGGGGCCGAGTGATTCTGGATTGTGGAACCGGGCTTCGAATGCTCGGGCGGCATCTGGAATCGGCGCAGGAATCAAAGCGGATCGAAACGCACGTTTTTGTGACCCACTATCACTGGGACCACATTCAGGGGATTCCGTTTTTTTCTCCGTTGTACACGGAACAGAACCATTTTCATTTTTACAGTTTTCGTTCGGAGTATCTCGGGCGCGACAGTCTGAAGCGCGTCTTTGAGGCCCAGATGGCGCACCCCTATTTCCCCGTGGACATCAGTGCGATGTCAGCGCGCCGCGATTTTACGGAAGTCGGCGGAGGAGATCAGTTTGAAGTGCCGGGGGCGCGCGTAAAAGCCAGTTGGCTGCACCACCCGCAAGGATGCCTGGGCTTTCGCTTGGACACCTCAGCCGGATCGATCGTTTATGCCACGGACAACGAACCGGGCGATCCGAAGCTCGACCAGAGCCTGCGGCAACTCGCGGCAGGCGCGGACATTTTCATTAACGATGCGCAGTTTACCCCCGAACAATTGACCGCTGCGCGCAAGGGCTGGGGACATTCCACGTGGCTGGAAGGAGTGAAAATCGCCGAGGAAGTAGGCGTCAAGAACCTGGTCCTGTTTCATCATGATCCGGATTCAACTGACAAGGCCGTAGATAGCATCCTGCGCGAGGCGCGCGGAAAATTTGCGAATGTTTGGGCCGCGGCCGAAGGCATGGTGATGACTTTAGACGGCTCGAACGTGGATGTCGTGATTCCCGCCGTGCGTGAAGGCCTGCGGCGCGACACGCACTTCCGTGCGATGGTGACCGGCTACACCGACACGGGCATGGCGTTTGAAGAAGAAACAGTGATTAGAGACCTGAGCCTGCATGGCGCACTGATTTATTTGGATCACAGTCCGAAACTGCAATCCGAACTGCAAGTCCAGCTTGATAATCCCGGAATCGGGGGGCCGTCGGACGGGCCACTGCGCCTGCGAGGTTACGTCGTCCGTATCGAAAACGAAGCCGAAAAAGATCGCACGGCGGTGGGCATCGTCTTTACGGAATAGCGGCTATTCTCGCATCCGCTGCAGTCAGCCTTGATTTCTGTTTTCATTACATACTAAGAAAACTATTCCAGATCCCGCGGAACGTTGTTCTTAGGACATGCCTTGGTAAATTGTGTTTGCAGTACTGCCTGCGCGGGATAGGCTCCCAGATGACAAGCCGATGACTTCCACCGAAAAGAAGATCCGCCGTTACGCGCGCGTTGGGCTGCCAAAAGGGATGTTGGTTGCCTGGGAACATTCTGGCATTCGGAAGGTGTCCCGGGTAGGCGTATTGGCCCTGGGTGGTCTTTTTATTGCGACCCCCAAGCCTCCTCCCGTGGGCGATGTAATTCAGGTAATTTTCGAAGTGCCGGGCGGCGATGTTCGCGCCCGCGCGACCGTTCGCGATTCTCAACTGGGCAAAGGCATGGGGATCGAATTCACGGCCATGGGTCCGGAAGCACGAGCCCGCCTGAACCAGTTAGTGAAAGCTCTGTCCAGAGAGTGAAGCAAACGATCCTCGCGTCTTGCACGTTCGATTTTCACCTTTGTGGAAATAGAAACGCCTCAAACATGTCGGCGCGAGCCTTGTGATCCGAAGAGATGACCTGAAGCAGGTCCGCGACAGAAATCATTCCAAGATATCGTCCCGAGTCTTCCACCACCAGCAGATGAAAAACTCCGTGCTTTTCCATCAGGCACAGGCATTCATCCAGGGCCATTTCTGGCCGGACCACGACCAACCCTCTGGACATAATTTCCGAAACACGCATCCAAGCGGGACATTTGTTCTCTGCGGCGACTTTATTTGAAATATCGCTGTGTGATACGACGCCGGCCAGATGGCCTGCTGAGTCCAGTACGCCAACAGACCGCACCTGCTGATCGCG
>WNGO01002006.1_pt1 | contig 13080 bp, 6 predicted proteins | sample 5400511 | NCBI WGS metagenome assembly WNGO01 (sample SAMN13153380, study PRJNA577476) | soil metagenome | isolation source: 20 cm soil or saprolite under Garry oak tree replicate 2 | place: USA:California | collected 2016-06-15
TGCGAATCCGCCGCGTTCCTGCGGGAAGGTTGCCGGTCAGGTCTGCAACCATGGTCCGTTCGAGCCCCGCCGGAAAACCCATGTCTTCGACGACACGCGTCCACTCGCCTTGCGCATCGAGGGCTTCCACATACGGCGGAATCACTTTGATTCCGGCTTGATCCGCCGCGTACATCGAAGTCGCGGTGAAGTAATCCGTGTAACCATCGATGATCAATCGCAATGGTTTTTGTCTATCCCATTCACCGAGGTCGAGTTCGATCCAGTGCAGCTTGGCGAATCCCGCAAACGGCAAAGCTTCGAAACTCGTGACGTACTTGCGGTCGCGCTTGGAAATCAGCGCCAGCACATCATTCCCGCGGTCGTCCCACGCGCCGATTGGCGCGTGCGCGTCGCGGCTCGCGATCACATGGAACTCCGGAAAAGGAGGCGCGCTCACGAATCGTTCATTTGGAAAAACTTCGTACGGCGCCGGATGATCGATGGCCAGCAGCCGCACCTGGTCGAGATACACCGTTTCTTCCATCGGCTCCATGAAGCGGAAGCTGAGCAGACCGTTCCGAGCCATCACGCTACGCGCAGGCACCTTTAAGTACTCGTCGGGATCGGGAACGTCCCTTTCCCCGGGCGCGACCCAGTGGCCCACCACGCCTGATCCGATCATGTCCGCGATGAATTCATACTCGCGGCCATTCCACGAAAACAAAACGGGGCATGAGCTCCCGCGACGATCGAGTTCGGTGATGCTCTGCACTTTCTTCGTGGCCAGGTTTATTTCGTCCTGTGGCACGCCCGTAGGCCACAGCAGCCGCACCACCTCGGCGTTGTGCTCCGAGCCGAGGCCGGCAAGAATCGGAGCGGCGCTCTGTCCCAAATACCCCGTCGCGCCGGCCACTTCCCACTTTTGATACAGCATGCCTGCATAGAGTTCGACTTTCGTTCCGATCCCGCTTTTGTTGTCATTGAGCGCCTTGAGGTCGATGCTCATCCAGTCATGCTGATTGCCGCCTTCATTGCGCAGAACAACCGGCCCTCCACCTAGTTGTGTCACGACTAGATCCGCATCCCCATTTCCATCGATGTCCGCAACGGCAATCGCACGCGGTTGATTCAGCTTGAATGCCTCGAGGCGCACTTCCTTGCTGACGTCGGCCCACCCTTTGCTCCCCAGATTTCGCAGCAACCGCAATTCCGCTCCGCTGCTCGATTCTCCCGCGGCGATAAGATCGAGCCAACCGTCATTGTCGTAATCGAGTGCGGCAATTCCCCAGCCGTGCTGCCACCCTAAATCGGGGAGCGCAACACGTTCCAGTCGCTTCCCTTCCACATTCCGCCACAAGCTGATTCCCGGGGCGCCCGCGTGCGTGAAGGCCAGATCCATCCAGCCGTCTTTATTGAAGTCGAAAGCCGCTACGCCCACCGCGGGTGGCAGCTTCTCCTTGTTGAAATCGATGGCGTCGAGCGGCCTGAATTCCCCTTCGCGGGGATTGAGATAGATCGCAGCTCCCGCCTGACCGCCCGCGATGACGAAGTCAATTGCGCGGTCATTGTTGAAATCGGTGGTTACTATGCCGGCGCCTGTAGCTGCAAAACCGAGCCCCGTTTCCGCAGACACATCCGTGAATGTGTTATTCCCATTGTTGCGCCAAAGAACATTGTGGGGCGGCGTGCCCGGCGCAGCTGAATCGGGCGCCGTTGTGATGTATAGATCCAAGTCGCCATCGTGGTCATAATCCACAAAAGTGAGGCCCACGCAGCCTTTTTCTCTGCGGATTCCCGCCGCTTGCGTCACTTCCTCGAACTTGCCGTCTCCCTTGTTGCGAAGTAACCGGACACCGTCACTCAAACAAACCGCCAGATCCGTATGGCCGTCATTGTCGAAATCCCCGGCCACACATCCGAAGCCGCTCCCGTTCAAGCGAATTCCAGTCTCTTGGGTCACATCCGCGAAGCGCCCATCGCCCAGATTGCGCAGCAATCGGCTCGTGCCGTCCACCGCGCCGCTCACCAGAAAAAGATCCGGCTTGCCATCCCCATCGTAGTCGAACCAGCAGGCGCCGGTGCTCGATCCGATTTCGACGCGGCTTCCACCTGCACTCCTCGACACAAACGCATTCGCTTCCGCAGTAAATCGCACCGGAATCGCCGCCGGCACATCGACAACCGAGCTCAGCGGCAGCTCCGCAAGTGAGTAGCGGCCTTGATCGCCATAGCCTGCGCCGAACGGCGCTCCGAGATGCTCCGCCGTGATTTTCTGAAAACGTGCCAAGTGTTCTCGCGCCGAAGCAGCATCGCCTTTCCTCTGAAATGCGCGCGCCAAGCCGAATTCCGACGAGGCGTGAAACGGATAAAGAGCCAACCCTTTCTGAAATGCGGCGATAGCTTGGTCATATTTCTGCAGCTGGGCGTTCAGGTAACCGACAAAATAATAGGCGTCAGGTTCGTTAGCAGCGATCTCCGTGACGTGCTGAAAAGCCACGATGCCCTTCTCCGATTCCCCGAGGTCCTTGTAGGCAAGTCCGAGGTTGTACCAAGCGTAAGCATCCTTAGGAAGCTGCTGCGCAGCGGCTTGGAGTGCCGCCCGCGCGGACTCCAATTTCTGCTGGCCGAGCAGAGCAACACCCAGGTTTAACCGGGCCACCGCAAACTGGGGGGCGGTCTCGCAGGCTTGTTCAAAATATTTTTGCGCGTCAGCGGGGCGCTGCTGATTCATATAGGCAACGCCGAGCGTATTGAAACGATAGGCGTCCGCGATTCCGCCGCCCGACGACCCGGACTTCTTTGTGGCCGCAGGCTTCTGCTGCGCAGAGGGCGCGCTGGAACGCACCAATATCGCGGCACAGCAAATCAAGATTGAACAAACTGAAATTACGCCCATTGCACGCCGCTGAGTTGAACGCATGAAAATGTTTCTTCCTGTCCGGGCGGGGCACTCGAATTCCCTGTACTGCCCGACCGGGCGCAACTGGAATTCTCCCGGCTGCCATTCACATCGTCAACCGTTTTTATGCTCCCCGAGTTGCGTTTTTGCCCCGGATGCTTGACCTGTGCCGCATGTACGCTTACTCTCGCGCATCAAGCCATGAGCTGCTTCCCTTACTGGACGTTGGCGGAAAGCACACGGCAAATTCGCTCCAAGAAGATCTCCCCCGTCGAGATCGTCGAACTCCATCTTAAACGCATCGAGACGCTGCAACCGAAACTGAATGCGTTTGTCCATCTGGATGCCGAGGGAGCCCGCCAGCAGGCCCGCGCGGCGGAAAATTCTGTTTTGCTGGGCGATCATCTCGGGCCTCTTCATGGCGTGCCACTCACCATCAAGAGTTGTATTGATGTCGCCGGTTGGCCCTGCCCCGCCGGTTCCCTTCTCCGCCGGGACTACCTTCCCAAGCAGGATGCTCCGCTTGTTTCGCGGTTGAAAGCGGCCGGCGCCATCCTCCTCGGGAATACCAACACTCCCGAATTTTTGATGGCTTACGAAGCTGACAACCTGCTCACTGGAAAAACGAGCAACCCGTGGGATTTGACACACTCCGCGGGCGGCTCGAGCGGAGGCGAAGCGGCGGCGATTGCTACCGGGTGCTCGGCCGGCGGTGTTGGCAGCGATGGTGGCGGCTCGATTCGCGTACCTGCGCATTTTTGCGGCATTTGCGGACTAAAACCCACCCCCGGCCGCATTCCTGCCACCGGGCATTTTCCACCGGGTGCCGGTGCTTTTTCCTGGATCGGCGTTGTCGGCCCCATGGCCCGCACTATCGCGGATGTGCGTTCGCTCGTCGAAGTGATGGCCGGGCCGGACGCAGGCGATGCGCTCTCCGCCCCGGTTCCCTGGCGCGCCTGCTTAGAGGATGAACTGCGCAGCATGCGCATCGGAATTCTGGAGAGCGACACGCTGGGGGTCGCAACTGCGGAGACCCGCGCGACGGTCGAGCGAGCCGCAAAATCACTCGCCGAGCGAGGCTTCACCGTCGAACCTTTCCGGTTGGATGGACTCGATCGCGCGCTCGATCTTTGGTGGTTCTTCTTTGGTCCGGTGATCGGCAATTTGTTCCGGCACAGCGTCGCCGGCTATGAAGACAAAATCAGCCCGATGTTTCGCGAGTATCTCGATTGCGCAACCTCCGAAGTTCCGATAACACTCAAGCAATTCACGACAGCCTGTGCGGATCGGGATCTTCTCCGCGCCGAAATTCTGCGCCAAATGCGGGAAACGCCGGTTCTGCTCTCCCCCGTTTCCACAAGTCCCGCGTTTCGTCACGGGCAGGGAAATTACCTCCCCGGCGTGGGGTACCGCGACACCATGCGGTTTTCCCAATGGCTGAACTTGACCGGCTTTCCCGGCGCCTCCGTCCCGGCCGGCGTTTCAAAGGAAGGACTGCCCATCGGTGTCCAAGTCGTGGGTCGGCCGTTTGAAGACGAACTGGTCTTGGCCGTCGCAGAGGCCATCGAGCAGGCGCGCGGCCCTCGCCAATCACCTCCCGTATAGCGCTAGGGACTTGCCTGGCCTAGCTTTCGTCTGAATTTCCTCTTGACATCGCCCATCAATCGGATATTAACTCGATTTAACAGAAGCGATTTGATGGATGCCAGCCCGTTGAAGGCTTGGCCGTCCGGCAAAGTGTTCAGGGGTGTCGTGAATGTTCTCGAGCCGTTTCACAGCTGAACTCGTGCTCTTGAGCCGGAAGCTCTCGGGTTCAACCCCATCGTTGCCTGCAAACTCGGTCTCCCATCAGATTTTAGACATCTTTCAAGGGGGCTTATTGTGCCAATAAGAGAGACTGCTTTGGGTGTGATGTTGCTCCTCGGATTTGCAGTGGCGCTTCCGGCTCAGGAGATCACCGGGAACATTTCCGGCACAGTTACGGACACCAGTGGCTCGGCAGTGCCCGACGCCAAAGTGGATCTATTGAGTGTCTTGACGGGAGCGGAACGCTCCACCACCACCACGTCCGCGGGCGTCTTTTTCTTCACCAGCCTTCCGGTCGGCGACTACAAGATCACTGTTGCGAAGGATGGATTTAAGAAGTCAGAAGTCACCGGCATTCACGTCAACGTCAACGACAGGCTGACGTTTAACATCAGCTTGGCCCTAGGGTCGGTGACCGAGAGTGTCAGGGTGACGAGCGAAGCGCCTGTGCTTCAGACGGAGACCGCCGAAGTCTCCAATCTTGTTGGAAACAACCAGATGAAATCCTTGCCTCTCAATCAGCGCGATTTCGGGCAGCTCGTGGACCTCGTCCCTGGCGTCGCGCCGGACAATGGGCGCGTTGGCATCGGTGACACGGATGTCTCCGTCAATGGCAATCAGTCGAACTCTAACCTGTATCTGGTGGATGGCACCTTCGACGAAGACAACGGGAACAACGGTGGCATCATGGTGCGGCCCACCGTGGACGCCATCGAAGAGTTCAAGATCCTGCGCAACAACTACAGCCCGGAGTTCGGCGAGGCCACCGGAGCCATCGTCAATGTCGTCACCAAGTCGGGCAGTCAGAACTTCCACGGCTCGCTGTTCGAATTCCTCCGCAATAACTCCCTGGACGCCAGCGACCCTTTCCTTGGAGCACCCGGAAAACTCCGGTACAACGACTACGGCTTTACCATAGGCGGGCCCGTTTGGATTCCCAAGGTCTACAACACCGACAAGAAGAAGGATTTCTTCTTCTTTTCCACCGAGTTCTCCCGCGAAATTCGCGGTAACACCATCACTGATACAGTCCCCACCCAAGGACAACGGAATGGTATCTTTCGGTCACCATGTGTCACCGTTGGCGCCGGTTGTGATCCTCAAGAGTTCCCGGTCGACGAACCGAATTTCGCTGGAACCCCTGACCCCAACGCCGTCGCCTTCCTCGCTCGCTATCCCCTGCCCGACGCTGACATTTCGAACGGCTTTAACTTCATCGCCAGCTCGCCCGGTGTGAGCAATTTCAACCATTACGCCATCCGCTGGGACCACATGATTGGGGCAAAAGCCACTTTCATGGCCAACTACATGCAAACAAACACCCCACTCATCGGCCTCAATAGTTCAGGTTTTTGGGGTGATGATAACTTCCCTTCCGTTAGCAGCGATTGGTATACGAAAGCAAAACTTGTCACCATGAAGCTGACTACCATCATCAGCTCGCGGACCGTCAACGACTTTCAGTTTGGCTATTCCAACAACGTTATTGACATCAAAACGAGCGGTGTCTCCGACAAGACTTTGTCTTCGCGCTCGGGTTTCACTTATACCGAACTGTTTCCTGAAACCAGCGGCTCCTTTCCGGCTTTAAATCTCCAGGACGGTTTCGGTGCACTTGCGCACGATGCCCCATTTTTTGACCTCACTCACAATTTCTCTTACAAGGACGATCTTACCCATACCTTCGGAAAGCATAATTTGAAAGTGGGATTCTTTGGCCGCTTCAGCCGCAAGCTGGAGCCCGCCAATGGCGGCGGAGATTTTACCGCCGGAACCTTCGACGTCCAAACTCTGGGTGACCTGTTAGCAGGAAATGCATCGGTATACACGGAGGAGCAGACGCAGAATTTTGTGCCCTCGCGCGGTCGCGATATCGCGATCTACGTCCAGGACACTTACAAGTTAACTCCGAGCCTCACCCTCGACTACGGCTTGCGCTGGCAGTATCTCGGCCAGGTCTTCTCCGTGGAACCCAACGTTTCCAGCTTTTATCCCAATCGCTATGACCCAGCCCTCTGCCCTGCGGCCACAGCCTTCGCCTTCGACCCCATTACCGGGGGTATCGTCGTTGATCCGGCCACTTGTGACCTCCTCAACGGCATCGTCACGCCAAAATCACCGGGCGTGAACCGCTCTCTCAAGGATGACCACTACAAGGACTTTGAACCTCGGGTGGGATTTGCGTGGGCCCCATTGGCAAACAAGAAACTTCTCGTGCGAGCCGGTGGCGGAATCTACCATGGCCGCGACGCCTTTTCTCAGAACAGCGCGACGGGACAACAGCCGCCCTTCGATCTCAGACCGGTGCTGCACAACCCATCATTCAGCACAATGACTACCCCTTTCGATCCGGCAACGCCCCAACCTCCCGTAGCTTTGCTTGTTTTGGAGAAGAGCTACCCCAGCCCGCAAAGTTATCAATATAGTTTAGGTGTGCAATATGAGCTCATGCACAACACCAGCTTGGAAGTGAACTATGTTGGCTCCCACCAAATTCACCTGGGACGCAATCGCAACATCAACCAGGTACCGGGCATCTACCAGTCAGCGGTGGCTAACTTCGTGAATAATTCCTGCCCTCCCGACCTTAATCCGACTCCTGCATCCACATGTGTCGATCCAAACACGGTTCGCCCGTTTGTCGGTTTCGACTTCATCAACGTCAACGAGCGTGCGGCAACCTCTCGTTACAACTCCTTGCAAGTCTTCTTTAACCATCAGATGTCGCACGGTCTGGCATTCCAGGCCGCCTACACCTACTCGCGCAACATCGCCACTACTGCCAACAAAGACAGCGAAGGCCGTGCCGCGCCCATGCAGGATGCATTACACCCCGAGCGGGAAAAAGCGGTGGCGGACCAGGACATTCCGCACTCTCTGGTGTTCAACTATGTCTGGCAGCTTCCTTTCTTTGATAAGACCACCGGGTTCGCGAAAGTCTTCCTCAAAGGTTGGCAGGTAAACGGGATCTCCGTCTTCCGCTCTGGACGCCCGATCAACGTCTGCCTGCAGAACGACAATGCGGGCCTCGGTGATTCCGGAATCTGCGAGCGCCCTGACATCATTGGAAACCCCATCCTGGATAAATCGAAACGAACTCTCAACCAGTGGTTCAACACTGCCGCCTTTGCTAATCCAGCTCTGGGCACCTTCGGCAATGGCGGGCGAAACCCGGTGCGCGGTTCGGGCATTAACAACTGGGATCTGTCTATCTTCAAGGTCACGGACATCCCGTGGTTCGGACGTCACTCTACCTGGAATGCAGCCGAATCCGCGAAAATCGAGTTCCGGGCGGAGATGTTCAACGTGTGGAACCACACCCAGTTTGGTGATCCGGGCGGGACCTTCGGTGACCCTAATTTTGGCGTGATTACTGGTCTCGGCATCAATCCTCGAGAGATTCAATTCGGATTGAGGCTCGAGTTCTAACAACACGTGGCAACCTCATTCTCTTGGGCGGGAAAAGAACTGTGCTCCATCTCAAGCCAACGCCCCGCAAAACATAAGGCATCTAATCTTCAGACGGTGCGTCTCCTTTCCAGCCTGGTTTTCTGCTCGGTTTTCGCGGTGTCTCTGTGTTCCCAGGAACGGCTAAAAATCTCGCACGACGCCGCGCAGAGACTCTTTGAGCGCAGGGAGGACGCCGAGGCATCTGCCGCCTTCCGGGCACTGCTCGCGGTTACGGAAAAGGAGCGCAGCGCTCTTTCCAGGAGGTCGCATGCGGAGCGCTACAAACGTGATGCCGAACTGCTCAGCTTCTACAACCGTATTTTGGCCAGCGGCCACAACTTCTTGGGGCTGATCGCAGCGCGTCATGAAGACTTCGCAGAAGCCGTACGCCAATTCGCTGCGGTGCGTGAGCTGCAGCCTGACTTTCCCGATGCGGATTTCAACCACGGCTTGGCGCTCTTCGGGGCACAGCGCTATGCCGAAGCCATTGCTCCTCTCGAACATGCACTGTCGCGCGATCCTTCCAACTCGAGAGTAGAGAAATACGTTGGACTCTCCCTTGTGGAAACCGGGCGGTACGAAAGCGCGGTAAAACTGCTCGAAGGCATCCGTTCAAGCCAGTCCGACGATCCGCGCGTTCTTCTAGCCCTGGGAAAAGCTCTGGCGCGCCTCAACCGGATCGACGAATCCCGCCTGGTATTCGAAGAACTGTTCAAGTCCCAGCCGGAGTCGTCGGAATCTCACGTCATGTGGGGACAGATCTTCGCCGCTCAGTCGCAACCGCGGGAGGCCGAAGGGGAATTCCGCCGCGCCTTGGAACTCGATCCCAAAGTGTCCTCGGCCCACTTTTTTCTGGGCATGCTGAGTCTCAGCACGGAGCGTCTGGAAATCGCCCGTCAGGAATTCGCCGCCGAGCTCGCGAGTCATCCCCAGGACTCTCGCGCGCGTTACCATCTCGCGTTTGTAATGATGGCACTGCAACAAACGGATCAAGCCATTTCTCTGTTGAGGGAAGTAGTCACGGAGCAACCCGGCTATGCTCAGGCCCATTTCAGTCTGGGCAAGGCGCTGCTTCAGAAAGGAAACCTCAAGGAATCGATCGCGCATCTGGAAACCGCAACGCGCCTTGATCCGTCCAGAACCTACAGCCACTATCAACTCGCACGCGCTTACCAGCGTGCAGGACGTGCCGCGGAATCAGAAAAGGAGTTCAATATCACGCACGAACTAGAAGGCAGGCAGAATTCCCGTCCTTCTCACACTCCGGAGGACATGCCTTGAGGAATCGCTTGCTTCTCCTTGTGTTTCTGCTCCAGTCAGCAGTCGCAGATCTTCTCATCACGCAAAGCCTATCGGACCAGAAAGAACCCGCCGTTCACTTTACGGAAGTAACGGACTTCGCCGGCATTACCTTCCGGCATATCTCCGCTCCGGAAAAAAAGTACATCGTCGAATCGATTGGCGGCGGGGTTGCCCTCTTCGACTACGACAATGATGGCTGTATGGACATTTATTTCACGAATGCGCTCACCGTGGACACCGCCAACGACCCGCATGCCTCTCGTAGCGCTCTCTATCGCAACAATTGCCACGGCACTTTCGCGGACGTAACCGAAAAGTCCGGCTTGACGTACCCCGGCTGGGCCAACGGCGTAGTCGCCGCCGATTTCGACGGTGACGGCTATCAAGATCTATACGTCACCTGCCTCGGACACAATCATTTCTACCACAACAGCGGCGACGGCACCTTCACGGATATTACCGATCGCGCCGGGGTAGACGATCCCCGCTGGTCCACCGGCGCGGCCGTTGCCGATTATGACAAGGATGGCGCGTTGGACCTTTTCGTCTCTAATTACGTGGACATCAACCTCTCCAAGCTCCCCGAATTCGGCAAATCCACATTCTGCCAGTACCGCGGAGTTCCGGTGCAGTGCGGTCCAAAAGGTCTGTCGGGAGCCGGCGATTCTCTGTTTCACAACAACGGCGACGGAACTTTCACCGACGTCAGCAAAAAGGCGGGGGTCTCCGATCCGGAAGGTCGCTACGGATTGGGGGCGGTCTGGACCGATGTGGACGGCGACGGCTGGCTGGATCTCTTTGTCGCCAATGATGCCACTGGAAATTATCTCTATCACAACAACAAGGACGGCACTTTCGCCGAGATCGGATTGCAGGCTGGTGTGTCCCTCGACGATGACGGTGTGCCACTTGGTTCCATGGGTGTAACGGTGGGCGACTACCTACACACCGGCCAATTCGGGATCTTCATTACGAATTTCTCGGGCGAGCACGCCACGCTCTACCATCATGACAAGCCTCTACAATTTACAGACGTCTCCTATGCCTCCAAGGTGGCCCCGGTCAGCACTCCCTTCGTCGGTTGGGGAACGGGCTTCTTTGACTACGACAACGATGGCTGGCCAGACCTCCTCGCTGTCAACGGTCATGTTTACCCGCAGATGGAAAACGCCAGTGTGGGCACTACATATCGTCAGCGTATACTCCTATTTCACAATGAGCACGACGGTAAGTTTGCGGAAGTTGCTGCGGAGAGCGGCTCTGCATTGATGACCCCGCGTGTAAGCCGCGGGGTCGCCTTCGGGGATCTCGACAACGACGGCTACATCGACGTGGTCATTAACAACCTGGACGGAAAGCCGACCATCCTGAAGAATGACGGCGGCAGCCACAACAATTGGATTACCGTTAAGCTTGTGGGGACCGGCAAGAACCGCGACGCCGTCGGCGCGCGTGTCAAAGTCGTCAGCGAGGATCTCACCCAATGGGACGAAGTTCACGCCGGCGGCAGCTATCTTTCCTCCAATGACCCTCGCCTCCATTATGGTCTCGGGGGGAGGAGTAAAGTGCGCCTGATTGAGATTCACTGGCCCGATGGCAAGATCGAAACTGTTGCGAGTGTTCCCGCCAATAACTTCCTGACCATCGAAGAAGGAAGAGGGATAACACGCGCAATGCCCCCTTCTGTCAGAAAGTCGAATTAAATTGTCCACTCGCACGAATCCCTGTTCCCTTCCCTCTCAGAAAGAGTAGAATGTCGCCCATGAATCGACGCACATTCATCGGTACTTCCATCGCAGCCGCACTGAGCGCCTCACGCACTTCCTCGGCTGCGGACACCGCACATCACATTGAACGCGTCGGCGTGCAGCTTTACACCGTGCGCCGCGCCATGAAGACCGACTTCGAAGGCACCATCGCGAAAGTCGCTGCCACCGGCTACAAGGAAGTCGAATTCGCCGGCTACTTCGACCATTCCCCGAAAGACGTTCGCGCGATCCTCGATACGAATGGCTTAGCCTCGCCTTCGTGCCACGTGGGCTATGACGTCGTCGAGAAAAAGTGGTCCGAAACTCTGGACGCCGCGAAAATCGTCGGGCACGGCTACATCATTTGCCCGTGGATTGACGAGAAGCAGCGCAAGGAACCGGAGGGCTGGAAGCGCGCCGCGGATCTGTTCAATCGTGCCGGCGAAGCCAGCAAAAAGGCAGGCATCCAGTTCGGCTACCACAATCATTCATTCGAATTCGATCCCGCCGATTCGCTCGGCGGCAAACTCCCCTACGATTTCCTCCTCGACGAAACGGATCCCAAACTAGTCGCCATGGAAATGGATCTCTGTTGGATCAGTGTCGCCGGGAAGGATCCTCTGGCCTATTTCGAAAAGTATCCCGACCGTTTCCCTCTAGTTCACGTAAAAGACTGGGTGAAGGACGCCTCCTCTTCGAGTGGATACCAGGGCGCGATGGGTCAGTCCGTCAAATATGGCGGCCGCATGGCGGATGTAGGGCAAGGTTCCATCGACTGGAAGAAACTTTTCGCGCACTCCGGCAAGGCCGGAATTAGACATTATTTCGTCGAAAACGACGACCCGAAATCCGCCTTCGATGACATCAAGATGAGCTACGACTATCTTCACAACTTGCAGTTTTGATTCTTCTTCGTAGTGCTCCGACCGGTCGGAGCCCCTTGCTTGGTTTGATCTTTCCGAGGAGAAAGGCGCCATGAATCCGCGCACATGGATAACAATGCTGATGGTCGCCGCCGTCTCGACTTTGCTCGCGTTTGCCGCCGCGCGGCCACAAGCTCCCGCCTGGAAGCCGCTATTCGACGGCAAGGATCTCACCGGCTGGAAACACGTCGGCCCCGGCAACATGACAGTGGAAGACGGACTCATTCGCACGCACGGCGGCATGGGACTTCTGTACTGGACCGGCGGCAAGCTCTCCAATTGCCGCATCCGCGTGGCCTACAAGATGCGCGACTTCAATGATAATTCCGGCGTCTTCATTCGCATTCCCCTCGAACCGCGCGAGGAATGGATGCCTGTCCACTACGGCTACGAAGTCCAGATTGACAACCATCCCGAAACGTCCAAGGAAGACGATTATCACATCACCGGCACGCTCTATTCACTGACCAAGCCTCTCGCCAAGCCTGGCAAACCCGGTGCGGAGTGGAACACCATGGTCATCACGCTGGATGGTCCGCGCACCATGGTCGTCCTTAACGACGTCACGGTCACCGACTACACCGAAGGCCAGCCCGTTCCTGAGCGCAAATTCGATTTTGAGCCGCAGCATGGCCCTCGCCCCAACGAGGGCTACATCGGCCTGCAGAATCACAGCGACAGCGACATCGTCTTTTTCAAGGAAGTAAGCGTTCAGCCGTTGAAATAGTCTTGGAATTCGGCAGCCCGGCTGCCGCTTTTGCGGTCGTTCCGGGCATCGGGACGTTCTCCGTTTCACAGCCCTGAACGGAGTAGAACGAACGGTCTTGTTCGAACTCTTTGCGTCTGACGGTCAACTGAAAACTGTTAACTCTCTGGAAGGAGCGCACCATGAAAAAAGATCTTTCCCGCCGTCAATTTCTCCATCGCACCGCCGGCGCCGCTGGCGCCCTTGCGGCTTCGTCGGCGATTT
>WNGO01014141.1_pt1 | contig 13078 bp, 9 predicted proteins | sample 5400511 | NCBI WGS metagenome assembly WNGO01 (sample SAMN13153380, study PRJNA577476) | soil metagenome | isolation source: 20 cm soil or saprolite under Garry oak tree replicate 2 | place: USA:California | collected 2016-06-15
CCTGCTGCATGTTGTGGGTAACGGTGACGATGGTGCAGAGATCTTTCAACTGCACCAGCAGCTCTTCGATTTTGGCAGTGCTGATGGGGTCGAGCGCCGAACAGGGCTCGTCGAGAAGCAGCACTTCGGGCTCGACGGCGAGGGCGCGGGCGATGCACAAGCGCTGCTGCTGGCCGCCGGAAAGTTCGTACGCGGACTTGTGGAGGTGGTCTTTTACTTCGTCCCAGAGGGCGGCGTGGCGCAGGCTTTTTTCGACGGCTTCGGAGATGGGAGCCTTAGAGCCGTTGATCCGCAGGCCATAGGCAACGTTGTCGAAAATGGACTTGGGGAAAGGATTGGGGCGCTGAAAAACCATGCCGACGCGGCGGCGATACGAAGTAACGTCTTGGGTAAGGATGTTCTGGCCGTCGAGAAGAATTTCGCCTTCCAGGCGGGCGCCGCGCACGATCTCGTACATGCGATTCAGGGTGCGCAGCAGGGTGGACTTGCCACAGCCGGAGGGACCAATGAGCGAGGTGACCTTGTTGGTGGCGATGCCCATGCTGACATCGAAGAGAGTCTGCTTGCGGCCGTAAAAGAAATTGACCTTGGAAATGGTCATGCGCATGGTGAGGGCCGCCGACGTCTCTCGCGCCGCCGGACTGGTCGCGATGGGAGGTATGTTCACGGACAAAGCTGCCCTCACAGAAGCGTGCATAGGTTAAGACCTCGGAACCGCCATGCCCCGGGAAAGAATCGCCCGGGCGACGATGTTAATGACCAAAATCAAACCGAGCAGCACGAGCCCGGCGGCCCAGGCCTGACGATGCCAATCATCGTACGGAGCAATGGCATAAGTAAAGATCATGACGGGCAGAGAAGCGGTGGGCTGGTTCCAGCCAGGGCTCCAGAAGCTATTGCCTAAGGCGGTAAAGAGGAGCGGCGCCGTTTCACCGGCGACACGAGCGAAGGCCAGCAGAATGGCGGTGAGAATGCCGCGATAAGCTGCGGGCACGATGACCGAGGCAATGGTTTTCCACTTGCTGGCGCCCAGGGCCATGGAGGCTTCGCGCAAGGCGTTGGGCACAGAGCGAAGAAACTCTTCGGTACTGCGGAGGGTGATGGGAATCATCATCAGGCCGAGGGCGAAACCACCGGCAAGCGTGGAGAAATGCTTGAAGGGCAGGACGGCCAGACTGTAGGCAAACATGCCGATGACGATGGAAGGGACGCCGTTCAACAAGTCGGCGGCATAACGCACGACAAAGGCGGTGGTGCCGCCGCTGAATTCGGCAAGATAAATGGCACCTAAGAATCCGATGGGAACGCCGAAGAGCGTAGCGAGCAGAAGCAGCTTCCCGCTGCCCACGATGGCGTTGGCCATGCCCCCGCCGGATTCGCCGACGGGCGCGGGCAGCTTGGTAAAGAAATTCCAACTGATGGATGTTCCGCCGTGATAGACGAGGTAGCCAAGGATGAGGAAGAGCACGGAAACAGAAACCAAGGCGCACACGCCGGTCATCCCCAGCATGAAACCGCTCACAAACTTACGCCAGCGCAAACGAGGGCTCATGTGTGCCCCACCCCGCGGCCACGCTGCGAAGTAGCCACAATCAGCAGGCGAGCGAGCCCGTTAAGAATGAAGGTCAGAACAAAGAGTACCAGTCCCAATTCAATGAGGGATTGATAATGCAGATTGCTGCTAGCTTCGGTGAGCTCGTTGGCGATGACCGCAGCGACGGAATAGCCGGGAGAAAAAAGAGAAGCGCTGATGGTGGGGGTATTGCCGATGACCATGGTGACGGCCATGGTTTCGCCGAGGGCGCGCGCGAGGGCCAGGAAGATAGAGCCAAAGATCCCCGGGCGGGCGAAGGGAACGACCACCTTCCAAGTTGATTCCCAGCGCGTGGAGCCGAGCGAAAGCGCTGCTTCGCGCTGATCGCGCGGCACGGATAACAGCACTTCTCGCGAGACGGAAATAATATAGGGGATGACCATGATGGCCAGGACAAGGCCCGCGGTCAGAAACCCGATGCCATACGCCGGGCCCTTAAAGAGCGGCAAAAACCCCAGCGTGTTTTGGAGTGCGGGCTGAATATACGAGCGCATCAAGGGCACGACGATGAAAACGCCGAGGACGCCGTAGATGACGCTGGGAACGGCGGCCAGAAGATCGATGAAGAATTCGAGAGCGTCAGAGACCCTAGCGGGGGCCAACTCCGCAAGAAAAATGGCCGCCCCGATGCCTAGCGGTACGGCGATGAACAGCGACACCGCGGCGGTGACCAGGGTGCCGTAAATAAAGGGTAGCGCGCCAAACTGATCGAAAATGGGGTCCCATACGGAGGTGCGGAAAAAGTTGAAGCCGAACTTGTGGCGCGGGAGAGCGGAGCCTTGCCACAATACGAAAACGAGCAACAAGGTGACGAAAACGACGGAGGCGGCGAACAAAAAAGTGATCATCCGCGCGATTTCATCACCTTCGCGGAGCCGGGCAAGAAACGAGCGCAAGCCCGCGACGGGGCCCGCGCTCGGAACGGTGGTAGTCGTCGTTGCCACGTTACTGGACGTTGTTGAGCGCCTTCATTTCCTTGGCCACGACTTCCTTGGGAAGCTTCGCGTAGGATAGGGCCTCGGTGTAGTTCTGACCGTCCGCGAGCATCCACTTAACGAATCCTTTGATGGCGTCGCGCTTCGTGGCGTCGGAAAACTTAGCTGGAACAAGCAGCCATGTAAAACTGGAGATGGGGTAGGCCGTCTTGCCCGGAGCGTCGGTAATGGAAACGCGGAAATCGTCCGGCATGTTTTTTGCTGCGGCAGCTGCCGCGGCAGTGACGCTCGCGAGGTCTGCCTTGATGAAGGCGCCCGACGAGTTTTTCACGCGACCGTAAGCCATGTTGTTCTGGATCGCGTAGATCAACTCAATATAGCCGAAAGAATTCGGAGTCTGCTTAATCATGCCGGCCACCCCCTCGTTGCCCTTTTGACCCAGGCCCACGGGCCAGTTTACGGACGCGCCCTTGCCGACTTTGGTTTTCCATTCATCGCTGATCTTCGAAAGATAGTCGGTCCAGATGTAGGTTGTGCCACTGCCTTCCGACCGGTGCACCACGACGATATCGTTCGCCGGAAGGCTCACGCCTTTGTTGGCGCCGGCAATCGCGGGATCGTTCCATTTTGTAATCTTGCCCAAGAAAATACCGGAGATTGCTTCTGGCGTGAAATTGAGTTCGGCAGAAACGCCGGGAATGTTGTACGACGGTACGTCGGCGCCCAGCACGGTGGGAAAGTGCAGGATGCCGAATCCGTGCTTATCCTGAAAGGCCTTGAGCTGATCGTCGTTCATGGGGCCATCGGTAGCGCCGAAATCCACAGTGCCTTCGGTAACCTGCTTGATGCCGCCGCCAGAGCCGATCGATTGGTAATTGATCTCCAGATGGGCGTTTTTCTTGTGGTATTCGTCAAACCACTTGGAATACATGGGGTAGGGAAATGTCGCGCCGGCGCCGGTGATCGAGAGCGTGCTATCGGCCCACAGAACAACAGCGGCGGCGAGAACTACCAAGAGCAGTCCTGTGATTCGCTTCATGCTTCATCTCCGTCTGAACTATTTGTCTTCTCCCGGCAATCGAAAGTATGTCCTGCGATTGTTACGACATTGTTACAAACGGTTCATAGTTGCTTGAATCGACCGCTGTTTATAGAGAACAAGCGCGTCTAAGCTACTTCACATGTGGGATTTACGGCGCTACAAAGAACGGGAAAGAAAAAAAGGGCAGCTCCGCGAGGAACTGCCCTTTTCCGTCCCCAGGGGAGGGACGACCGCCGATTGCCCGCCGGAGAACTACGGCAGGTAATAGCGGAAAGAGGTGAACACCATGTTGTTGACGGCTTTGGGTGAAATCCCCGCACTACCGGCCGCTAGACCCCCACTCCCGGACCAGCCGGTCTTCGTCAAGTAGGAGTACGTCAAACCCCAGCGGAAGCCACCCTTGGGCCCCTGGTAAAGCTTGTGCCAGAAACCGAGCGTGCCTTCGATGACTATGCGGGGGTCACCGGCGCAGGTTCCGCCGCCGCTCGGTGCGAGTTGGGTTGCCGGAGGATTCTCCGTGCTGCAACCAGTGTTGTTCGCGGCTGGATTGCCGTAGCCGCCGATACCGTTGATGGAACGCACAACAGCTGTAGTGGTGGTCACATTACCACCACCAGCAGGAGCAACCGTGGTGGTCGTGGCTTTCACACTGGCATACCCAGTGTAGGCGGCGCGAGCGGCATACTCCGCGCCTCCGTAGGCGTAAATGTCCAGCTTGGGGCTCGGGTGGAACTCGACGATGCCAAGACCGTGCCCGGTGCGAATGGGCGCGAGCGTACCGTCGGGGCGCGCCGTCGCGTCGGCGAGCTGCGAGGAACCGAACCGTCCGATGCCGTCGCCGTATACACCCTTGGCTCCGATTTCGACCTTCTTGGAGAACAGCGGGATGCGCAAGCTTGCTCCGCCACCGCCGCCGGTCCGGGAATCATTGAACGCGCCAGCCGCGGTGGGTGATACAGCGCCGGGAGCTGCCGCGCAACCGATTTGCGGGCCACTATAGGTAGTCGTGCCAACAACGGTTCCGGGCGCGACGTCACTAACGACCGCGCAGGGATAAATGCGGGCACGCAACTGGCTGACGATTCCGAAGACTTCGTAGTGACCCCAGCCGGGATCGAGGGCCGCCTTGAAGACCACGTCCGGAGCCCTGTTCTGTGCGTACCCGGTGGCATCAAATGCGTTGTTGAGCCCGCCGCCATTGCCAGGAGCAGCAAACCAAAAATTCTGCGAGGTAGCACCAGCGGCGGTAGTGAAGGTAGAGAAACCGCGGCCGCCCAGGGTTGTTTGTGGGCCCTCGATGGAAGCGCCCAACGTTAGCTTGTTATTGAGGAGACTCTCAGTCACACGGAGGCCATAGGCACGCTGCCAGGTAAAACCAACAACGTATTGCGGGTCGATCATCATGGGCAAGGCTTCCCCGCGGTTTTGAATTCCCTTTCTGTTTTCAGGAATTCCCTTTCTGTTTTCAGTGGCGAGACTCCACATCTGGCCGCCGGTGATGGAGAAACCACCGTCGAAGGCAGCTTGCGCCCACAATTGGCGCTGCCTGAAAACGTAGCTGTTGCTCTGACGATTGTTGGAGGTCGTGCCGGCGCCGAGGAAGTCCATCTCGAAATAGCCGGTGAGCTTGGCGGTGCCGACCTTCGACTCGGACAACACGGTGCCGCGGGTCTGGCGAGCGGTGAAAGCGTTCTCTGTGACTTTACTCAGCGCGTTGCCGGGGTAGGGGATGCCGGCAAGCTGCGTGTTGATGTCGGCACTCTCCGCGCGCTGGCGATAAACGGTTTCCGCCGCGATGAAGCCGCCGGGAGTGAGGTTGACACCCTTGTAGCGGATCGTCGAAGGACCTTCTTCCATGGCTTTCTGAGGGTCGGCTTGTTCCTTGGCCGCGGTGTTCTTGAGCACTTCGCTGCTGGCCTTCAAATCGCTGACCGTGGAATGGAGCGAAAGCGCGGTGGACTTCACTTCGGCGCTGGTCGTCACGGCCTCGGTCGCTTTGGAGCCCGCTTCGGTCGCACCAGCATTGGCCGCCGCGGCGGCTTCGCGCGCTTCGTCGATCTGCCGGTCGCGCTTGGCGAGCTCCTCCTTGAGCATCTGAAGCTGCTCTTGTTGCGACTGCAGAGTCTGGCGGAGCTCTTCGAGCTGTGCCGCGATGGCGGCATCGGACTTCTTGGCCGCTCTGGGCTTCGCCGGCTGAGCCTTGGCAGGTTGCCGATCGGCGCCGGTTGGTGAATCGGCAAAAGCAGTTCCGCAAACGAGGAACATCGATACAGTGAGTGCCGCTAGTTTGTTCATTTCCTCTCTCTTTGGAGCAAAATTCGACCTGGTACCGAAAAGAATGCCTACCACCCCGCGGGTGAAGGTAAAGGCCCCATCTTACAAGTACGTCAACTGAATGTGAATATACTGTAACAAGCCCTGGGAATTCACGGGAACCCATTGATGCATCGGAGGTTGCGGATTTTCTCGGTGTGTTAACACGAGCAAACAGAGGCAGAGGTCGAGACGAGCAAAAGGGTGTCTCGGGTGGCGTGTCGTTCGCTCGAGGAAAAACCGAGTCATCGCGAAATCTAGGAAGGGCGGCTTCCCCTGAGCATCGCGAGGAGGAGCTATTTCGGCGACGAAATCGTATAGGCGAGAACGATTTGGCTCAAGCGATATTGGTATTTGGCATCGGTGTCGGCGATGTCGGCCTCGCTTTTTTGCAGTTCGGCCTGGCTGAACTCGACCATGGAGCCAAGACCAAGATTGTAGCGGGATTGCGCCAGGTCCAGGGCCAGAGCGGCTTGCTCCCGCAATTGCCGGGTGACCGAAAGGCGCTCATAGGCGCGGCTGGTGTCTTGCCAGGAAGTACGCACATCACGGGCGATACCATTTCGAAGGTCGGCCAGTTTTTGACGATTGACCTCGGTCTCGAGGTCGGCGGCTTTGGCGCGCGCATGGAACAGAGAACCATAGAAGACGGGGATGTTGATGTTCACGCCGACGGCGCCGTACCAATTGGGGATGTGGTTGTCCCGAACGGGAGCTTCCCCGACAACCCCCAGGGCGCTGACGGTGGGGTGCCAGAGGTCATGTTCGGCGCTGCTGAACCTTTCCGCGGCTTGGACTTGGTACTGAAGTGCGCGGACTTCCGGACGCTGCTCGAGGGCTTGCTGAATGAGCGGGAGAACATCCAGCTCGGGAGGGGTCACGGCCGCTTGTTCCTCAACGAGCTGGAAATCTTGCTCATCCGCATAGCCAAGAATGGCGGAAAGTGCGGCAAGCGAAGTTTGGTAATTGTCTCTCGCTTCGAGCAGCAAGAGCTTACCGCGTGCCAGGTCAACGCTGGCGAAACTCAGGTCGAGTTCGGACTTTAGCTTGGCGTCGGTGAGGGCTTTGATTTTGTCAACGAGGAGCTGGCGGGAATCGACGGTTTGCTGTGCGACGAGCACGAGGGCCTTGGTGTCCAAGACGTTGTAAAAAGACTGGTCGACCGCCAGGATGATTTGGGCGGTGGTGGCGGCGGAGTTTTGATCTTCGGCACTGGCCTGGGACGCGGAACTGGAGAGCAGGTTCGTGGAACGGCCAAAGTCGGTAATTAATTGGCTGGCCGTAGCGCCAGCCGCGGCGCGCGGAAAAAGAATTGGATTGTTGAGGCCCCCGGCGGCCAGACGGCTCCCCGGATGGGAATCAACCGCGGTGACGCTGAGATAGGCGTTGGGGAGCAGTGCCGAGCGAGCTTCCCGAACGTACTGGTGCGCAGCCAGAGCTCGCAATTTCCCAATGCTGATTTGAGGATTGTTTTTCAAAGCCAGGGCTTCAGCTTGGGCCAGCGTCAGTGCGCGTCCAACGGAGGCGGGCGGAGCAGGCGAGGCCAGCGTCTGGGCCCCAAGTGGTGGGCTGAGCAGAGAGGAAAGCATAACGGAAGCAAGAATGGTGCGCATCACGCCTGCGCCTCCTGGAGATTCTTTTCTTTTCCGCGGTGCAGGATGAGATACCCCGCGGGAACGAGATACACGGTCACGACAACAGAAACAAGTAACCCACCGATGATGGCGCGAGCCAGAGGAGCGTATTGTTCGCTGCCTGGTTCCGTGCCAAGAGCCATGGGGATCAGGCCGAGAAGCGTTGCCAGCGAAGTCATCAAAATAGGGCGAAGGCGCAAGCGCGAGGCGGTCGAAACAGCTTCTACCAGCGGTTTACCTTCATGATGGAGATGGCGGGCGAACTCGACGATCAAGATACTGGGTGGTACGCGTCGCCAGCAGGAACAACAGCACCCCGGCTAGGCCGGGAGGTATCCCTAGAAGGATGATCGAGGGGTCTTTCCAGGAGGCGAACTGCGCCACCAGAACCAGATAGACCAGCACGACGGAGAGGATCAGGCCGATTCCGAAGCTCTTGAAGGAGGCGCGCATGCCTTGGACCGAGCCTCGCAGGTTTACACGGACTCCTTCTGGTAATTTCGTGTCATTGATAATTTTATCCACCTGGCTGGTCAGCCGACCGAGGTCCTCGCCTTTCGGCGACACGTACACATCGATCACCCGAAACAACTGGTAGTGGTCCACCTCCGTGGGGGAAGGAATGGCGGTGACTTTGACGACGCTGTCGAGCCCGGTGGACTCGCTGCTTTTCACCCCGCGTAAGGGAATCTGCTTCAGATCGGTTATCGTCTTGAGCTGATCTTCGGCGTACTGTACGGTCAACATGTAGGGGTTGCCGCTCTTTGGATCGATCCAGTAGTTGGGGGCGATCATGCCGTTGGAAGTTAGGGCGGTGATGACGTTGTCGACGATTTCTTTTTGTGATAGACCCAGCAGACTGGCCTTGCCTCGATCCACGTCGAGTTGCAGCGCAGGATAATCAATGTCCTGAGGAATGAGCACATCGCTGACATTTCCGAGTGCGCGAACCGGTGCGGCGATTTTTGCCGCCGTAGCGTAAACACTGTTGAGATTGTTGCCGCTCACTTGGATATCGATGGGCGCGGGCAAGCCAAGATTGATGACCGCGTCCACAAGACCACCAGACTGAAAGTAGGTGCTGAGCTGGGGAAGCTGCTGGTTGAGCTGTTGGCGCACGCGCCGCATGTACTCGTAACTGCCGACCTGGTGGCCCTCCTTTAGGCTTACTTGCACGAAGGCCGTGTGTGGCGCGGAGTTGGGGGTGTAAATCGCGGAAAAATCCGTGGTGATGCCGATGTTCGAGACGATGATCTGGAGCTCACTGGCAGGCACCACCTGGTGGATGATCTGCTCCACCTGTCTTACATAGTTCTCGGTGAGCTCGACCCGGGTTCCCGAGGGCGCCTTCAGGTTGATTACGAACTGACCAGGATCGGTTCTCGGAAAGAAGGAGACCCCCAGGAAAGGATAGAGGGAAAAGGAAAGCAGCGAGACGCCGGCAAGGCCAACAACCGTGTTGACCGGCTTCAGCAATGAGGCCGCCAACGTACGGTCGTACTTCCCCACCATTCTCTCAAAGTAAGAATTGAACCTTTTGACGATCCAGCCGTGCGGCGACGCGGAATGTTCCCCCACTTCCTCGTCCGCCTCATGTTTCTTGACGAGCTTGGCGCAATAGAGGGGAACGACGGTCATAGCCACAAAGTAGGAAGCAAAGAGAGAAAGAATGACTGCCGAGGCGAGCGCCATGAAAAGGAATCGGCTGACGCCGTAGAGAAACACCACCGGAAAAAAAACGATGGCGGTGGTGATCGTGGCGGCAAGTACGGCTAGGGCGACTTCCTGCCCGCCTTTCTTCGCCGCAACCTCAGGAGCCTCTCCCATCTCGAGATGGCGGAAGATGTTTTCGAGCACGATGACGGAATTATCGATCAAGCGCGAGAACGCCAGCGCGAGTCCGCCCAGCACCATGGCGTTCACGGTGCCGCCGCTGGCGCTGATGGCCAGAAATGCGGCCAGCGCGGAGAGCGGAATGGAGAGGAAGACGGCCACGGTAGCGCGCATGCTGCCGAGGAAAAGGAGAATCATCACGCCGGTGAGGAGCAGTCCGATGGATCCTTCGCGGAGCAGGTTGGCGATGGCTGTCTTGACGAAAAGAGACTGGTCAAAGACCACGCGAGTGATGAGCTGCTGGGGGATATCAACGAGGTGCCGAAGAGCTTCCTTGATGCCATCCACTACCGCGATGGTATTGGTGTCCCCGCCCTGCTTGAGGATGGGCAGGTACACCGAAGCCTGGCCGTCCACCCGCACGATGTTGGTCTGAATGGCGCTGGCGTCCACGGCTTTGCCGACATCGCCCACAAGCACGGACGATTGACCTACGGTTTTCAGCGGCATGCGGTTGATGAATTTGGCGCTAGGGGCCTGGCTGTTGGAGTACAAGTTGTAATCGAGCGGCCCGATCTTGACGTCGCCCGCGGGAAGGATGAGGTTGCTCTCATTCACCGTTCGCACCACATCCATGGGGCTCAATTGGTTTGCTTCGAGCTTCAGCGGATCGACGTAGACCATAATCTGGCGATACCTTCCGCCGAAGGGCTGCGGAACCGAAGCACCGGGGACATTGGCGATCTGATTTCGAACCGTGTAGCGGCCTAGGTCCTGCAGGTCGGTTTCGTTTAGGCCCTGGCCCTTGAGGGTGATCAGGCAGACGGGCAGGCTGGAGGCGTCAAACTTCAGCACCACCGGCGGCAACGTGCCGGGGGGCAGGCGGCGAAGATCCGCCATGGCGAGGTTGGAAACCGTGCTCAGATCGGCATCCGCGTTGGTGCCTGGCTGAAAGTAGATTTTGATAAGGCTCACGCCGGGGAGCGAGCGTGACTCGATGTGATCCACGCCGCTGGCCAGTGTGAAAAAACGTTCGAAGGGATTGGTAATGTTCGTTTCGATTTGCTGAGGTGGCATCCCGGAATAAAACGTGGCCACGACCACGACGGGAATGTTGATGGGAGGGAAAAGGTCAACCGGCATGCGCACCAGGGTCACGGTGCCGACGATGGCGATGACCAGGCAGGCAACGATAATGAAAAAGGGATACTTGATGGAGAAACCGGACATCAGCGCCCTCCCGCGTTTTCCGCTGCGGAGCCGCTCACTGGCTTCGGTTGCACTTTCTGTCCCTCGCGGAATTGGCTGCGGTTGCCAATGACGACGCGGTCCCCTTCCTGGAGACCTGCAACGACTTCGACGCGTTTTTCATCTTCGAGACCGAGGCGAAGGTGGCGCTCTTCGATGACGTTTTGCGGGGTGAGGGCCAGCACGGTGGCGTCATCAGCATTCCGGGCAACCGCTTCCAAGGGAATCGTCAAGGTGTTCTTTTTCTCGGCTAGAGAAAGCTGTGTTTGCGCATACATGCCCGGGATGAGGCGGCCGTGGCGATTGTCAAAATCGATTTCCGTGGCCATCGTGCGGGTCTGCAAGTCCAGGGACTCCGCGAAGCGTGACACTTTGCCCTGGATGTCCTGATTCAAGGCCTCGACGTGTACCTTGACGGGATCGCCAAGGTGAATTTGTGCCGAGACGGATTCGGGAATGGGCAGTACCAGACGTAGGACGGAAATCTGCGCGATGCGCACTACAGGAATAGCCTGCGTGCTGGTGGAAGTTCCCGCGGCAATAAGCGCTCCGGTGTCCGCATAGCGATTGGTGACCACGCCGGCATAAGGCGCGCTAATCCGCGTGTAGTCCGAAAGCGCGGAGACCTGCCTTTGATTGGCCCGAGCGACCTCCAGTTCCTGCTGGGCGGCGGCCAGCGCCGCTTTCGCGCTGGACACTTGAGCTTGCGATTCGAGGTCCTTGGCTTGAGAGTCGTCCAATTCCTGCTGGGCTACTAGGCCCTGGCGGGTCTTGGCAGCGTCGCTGAGCCGCGTGTAGGCCGAGTGCATCGCGGCGTGGGCGGATTTCGCACGCTCGAAATCCCCCTGTGCGCGTCCGATCTCTTCCTGGGTGCGGCCCACCGCAGCTTCCGCGCCGGCAAGCTGTGCGGCCAATTCCGGGACTTCCAGAATGGCGATGGTTTGCCCTTGCTTTACATGGTCGCCCACGTCCACGTATATCACTTTGATGTAGCCGGCCACTTTCGCGTGAACGTCGACGTCCTGAAACGGCTTGAATTCCCCGGCTATGGTCAGCGTGTTGCCAAGGTTGTGGCGCTCGGCACGTGCAACCGCCGCGACGGTTTCGCCGGAGGCCGAAAGCGCATGAATCGGTTCGGTCGGCCCGCGGCCCATCCAGAGTCGGGCCAAGAGGAACGTCACCAGTAAAACACCACTCGCAAGCGATAGCCTTTTTCGTGTCATAACCTCTATCCCTCGGCAGGTGCCGGGACCACGAGTTTCATTTCATGGAGTTCCAGACACCTGCAGAATTAGCTGCGCGGCCCTGATCATGCTGACGCGCGAATTCTTCGGCTAAGGGGGAGCGAAAATCGGCTAGCTGGCGGGCGGCGGCCGGAACCACAAGCTGGAGCCGAAAAATTGCTGCGGGGGAGAAACGACTTGCGGAGAGATATCACCGGCATGCGAGGAGCGTTCCAGAAACGCTCGGAGTGGCTCGACAACTAAAGTGGCAGGAGCTGAATGCTTTTCCCGCCCATCCGCGGGGGAGAAGTGTTGCAACTCCGAAGCGCCAACCGTGGCCCGGTTGCTTGCCGAGTGGCGAACCTTCAAACCATTCGTCGAGCTCGGCGCAGCCATATAAGGGTTGTAGAGTAGGAAAAGGGCCAGGCTTACACAAAGCCAGCGGTACCATGGCGGCACGGCAGAGCGCTCGGGAGATTCGGTGGACATATCCATCTCGACGGTTCTACGACGATAATAGGACTCTGCGGCGTGGTCAAGGGGATGCCTGGAGAGGTTCCAAGAGGGGAAAGATGGGGACCGAAGCCAGGGGTGCAGCGGTCCCCGTGGTAGGACTTTACGTGAAGGTCAAGCGCGCCCAGTCTGGCAGTCTAGGGTCACGTCCGAATGAAGGGCATGTGAATTCTCTGTGAGCCCGGCCTCCCCGGCAGAAGACGGATCGCTCTGGTCGTTCTGCTCGGGGCGGACCATGAGACCACGTCCGTGACGAACATCGAGACCACGGACCCAGAAGATGATGTCCTCGGCAATGTTGGTGGCGTGGTCGGCGATGCGTTCGAGGTGGCGGGTGGCAAGAATGAATTGGAGGCCCGGGCTCACCAGCGGGGGCTCTTCGGTCATGTGCAGGAGGAGCTGTTCAAAAATGCGATCGCGGTATTGATCGACGACATCATCGCTTTCGAGCACCTGCGCGGCCATCTCGGCGTTGCGGAAAATGAGCGCACCGAGACTCTTGCTGACCATGGCGCGCACGGCGGAGGCCATGGGGGCCAGTTCTTCGGGAACCTGTGCACTCGGCATTTCGCCGAGGGAGATGACGCGCTCGGCGAGATTCACGGCCAGGTCGCCGATGCGCTCGAGGTCATTGGTTATTTTCAGAGCGGCAACGATCAGCCGCATCTCATCGTCGGTAAACGAACCTCGCCGGAGCAGGCGGATGGCGTGTTCATCGATAACCATCTCCATTTCGTTGATGC
>WNGO01003310.1_pt1 | contig 13075 bp, 14 predicted proteins | sample 5400511 | NCBI WGS metagenome assembly WNGO01 (sample SAMN13153380, study PRJNA577476) | soil metagenome | isolation source: 20 cm soil or saprolite under Garry oak tree replicate 2 | place: USA:California | collected 2016-06-15
TTGTTTGACACCGTCGCCTGCGCTTCTTATCGCAGACTTGACGCCAACGATTGGGGCGTCAGAACCACACGACTTCGCCGTACGCAACAGTCCGCGCTCGTCTCGCGCGCTGCCCGCGTCCACCGCATCCAGCCCCACGTTGGTGACGTGCGCAACGCCCCTCTTGTCGAGACCGGACAGCGCAAATCAGTGAACTGATTTGGGTCAAAGGAAAACAGAAATATTTTTGCAAACAGGGCTTGACGCGACTTCGGAAAATCAGAAGTGATTTGCCCGTCGGGCAGATTGGCTGATCCGATTGAACAATTTCACACGGTCTGCAGGGTGGGCAAGGCTCGACCCATGCTACGAGCTACGGGGCTGAATGCGATCGATCCAAAGCAATCGCGAGTCATCAGAAAGACTGGATTGCTTCGCGGAGCCTGTCATCGGGCGCGCATTCGCGCGACCCGTTGGCTCGCAATGACGGGGCGGGCAACACCTCAGGCTGAAATCGCCTTTGCCGAATCCACCTGGTTGCGCAGCATGAATTTCTGGATCTTGCCGGTCGAGGTTTTCGGAATAGGACCGAACACCACGGCCTTCGGCGTCTTGAAGCCCGACATCTGGCTGCGGCAGAACGCGATGATCTCGGCTTCGGTTGCGCGGGCATTTTCCTTCAATTCGATGAAGGCGCAGGGCACCTCGCCCCATTTTGAATCGGGTTTCGCCACCACCGCCGCAAACAGCACCGCCGGATGCTTGTAGAGCACGTCCTCGACCTCGACCGATGAGATGTTCTCGCCGCCGGAGATGATGATGTCCTTGGAGCGATCCTTGATGATGATATAGCCGTGCTCGTCGAGCACGCCGATATCGCCGGTATGAAACCAGCCGCCGGCAAAAGCCTCTTTGGTGGCCTTTTCGTTCTTCAGATAACCCTTCATCACGATGTTGCCGCGGAACATCACCTCGCCGGCGGTCTCGCCGTCGCGCGGCACCTCGCGCATGGTTTCGGGATCGAGCACCGCGATGGCTTCCTGCAGCGGGTAGGGCACCCCCTGCCGGCGTTTTAGTTGCGCGCGCTGATCGGCGGGCAAATCGTCCCAGCCCGGCTGCTCGGCGCAGACCGAGGCGGGGCCATAGACTTCGGTCAGGCCGTAGACATGCGTCAGCTTGATCCCGATGCTTTCGGCGCCCTCAAGCACGGCGACCGGAGGGGCTGCGCCCGCGATCAATCCAACGACCGGCCGCGCGCCTGATTTCTTCGGCGCGTCAGGCGCGTTGATCAGGGTGTTATAGACGATCGGCGCCCCGCACATGTGGGTGACGCCGTGCTTCTTGATCAGCTCGAAAATTTTTGTCGGCTCGACCTTGCGCAGGCAGACGTTGACGCCCGCCGCCGCCGCGACGGTCCACGGAAAGCACCAGCCGTTGCAGTGGAACATCGGCAGCGTCCAGAGATAGACGGGATGCTGGCCGAGATTGCCTGCGAGGATGTTGCTGACGGCGTTGAGGTAAGCGCCGCGGTGGTGGGTCACCACGCCTTTCGGATTACCGGTGGTTCCCGAGGTGTAGCTGAGCGCAATGGCGTCCCATTCGTCCTGCGGCAGCCGGGCAGCGAAATTTTCGTCGCCCTGCGACAGGGCATCTTCGTATTCGATTTCGCCGATCCGCGTTCCGCCCGCGAAATTCTCATCGTCGACGTCGATGACGAATGGTTTTGGGCCCGTCATCAGCTCGAGCGCTTCGGCGATCACGCCGGTAAATTCCGGATCGACCAGGATGATCCTGGCACCGCCGTGATCGAGCTGAAACGCGATAGAGGGGGCATCGAGGCGGATGTTGAGCGCGTTGAGCACGGCGCCTGTCATCGGCACTGCAAAATGCACTTCGTTCATCGCGGGGATGTTCGGCAGCATCGCCGCGACGGTGTCGCCGTATCCGATGTTTCGGCCGGCAAGGAAGGAAGCAAAGCGCCGGCAGCGCGCATAAGTCTCCGCCCAGGTGAAAACGCGTCCCTCGTAGACCGTGCCGGTGTGGTCGGGATACACGGCGGCGGTGCGCGCCAGGAAGCTCAACGGCGTCAGCGCCACGTAATTGGCCGGCGTCTTGTCCAAACCGGTACCGTATTGGCTTTGCTTCACACTCATCGGCCACCTCCCATTCACGCTTACAGGAACCCGATCGAGATCCATGGGAATATCGCCACGACAATCAACCCGATCAGAAGCGCCAGCAGATAGCCCCAGATCGGCTTGATCCCCTCGGCGGGATCGACGCGCCCGATGGCGCAGGCCGCATAATAGCCTACTCCGAACGGCGGGGCGAACAGTCCGATGCCCATGGCGAGAATGACGATCATCGCATAATGCACCTCATGGACGCCAACGGCCCGCGCGATCGGAAACAGCAGGGGCCCGAACAGCACGATCGCCGGAATGCCCTCGAGCACGCTGCCCAGGATCGTAAACGCCAGGATCGAAACCGCGATGAACGACGCGGAGCCGCCGGGTAGCCCGGTCATGGCGGCAGCCAGCGTGCACGAGAAGCCGGACTGGGCAGGCCCCAGGCCATGCCAGTAGCGGTACCGATGATCAGGAGAATGGCGCCCGACAGGCAGGCGGTCTCGATCAGCATTGGGACGAGCCGCCGCCAGTCGAAGCTGCGATAGATCAGAAGGCGCGCGTCAAGGCATTGGCGATTTGGCCTTGAAGCCAGCGCCGCTCATCCAATTTGGATGGATATTAATCTAACTGACTGATTTAATTGTAACTAAAAACATTCCATAATATACCTTATGCGAATCGGATATGTAGACGCCAGATAGAGAAGTCACCGTTGGTCCAGATAGAGATGTCACTCTCCACGGTTTTGGTTGGGGAGTTTTGGGCCGCGCGGCATAAAGCCAGCGGCTGCCGCCCGTCAAGGCCAGATTGCGTTGAACAGCTCGGCCAACCGCGCGCCGCTAGCGCCGGCCGCCGAAGCGCGGCATCGTACCGCCGCCAACATGTCCCAGATGCTGTCGCCGACGACGACGGCCGTTTCGATCGGCGCGTTCAGCCGCCCGGCGGCGGCAAGAAACAGATCCGGGTCGGGCTTGGCATATTTGACCTGATCGCGCGTGACGACCGGGATCCGGTCCGGATCGACGCCGAGCGAGGCCAGATTGACGGCCGCGGTTTCCATGCGGCCGCTGGTCGCAATCGCGCAGGGAATGCCGGTCTCCAACAGCCAATCGAGCAACTCGCGTGCTCCGGGCAGAGGCCGGATATCGTTTGCCTGCTGCCGGTAGGCGGCGGCGTGGGCCTGGCGAAGCCGTTCGACGCGTTCAGCACTGATTTCGATTCCGGTCTCGCGGAGCAGCTGGTTGGTGAACAGGCCCCCGCTCATGCCGATCTTGCGATGGATGCGCCAGACCGAGAGTTCGATACCCTCCGCGTCGAGCGCCTGCTTCCAGGCAAGGACGTGCTGATAGACGCTGTCGACAAGCGTGCCGTCGAGATCAAACAGGAAGACCGGTTCGATACGCATGCGATTTCTCCCGTGCTTACAGCTTCGATCACCCTCGCTTGCCTAGCCGCTTTTGCGGTAGACGCGTTACGCCACGCGGGTCTTGCCGCGCCTCACGGTTTGGCGCACCTCGAACCCCTCGAACTGCGGGTGCCCGAGGTAGAGCGGCTTGTTATCGCCGGCCTTGTGATGCGCCGCCCTGAACGCATCCGATTTGGTCCACGCTTCAAACACGGCGCGGTTCTCCCAGATGGTGTGAGAGGCATAAAGCGTGTGGTCCTCCGCCTCCGGGCCTTTGAGCAGATGAAACTCGATAAAGCCCGGCACCTTGTCCAGATGACTGTCGCGAGAGGTCCAGACCTGCTCGAAAGCTGCCTCGGAGCCTTTGGCAACGCGAAAGCGGTTCATGGCGATAAACATTAAGCGGTCTCCTGCGCTCGATGGCTGCGATAGACCCTAAAGGATACAACGATCCCTGCTCCCGGAACCCGGGATCATTGCAAGCCTTCCAACAATTGTAATTGATCGCTGCCGGCGAAACCTGCGATTCCGATTGCGAGATCGCTAGCTAATGGCGTCCAGGGTGGGTCCCCCCAGATTGGGAGATAGCGCGGCTACTGGAAGAGGACCTCGCTGATGTCGATCGACACCATCAGCATTTCCGTAATCGGCCGGCGGTCAGGACCGCGCGTATAGGCACGGCGCTTGGTGGGCAGACGAATGCCGTCGGCCGTCACGTAGTCTGAGGTCAATTGCGCGGCCGGAAATCCGCCCGCGACATTCACGCTATAGTCATGACGGCGCAACAGCAGATCCTCGCCGAAGAAAAAATCCTGAACGAGACTATGCGTCTCGATCGAGCCCGGAAAATAGCCGCGCACCACGCGCCAAGTCTCCGCCCCTTCCCGCCACGGCTCGATCTCCTCGACCCGCACGCCGTCCATGGCGAGCAGAAACGGCGTGGTCAGATAGGTCCACATCGCCTCGCCGTTGAAATACGCCCGATGCAGCGGGTCCCATGGTGTGTGCATCTGATGGCCGGCAAACGAGTCCCGCGGCGCGTGGCGTTCGGCAACCAGCGTGCCATCGAGCTTCTCGATGGCGATCCGCTCCGGCGTGAACATCGTGCGCTGATCGGGAGCCCCGTAGGGCGAGACGGACGAGCGTTCCTCGTGCAGCCATGCCGTCATGCGGCGCGGATTTGAATCCTGCAGCACGCCCTTGAGCGGGAAGAAGCCGCCGCCACTGACAATCGTGGCCTCGACCTTTTCGTAGCCACCCCAGCGCTCCATGCCACCGTGCGCGTCAATTATTCTGGCAAGCAATTGGTTCATGGGCTTTATCCGTCAAATCAGGAGACGACATCGGCGACGGTTCGATTGTTCCAATCGTTCAGAGCGATCGGAGGCATTTCAAATCGATCGGTCGTCTTTGTGTACCAGGCGCCCTCCATCCGACCGATCAGATCGAGCTTGCCCGCATCGATGTATTGACGCTCCCGGTCGATGACCGCTTCGTCGTGAACGTGAACGAGCAGAATCTGCCCCAGCACCAGACTGAAGCTGCCTAACCGAACTTCCTGCATCAGCGTGCATTCCATCGAAACCGGGGCTTGCGCGATGCGTGGGACCTCAACCCTTTCCGATGGCGCCAGACTGAGCTTGGCCTCCTTCGCCTCTTCCACGCCCCTTGGAAACGCGATCGAGGTGATCCGCATTTCCTGCGCCAGTGCAAACGGCACAAGATTGACGACGAACTGCTCGTTGGCGCGAATGTTTGCGCGCGTGTCCTTGGGTTCACGCGGCCCTTTGCTGCCGATGCCGATCCCAACCGTCGCGGGGTCGTTGCCAAACACATTGAAGAACGAAAACGGGGCGGCATTGATGGCGCCGCTGGCGTCCCTGGTCGTGATCCATGCAATGGGACGGGGCAACACGGTCGCCAAAAGCAACTTGTATCGCTCGGGCGGTGTCATTTCCTTGAAATCGAACTGCATCTTCCGCCTCCACGCGCCGATTGAACTATATGTTAAATCGTTACTATTGGGCTATAAACCGGTGAAAAGGTACGTTCTAAAAACACCACTGGTTTATAATCATGGACCGACTGACCAGCATGTCCGTCTTCGTGAGGGTCGCCGATCTCGGCTCGTTTGCCGCCGCCGCCAAGGAACTTCGGCTGTCGCCGACCATGATCGGCAAGCACCTGCGTCATCTCGAGGAGCGGCTGGGCTCACGGTTGATCAACCGCTCGACCCGCCGGCAGAGCCTGACCGAACTCGGGCGAAACTACCTCGATCATTGCCGGCGTTTGCTGGAGGAAGCCGAAGCCGGAGACGCGCTCGCTGAAGAAGCCTTGAGGGCGCCGCGTGGAAGGTTGCGGATCGCAGCCCCGATCGCCTTTGGATCTCACAGTCTTGCACCAACCATCGTCAACTTCATGAAGATCTACCCCGACGTGACGGTCGAGTTGACGCTGAGCGACCGCATGGTCGACCTCGTCGAGGACGGCATCGATGCCGCCATACGCGTCGGCGCGCTCACCGATTCCACCATGATGTCGAGGTCGCTCTCGCCCTACAAAGCGGTTGTCTGCGCCGCGCCCGAATATCTCGCCAAACGCGGCACGCCCGCGCACCCCAGGGACCTCGTCGAGCACGAATGCCTGAGCTATCCGGATTGGCCCGACGGACAACGGTGGAGCTTTTTCGGCCCCGAAGGCGAAGTCTTTGTCGACATCAAGAGCCGTCTTCAGATCAATAACGGATTCGGGATCCGCTATGCCGCGCTGGCAGGTGCGGGCATCGTGATGCAGCGTGCCGAGCTCGTTGCCGAGGATATTGCAGAGGGACGTCTGCAGACGTTGCTCTCAAACTACAAGATCCAGTCCCGCCCGCGGCACATCGTCTGGCTGGAGAACCGCAAAATGACCCCGAAACTTCGGGCCTTCATCGATTTCGTCGCCGAGGTCTATCGATAGCATCTTGGATCGAGCAACCGTCCCGCCCTGTTCAATCGAGATTGCGACGGTAACCGGTCGGGGTTTGACCGGTCAGCCTGTGAAACGCGGCGGTGAACGTGCTGGTATCGCTGAAGCCGACATCGAGCGCGATCGCGGTGATGGGTAGCTCGTGATCAGCCAGTAATTGCTTGGCCCGCTCGATCCGGCGATGGGCATGGTATCTGTGCGGCGGCATGCCGAAAGAGCACTTGAACGAGCGGCAGAAATGGTACGGGCTCAGGCGTGCCAGCTCGGCCATGGTCGCGAGCGGGATGTTGTCGGCAAGGTGCTGCTCGATATAGTCAGCCACACGCCTTTGCTGCCAGTGCGCGAGGCCGCCACGGCTGACCGGCCTGCGGCGTGCAGCATCGCCGTTGATCCGAACGAGTTCGTGCGTCAGCACGATACCGAGCGCTTCGGCGTATTGCCGGGGCATCGAGCCCGGGTTTTCGACCAGCGACTTGAACTTGAGAGCGGTCTCCCAGAGCGCACGATCGTAAAAGAAAAGGCGCGGCCTGAACTTGATCTCGCCGAACCGCAGTGCCGGATCGGCGAGAGGTCCGCGCGGATCGATGTAGAAATAGGTCGACCGCGAAAGCGCGCGCGGCAACTGCGACCCATGAAAATCATGTCCGGCGGGAACGAAGGTCAGCTTGTGAGTGAAATCGCGAAGGGTCGAGCGCGGCAGGCCTTCGACAAAGGTCTCCCCGTCATAGCGTTCCGCGAGCTCTGCCGCGATCAGCAGATGGCAGGGAGCCCGGAATCCATATTCGAACGGTGTGTGCCGCGTGACCTGGACGGTTTCCACGATCAGGCCCGACCAGGCCGCGGAATGGCGTCTGACGATCTCGGACGGCGAGTAGTCGACGATCGAGCGAGCTTCCGGTTCCGGATGCAGTCCTGCAAGCGGGTGTCGTTCGGCTGCCGGGCGCGCGGGAGGCGGCAGCAGCGAAGCGGATTGATTCAAGGTGGTTTCGGCGGAGCTGGCCATTGTTGGATTAACTCGCTGCTGATGATGCCTGCTTCAGCGTCGGACGGTTCACTGCTGGCGATCTGCGCGCCGCTGCGCACCGCCATTTTTGCGATGGTAGTGACGATCAAGACGCGGAGCCTATCGCTCTCACGCCGAGTTGACGTTCGAGCGTCACGATTGTTTGAACTCCGCGGGTTCGATTTTCATTGGCAGCCCGCAAGCCCTCACCGCGTCATCCCAGCGCATTCAAGCGCCTGATCCCGCGAGAATAGGCGCAAGGACTGGCGGATCGCAGCAAGGCGACCAAAGTCATTTTCCGGCAGATCAATATGTTCGAGCCACCCATCTGATGCGGATTGGGACGATCGGACGCCGATCCTTCGATCCACAGAAGCTCCGCCACTCGCAACCCTGCCCGGCGTGAGAACCCAAAGGAGATTGCAGATGCCTTCGAATTCCAATCGTGGCGTGGTTTACCTCAAACCCGGCAGCGTCGAAGTTCAGAAGATCGATTTTCCGAGCTTTCGCAATCCGGCCGGAAAGACGATCGACCACGGCGTCATTCTCAAGGTCGTCACCACGAATATCTGCGGTTCCGACCAGCACATGGTCCGCGGCCGCACGACGGCGCCGGCCGGCATGGTGCTCGGACATGAGATCACCGGCGAAGTGATCGAGAAAGGCCGCGACGTCGAATATCTCGAGGTCGGCGACCTCGTGTCAGTGCCATTCAACGTCGCATGCGGCCGCTGCCGCACCTGTCGCGAGGGCGACACCGGCGTCTGTCTCCACGTCAACTCGGATCGTGCCGGAGGCGCCTACGGCTATGTCGATATGGGCGGATGGATTGGCGGACAGGCCGACTACGTGATGGTGCCCTACGCCGATTTCAACCTGCTGAAGTTTCCGGACAAGGCGCAGGCGATGGAGAAGATCCGGGATTTGACCTGCCTCTCCGATATTCTGCCGACGGGATACCACGGCGCCGTTACCGCCAAGGTCGGCGTCGGATCGACCGTCTACGTCGCCGGCGCGGGGCCGGTCGGCCTCGCGGCCGCAGCGTCCGCGCGCATCCTTGGCGCGGCCGCCGTGCTGATTGGAGACATGAACAAGGCGCGGCTCGCTCACGCCAGGAAGGTCGGCTTCGAGCCGATCGATCTCACCAGGCACGATCGCCTGGGCGAGCTCATCGTCGACGTGCTCGGCGTTCCCGAAGTCGATTGCGCCATCGACTGCGTTGGCTTCGAGGCAAAGGCGCAAGGATCAGACGGCGAGGTCGTCGAAGCGCCCGCGGTCGTGCTGAACAGCCTGATGGAGATCACCCGGGCTGCCGGCGCGATCGGCATTCCCGGCCTGTATGTCACCGACGATCCCGGCGCGAAGGAGCAGGCAGCCAAGCACGGCAATCTCAGCTTGCGCCTCGGTCTCGGCTGGGCAAAGTCGCACTCCCTGCACACCGGCCAGACGCCGGTGCTGAAATACAACCGGCAACTGATGCAGGCGATACTCTGGGACCGGCTGCCGATCGCCAAAATCGTCAATGTCAAGGTGATCAGTCTCGAGCAGGCGCCGGAAGGCTACAAGAACTTCGACGCCGGCGTTGCAAGCAAATTCGTCATCGATCCGCACGGGCAACTCGCCAAGGCGGCGTGAGACGGTCGCCGCCGCGCCTTGCGTGTGCTCCAAATTCAAGGGCCCGGCTGACGAGCCGGGCCTTTGAATTTTTGCTCAGACCTCGAAGGGAGATGAGGTCGCCTCGGACTCATTCGGCGGGCGTCTGGGCTGCCCTGCCCCGCTCGGCCGCCGTCGTCCTCTCCCCAGCGAGCCGCACGAGACCCGTGTGCAGAAGGGCGGCGACGATGGCGCCAACGATCGGGGCGGTCAGGTACAGCCACGCATCGCTGAAATTGCCGGTCGCTACCATCGGCCCCAACGCGCGCGCCGGGTTGAAGGGAGCTCCCGTGAGCGCCCCGCCCATGAGAATGTTGAAGGTCAGCGTCATTCCGATCGCCAGCGGCGCAAGGCTGCCGGCGCGGCCTGCCACCGCCGTGCCGAGCACCACCGTGACCAGGAAAAAGCCGAGCAAGGCCTCGATCATGAAGCCGGCTTCCGGCGTGACCGTAAGGGAGTGTGCGCCAAGGGCGAGGTTGTGCGCGAGCGCCGGCATCCCAAGGCCGGTCTCGGCTCCCCCCAGCACGGTTCGCAACAACAGCGCGCCGGCGACACCGCCAATGAGCTGGCTGACGATATAGCCAATCGCCTCGCCGACGCCCATCGCGCCGGCCGCGAGCACGCCGACAGTGACGGCGGGGTTCATATGCCCGCCGGACACCGAACCGTAGGCGAAGGCAAAGGCCATGATGGCGAGGCCATGGGCGAAGGCAATCGCGACAATACCGGGCAGGCCGACGCCTTCGCCCACGATGGCCGCGGTGCCGGCGCCGATGAATACGAATGCGAAGGTGCCGATGAATTCCGCAAGGAGCTTGGGTGCAATTCGGTTGGACATTGTTGGTCTCCAGAGACGAGCGAGGCTTGGCGCAGTCAGCTTGGCGCCAAAAATCGAAAGGTTGTTGGGGGAGCGCTCACGGGAATCTATCCATCCGCCTCGCAATGACTTTGGCTCTATTGCGGTTAATGCGGCGGGTTTGCTTCAATCTGCAGAAGCCTGAAGTTGATCGGCTGCCGCTCCGTGCCTGAGCGCAAGCCCGGGCCTTGCCGACACATCCACGTGATCACGGGCGATTTGCACTCCGCGTCGAAATCGCGATCAAATCCTCGGGTATCCAGCCCGCAAGCGGCCCCTCGACACAGGCGGAATATTGCGCCTATCCTAAAGCCCATGGCCGGCCACGATCACGATCATCATCACCACGATCACGACCATTCGGAACTGTCCGAGACGGAGCTGCGCGTGCGCGCGCTTGAGACGATTTTGACCGAGAAAGGCTATGTCGATCCGGCCGCGCTCGATCTGCTGATTGAAACCTACGAGACCAAGGTCGGACCGCGCAACGGGGCTCGCGTGGTGGCGCGCGCATGGGCCGACCCTGCCTATCGCGCCCGGCTCCTGAAAGATGCCACGCCCGCGATCGCCGAACTCGGCTATGCCGGACGTCAGGGCGAGCATATCGTTGCGCTTGAGAACACCCCTCACCTCCACAACATGGTCGTCTGCACCCTTTGCTCCTGTTATCCGTGGCCCGTACTTGGACTACCGCCGGTCTGGTACAAGTCCGCGCCCTATCGCTCCAAGGCGGTGAAGGACCCGCGCGGCGTCTTGCGGGATTTCGGCTTTGAATTGCCCGAAGACACGAAGATTCGGATCTGGGATTCGACTGCGGAAATTCGATATCTCGTGCTGCCGATGCGTCCCTTGGGCACCGACGGCTGGAGCGAGCAACGTTTGGCGGACCTCGTCACCCGCGACAGCATGATCGGCACCGGATTGCCGAAACGGCCGCACGAGGTCGCCTGATGGATGGCGCGCACGATATGGGCGGCGTGAAGTGGTCCGGTCCGGTGCAGCCGGAACCGGACGAGCCGGTGTTTCACGCCGAATGGGAGCGGCGCGCATTCGCGATCACGATGGCGATGGCAATGCCCGGCGGCTGGAACATCGACATGACGCGCTTCGCCCGCGAGAATCGTCGGCCCGAGGACTACTTGAGCAAGAGCTATTACCAGATTTGGCTGGCGGGCCTTGAGCGGCTGATGCTGGAACGCGGCCTGATCGCATCGGATGAGATCGAAGCCGGCAAGCCGCTGCATTCCGCAAAGCCTGTTGCGAAAACCCTCACGCCACAAGACGTCGCCAGGGTGCTGCATCGAGGCGGACCCACCGAGCGCGACGCCACGGCCCCCGCTCGCTTCGCCACCGGCGATCGCGTCCGTGCCAAGACGATCCATCCGCCGACCCATACGCGGTTGCCGCGTTATGTGCGCGGTCATGTCGGGATCGTCGAACTCGTGCTTGGGTGCCATGTCTTTCCCGACAGCAACGCCACGGGTGCCGGCGAAAATCCGCAATGGCTCTATACCGTGACTTTCGACGGCGCCGAGTTGTGGGGCGAAGCATCCGATCGGAACCTGACGGTTTCGGTGGATGCCTGGGAGCCATATCTGGAGGCGGCATGATGGACGCCGCCGCTGCGCGTGAGGCGGCCTGCGCCGTGCCCGGCATTCCCCGTGACGACGATGGGCCGGTGTTTCGCCAACCATGGGAAGCCCAGGCCTTTGCCATGGCGCTCGCACTGCATGCGCGCGGACTGTTCACCTGGACCGAATGGGCCGAAGCGCTTGCCGAGGAAATCAAACGCGCGCAGGCACGGGGCGATCCCGACACCGGTGACACCTACTACCATCACTGGCTGGCGACGCTTGAAAGACTAGTCGCTACGAAAGGCGTCGCGACATCGGCGACCCTGCACCGCTATCGCGATGCCTGGGATCACGCCGCCGATCGCACGCCGCACGGTTCGCCGATCGAACTGAAGCCCGAGGATTTCAGTTAGGTAGAATCGTCAGCAATGACGGTATCGCCACCGGTCAATCGGTGGAAAGAGCCGCCGGCTCGGTTCGTTTCGCTGGGACGGGCGCGCGTCTTGCGGCATAAAGCCTGATCTTCTTCATGCCAGGTGCACGATGACCCCTTCCCGCAATATTTCCCGCCTGCTCGAAATCATGGCGATGTTGCGCACGCCCGGCAGCGGATGCCCGTGGGATCTCGAACAGAATTTTTCGACCATCGCGCCCTACACGATCGAGGAAGCCTATGAAGTCGCCGATGCCATCGCGCGCGGGGATCTCGACGATTTGCGGGACGAACTCGGCGATCTCCTGCTGCAGGTGGTGTTTCATGCCCGCATGGCTGAGGAACAGCATGCGTTTTCGTTCGGCGATGTGGTCGAGGCGATCACGCGCAAAATGATCAGAAGGCATCCGCATGTGTTCGCCGACAAGGACAGACAGCTGAGCCCGTCGGAGGTCAAAGGCGCCTGGGACCGCATCAAGGCCGATGAGCAAGCCGAACGCGCCGCAGGGCGGCCGCCGGCGGAGGCCGCACACAAATCCTTCCTGTCGAGCGTCAAGACCGGCCAGCCGGCGCTGGCGCGGGCGATGGAATTACAGCGCAAGGCCTCACAGGTCGGTTTCGACTGGAACGACCCGCGCGCGGTGCTGCACAAGATTCGCGAGGAGGCCGACGAGATCGAGACCGCGCTCGATCGTGGCAACGCCGAGGCGCTCGCCGAGGAAACCGGCGATCTCCTGTTCGCGCTTGTCAATCTCGCGCGGCATATCGGCGCCGATCCGGAGCGCGCCCTGCGCGCCACGAATGGAAAGTTCGAACGCCGCTTTGGCTATATCGAGCGCGCGCTCGCAGCACAGGGCCGTTCGCTTGAAAGCGCTTCGCTCGATGAAATGGACGCGTTGTGGATTGAGGCGAAGGAGGAGGAGTGAATTTTCCTGATGTCGTCCCCGCGAAAGCGGGGACCCATATGTGGACGGCCCCCGTGCCGCAAGAGTTTTTCAGGGTCTGATCGGATCGCTTGCATCCATATGTCCGGCCTGTTGATGCGGTCGCTTTGAACCGCTGGCCAAGATGGTTTT
>WNGO01002113.1_pt1 | contig 13073 bp, 8 predicted proteins | sample 5400511 | NCBI WGS metagenome assembly WNGO01 (sample SAMN13153380, study PRJNA577476) | soil metagenome | isolation source: 20 cm soil or saprolite under Garry oak tree replicate 2 | place: USA:California | collected 2016-06-15
CCGCTTTCCGCCCGCGCTCGGGTCCGATCCGGCTCTCTATTCGCACCCTGACACGCTCGCGCAGCTCCGCGAGGCGACCAAGATCATTCCCGCCGATGCCCCGGTCGACGCTGACGACGGCCTGACGGTCTGGCTGGCCAACCGGCACACGATCAACGATTTCCCTGACCACCTGGCCGACGAGTCTTACGTGGTCATCGATCGCCATGCGTACCTGAGCGGGCCGACCAACGCAACAACACGCCTGCGATACCTGGCGACCCTGCCCAACAGCGGACGCCGGATTCTTTACGACGACGGTCGGTTCGTGGTCTGGAGCCCGGTCGGAGCCTAATCCGGCCCGCGCGGCAAGCCGGGCCCCATCCCCGCCTTCGGCGGGACTTCCCCATGAATGGGGAAGAGTTGCGTGGGCGCGATGGTGACGATCTTCTGGTCTTGAGTTTTGATCAGCTGCCAGCCGCCCTCATGCACCATCCGATGGTGCCGGCGGCAGAGCAGGACGGGGCGCTCGCATCCCGGCCACCGACAGTGGCCGTCGCGAATCCTGAGCACCTTGCGCAGCGTGTTCGAGATGACCCGCTTGCTGCGCCCGACGTCGATGGTCACCGAGTCCTGGCTGAGCAGGACGCGGGTGACGCTGCAGTCGCATGCCATCCGCTGCACCGAGGTCCCGGAGATCGGCAGTGAGAACTCCATCTCCGCGGCCGCCGCACCTGCGAGGCCTTTCAAGGTCTCGATCGTCGCGGTGACCTGGAGGTTGGCGGGCTTGCCGCCGGAGGCCAGCTCGACGATCGCGTCTGCGTTGCGCTGGGGCAGCAACCGGCCGTCGTGGGCGCCCGAGAGCTGGGCCAGCGAGTCGATTGCGGTGCGCACGATGGCCCCGCCGACAGGGTCGATCACGCCATTGATCAGCAGGTGCCCGGACTCGGCCATGCTCAGCGACAGGTAGTGATTGAACGTCTGGTCCGACTGCTCGTCGCAGTATCCCTTGGCGTCCACCGAGTGCCTGTAATGCTGGCACTCGAAGAAGAACTTGCCGGGAGTCACCTTGCGCGCCAGCTCTAGCAGCCCGTCCAGATCGGCAGCCCGGCCGACGTGTTCCACCGTGCGCGCCATGGTCGCCAGATGGGCAAACCCGATTTCGCCTGCTTTGACTGCCTGGACGCTCTCCGGCAACTTGGGCGCCATGCGCCCCACGGCGATGCGGTCGGCGGCGGCTTTCTCGGATAGGTGACAGGTGAAGCGCATCCAGTCGATCGGACTGTTGAAGCCCTGGTCATCGAAGTACTCGGTCTCCGCAAGCTGGGCCGCCAGGTCGGAGATCTCCAGGAGAAGCAGGTCGCATTGACGCTGCTTGGCGATCAGTTTCTCGGCGAGCTCAGCCTCCCGCGAAGCCACCTGGAGCATGAGGAAATCGTCTCATACAAATGTTTGGCTGTCCAGTAAATTTACATCAAAACGTCTATCGGTAGATGTAGATGGAGCGATTACGCGCCATCGTCGATTACACTCGGAGAAGAACCATGTGCCGCCGGCGTCGAGGGCGCCCGTAAGGCAGCACGGTACTTTGCTTCCCCACGTGCTGGGGAAGATGGCCCGCCGCAAAAGCGGCCGGCCGGAAGGGGCCGTAGTCTTACCGATTACCGTGGCGACCCCAACCTCCGTTCGCGACCGTCTCGATCAGCTCTTTCAGCAGCGGATCGTGATCTTCGACGGGTCGATGGGCGTGATGCTGCAGCACAAAGGGCTCTCCGACGAGCAGTTCCGCGGCGAGCGCTTCCGCGATCACCCCAAGCCCCTGCGCAACAACAGCGACGTGCTGTGCCTCACCCAGCCCGACCTCGTCACCCAGGTCCACCGCGATTACCTCGAGGCAGGGGCCGACATCATCACCACCAACACCTTCACCGCCACACGCGTCTCGCAGGCCGACTACGGCCTCGAAAAGTACGTCTACGAGATGAACTTCGAAGGCGCCCGCCTCGCCCGCGCAGCCACGGACGGATACGAGAACCGGTTCGTGGCCGGCTCGCTCGGCCCGACCAACGTGACGCTCTCCCTTTCTCCGCGCGTCGACGATCCTTCCTACCGCGAGGTAACTTTCGACGAGCTCCGCGACGGATACGCCGAGGCCGTGCGCGGCCTCAAGGACGGCGGAGCCGACCTGCTCCTCATCGAGACGGTGTTCGACACGCTCAACGGCAAGGCGGCGATCGCCGCCGTGAAGGAGGTCGCGCCCGATCTTCCGCTATTCGTATCCGTGACGATCGTCGACCGCAGCGGCCGCAACCTCTCAGGACAGACGGTCGAAGCCTTCTGGATCTCGGTCGAGCATGCGCAACCATTCGCGGCGGGCGTCAACTGCTCGCTGGGCGCAAACGAGATGCGGCCTTACGTCGAGGCGATGTCGCGCGTCGCGCCGGTCTACGTGATCTGCTACCCGAACGCCGGGCTGCCCAACGCCTTCGGCGGATACGACGAGCAGCCGCCGACGACCAGCCGGTTGCTCAAGGAGTTCGCCGAGGCGGGCTTCCTGAACGCCGCCGGCGGGTGCTGCGGCACCGGTCCCGAGCACATCCGTCAGATCCGAGAAGCCATGTCCGAGCTGCCGCGCCGGCAGGTCCCGCGAAGGGAACCTCGCCCGCGATTCAGCGGCCTCGAACCGTTTGAGATCAGCCCCGACTCCGGCTTCGTCGTGATCGGCGAACGCACCAACGTCACCGGTTCGATCCGTTTCAGGCGGCTGATCGAGTCAGATGACTACACCGGAGCGGTCCAGGTCGCGCTGGACCAGGTCCGCGGCGGCGCCAACATGCTCGACGTCAACATGGACGCCGACCTCCTCGACTCCGAGGCGGCGATGGTGCGATTCCTCAACCTCATCGCCACGGAACCCGAGATCGCCCGTATCCCTGTGATGGTGGACAGCTCCAAGTTGACCGTCCTCGAAGCCGGCCTCAAGTGCCTGCAGGGCAAGGGCGTGGCGAACTCGATCAGCCTCAAGGGCGGCGAGGAATCGTTCCTCGAGCAGGCGCGGCTGGTGCGCAGGTACGGTGCGGCCGCTGTCGTGATGGCATTCGATGAGGTCGGCCAGGCGGACACTTTCGAACGCAAGCTGGAGATCTGCAGCCGCGCGTACAAGCTCCTCACCGAGCAAGCCGGCTTCGGGCCCGAGGACATCATCTTCGACCCCAACATCCTGCCCATCGCGACGGGGATCGAGGAGCACGCCGCTTACGCGAAGAACTTCATCGACGCGACTCGGGAGATCAAGAAGCGCTTCCCCACCGTCCACGTCTCAGGTGGAGTCTCCAACCTCTCCTTCTCGTTCCGCGGCAACGACCGCGTGCGCGAGGCGATCCACTCGGCCTTCCTCTTCCACGCCATCCGCGCGGGCCTCGACATGGGCATCGTCAACGCCGGTCAGCTCGTGGTCTACGAGGACATCCCGAAGGACTTGCTCGAGCTGGTCGAGGACGTCATCTTCGACCGCAGGCCGGACGCGACCGAGCGGCTGGTGGAGTTTGCGAAGTCTGTGTCCGGCGCGGGGTCCAAGCGCGAGGTCGATCTCTCCTGGCGCGAGCGTTCGGTCGAGGAGCGCCTGCAGTATGCGGTCCTGCACGGCGAGGTCGAGTACATAGAGAAGGACGCGGAAGAAGCCCGCGTCAAGTACGGCAAGCCGCTGCTCGTCATCGAGGGCCCTCTGATGGACGGGATGAAGGTGGTCGGCGACCTGTTCGGCGCCGGCAAGATGTTCCTGCCTCAGGTGGTCAAGAGCGCCCGCGCCATGAAGCGCGCCGTCGCCTACCTCGAGCCCTTCATGCAGGCTGAGAAGGAAAGCTCCGGTGATAAGCGTGCGCGAGGAAAGCTCGTTCTCGCGACGGTGAAAGGCGACGTGCACGACATCGGCAAGAACATCGTCGGCGTCGTCCTCGCCTGCAACAACTACGAGGTACACGACCTCGGCGTGATGGTGCCCGCGGAGAAAATCCTCGACACCGCGATCGAGCTTGGCGCGGACGTGGTGGGGCTCTCGGGCTTGATCACGCCGTCGCTCGACGAGATGGTGATCGTCGCCAAGGAGATGACGCGGCGCGACTTCAGCATCCCGCTCCTCATCGGCGGCGCGACGACGTCGAAGCAGCACACCGCGGTGCGGATCGCACCGGCTTACGACGGCACGACGGTGCATGTCCTGGACGCGTCTCGGGTGATCGGCGTCGTATCGGACCTGCTGGACACCAATCGGCGCGAGCGCTTCGAGAGGGATAACTACGCGCTGCAGGAGAAGCTGCGCTCGCAACACACCTCGTCGCGGCGCCCGCTGCTGACCCTTGGCGACGCGCGCGCTAAAAAGCTTCGGCTGCCCTTTGAGGGCCTGCCCAACCCCCCGTTCACCGGAAGAAAGGTCATCGAGCCATCGCTCGCCGAGCTGCGCGAGTACGTCGACTGGACCTTCTTCTTCCACGCCTGGGAGCTCAAGGGCAAGTACCCGGCGATCCTGGACAGCCCGTCCCAGGGCGCAGCGGCCCGCGAGCTGTTCGGCCACGCGCAGGAGCTGCTGGACGAGATCCAGGCGAAAAGCTGGCTGCGTGCGGCCGGCGTCTACGGCTTCTGGCCTGCGCGCACCGACGGCGACGACGTCGCCCTCGACAACGGCGTGCGGTTCCCGATGCTCCGCCAGCAGGTGGACCACGGCGACGACAAGCCATACCTGTCGCTCGCGGACTTCGTGGCTCCGCAAGGCGACCACATCGGCGCGTTCGCGGTGACGGCGGGAATCGGGGTTGACGAGCTGGCGGGCCGCTTCACCGCGGAGCACGACGACTACCGGGCGATCATGGTCAAGGCCCTCGCCGACCGGCTGGCGGAAGCCTTTGCCGAGTATCTGCACGAGCAGGTGAGAAGGTCCTGGTACGAGTCAGGCCCCAAGCAGCCGAACGATGAATTGATCGCCGAGAGGTACCGTGGCATCAGGCCGGCGTTCGGTTACCCCGCATGCCCAGATCACTCCGAGAAGCAGACCCTGTTCGACCTGCTCGATGCCCGCTCGATCGGCATGGAGCTGACCGAGTCGGGCGCCATGACGCCGACCGCCGCCGTCTCGGGACTGTACTTCGGGCATCCCCAATCGCGCTACTTCATGGTCGGCAAGATCGGCCGCGACCAGGTCGAGGACTACGCCCGACGCAAGGGAATGACCGCCGCCGAGGTGGAGCGCTGGCTGCGCCCGAACCTCGCCTACGACACCTAGGGGCACCCGAATGCGCGCGTGCCGGCACGCGCGAACCCCTCACGCACCCAGGTGCGCCTGGATGAACGCCGTCGGGTTCACGAACTTATAGGGAAACGCAGGGAAACCTGAGCACGCCATCGGCGGCAGCGCCCCGTTCCACGCGTGCGACTCCATATCGCCCTTGAACACCGCGAAGTGAAAGTGCGTGCGGCTGCCCATGCTCGCCACGTCGGCAAAGACCTGACCCCGTTTCACCGCCGAGCCCACGTGAAACGCCGATCGCAGCCAGATATGCCAGTACTGCGTGATCACAACACCGGAAGACGTGCGATGACGGATCAACACACCGCCATGAAACGTAGGGTCCACCATGTAGCCGATGATCACGCCGTCCCCGGCCGCCTTGATCGGCTGGATCCCGCTGGCTATGTCCACCCCCGTGTGCAGCCAGACAGCGCCCGACGCGCAAGACCGCAGCGCCGTGCCGTTGCAGTACCGCCACTGGCTGCCGAAGCCGAGGCAGTGCGGCGGCCACGTCGGCAGCGGAAACTGAAAAACGTCCGCGGAGTTGGCGACCGCCGGCGGTGCCGGCGCCGGCGTTGAGACCAGAAGCTGGGAGAGCGCGAAAAGAATCCCCGCGACCCCACGGACGACGTCAGCCGATATCAACGATGACGTTCTTCAGCTCCGTGTAGAGATCGAGCGCGTACGGACCCAGCTCGCGTCCCCAGCCACTCTGGCGGTATCCGCCCCACGGCGTCACCGGGTCGACGATGTGGTAGCAGTTGACGTAAACGGTCCCAGCCTTGAGCGCGTGCGCGACGCGGTGGGCGCGGCCCACATCCCTCGTCCACACACCGGCAACGAGTCCGTAGATCGTGTTGTTCGCCTTGGCCACGAGGTCCTCCTCGTCGCTGAACGGAATCGCCGCCACGACCGGACCGAAGATCTCCTCGCGCGCGATCCGCATATCGCCGTCGACGTCCGCGAAAACCGTGGGCTTGACGAAGTATCCGCGGTCCAGCCCTTCGGCCCGCTCCCCGCCGGCGAGAAGCCGCGCTCCCTCCTTGTTGCCCTGCTCGATGTAGCCGAGGACCCGGTCCATCTGCGTCTTCGACACCAGGGGACCCATCTGGGTGATGGGGTCGATGCCTGGCCCGATACGCGTTTCGGACACCGTCTTGAGCAGCTCGTCCAATGTGTGGTCGTAGACCTTTTCCTGGACGAACAGCCGCGAGCCCGCGGAGCAAACCTGACCCTGGTTGAAGAAGATGCCGAAGAACGCGCCGGACACCGCCCGCGTCAGGTCCGCGTCGGCGAACACGATGTTGGGCGACTTGCCGCCCAGCTCGAGGCTGACCCGCTTCAAGTTGCTTTCGGATGACGCGCGGGCGATCAACCTCCCGACGTCGGTCGACCCCGTGAAAGCGATCTTGTCGACGTCGGGATGGGACGCCAGCCGCGCGCCCGCGACCTCCCCCCGCCCTGGCACGACGTTGACGACTCCGTCCGGCACCTCGGCCTGCTGCAGCAGCTCGGCCAGCAGCAATGCGCTCAATGGAGTCTCCTCCGATGGTTTGAGCACGACGCTGTTGCCACAAGCCAGCGCGGGCGCGAGCTTCCACGCGGCCATCAGGAGCGGGAAGTTCCAGGGGATGATCTGACCCACCACTCCGATGGGTTCGCGAAGCGTGTAGCTGAGGTACTTGCCCGGAAGCGAAACTTGCTGGGTCGCTCCGTCGAGCTTGGTCACCCAGCCGGCGTAGTAGCGAAACGTCGCGGCCGCTAGCGGGACATGAAAGAGCAGCGCGTCGTTGATCGGCATCCCGTTGTCGAGCGTTTCGAGCTGGGCGAACTCGTTGGCGCGCTCCTCGAGGAGGTCGCCGACCTTCCACAAAACCTTCGCCCGTTCCGCGGGTGGCAGCTCGCGCCACGTGCCACGGTCGAACGACTTGCGAGCGGCCGCGACGGCGCGATCGACGTCCTCGGCGCCTGCTTCAGCAACGAGGGCCAACACCTCGCCGGTGGCCGGGTCGACTGTTTCGAACGTCTTGCCACTCGTGGCGTCGACCCAACGCCCGCCGATGAACAGTTTCTTGGGCTGGCCCTTCAGAAATGACGCGACCTCGAGGTCTTCGGCGACCGCCATGGCAGCATCCTACGCGCTCCCACGGTAGGCTCTTTCCGTGTTGATGGAGGTCACCTGCCGGTGTGGCTGGACCACGCGCGGCTCGAGGTCGGAGGTCATCGCCAACGTCCGGGCGCACGGGAAATCGGCGCACCAGCAAGACATCACGCCGTCGGAGGTTCGCGCCATCTGGCGCACTGTCGAAGACGGCCCCAAGATTGGCTCGGCGAAGTAGCGCGGGGCGAAGCGCCAGGTCCAGTGAGCTGGCGGAGAAGATGGGCCCGCCCATCTCGTCCGTCGCCTGGTCGCCCGAATTCGTCGCCCAGACCCTCGAGGTGCTCCCCATCGCGAGGCGCGACCACACCCTGGTATGGCTCAAGCCGATACACGCCCCTTCGCTTCGCGTCGGCCTCGCGCCGTCGGCCAAACCGGCCGACACTGTGCTCGATGTCCTCAGGTGGTATCCGCTCGCGCCGCTCGTGGTCCACTCGACCTCGTGGCGTCACGAGGAAGGAAGGATCGTGCTGACGTACGTCGCCGTGGTCAAGACGCCGGCGAGGCTTCCGGCCGATTCGCTCATTGAGCTGCCGGTCCGTCGCACTGAGCTGGCGCGCGGAGGGGCCACGTCCGCCCCGGAATCGATCGCGGTCGAAGCCGTCCTCGAGCACGCGCTGCGCCACCTGTCGTGGCTCCTGCGCGACGACCCCGAGGTGATGCAATCGCTCGACGGCTGGACGGAAGCGCTCGCCGGTTTCGAGCCCGAACCCTTTCGCTCGCTCGTCTGACGGACCTGACCAGCTCAATCTCGGAGCGCGGCGCACGATGGGGCATCCTGCCCGCGTACTACGGCTGGCTCGGCGATGTTGTCGAGACGAAGCCCGCCGTCGAGGCGGCGATCCTCGACGCGATGGGCGCGAGCTCGGACATGCCGCCGGCTCAGGAAGCGCCGCAGCTCCCCCACGATCGATGCGAGGAGGCGCCGGAGAGAGCATGGGGATGGGCGATTCAGCTCTACGCGCTCCGCTCGAGTGACAGCTGGGGGATTGGCGACCTCGCCGACCTCCGGCGTTTCGCGCGCTGGTCGCGAGCGGCGGGCGCATCGCTCATCCTGCTGAGCCCGCTCGGCGCGCAAACGCCGAGGTTGCGCTACGAATCGTCGCCCTACTACGCGTCGACTCGGCGCTTCCGCAACATGATCTTTCTTCGCGTCGACGAGGTCGAGGGCGCCGATGCCGTTGACCTCCGCCCAGCCCAGAGGGTGGCGCGCCGGCTCAACTCGCAGCGGATCATCGACTACGACGCGGTCTTCCGGATCAAGACGAGCGCCCTCGAAGAGATCTTTCGCGCCGCGCCGCAGCCGCGTGGACTCGCCTCCTACGCGCGTCGCCAGGGCGGCGCCCTGCGCGACTACGCAACCTTCAACGCTCTGTCCGAGGAGCTCGGGCCGGCGTGGCGCCAGTGGCCAGAGGAGGTCCGCCATCCAGGCGGTCCTGGGATCCCGGCCGCGCGCGAACGCCTGGCAGGCCGGGTCGCGTTTCACGCGTGGCTGCAGTTTCACATCGACCGCCAGCTCGCGCATGCGGCCCGGGAGATCGGGCTCATCACCGACGTACCTGTCGGATTCGCCGCAGACGGTTTCGACGCATGGCGCTGGCAGGACTACCTGGCGGCTGGAATGCGAATCGGTGCTCCACCCGATGAGTTCTTCCGGGACGGGCAGGATTGGGGTCTCCCTCCGTTCAATCCGTGGGCGCTCGGCCGCGCGCAGTGGGCTCCTTTCATCGATGCGATCCGGAGCGCCGCTCAGCACGCCGCGGGCATCCGCCTCGATCACGTGATGGGCCTCTTTCGCCTTTTCTGGATCCCCGAAGGGGTGCCCGCAACGGAAGGCGCATACGTGCACTACCCGGCGTCGACCCTCCTTGCCCTGCTCGCCAATGAGAGCCGCCGAGCTGGTGCGTTCGTGATCGGCGAAGACCTTGGGTTGGTGGAGCCCGTGGTGCGCCAGCGGCTTGACGAGGTAGGTTCGCTGTCCTATCGCCTCGTGTGGTTCGAAAGCTCACACCCGGAGCATTGGCCGCACGACGCGGTGGCCGCGGTCGGCACGCACGACCTGCCGACGGTGGCGGGAATCTGGACGCGCAGCGAACCCGAGCACCGCCTGCATCACCTGCGCGACAAGCTGGTCCAGCTCACCGGGCTTCCCGACGACGCGCACCCACTCGAGGTGACCGCGGCCGTCTACGGTCATCTGGCGCGTGGCCGGCCGCGCATAGTTCTGGCGTCGCTCGAAGATGCGCTCGCCGTGCGGGAGCGACCCAACGTGCCCGGCACGACCGCAGAATTTCCAAACTGGCGCCTGGCGCTGCCGGCCACCATCGAAGAGATCGAACAGTCCGAGGGCGCCCGCCGAATCGTCAGCGAGATGGCGGCGGCGGGACGATCGCAAAGTCGCTGAGTCGTAGGATTTCGACATGATCCAGAGGTCGAAGCTCGGTGGCACCAGCTTCGACTTCTACCCTCTGGAGCACCTGGCGGACGCCGGCAGCGAAGACCTGTCGTACCTCCCGATGACGGTCAAGATCCTGCTCGAGGGCCTCGTTCGCCTTGTCGAGGCGGGCGTCACGGAAGAGTCGAACATCGGCGTGCTCGCGCACTGGCCCGCCCTGCCGCCGGCCGACGCCGAGCTGCCGTTTCTTCCCGCTCGCGTCCTCATGCAGGACTTCACAGGCGTGCCGGCCGTCGTTGACCTCGCGGCGATGCGATCCGCGATGAAGCGTGCCGGCAAAGACGCGGGGAAGGTCGACCCTCTGGTGCCGGTCGACCTGATCATCGACCACTCGGTGCAGGTCGACTCATTCGGTTTCCGCGACTCATACACGAGAAATATCGAGAAGGAGATCCAGCGCAACCGCGAGCGGTACTCGCTCCTTCGCTGGGCGCAGCAGGCGTTCCACAACTTCTCTCTCGTGCCCCCGGGCATGGGCATCTGCCACCAGGTGAACCTGGAGTACCTCGCCAGGGTGGTGCAGGTCCGCGACATCGATGGACGCAAGGTCGCGATCCCAGACACTCTCATGGGCACCGACTCGCACACCACGATGGTCAACGGCCTGGGGGTGCTGGGCTGGGGCACCGGTGGAATCGAGGCCGAGGCCGCGATCCTCGGGCAGCCCGCCTACCTGGCGTCGCCAATCGTCGTCGGCGTGCGGTTCCTCGGGGCGCTGCCGGCAGGATCGACCGCCACCGACCTCGTGTTGACGCTCACCGAGATGCTCCGCAAGCACGGTGTCGTCGACAAGTTCGTCGAGTTCTGCGGTGACGGCCTCTCGAGCCTTTCCGTCCCCGACCGGGCGACCCTCAGCAACATGTGCCCGGAGTACGGCGCCACGTCGGCGCTGTTTCCGGTGGACCTCCAGACGCTTCGCTACCTGGAGGTGACGGGCCGCGATCCCGAGCAGATCGACCTCGTCGAGCGGTACACGAAGGAGCAGGGCCTCTTCCGCACCGACGGCGCCGAGACGCCGAGGTTCAGCGAGCTGCTAGAGCTCGACCTGAGCAAGGTCGAGTCGAGCGTCGCCGGACCGAAGCGCCCGCAGGACAGAGTCGCGCTCCCCAACGTGTGGAGCAGCTTCACGACAGTCTTGACGGCCGGGCCCAAACCGGAGCCGGAAGCGATCTCGCGCCTCACCGAAGAGGGCGGACCGATCGACGGCCGCACCACGGTCGCGGTACACGCCAAGCCCGAGGCGAAGGTGGAGAACGGATCGGTCGTCATCGCGGCGATCACGAGCTGCACCAACACTTCCAACCCGTCGGTGATGATCGCGGCCGGCTTGCTGGCCAAGAAGGCGGTGGAGCTCGGCCTGACAGTGAGCCCCTACGTCAAGACAAGCCTGGCGCCCGGGTCGCGCGTGGTGACCGACTACCTCAAGACGGCCGGCCTGCTCGAGCCGCTCGAGAAGCTCGGCTTCTTCCTCGTCGGCTACGGGTGCACGACTTGCATCGGCAACTCGGGCCCGCTCGCCAGTCCCGAGATCGAGGCCGCGGTGAGCAAGGAAGACCTGAGCGTCGTCGCCGTGCTTTCCGGGAATCGCAACTTCGAGGCGCGCATCCATCCGTTGGTCAAGGCCAGCTATCTGGCGTCACCGCCGCTGGTGGTCGCCTTCGCGCTGGCTGGGTCGGTGCACAAGAACCTTGTGACCGAGCCTCTCGCCGAAACGGCGGACGGAAAGGCGGTGATGCTCTCCGAGCTGTGGCCGTCGCAGGAGGAGGTCAATGCAGTCGTCCAGCAGTGCGTCCAGCAAGAGATGTTCAAGCGGGAGTACTCGCGCATCTTCGAGGGCGACGAGCATTGGAAGTCGATGGCGGCACCGACCGGTCCGATCTTCGATTGGGACCCGGCCTCGACTTACGTCAAGGAGCCGCCGTACTTCGAGGGATTCGCACCGCAGCCGAAGCCGCTGACGGACATCGACGGCGCGCGCGTGCTGGCTGTGGTCGGCGATTCGGTTACCACCGACCACATCTCACCCGCGGGCGCGATTCCAGCCGACAGCCCCGCCGGCCGCTACCTGATCGAGAAGGGAGTCGATCGGTTCGAGTTCAACAGCTTCGGCGCGCGCCGCGGCAACCACGAGGTGATGGAGCGAGGGACGTTCGGCAACATCCGGCTGCGCAACGCGCTCGCCTCGCGCGAGGGCTACTACACGAAGCACTTTCCAGGCGGCGAGGAGACGACGATCTTCGACGCCGCGCAGCAATACAAGAAGGAAGGCGTGCCGCTCATCGTCCTCGCGGGCAAGGAGTACGGGACGGGATCGTCGCGTGACTGGGCCGCGAAGGGCCCGCTGCTGCTTGGTGTCCGCGCCGTGATCGCGGAGAGCTTCGAGAGGATTCACCGCTCCAACCTCGTCGGCATGGGCATCCTCCCGCTGCAGTACACGCCCGGCGAGAACGCGCACCTGCTCGGTCTGACCGGCGAGGAGCGCTACACCATGCACGGGCTCGACACGTTGAAACCAGGTCAGCTGGTCGAGGTCAGGGCGGTCGATGAGGCGGGCCGGGTCACGAGCTTCGCCACGCGTGCTCGGGTCGACAACCAGACCGAGATCGGGTACCTGCACCACGGCGGCATCCTGCCCTTGGTCCTCCGCGAGCTGATCGCGAAGACCTAACGCTTCGAGACTGTGAGGCCCCGGCGTCAGATCCCGGCGTCAGATCCCGGGCCCCCGACTCGCTACTCTTCGAAAAATGATCGACGGCGCCCACGCCATCATCTACAGCCGCGATCCCGAAGCTGACCGAGCCTTCCTCGACGCGCTGCTTGGTCTTGGCTCGGTCGACGCTGGCGGCGGCTGGCGGATCTTCGCACTTCCGCCCAGCGAGATTGCAGTCCATCCCGATGACCACGGCGGCCGGCAGGAGCTCTACCTCCTGACGCCCGACCTCGATGCCCTACTCGCCGAGCTGGGGAGGAAAGGCATCGCCATCGAAGGTCCGGCACGCGACGAGCGCTGGGGACGCGCGGCGACCATCCGCCTTCCCGGTGGTGGACCGCTCGGCATCTACCAGCCGAGCCACCCGCGCCCGGACTGACTTAGCTGGCGAAGCCAGCCGACTGCGGTGATTCGGGACTCCGTGTGGCCGAGTCCAGGGGTGCCAACAAAATCGGACCTCTACCAGCCTTTCAGGTGTGGCGAGCATCCA
>WNGO01004067.1_pt1 | contig 13067 bp, 15 predicted proteins | sample 5400511 | NCBI WGS metagenome assembly WNGO01 (sample SAMN13153380, study PRJNA577476) | soil metagenome | isolation source: 20 cm soil or saprolite under Garry oak tree replicate 2 | place: USA:California | collected 2016-06-15
AGTGCTCGTCGATGGCCTGCGCGATAACCGCCGGCTCCATGGGCGTGGGCCGGGTGTCTTCCGGCGCCGTCGCCAGGGCCGCCCGAGCCAGGCCCACCCACAACTGCGCGGCTCGCGCATCCCCTTCCCCCCCGGCGGGGCCGGCCTCGTCGGTGAGCTCCAGACGCTCGTACGTGAGCGCATGCAGCTGCACGTGCGGCCACGCCGCCAGGCGGTCCCGGTCGCCCAGGCCCAGCGGCTGCCCGGTCCGTTCCGCTTCGATGGCGAGCGTCCGGAGTGCATCGGACACTTCTCCCTCTTCCACGCCGCGCCGGAACGTGATGGCACCGAGGTGGTGACGATGCAGCCGGCCGGCGAGCTCCCGCAGCACCGGATGCTTGGGGTCGGTTGCCACACCCTCGATCACGAGCTGGTTGCGGGCCACGCCAAGCGAGACGGTCGCTCGATCCTCGAGCAGCAGCGCCGCGCGCCGGGTCAGGCCCGCGGCCGCCGGCGCGAGCGACGGGTGCCCCTCGGGATACATCGAGTGCTTGTGCAGGGCGATCGAAAGCTCGATCAGGAAATCGGCGAGGTCGCGCGACAGGGTCGCGCGTTCACCGGAGGGAGCAGGCATATGGGACGATAAGATATCAGGCTAAGCATAAGCTAGACGCGCAGACTCACAGCGGAGAATAGCAGAGAGGGAGCAGAGAACCCTCTGCCCCCTCCAGCCTGCTCACCTCTGTTGCGTCCGCGCGTCTGCGCGTCTGCCCGTCTGTTGCGTCCGTGCGTCTGTGCGTCTATCTGTGCGTCTACGCGTCTGTGCGTCTATCTGTGCGTCTACGCGTCTGTGCGTCTATCTGTGCGTCTGTGCGTCTGTGCGTCTGTGCGTCTGTGCGTCTAGTTGTTAGTACATATCCACCCAGGCGCGCTGAATCGCCAGCTTGGGGTAGGACGACGCCGACAGCGCGGCCGTAAGGGCGCAGGAGGAGTACTGCAGGGACGTGTTCCCGGCGAGCGAGACGTCGTCGTTGACCTGGACGCTCGCCGCCATCACGGCTCCGGTGATCTTGTTTCCGGTCCCGGTCATCTTGAGCCCCCCTCGCGCGATGACCACGCCAGTGAACACGAAGCTGCCGGCCACCGTGAAATCACCGTCCACCAGCAGGACGCCCTGACCGCGACCCGTCGTGACCTTCAGGTCCCCCAGCACGTGAATGGTCGGGAAGTAGGACTCGCACGCTCCCGCGGGCGCAGCGCGGTTCGGGTCGCCCCAGTTGGCCGGGGTCGCGCTGGCCTGGCACACCGCGCCGACCGCGATGGGCCCCACCCCGGTAAGCAGCGTACCGCCCGGATACGTGAGGTTCGCCCCCGCGGCGAGCGCTTGGTAATTCGAGTTCCCATAATTGAAGTACGTATTCGTGTCGCCGGCGGCGGGGGTCGTGAGCACCGGCGGGTTCCCGTTGAGGGTGACGCTCCCGTTGACCGTGGCCGTGGTGGTGGGCGATATCGCGGCGCCGGCCATGTTCGCGCCGGTGGGGCCGCAAGCGGCCCACCCAGCAGGGGCCGCGTCGTTGCCATTCACGCTGACGTTCCCGTTGACCGTGGTATTGCCCTGGGTCGTGATCGCGCCCAGGATGTTCATCTGCGGCACGTCGAGCCGGAACAACGTGCCGTAGCGGCGCCGCCCGGAAGCCTGGCTTCCCAGGGACCCCGCGTAGCCCTCGGAGACCGCCCAGAAAAACGGCCCGCCGAGTCGCGTGATGATCACTTTGGCGGTGGCGCCTCGGGGCGCGGTGAACGACATGTTGAGCGTGGCCCCGGTTTGCATTTGATTGTTCGCCAGATTCCACGCGAACGGCACGCGGTTCAACCCCAGATCGGCGGCCTCGGCGGCGCGCGTCGAGCGCACCGTGTTGCCGCCGATGCGGTAGTCCTGGGTCGACACGAACAGGATGCCCCCCATGAGCACACCGATGATCACGATGGCTCCCAGGGACATCATCAGCGCCATGCCCTTCTCTGACCATATCGTCGTACGCATACCCGCCTCATTCCTTTCGGTGACTGCCAATCGGATTTTGGTGACCGTTTACTGCCGGTTGCGCAAGCCGACCTCGATGCGCAGCGAGTCGTGGAACACGGTGCCACCGGTCCCGCTCAGGTTGACGAGCGACGCCGACTGCCCCCGCACGACGAGGCTGATGCGCGCCACTAGGAGGGTGTTCGCGGTAACGGCGCCGTTAACGTCGTAGTAGGCAAACTGCACTCCGCTGGTCCCATTGGTCGCGTACGGCTGGAACGGGCCGGCGATCGGCTGGGTGGTGTTACACACCGGCACCCGGCCGAACAGGCAGTCGAAAAACCCGAGATACCACTGGTTGTCCGTCTCGCGGTAGATGCGGTAGTGCACCCGGCGGAAGAACCGAATCGCCGCGCCCACGGTGATGGTGGCGGCAGGCGCGGTCGCGAAGCTGAGCTGGTAGCTCGGATTGGCGACCGAGATGTCGCCCGCCTGCGTCAGCCCGGTCGTGGTCGGACAACCGTTGGCGACATTCGTGGTGACCGGGGGCATAGCGGTGATCTGGTAGCGTGACCAACCGTCGTCGGCAACGGCGGGAGTCGCTCCCTCGTTGTAGACGGCGATTGAGTCACCGACCACCGGCGTCCTGATCCAGGTGGTCATGTTCGAGCCCCTGGCCAGGATCCGGGGGACGGTCGAGAGCGTTACACCGACGTGGGCGCACACCACCGAGCTGCCGAACACGGAACGGAACTCCAACGCCGAGTCGGTCATGAAGTAGATGTCCCCGCCGACGCTCGAGATCCCCCGGAGATCCGAGGGGAGCATCGCGGCCGCCTGGCGGATCTGCTGCCGCGTCTGGATCAGGTCGGTCGTGCTGTTGTAGAAGCGGGACTGCCGCAGCAGCAACTTGACGATGGCGCCCCCCACCAGGCTCATCAGCACCATGGCGATGACGAGCTCGATGAGCGTGAATCCGGCTCGGCGCGACGGGGCGGCGTGCATGGTCAGCATGGCAAAAAGCTCCGGAACGTTTCGGTGCGGGACTGATGGTTGCTCAAGAACGTGACGGCTACCGTCACGTCATCGGCACGCGCCAAGTGATCGAGCGTCCACGACTCGGTAATGCCCCGCGTCTTGGTCGAGCCGCCCGCCCGCGCCGCGCAGTTCGTGGCCCGAATCCGCTCGAAGCGCGATTCAGCCACGCCCGCCGCGATGGTGCGAGACTGGGTGCTGGTCAGCGTCGTGATGATCACCGACGCCGTCCCCGCCAGGGCGAGCAGGCCGACGCTGAAGATCACGACGGCGACCAGGAGCTCGATAATCGTGAAGCCACGCTGAGAAGTCATGGACAGCTCCGTGTGGTGATCTTGCCGAGGCTTGTCACGCAGACGGTATCGGTGCGGCCCCCGAGCGCGATGATGAACTTGGGCACCGTCGTCACACCGACGGCGTAGCCGCGGGGATCGAACTGGACGTCGTCCCTCGGGCTCGGGCTGAAGGCCAAGGTCGCACCGTAGCGTTTGGAGAAGTCAATTTGCGAACCGAGCTGCACCGGCGTGCCAGACGAATCGACCATGATCTTCAGGATCGTGGTGCCGCTCTTGACCACCCAGGCCGCCCGACTCTGTTGGATCGCGATCGAGCGTCCCCGGAACAGGTAGGAAGTCACGTCGCGGATGGCGGAGCGGCGTGAGCTCGCCACCCAGGTACCGCGGACGGCCCTGACCGTGATCGACAGCAGCAGGCCCGCGACGACGAACACGATGATCAGCTCGAGCATCGTGAAGCCGGCGCGCCGAGACCGCTGCGGGATCGAAGAACTGAGCACAGACGCCTCCCCAAGTGTAGATCTGCTGCCGACCTTCACGGGCAAAGCGCATGCCCGCCGGCCTGCCTCACCAACCGGACCCGTTCACCTTCTGTACAGCGTCAAACTGCAATGCATCGAGACATATGCAACAACGCTTCGTGGTATAACATATAGATGCTATACGACATATAGTTGTAACATCCGACCAGACGGGGTGTCGAGATTCTGCACACCGTGGTGCGCCCGGTCACACACCCGCCGTGACCGCTGCACGACCCCCAAAACAGAACGCCCCGGGAGGTCTCCCGGGGCGCCCTGTGCGACTGCGCGACTGTGCGACTGTGCGTCTGTGCGTCTGTGCGTCTAGTTCTTAATACATCCCACCCATGCCCCCACCGCCCGGCATCGGCGGCGCCTTCTCCTTCTCCTTCTTCTCCACCACGACGCACTCGGTCGTGAGCAGCAGCGCGGCGATGGATGCCGCGTTCTGCAGCGCGGTGCGGGTCACCTTGGTGGGGTCGATCACGCCCGCGGCGACGAGATCCTCGAAGCTGTCGGTTTGGGCGTTGTAGCCGAAGTTCTTGTCTTTCGACTCCTTCACCTTCCCGATCACGATCGAGGCCTCCGCACCGGCGTTCTGGGCGATCATCCGCATCGGCTCCTCGAGCGAGCGACGCACGATCTCGCTGCCGATCTTCTCGTCTTCATCGCTCCCCTTCACCTTGTCGAGCACGCGCTGGCACCACAGCAGTGCCACACCGCCGCCCGGCACGATGCCTTCCTCGACCGCGGCGCGCGTGGCGTGCAATGCATCTTCCACGCGTGCCTTCTTCTCCTTCATCTCGGTCTCGGTTGCCGCACCCACGTTGATCACGGCGACGCCGCCCGCCAGCTTCGCGAGCCGCTCCTGCAGCTTCTCCTTGTCGTAGTCCGACGTGGACTTCTCGATCGCCGCCTTGATCTCCTTGATACGGCCCTGGATCGCCTCGGACTTGCCCTTCCCGCCGACGATCGTCGTGTTGTCCTTGTCGATCACGATCCGCTTCGCCTGGCCGAGATCGTTGAGCGTCGCGTTCTCGAGCTTCAGGCCCATCTCTTCCGAGATCACCTGCGGCGCGCCGGTGAGCACCGAGATGTCGACCAGCATCTCCTTGCGGCGGTCGCCGAAGCCCGGCGCCTTCACGGCGCACACCTTCAGCGTGCCGCGCAGCTTGTTGACGACCAGGGTCGCCAGCGCCTCACCCTCCACGTCCTCGGCGATGAGGAGCAGCGGCCGACCGGCCTGCGCCACCTTCTCGAGGATCGGGAGCAAGTCCTTCATCGAGGAGATCTTCTTGTCATGGATCAGGACGTACGCGTCCTCCAGCACCGCCTCCATCTTTTCGGGATCAGTGATGAAGTAGGGCGAGAGGTAACCACGATCGAACTGCATGCCCTCGACCGTCTCGAGCGTGGTCTCGAGGCCCTTGGCCTCTTCGACCGTGATGACGCCGTCCTTGCCGACCTTCTCCATGGCGTCCGCGATCAGTTTCCCGATCTCCGGGTCGTTGTTCGCCGAGATGGCGCCGACCTGGGCAATGTCCTTCTTGTTGCCGGACGTGGGGACGGAGATCTTCTTCAGCTCCTCGACCACCACCTCCACCGCCCGATCGATCCCGCGCTTCAGCGACATCGGGTTCGAGCCCGCCGTGACGGACTTGAGTCCCTCGCGGAAGATCGCCTGGGCGAGCACGGTCGCCGTGGTCGTGCCGTCACCCGCGAGATCCGACGTCTTGGTCGCCACTTCTTTCACCATCTGGGCGCCCATGTTCTCGATCGGATCTTCCAGCTCGATCTCCTTGGCGACGGTGACGCCGTCCTTGGTGACCGTGGGATTGCCGAACTTCTTGTCGATGACGACGTTCCGGCCCTTCGGGCCGAGGGTGACCTTCACCGCCTCGGCCAACTGGTCCACGCCGCGCTTCAAGCGCGCGCGGGCCTCAACGTTGAACTCCAGCTGCTTTGCAGGCATGTCCGGTTCCTCCTAGAAACCTCAGCCAAGCTTGGCGATGACGTCCGCTTCCTTGATGAGGATGATCTCTTCACCCTCGAGCTCCACCTGAGTGCCGCTGTACTTGCCGTACACCACCCGGTCCCCGACCTTCAGCTCCATCGGGACCAAGGCATCCTTTTCCCGGCGTCCGGGACCCACCGCGATCACCTCGCCCTGGATCGGCTTTTCCTTGGCCGTGTCGGGGATATAGAGACCGCCCTTCATCGTCTCCGTCTCCTCCATCGGCCGAATCGCCACCCGATCCGCCAGCGGGAAGATCTTGAGCTTCGTCTTCGCAGCCGTTGCGGTTGCCATGGTGCTAGAGTCCTCCACCTCGGTACCTGGTTCTAAATGCCTGTGGAACAATGTTGTTAGCACTCTCGTCTGGAGAGTGCTAATCAACCGCGCGGAATTTCTCCCGGCGGCGCCGGCAAGTCAAGGGGGTGAGGCGGCGAGGGAGTCCACGATCGACCGGGCGTGGTCCAGCGTCGTGGCCCCCAGGGAATCGAGCGGCGCCGACATAGCAGCCACAATCGCCCCAGTGCGCGTGTCCGCCAGGCGCACATGGATCCAGGTGACGGCGGGGGGCTCCGGGTCGCGGAACGTGAACGCGAGCAGGAACGCGGTGGGCCTGCCCCCGCCGCGGACGTGGCGGCGCACCGTGAATCCTCGATGCTCGAGCCCCGCCGCGATCTCCTCCCCCAGAGAATCGCGGCGCGTGATGAGGATCTCGTACCCGCGCAGCGCCGAGGGCTGCTCGTAGCGGGTGGGGGGGGTGCAGGCGAGAACGACATACGACGCTATGACGCTACGTTGTACGAAGAGACGCCACCACGCGGGCCTGCGTACAACGTGGCGTCGTAGCGTCGGACAACGGATCACGGGATTATTCTCCGCGCCCCCGCCCAGCGGTCCAGCCAGTAGGCGCCCTCGGGATCCTGCGGATCGAGGCGCGACAGCTTCACGCCCCGGGTCGAGCTGTGGATGAACTTGAGCTCGCCCACGTACATCCCCACGTGGGTCACGCCCGCCCCGGGCCGGGCGGAGAACAGCAGGATATCTCCCGGGCGGAGCGCGTCAATCAGCGGCGTGACCTCGCCCCCGGCGCGGGCTTGATCGCGGCTCATGCGCGGCAGCCGAATGCCGTGCTGGCCGTAGGCGTACTGAATCAACCCCGAGCAGTCGAATCCGTTGTCGGCCGTGCCGCCCCAGATGTACGGCGTTCCCAGCGATTCGAGGGCCGTCTGCACCACGTCTGCCGCGTTGCCGGAGATCGTCGCGGGCGGCGCGGGCGGCGGCAGGTCGGGAGCGGCGCCGTTCCCGCTCCTCGCTCTCCCCCCTGCCCTCCCCCCCAGTCCTAACGACACGCCGAACGTCGCGCTCACGCCCTTCCGCGCGTCGGCGCGTGGATTCCAAAAGCCCCTCGGGCCCCGATCTTCGATGCGGTAGCGAACTTCGCTTCCGAACGCGAGCCACGCGAGCGGCCGCCACTCGACCCCGCCTCCGATGGCCCACTGCACGGCCACCTCTTGGGTGGACGTGTCGGTCGAGAGTCCCACGGCGAGCCCGGCGAGCCCGTAGGGTCCGAGTGTGGCCCTGCCGCGCCCGGCTTGGATCTCGTACCCCAGACCGTAGAACGCGCGGCGGCGGCCCAGCGTGTCGCTCACGAGCAGCGTGAGGCCGACCCCGTGCGTGAAGAGGTCTCCCCCCCCGAGGCGCGCCGTCGTGCGGAGCTCGTAGACGTCGGCCCGATTGCCGTTGTACCAGCGACCCAAATGGAGCTCCAGCCCGCGCCCTTGCGCCCCGAGCGTGGCGGGCAGAAAGAGCGACGCGAGGTGCCAGGGCCTAGTCAGCTGCGGCAACGGCGCGGTGCTCTTCCGACGTCCGCGGCGCCATATGATGGGACAAGAGGTGCGGGACCCGGCGCATGAAGCGAACCCAGATGAAGAGCGCGGTGAACCCGCTGAGCGTGGCCACGGCGGCTGCCACGGCGAGCATAGTGACGGGACGGGCGAAACCGGTGGCCACCAGTGCGCCGGCCCACAGCCCGACGTACGACGCCGACCAGGCGAGGACCGGCGTCAGCAGCCATCCGACGACGACCAGCAGGTGAGCGAGCCAGCGGGGCACGGCGCCCCTCTCCGCGCGCTAGCCCTTCCGGGCCAGGGCGACGAGGGCGAGCCCCGCGAGCACGACCGTGAAGGCGCCGCCGGTCGCGACCGGGAGCGCCACGGGGACGCCGGCGAGCCGCACGATCAACGCTACGACGATGGTCGCCGCGACGGCCGGTAGCGCGCGGCGGCCGAGGGTCGCCTCGCCGCCGGCCGCGGTCACGATGCCACCCATCCACGCGACGAACGTGCCCAGCATCCACCACACGGGCAGGTACCACCACGTGCTGCCGCCCCCGATCGCGTCCCACGTCCAGGGATACGCCTTGAAGGGCCGCAGCAGGACGATATCGATGGCGCTGAATACCACGGTGGCGACGAGGCCTATGGCCGCTGCGCCTGCGATGCCCTCGGTGCTCCGCGCGGCCGTCCATTGGGCGGGAAGGAAGGCGACGACCAAGCCGGCCACCAACACAATGAGCGCCCTGACGCCGTCCCGCAGGCCCGGGGCGATCGGCACGAATCGCGAGGCCGCGAGGAACGCGACGACCGCGACCGCCGTCGCGACGCCAAGTTTGGCGCCGCCAACCGTGACGGTCCGGAAATCCGAGCGCTCCAAAGCCGCGGGTGCCGCAGTGGCCGACATGGGTCGTCGCTCCTCGTCGATGGGGGTGGGGGGGGCCCGCCGCGGAAATCTAAGCGCCGGCTCTCACCCGGCAAACACCAGCAAGACCGCGAGATCGGTAATGGCCCATGCGGCGAGCGCCCGGTACATCCCTCGCTGGTGGCCGCTCGCAGGTAGCGCCGCGCGACGCCGGTACCAGGGCACGAGCACCGCCAGCCACGCGACGAGCGGCACGACGAGCCACCACGCCCGGACCCCGAGGACCGCCGCCGCACCGCCGAACAGCGCGAACGCCAGCGCGGTACACCCGATGGCGACGCCGAGGCTCGCCCGCAGGCCCAGGAGCAAGGCGAGGGTCCGGTCGCCCCGGCGGTGGTCTTCCTCCATTTGATACAGTTGAGTGAGCGGATAGAGCCCCGCGAACAGGGGGCAGAAGCCGAGCAGGACGAGGGCGTGCCCCGCGTCGAGCGAGCGGCCCGTGGCCGCCCACCCGGCAAACGGCGTGAGCGTCCCGAAGCCCCACATGTTGATCACCCAGTCGACGCCCGCCACCGCCTTGAAGCGGAACGGCGGCACCGAGTAGAGAATCGACAACGCGAAACAGATGGCGTACGCGACGCGGAACGCCGGTGGCAGCGCGAAGGCGAGCAACTGACCGCCGGCGAGCAGCGCCACGCTGAACGCGAGCAGGTGCCGCGGCAGCGGGGGCGGCGCGTTCAGGTAGCCGATGTCGCCCTCGTCCTTGTCGAACACGGAATTGATCGCGAGGGTGCCGCCATTGAGTAGGATCACCCAGATCAGGAGAGCGCCCAGGGCCGGAAGCAACCGCTCCCCGCTCCCCGCTCCCTTGATACCGACGGCCAGCACGTACCCGAGCATCGTCAGGCGTTCAGCGCGCGGGCGTCGACTACCACTTCAGGCCCAGTGCCGTGGCGGCGATGCGGAGCCCGGTGAGGGTGAGGTCGGGATGCACCGACTCGATCTCGCGGACCAGCGGCGCGACCAGGCTCGCGAGACCGCCCGTGGCGATGACCTGCGGCGTCTGGCCGTTCGGCCATTCGGCCTTGATGCGGCGGACGATCCCGTCCACGGCGTCCGCCGTGCCCAGCAGCACACCCGACCGAATCGCCTCCTCGGTCCGTCGCCCGATGGTGCGCGAGGGTGGGGTGAGATCGGTCGCGGGAAGCTTGGCGGTGCCCCGAATGAGCGCGTCCGAGGCGGTGCGGATCCCGGGCATGATCACCCCGCCCAGGAAGTGGCCGTCGGCCGTAATGCAATCGAACGTCGTGGCAGTGCCGAAATCGACGACGATCGAGTCGCGGTGGAACAGCTGGGCTGCGGCGAGCGTGTTGAGGATGCGGTCCGCTCCGACTTGCAGCGGCTCTTCCACGTCCAGCGTGATCGGCAGGCGCGATCGTCCGTCGACGACCAAGGGACGTACCGTCGTCGCGCGCTCCACCGCCTCGCATACCCCCTGGGTCACCGGCGGCACCACCGAGGCGACGACGGCGGCGCGGACTTCCTGAGTGGAGCGACCCTCCTGCGCCAGGTACGACGTCAGGGTGGCCGCCCACTCGTCCGGCGTGCGCGCGGGCGCGGTCGTGAGCCGCCAGTGGGCCTCGAGGCTGTCAGCGCGAAACAGCCCGACCTTCGTTTCGGTGTTGTTGATGTTGATGGCGAGGAGCATCAGCTAAGCTACGTCGCGGAGTCACGTCAAGGAAAGACGTCACGGAAAGGCGTCACGGACCGACGTCCCTCCGTGACGTTACCTCGTGACGTTGTTCCGCGACGCTTTTGGACTTGGTGTCATGCCAGTTCCACATGTCCCTCCCGCACCGCGATCGTCGCCGCGCCGAGATCGACGAGCAGCGCGCCGTCGGCGCGGAGGCCGCGCGCGCGGCCGGCGGCGGGTGAGCGGAGCTGGCGACCTTGCAGCCAGTCACGCGCCGCGAACGCGGCGCATTCGCGCTCGCTGAGAGTGGCCTCGCCCGGCCCACCGCCAGCCATTGCAGGGTCTCGCCGTGCCAGCGGCCCTCGCACAGGATGCCCGCGAGCTTGTGCTCCGCCAGCAGCACGTCGTTCGGCCACTTGAGGCGGGCCTCGACGCGGCCCAGCATCGCATCCACGGCGTCCGCGACGGCGAGCCCGACGCGCACGGACATCACCCCCAGCTCGGCACGCGCCGGGCGCAGCAGCATGCCGAGCCAGACGCCGCCCGCCGGGGAGTGCCACGTGCGTCCGTCGCGCCCCCGCCCCGCCGTCTGCTCTTCGGCCACCACCACCGTCCCTGCGGGGGCGCCTTGCGCCGCGAGCTCGTGAATGGCGTCGAGGGTCGAGCCGAGCTGGCGGAACAGGCCACACTGCGGCACGCCCCACCGCCCGGCGAGATCGGCCGCGGCCACGCCGTCGAGGGTCAGCCGCGCCACACCGCGTACCCGATCGTCAGCACGCCGACGATCCAGTTGTACGGCGCGAACGCGTAGAAGCGGCCGCGCTGGAGCAGCGCCACGAGAAACCGAATGGACCAGATCCCGCTGGCAAACGCGAGCACGAAGCTCACCGCCAGCGGAAGCGCTCCGACGGCCGCGACGTTCACCGCCATGTGACGCCCCTCCAGGATCGCGGCACCCGCGATCACCGGAATCGCCAGCAGGAAGCTGAACTCCGCGGCGGCGGCGGGTCCGAGGCCGCCCCACAGGGCAGCGCACACGGTCGACCCGGAACGGGAGACTCCGCGGAACACAGCCGCCACGGCTTGCGCGAACCCGATCCCCACGGCGACCCCGACCGTAGGTTCGGGGCGGATGCCGCTGAGCCGCCGCGTGGACCAGTTCATGAACCCCGTCACGAGGAACCCGGTGCCCACGAGCACCAACGAGGCGGCCGCCTCGACTTGACGATGGAACAACCCGCCGACGACACCCGCTGGAACGGTCGCGAGCACGAGGAGCCCCGCCGTCCGCAGCTCCGCCGGCCGCCGCGCCAGGACGCCCCGCGTGATCGCCCACAGTCGCGGCCCGTACATCACCAACACGGAGCCCAGGGTCGCGACGTGGAGCGTCACCTCGACGAAGACGCCCGGGGTGTGCACGCCCGTCACCGAAGACGCCCGGGGTGTGCACGCCCGTCACCACTTCGAGCACCCTCAGATGTCCCGAGCTCGACACCGGGAGAAACTCCGTGAGCCCCTGCACCAGACCCAGGATCATTCCCTGCCAGAGCGTCATGCAACCCGCCCGGCCACCAGCGCCACGATTCCCACGAGCATGGCTCCCTTGAGGAGGCGACTGTTTCCCTGCGTACGCCCGGTGAACAGCCGGCTCGCCACGGCCAGCACGACGAGCTGGGCGAACAGGGCGATGAGAAAGTACGCGCTCCGGTAGTGCGCCGCTGCGGGCAACGCGAGCGACAGGGGCACGAAGGCCGCCGCCAACCCCGCCGCCACGAGGCTCGCCGGGCGAGCCCCGAGGACGAGCGGTAAGGTGCGGCGGCCGAGCGTCTGGTCCCCGGTCTGGTCGTCGATGTCCTTCACGATCTCGCGCACCAGGTGGATCCAGGTGGCGAGGATCCAGGGTACGATTCCCGCGGCCGCGTGTCCGACCGCGAGGGCGCCGTATATGAGCGGCAGGCCCCCGAGGAGCGCCACGGCCACGTTCCCCGGCAGGCCGCGGCGCTTGAGCACGGGCGAATACAGCCCGAGCACGGCGAAGGCCGCGAGGCCCACGAGCACCGCGGTCCCGTTGACGAAGGCCGCGGCGCCGAGCCCGATCACGGCCCCACCCGCGACGCACAGGTCGGCGGTGCCGCGGGTCACGCGGCCGGTGGCGAGAGGGCGCTCCCCACCGGACCGGTTGACGCGGTCGGCGGCCTGGTCCCAGATGTCGTTGAGCACGTTGCCCGCCATCGCGACCCCGACCGCGGCCACGGCCGCGAGCGCCAGGACGTTGGGCGTCCGCACCGCGCCGAGCGCGATCCAGCCTCCGGCGAGAACGCCGGCCCCGGCGAGCAGCAAGTTGTTGATGCGAACGAGGCGCAGCAGATCAGTCACGCAGCACGTCCTCGTACAGCTGCTCGTAGCGCGGCACGATGCGGTCGGCCGCGAACTCGAGCGCGCGGCGGGCGGCGGCGGCGCGCATCCGGGCGTGGAGGGCACCATCGCGCAGCACGCGAAGGCCGTGCGCGATCATGGCCGCGACGTCCCCCTTGGGCGTGAGGAATCCCGTCTCCCCGGGCACGACCACCTCGGGGAGGCCGCCCACGGCGGTCGCGATGACCGGTACGGCGCATGCCATCGCCTCGAGCGCGGCGAGGCCGAACGATTCTGTCTCGGACGGCAGCAGGAACAGGTCGCTGCCTCGCAGGATCTCGGCGACGTTGTCCACCTTGCCGAGGAAGCGGACGTCGCGTCGTAGCTCGAGGTGATCGACCTCCTGCTCCGCCGCGTCGCGCTCCGGCCCGTCTCCCACCAGCACGAGCGTCGCCGG
>WNGO01006527.1_pt1 | contig 13065 bp, 10 predicted proteins | sample 5400511 | NCBI WGS metagenome assembly WNGO01 (sample SAMN13153380, study PRJNA577476) | soil metagenome | isolation source: 20 cm soil or saprolite under Garry oak tree replicate 2 | place: USA:California | collected 2016-06-15
TCGCGATGGAGGCGATCGTGCAAGCCAGCGGTCTGGACTGGACGATTGCCCGGCCTCCTCGTCTCACTCAGGAAGGCTACGCGACCTATCGAAGCCGGGAAGATGCTGCTCCCAGGATGGGTTTTAGTGTGTCCCGCAATGCGGTGGCGGCATTCATGCTCGAGGCGATCGAACATAAAAAACATTTCCACCAGATCGTGGGTATCGCGAAATAGCTTATGGATCAGTCCTTTGTGATCGACACAAGAGAAGTTTAAGAATTAAGAAAAGAGCAAACCTATGAAGCGCGCGATGTATTCGATCCTGTCTCTCCTCATGTTGGTTTTTTTGTCGGTGTCGATCAATGCCGACTCGTCGGTCAAAACGATCGTCTCGCACGACGTGAAGACCGAGAGTGTGCAACTGCATTATCTGACGGCTGGTCACGGACCGGCAGTGATTCTGTTGCACGGCTATGCTGAAACTTCGCGGATGTGGCGACCTCTCATTCCGTTGTTGGCGGAAAAGTTCACCGTCATCGCCCCGGACCTGCCGGGTATCGGCGATTCTTCGATTCCCAAGGACAAGATCGACATGATCACTTCGGCGGAGCGCATTCATGCGCTGGTGCGTTCGTTAGGCGTAGAGAAGGCGAGGGTCGTCGGTCACGATATCGGATTGATGGTGGCGTACGCGTATGCGGCGAAATTTCCGGCGGAAACGGAGAAGCTGGCGGTGATGGATGCGTTTCTTCCCGGCGTGCCAGGATGGGAGCCGATCTACAACAGTCCAAACGTCTGGCATTTTCGTTTCAACGGCGAATACCCGGAAGCTTTGGTGAAAGGGCGCGAACGCACTTACTTTGAATATTTTTGGAACGTTCTGGCCGCGGATAAAACGCACTCGATTCCGGAAGCAGACCGGAAAGCCTATACCGAAGCCTATTCGAAGCCAGGGCGGATGCGGGCCGCGTGGGCTTATTTTGCGTCCTGGCCGGAACTGGCGAAGGATTTCGCGCAACTCTCGCAAACGAAGCTGACGATGCCGGTGTTGTCGATCGGCGGCGAGAAGTCGTTAGGAAACGAACTTGCCCAGCAAATGAAACTAGTCGCGACCGATGCCACAGTCGTCGTGCTGAAGGACACCGGCCATTGGATTCTGGAGGAACGGCCAAAGGAAACAACCGACGCGCTGGTTAAGTTTCTTTGATTGCCAAGATCGCGCGGAGGCTTAACCCCACAATTCCCGGGAAGGCATGCCAATTTCCCCGCTCAGATAAGAAAGACCATGATGACGATCGCCGGCGAGGAGTAATGGGCCATCGAGGTCGACGTAATCGGCGGCGCTGGCAAGAAGGCGGGCGGGAGCGATTCCTAACGAGGTGCAGACCATGCAACCAATCAATAATTTGAAGCCGGCTTCGCGGGCGCGTTCGCTTAAGAACAGCGCTTCCGTTAGCCCGCCGGTCTTGTCGAGTTTTACGTTCAGCAGTTCATAGCGATTCTTCAGGCGGGGAAGATCGGCCGTGGTGTGGCAGCTTTCATCCGCGCAGACGGGAATAGGGTGATCGAGGGTTTCGAGGACTTCATCGGCATCGGCCGGAAACGGTTGTTCGATCAACTCAACGCCGAATTGGCGTAACGATGGTGCGACCTTGCAGTAATGGTCGGAGGTCCATGACTCGTTAGCGTCGATCAGCAGACGCGCCGCCGGCGCCGCCTCGCGCACAGCTTTGACTCTGGCAAGGTCCGGGTCGTCGCCGCCCAGTTTGAGTTTCAGAATAGGAGCGGTTGCATGAACATTTGCCACCGCCGCCATTGCAGCCGGGGTATCCAGACTTATCGTAAACGACGTTTTAACTTCGGGAGCGAGCGGGATGTTCGCCAATTCCCAGGCGCGTTTGCCCGAAAGTTTTGCTTCAAGGTCCCAGAACGCGCAGTCCAACGCATTACGTGCTGCACCCGCTGGCAACAGCGTTTGAATCTGCTGCCGATCCAAATGTTGTATGCTTTTGATGGATTGGATCTGCGCCAAAACAGAGGCAGTGCTTTGCTTGTAACGTCGGATCGGGACCGCTTCACCACGTCCGATGTGCTGTCCATCGGTCACGGTCACGACGACGACACGGGCTTCCGTGCGGGTACCGCGGGAAATGCGAAACGGTTTATCTAAAGGCCAGCTTTGTTCCTGTGCGTCGAGTGCGAGGTGACCGGCGTTCAAATCGTTTAATTAACTAGCATTCAACTCTCAAGAGGCAACGTTCAATCGAGGTCACTCCAATGTTCCGTGCGGATTTCGACCGCGCTTGCCAGTCACTATTCACCGATCCCTGTTCCCGTTTCTCTCCCTCTGCACTCGTCTCGAGTGCTGGTTTCCGCGTCTCGCGGAAACAGGCTTCCAGGGATTGCGCGGTAGCCGCATGCCACGCCATTGTCAATGTGGAGCTGGTCGGCGTCCGGTCGGAACTCGCACGAACGATTGACCTTCGCGCAACAATTATCTACAAAGACCGGGAGCCAAACATGCACGTCATCCTTCAAAGAATACAACTATTCGTCACTCTGCTCCTAGTAATCGGATCACCGATGGTAGCGTGCGCGAGCGAACCAATCACCGTCGTTTACGGCCATGGACGCGCGTGGCTCATGGACCTAACAATCACTGGACAAACCCAGCTTGAGAAAGGCGATCTCGAAGCGGCACAGAGAAGCCTGGACACGGTGCTTAAGGCCGATCCTGCTTTTTACCCTGCCTACTACGTTCGAGCTAGAGTATTTCTGAATCGAGGCAAGTTCCAGGAGGCGATCCAGGACTGCAACGAGGCATTACGGAAGGATTCCACTTTTGCAGAAGCTTCCTTGCTTCGGGCCAAGGCAAACTATGACCTCGGCCGCTACGGCGAGAGCCTGAAGGAAATTGATCATGTAATTACTATTCGCCCCCGTCGAGACGCTTTCGCCAGAGCGTACCGCGACCGCGCCTGGCTGCGACTAAACTGTCCGGACCAATCCTACCGAAATGGACAGCAAGCCGTCAAAGATGCGACAACGGCTTGCAAGCTCATTGACTGGAAGGACGAGGACATGATCGATATATTGGCGACGGCGTATGCAGAAGTCGGCGAGTTCGATTCTGCGATTCGTTATGAAGAGAAGGCCCTGGCCATCAAAGGCGTGAAGCCTGACGATTCCAAACGCCTGCAAGCACACCTGGATTCATTTAAGCAGCACCTGCCCCTGCATGCTCGCTAGATAGCTTTGTTCCGAACGCGCTCCTAGTTTTGCCTGTGTGCGCTTTCGCCCATTCTAGTTCTGCGGAGCACAAGGCGCCAGCCTATTAACTGCCAGTCCGGCTCGGACTTCGGCGGGCCCCACCCCTTAACGGTCTCAACCGATTTAGATTGTCAGCGAATTAGCAATCCAAAACACTAACACCATGAAAGTCACCAAAAACATCGGCATGCTTCTGCTCGCGGTTTACTTGATCATCTACGGTCTGTTAGGGCTCGGCTTAAATTTCGGACCGGCTGTTTTTCTGCTCTACCTTGTGGCGCTGGCCGCGGGCATCTTTATTCTCATTGGCAAATAGCGGGAGCAGGGAGCGAGGAGCGTGGAGGCAGAGGGTGATAAGTGAGAAGTGGTACGTGATTGGTGGGGAACAGGCGAAGAACGAAGACCGAGCGAGAAGGGGAAGAGCGTCTCGGCCCTAGTTGAGCAACTCGACCGGGTCGCCTTTGCGGATCATGCCTTCGACGAGCACGGCGCCGTAGACACCGGCCATACCGCTGTGGGCTTGCGCGACTGCTTTCAAGATCGCGGGTGATTTCTCCGCTGTATCGGGATCGAGCGTGATCATCATGCAGCGCGGATCGCGCTCCAGAATCGAGACGACCACTTTCGATCCGATCCGCATGGATCGACCGACGAACGCGTCCTCGGCGAAGCCGCCGGAGGATGTTAAGTCCAAATAAACGTTTGCCCGGAAGCGCCGTTTATCCACGCTGATCCCTGTTTCCTCGCCAAGTTTTTTTGCCGATTGCACGGCGAAAATCGATAACGGACGGCAATCGGTCATGGCCTTGTCCGAGCGACGCAATGTGAGTTGGTGCTTCTCGTCGATGTTTGTTCGGAGATGGTCGATCAAAGCCGGGTCGTCGATCGCGATAGTTTTTCTATCCGGCGTCTCGACATCGATCATCAGCTCGGTGGGGTGAGCCGAAAGCGGATTTACTCCCGGCGGCAAACTTTCCGCATCAGCCAAATCAACAGGGTGCGCCGCTTTGTTCGGATTGCGGAAGCGCGGCCGGTATCGAATCATCTGACGTTGCTCGCGGCCGGTGAAAAAAGGAAAGCCCTTTCGTCCGGCCGAACTCTCGAAAGCAAAAAGGCGATCGCCATAAACCCCGGCGTAGCTGGCGAAGAGTTCATCCAACTCCTCTCCGCACATACTTTTGACCGGATAACGCCAAAGGCTTTCCACTGTTCCGATCGTGCTCATTCTTGCCTCCTTAATATAGTATAGGAGCGGCCGGGTATTTTAGGAAATTTGAACTTTCTGTTGCTGACAGCGCCTGGCTCACAGTTCGCGGACACCGGTGAGCAAGCGATTGACTTCTTCCATTGTAGTGTAGCAGGCGCATCCGGCGCGGACGAGTCCCTGCGGCGCCTGGCCTAATCGCTCGACGACTGTCATGGCGTAGAAATCGCCGTGCGACAGGAAAAATCCGCGTTCGGCCAGTTTTTTCGCGACTTCTATCGACGGCATCTCGTCCATGGTAAATGCAATCGTCGGCGTGCGCGCAGTTCCGGGTGGTGGTCCGTACAGACGAACCCTCTGGATTTGCTGCAATTCATTCCAGAGCTCTGTAACCAATTCGTCTCCGCGCTGATGAAGTTGCTGGAATGCGGCGTGCAGGCGTTCGCGCCGCGTCGAGCCCGGAGCGAGCGAGGCGAGAAAATCTACGGCAGCGGCTGCGCCGGCGATGCCTTCATGATTCTGAGTACCAGTCTCGGCCCGTTCTGGTGCTGAGTCGGGCGCGGGGATCAATTTGGGAAAATCGAGCGACTCGAGCAGATCGCGCCGGCCCCAAAGAATTCCGATGTGTGGGCCGTAGAACTTGTAGGCGGAACAGGCGAGGAAATCACAATTCCAATCGCGCACATCGATTAACTGATGTGGCGCGTAATGAACTGCGTCGACAAAAACCCTTGCGCCGACGTAGTGCGCCATTTCTCCTGCGCGTTTTACGTCGTTGATCGTGCCGATAGCGTTCGATGCCGCCCCAACCGCGACCAATTTGGTATGTCGGGTTAATTGCCGGGAAAAATCGTCCCAATCCAGCTCGCCCATTTCAGGAATCATTTTCACCATGCGCACTTTCACGCCGCGTTCTTTCTCCAGCGTCCGCCACGGCGCGATATTGGCATGATGATCAAGCTCGGTGACCACGATCTCGTCATCAGGTCCGTAGCCACGGTTGAGAGCGCGTGCGAGGTGAAAGGTTAAGGTGGTCATATTGGCGCCAAACACGATTTCGGCCGGACTTGCGTTCAGGAATTCCGCCAGCACGTTCCGAGCAGAGTCAATAATCGCGTCGGTCTCCTCGCTGCTGGGATAGGCCCAGTGAGTATTGGCGTTGTGATGGTAAAGATAATCATTCATTGCCTCGACCACCGGTTGCGGCACCTGAGTGCCACCGGGCCCGTCGAAATAAGCGACCGGATAACCGTGATGAGTTCGGGTAAGCGCCGGAAAACAGCGCCGTATTTCTTCGACTGGTATCATCATCTCGGTGCGGGAGAACCCATATTGTTTTTGTAGAGTGGTTGACATCAAACCAGGCGGCATAGTGGCACTCAGCGCCTGTTGATGGGCTTTAACCTACAGTTCGTTGAAACGCGCTTCTTCATCCAGAACGCACTTCGCTTCGCCGAAAATGGACTGCGCCTCCTCAGGCGAATTGCCTACCGCAGTCAGGCCCAGTCGCCCGGCGCTGCCAAGAGCGCTGAGCATATGGAAAACGACGCCTGTCTGCCGGACCTGTCCAAAGTGCAGGCCGCGCCGAACGGCGAGATCAAAGAGATCGTCCGGAGTGAATCCGCGATAGCGCGGCGACTCGAGATGATCGCTAGCCACCAGAAATTTCTTGTGCCCATTCGGCGCGATAAAGGTAGCGCTTTCTGGATCGTAATGGCCGCCAGTGAGAAATTGCAGAGTCAGGAAAGGATGCGTGGTTCCGCCTTTCCGAAGGTTGATCTCGATTGCATAGGTTTGCCACGACGCCGTGTCCTGGGCGCGCGTCACCACGAAATCGAGCGCGAAACGACCGATCACACCGGCATCTCGCAAAAGGTCTCCAACCTTAGCAGCGTCATGGGTGATCGCGGTCGCGTAAGCTGGATCGGCTGGAAAGATGCAGCCGAGGTAGCTTTGTCCGCTCGGGCCGCCAAGCATTTGATCGTGAGTCGAAAGAAGTTCTACCTTGCCAAGCGGCGTGATGCGCAACTGCACGCTCGGACTGCGCACCTCCTTTGCTCCAATGCCGACCCGTTCTTCAACAATTCCACCTCGAGCGCGAAACTTCGCTGCGTATTCATCGAAGCTGACTTTGCCGAGCTCGAATCGCATCGCTCGCACACGGTCGAAGATGGCGGCATCACCAGACTTGTCCAAATTCGACAAATCGACCGTCGCGTTTCCTTCGCCAGAGACACCCTCGTTCAACTTCACTATCGCTTGTTTCATCGAGGGTCGCTGAGCACGCATTTGAACCAGCGCCGAGACGACTTCATCAATGCTGGTCAGATTGTCGGATCCAAGCGGATGATTAATTCCTGCCTCGGCGAATAGCCGCCGGCATCCGCTTTTGGTTCCAAAAGGAAGATGGCGGGGATCGGCGCCATAAAGCGGGATTCCCAGACGCAGGGTGAGATTTCTCTCGAGAAAAGTGGTGTTGTAGCAAACCAGGTGAGCGCGTTCCTTATCCTGAATGCCGGCTTCGATACGCTCCAGAAGGCGTGGCCGCTCAAGTAGCTTCAGGCTGAGAGGACGTGGCGAATCATCGTAGGGCGAGAGCAAAGTAAGCCGACGCATGGCGTGACTTGGGATCACGCCCGAAAGCAAATCCAGATAATATTCGATCACGCTCGGGTGGATCGCCTGGGAGGTCACATAAATCATCCGCGCGCGGGGTTGAGCAAGCAGCAGCAACAAGAAAAGAAACCGTTCTTCGTAGCCCTGTGCCTCGAGACCCGTTACTGTTACGTCGACTGACATGGAAGGAACGACGACGATTGTTTGCTCTTGCTGATTGAAGGATTCGATCAATTCCCAGAGTGGGACAAGTTTTCTCTGCAGTTGATCGAACTGCGCCGCTGCCCGCTCAGCTGACACGCCAGAGGGAAGTCCGATTAGTACCGGATCGGGGTTCATGCTCAAAAGAAGTTAAAATGTTACAAGGTTACAAAGTTAAAACGGTTCAGTCGTGCGCAGCCCGCAATTAATGGTCACGAGTCCATCCAGCACTCAGCATCTTAACATCGAACATCCAACGTGGAAGCTCGCCCTCCCTTGAGCCGAGCTCCGTGCTCGCGGCTCCTTCGTTCCAGCTCAGCCGCGATCGTAAGGAACGATGTCATCCCACTCGTTGGCGATGAAATCGCCGGCTTCGTTCTCCAACACCTGCTTGAGTCCGGGTCCGAATTCGTGGCGGACTTTTCCTTCGATAATGTAAAGGATGAGCTCGAAGCCGACGTGAATATGGGCTGCGGCGACGCCACCCGGAGGAATCGTCGCGACGTTGGCTGATAACTTCGTCGTGCCTACATTTTTAGCCGACATCCCTTGTTTATAATGGATGCCATTCCAATCTCGACGAGGGCCGCCGCCACGAATCGTTAGTATCCCATTGTGATCCTCCACGGCGCTGAGTTGGACGTTGTCTTTGTCGTTCTTCATAATGAGTGACTGTTTTCTCGAATTATTTCAGATACTTGTCGAACCAGGCAACCGTGCGATCCAGTCGATCGATCTGGTTCTCTGGTTTGAGATAGAGATGGCCTTCTCCGGGATGCACCACTAGCTGTGTCGGAATGCCAAGCGTCCTTAACGCGTGCCAGAACTCGTAGGACTGCGGAGTGGGACATTCGGCATCGCGTTCGCCGACGATGACCAGAGTCGGAGTCTTGACCTTTTTGATGTACTCAATAGGCGAACTCTTCCGATAAACAGCCGGATCGTCGTAGACCGAAGAACCGAAGAATGGAATCATCCATTGGTCGATCAGGTTCTGGCCGTAGTAACTTTGCAAATTGACAACACCAGCGCCAGCTACCGCACCGCGGAAACGGTTCGTTTGCGTGACGGTCCACATTGTCATGTAACCGCCGTAACTCCAACCGGTGACACCCAATCGTGCCGAATCGATCGGATACTTGGCGATGGCGGCATCCACTCCGGCGAGAATGTCGCGCAGATCGCCGCCTCCAAAGTCTTTCACATTCGCGCGGGTAAACTCTTCTCCCTGGCCATAACTTCCGCGGGGATTCGGCAGCAGGACGTAGTAACCGTGTGATGAAAGAGCGGCAATGATGGCCCGCGCCATTCCAAATGAGGCGGGCCACTCCGGCGTGGTTGCGCTCGAAGGGCCACCGTGGATGAGGACAACCATTGGATATTTTTTACCGGATTCGACGCGCGCTGGTGGGAGAAGCCATCCTTGGATGTCAAATCCTTCGTTGGTCCACTGAAGGCTTTCGGCTTTGCCCCAGCTGGGAGATAGAGCGGTATTGTTTTTCGTTAGCTGACGCCATTCACCAATCGGTCCGGTCCAGACTTCAGGCGGCGTTTCGTAACTACTGCGGGCTGCGGCCGCGAATTTGCCATCCTTGGAGAGGGCGAAGTTAGGGAAATTGCCGAAGGCATGAATATGCTCTGCAGCTTTCCAGATCGTTCGCGCTGAATTATCGCTGAGCGTCAACTCAGAGATCGCGCTTCCGCCGCCGATAACTTCCGTGATAAGGATGCAATCCGGCGTCAGCCAGAATAGCGAAGTTATCGAGCTCTTGCGCTTTTCCGTGCGATTGAAAATGTCATGACCATCGGCTGAAATCGTGAACAAATCGCCGCCGTGAAATCCTTCGTCGCTCATCAAGCCTTCAATAAACGCGATAGACTTACCGTCCGGGGACCAACGTGAGACGGCTATTTGGAGCGACGGCTTGTAGATTGATGTGGCCTCGCCCTTTGCGATGTCGATCGCGTAGATCTGCGCGATCCACCAATTGTTATCGCCAGGACCTGGCGCGGCAGTCACCACAAATTTCTGGTCGTCGGGCGACCAATCGTAGTTGTAAATGTGAAGATTCGGTGGCGACACCTGTTGTAGCTTCTCAGTAGCAAGGTCGAGAATCGCAATCCGCTGGTTGTGAATCGCAGTATTTGCCGTCGTGCGACCAACGAGGCCGTGCCGCGTATCCTTTCAGATGAGTAAGTTTTCGAGGATTGGAGCCATCACCGCTCACCGTCCAGAGTTGCCTCTGATCTTTCTCGCCAGCCGTGGAAAAAAAAGCGACGGTTTTGGAATCAGGCGACCAGGCAGGATCGGCATCGAGCCTCTCTGCTGCGGCTTCCAGATTGACCACCGCAGCGGACGAATTACCTGACGTTGCCTTAATGTAAGTTTGGTTCGATGTGGTTGCGGCAGTGGACTGGACCCACGCGACATGGGCGCCATCGGGAGAAAGGGCAATGTCGCCGTAGAGGACGGTCTTGCCCAACTGTTCAGTGAGTTGCGCGGTCTGGGCCATTGAGAACGTCGGAATTATCACTGCCGAAAGAAGGTAGCCCAGTAAAAATTGTTTCATGTTGAGAACCTGACAAAGCCGCGATGAAGCGGCAAGGTCAGAGGTCGGAAATCAGAGATCAGAGATCAGACTCAGAAGTCAGAAACAGAAGTCAGGGTCAGAAAACGCCGAACATCGAACGCCGAACTCCCCCAATGTAACGCTTTAACGCGGCTCAGGAAGCGTAGTTCGGTATTGCGGGGATTGGAGTCGGTTTTCATAATTAGACCGATGGCTATGCGCCCTGTTGGGACGGTAACTTTTCTCTTCACGGACATGGAAGGGTCGACTCGCGCCTGGGAAGCGCATCCCAAAGAAACGCACGTCGCTCTTCAATGCCATGATGAGATCGTAACAAAGGCGATCGAAGCGAATCGCGGGACAATTATTCTGGAACGCGGGGAAGGCGACAGCATCTTCGCCGTTTTTGAGCGGGCCAGCGATGCGGTGGCGGCAGCCTGCGACCTTCAATTGGCGCTTAGTAAACAAAAATGGCCGCCAGAGGTACCGCTGCGCGTGCGTGTTGCGATTCACACCGGGGAGACAGGCGCGGATTACCGCGGCCCTCACATTAATCGCGCTGCGCGCATTCGCGCGATCGGTCACGGCGAGCAGATCCTGCTCTCTGGTGTTACCGCGGGAATTGTTCGTGGAACGCTGCCCGATGGCGCGTCGCTCATCGATCTTGGGCAGCACCGATTGCGAGACGTTTCCGACATGGAACATGTATTTCAGCTGGCGCATCCGGATCTTCGAGAAAACTTTCCGCCGCTAAAATCATTAAGCAATTTCCGACAAAATTTGCCGGTCCAGTTGACGTCCTTTATAGGACGCCGCCGAGAACGGAAAGAAGTGGGTGCGTTAATCGGCGATCATCGCGTAGTCACGCTGATTGGGTCAGGCGGCAGCGGCAAGACGCGATTGGCAATCCAAATAGGGGCCGACGGCCTCGAACAATTCCCGGACGGGGTGCGTTTTGTTGATCTCGCGCCATTGAATGATGCATCGCTGGTGGTGGATGCGATTGCGAGTGCCGTCGGCATCAAGCTAGAGCAAGGGATTAGTGTGATCGATGCGCTGGTGCGAGCGCTCGCCGGAACGAAAACTCTCATCATCATCGACAATTGTGAACACGTCACAAAAGCGTGCGCCGACGCAGTGTCTGGATTGCTTCGCGCCGGAGAGAGTGTGCGCGTACTCGCAACCAGTCGTGAACCTCTGGGCTTGGCGGGGGAAATGATCTGGCGCGTGCCTTCGTTGTCGCTGCCCGATGATGCGGCGAGAATCGAGGAGATTGGCGAGTCCGAAGCGGTTCAACTTTTTGTCGATCGCGCGAGCGCTGCTCGGCCGGGATTCAATCTGACGTCCGCGAACGCGCAGGCAATTACAGATATTTGCCGAACGCTCGAAGGATTGCCGCTTGCGATCGAACTTGCGGCGGCGCGCGCGAAGGTTCTCGCGCCACAGCAAATTCGCGACCGCTTATCGGATCGGTTTCGACTGCTAACCGGCGGGCGCGGTCGGCACCAGACTTTGCGATCGACGATCGACTGGAGTTACGATTTGCTTTCGGAGAAAGAACGCGCGCTTTTCCGGCGATTGTGTGTTTTTGCGGGCGGCTTCGATTTGCCGGCGGTGCAAGCGATCTGGCCGGATGGCGATCCATTGGATCACATCGAACAACTCGTCGACAAATCGCTTGTCACGGTCGAGCAATTTACGGACGAAAAGTTGCGCTATCGCTTGCTCGAAACATTGCGGCAGTACGGAGCGGAACGGCTCGCCGAAGCAGGTGAAGAAGACGATGCACGGGAGCGACATTTTGCTCATTACCTCGGCGTCGCCGAAAGCGCTTACGCGCAGCGGATCGAGCACGAAGCGGAAATGCTCGCGTCTCTCGAAGCCGATCACGACGATTTTCGCGCCGCATTAGAGTGGGCGCGTTCACAGCCAGGCGGTCTTCTTCGTCTTGCCTCAGCGCTCGGCTGGTTCTGGCATCTGCGTTCACATTATTGCGACGGAAGAACCTGGCTGGAGCAGGCATTAGCGCTCAATCCGGCCGAACGCTCGCGTGAAAGAGCGCGCGCCTTGTGGGCGTTGAGCATGATCCTTAATTGGCAAGGCGAAATCGCGGCGGCCCGCCCGCTCGCGGAAGAAAGTCTGGCGTTGTGGCGCACAACTGAAGATCCGCTCGAACTCGCTCTTGCCTTGGAAAGCGTCGGCTGGTCGCACTTCGTCGCGAGCAACTATTCTGAAGCATTGCGCTCGATGGAAGATTGTGTCGAGGCTTACCGCAGACTCGGTTCGGAGAAGTTAATCACGCGCGGTCGTGTTGCGGTCGGACAGATGCTGGCGGCTTTGGGCGATGTCGAACGGACCGAGTCGCTCGCGCGCGAAACGCTGGCGGAAGGGCGGGCCCTGGGCGAACCCAAGTTTGTGCATTTCTCGCTTCATTATCTGGCCGATTGTGCGTTGTGGCGCGGCGACGCGAAAAATGCGGTGCAACTTTATGGCGAAAGTTTGCGGGCCGCGCTCGACTACGGAAACGAGATGGAAGCTGCAACCGAAATGCAAGGCATGGCGATGGGTTTAGTCGGTTCCGGACGTACAGAAGAAGGGTTCCGCCTTTACGGCGCATCCTGTGCTCGCTTTGCGCAATTGCAGACAACCATGGTAGATGAGGTCGCGTTTTGGGTGAAATTTCGCGAGCGATATCTGCCTCCCGCACGCGAACGAATCGGAGCGGCTGCGGCCGAAAAGGCGGAAAAGGAAGGGCGCTCGATGCGTTGGGAGCAGGCCTTGGCCTATGCGTTCGAGCTGGTGAGGTGAGAGAGACGAGAAGTGGGAAGTGAGAGGCGAAAAAAATGACGAAGCCCGAATGCCCAATGACGAATGAAGGCCGAAGCACAAATTGGCCGGTCCATTCATGCTCATGCTCAGGTTCATAATCGTAGTCGGGGGAGAGGGCGGAAGTCGCATATCAGAAGTGAAAGATCGAACATCCAGCCGAAGCTCGGCCGGGGTGAGAAGTGAGAGGAACAAAGGGCAGGGATACGGAACGAGAGCAGGACAACTCCTGAGCCGTTGAGAAAAAGATTTCCGGCCGGCAAAATTTTATTTGCATTATTTGAAACCTCATTTATTTATTTAACCAGATGGTTAAATATTCTCCAGCAACCTTGAATCGGACGTTTGCGGCGTTGGCCGATCCGACCCGGCGGCGCATCCTGGCGCAACTGGCGCA
>WNGO01002011.1_pt1 | contig 13061 bp, 17 predicted proteins | sample 5400511 | NCBI WGS metagenome assembly WNGO01 (sample SAMN13153380, study PRJNA577476) | soil metagenome | isolation source: 20 cm soil or saprolite under Garry oak tree replicate 2 | place: USA:California | collected 2016-06-15
GTTCGCACGTCTCGGCGACGATCCGTTGCTTGCCCAGAGCCTGAAACGTCTGGACGACTCGGACTGGATCGAGGCCATCGTGGTTGCCGCTCCTCCCGGCTGGGAGGAGCCCGCGATTCTCCTCGCCGAGGAGCTCGGCTGCAGCAAGGTCAGCGCATGTGTGACCGGCGGCGCGACCCGGGGTGAGTCGGTTGCGCGGGCGCTCGCTGAGGTGCCCGAGGACGCCGCGGTCGTACTCGTTCACGATGCGGCCCGGCCGTTGCTCTCGGACGAGGTGATCGAGCGGGTGCTCACCGCGTTGAACGAAGGCTGGGACGGGGCGTTGCCGGGGTTGCCGCTCGTCGACACGATCAAGCGGGTCGACGACGAGGGACGGGTCGTCGAGACCTTGAACCGCGACGAGTTGCGGGCGGTCCAGACGCCCCAGGCATTCGTCGCTTCGGTGCTGCGTGATTCCTATGCCAGGGGAGACGTCGCGCTCGCGAGCGATTGCTCGTCCTTGGTCGAGGCGCGCGGTGGGCGCGTCAAGGTCGTCGAGGGCGACCCGAAGCTGGGCAAGATCACGGACGTGGGCGACCTCGAGCGCGTCTCGGCGCTCCTGTGATCGTCGATTACCACATGCATCTCCGCAACGAACGCGGAGAGATCGCGCACGACACTCGGGCGGTCGATCCGTTCGTCGAATCGGCCCGCGTGGCCGGCGTCGACGAGATCGGATTCACGGAGCACATCTACTACTTCAAGCAGACGCGCTCACTGTGGACGGTGCCGTACCACATCGAGCGTTGCGTTTACGACATCGAGGCGTACGTCTCGGCGGTCGTGACGGCGCAGGAGCGCGGACTGCCCGTCAAGCTGGGGCTCGAGGTGGATTACGTGCCGGGCCGCGAGGAGGAGACGCGCGACCTCTTGGCGCCCTATCCGTGGGACTATCTGCTCGGGTCGCTGCACTACATCGGCGGGCTGGGCGTGGACGACGAGCCTCGGCTGGTCGACGCGGTGGGGGTCGAGGAAGCGTGGCGCGTCTACTTCGAGACGCTGGCGGCGGCTGCGCGCAGCGAGCTCTTCGAGTCGCTGTCGCATCCCGATCTCGTCAAGATCTTCGGCGCGCGTGTGCCGTCGTTCGACTATGGGGCGGTGGCGGCTGCGATCGCCGAATCCGGCGCTGCCGTAGAGGTGTCGACCGCAGGCCTCCACAAGCCGGTTCGCGAGCTCTATCCGCACCCTGAGTTTCTCGCGGCGTGTCGTGCGCGCGACGTTCCCGTCACGCTCGCCTCCGATGCGCATTCGCCGGACTTGGTCGGGCGCGACTTCGATCGCGCGCTGGAGCTTCTGCGCTCGGTGGGCTACGACACGGTGACGGTGTTCGACCGGCGTCGCGGTCGGCAGGTGCCGCTCGGATGAGCCTGCGCGTGGGAATCGGCGTCGACGCGCACGGGTTCGAGGACGGCGTGCCGCTCGTGCTGGGAGGCGTCGATTTCGAGTCGGTCCGTGGGTTGGCGGGCCACTCGGACGGCGACGTGATCACGCATGCGTTGATCGATGCGATTCTGGGGGCAGCCGGCCTGGGTGACATCGGGTCGTTGTTTCCATCCGATTCTTCGACACCTGCCGGGATCTCGTCGCTCGAGCTCCTCCGGGTCGCGGTCGCCCACGTGCGGGACGCAGGCTACGGAGTTCTGAATGCGGATTGCTTGCTGGTCGGCGAGGAGCCGCGCATCTCGGGCCGTCGCGTGGAGATGTCCGAAGCGTTGAGCGCCGTCGTCGGTGCGCCGGTGAACGTCCGCGCGACTACCACCGACGGGCTGGGCTTTACGGGGCGGGGCGAGGGTCTCGCCGCGCAGGCCGTTGCGCTCGTCGAATCGTCGTGAGACTCGTTCGCTATGCGGATTGGGACCGGTCTAGCGGCGCTTGCCCTTGCGGGCCCGTTCCAGCTGGCGGCGCATCTGGCGGTTCTGCGCAATGTTCTCGGTCTGGTCGGCGGTCGCGTCGAGATAAGCCTGGCGCTCTGAGGCGCTGAGCCGCGAGAGTGCCTGTTGGGCGCGCATCGGATCGCGCGCGACGCCCGAGCGTTCCAGCTTCTTGACTGCGCTCGCCAGCTCAGGGTTCTGGCGTTCGAGCGCCGCCTGCGAGGCCTTTTTCATCAGGCGGCCGACGAGCGGCAGCCTCATCAGCAAGTTGATGATCGGCTTCAGGTAGCGGCCGCCCTTGATCCGTCCGAGGAGCGCGAAGACGCCTAGGACGAGCAACAAGGCGCCGAGGATGTAGAGCGGGAAGAGGTAGAACCAGATCGACGCCGTCATCGGCCTGATCGTAGCCCACGAAGAAGGGCGAGCCGCCCGGCCGCTGAATAGGTGTTGGTGGGCTTCTTGAAGAGGGTTCTCGGCACGACGGACGCGATGGCGGAGGCAAGGAAGGAAGTTCCCGCGTCGGAGACCTCCGCGCCGCACGGTTGGAACCTCACGTCGCCGGACGTCGAGCAAACGGACAACGAGGTGATCCTGCGCATGGCTGCGCCCGGGCTCGATCCCTCGTCGTTGGAGAGCTCGGTCGATGGGGACGCGCTCGTCCTCAAGGCCCACGGGACGACCGACAGCGGCTCGCGAGTTAGCCTCAACGAGCGGCTCAAGTTCTCCGGCGCAGGCGACCTCTCCGCGGCGAGCGTCTCCTTCGAGGACGGCAAGCTGGTCGTCCGCATCCCGAAGTCCACGTTTCCTAATCAGCCCACGACGTAGCCAGGCGCGACGCGTCCGTTACGGCGACGTCTTGGTGTCGGACACCGTGCCGTACGAGTCACGAAAGCGTCGCGCATGTGACCGAACCGTTGCTATGCAGCCGCGCCGCGTGTCGTCACTTCTCGCCACGGCCTGGTGTCGGACACCGTCACGGAAGTGTGACGAGTGTTCCACAGTCGGCGACTTCGACCAGGCCGTCTTGGGCCAGGGATTCGACCGCTTCCCGATCGAGCTCGCTCAGCGGACGCTCGGACTCTGCAACGAGACGCAGCGTCCGCGCGCGGCGTTGACGGAACGAGCCTTCGAAACGCGACTGCTTGCGCAGCGGCTCGTAGCGCCGGCCTCGGGACGGACACGCCGACGCGAGCGGGCAGATTCCGCAGCGCGGAACGCGCGCCAGGCACACCGTTGCACCGAGGTCCATGAGCGCCTGTGCGGCCGGCGCGGTGAAGGAATGACCGGTTCGCTCCTGGATGCGGCTCACGTTGGTGTCGACCGGCAGTGCGTCGCGGCCGAAGGCGAAGTTCGCCACCGCCGCGGCTGTGTACGGCCCGACGCCGGGCAGCTCCGTCAGATCGGCGGGCCATCCGTCGGCGGCGATCTTCCGCGCGGCACGGTGCAGATTCAGGCCGCGGCGGTTGTAGCCGAGCCCTTGCCATTGCCGGATCACATCCGCCGGCGACGCGACCGCGAGCGCTGACACCGACGGCCACCGCTCGAGCCAATCCAGGTAGCGCGGGATCACCCGCTCGACCTGCGTCTGCTGCAGCATCATCTCCGAGACGAGGATCGCGTACGGGTCTTTGGTCCGTCGCCAGGGAAGGTCGCGGCCATGCCCCGCGAACCAGTCCAGAAGTAGACCTTCCACCGCAGCGAGCGTACCCTGGAGGGTGGCCGATCTTGCAGAGAGCAAAGCGACAGGCCGCCGGGCTGCCAGTCGAAGTCGTCCTGGCCTGGATGTTGTTCGCCGTGGTGACGACGGAGGTCCTCGTCACTTACAGCCGCGTCCCGTCTCGCGAGCTCTACCACGTGTCGGGCAGCGGGATCGAAGGCGGGCTCAGCCGAGCGCTCGTATTCGTCAACTTTCCGGTTGCCCTGGTCGCACTGGGCGTCCTCGCATTCGTCTACGCGCGGCTACCTGAACGGAGCTACCGAGCCGTCGCGCTGCTGTCGGGCGTTCTTTGCGCCGCCGTGCTCTGGCCCGGAGTTGTCAGCGCCGCCAATCTCGACGCACGGCCCGTGAACGCGGTCGCGGCCGTCGGAGTCCTGCTTGCGCTGCTGCTCAGCGACGTCGTCGCACGACGGGACGGCCTCTCGACCGAGCCGTGGCAGCGGGCAGACTGGGTACGCCTCGCACTGGCGGTCGCGTTTCTGGTGGCGGCTCTGCCCTGGCTCGCCGCGGACCTCGGTCTCTATTCGAACGGCGTTCCCCTGCTCGGCAAGCTGTTCCAGAGTGGCCAGTTCCTGCCCGAGCGGCCGGGTCTTCCCACTTTCGCGCCGGCTGTCCACCACGGCCACCATCACGGGATGGACGGCGTCCTGCTCGTGCTCACGGCTCTGCTGTTTTCGCGCCGCCTCGGAAGGCGGCCCGTACTCGCGGCGTACGTCTCACTGCTGTTCTGCTACGGCGTCGGCAACGTCGCAAACGACTTCTGGATCGAGCAGGTCGTCAAGCGCGGCTGGACGACGTGGGAGATTCCGGACGTGACCACGCCGCGGTTGTCCGTCGCCTGGAGCCTCATCGTCATCGCGGCGGTGGCCCTGTGGGCTCTGTGGGTCCGGCTCGTAGACTGGAGTGGAGATGAAGAGAGTCCGCTTCGCACCGAGCCCGACCGGATCCCTGCACGTCGGTAACGCCCTCAGCGCCGTCGCCAACCGCGGGCTCGGGGACTGGATGCTCCTGCGGATCGACGACACAGATCCGCAGCGAAACGTGCCGGGCGGGGAGGAGGAGATCATCCGCGACCTCGAGTGGCTCGGTCTGGCGTGGGAGGAGGGACCGGTCCGGCAGAGCGAGCGGCAAGACCGTTATCGCGAGGCCGGCGCCGAGCTCGGCGATCGCTTCGACGGGATCACGCTGATCCGAGAGGACGGCACCGCGACCTATCACCTTGCGAGCGTCGTCGACGATGCAGACTTCGGGATCACGCACGTCGTCCGCGGCTTCGACCACCGCCCGAACGAGGATCTGCATCGTCGGCTCTTCCTGGCCCTCGGTGCGACGCCGCCCGAGTTCATCCACCACGGGCTCATCCTCGGCGAGGACGGCAAGAAGCTCGCCAAGCGCGCGGCCGGCGCGACCGTCGCGTCCCTGCGCGAGGCCGGCATCCCGGGAGAAGCCGTTCGCCGCTATCTCGAAGAGCTCGGCGTTCCCCAGCACGACGTGCACTACGACCTGCCGCGCATCCGCCGCCTCGCGATCGAGGCGATCGAGGCGATGAGCGACGACGAGCTCGCCCACCGAACGGGGGCTCCCGTCGAGGTCGCCCCCGCACTTCGAGGCGCACGCGACCTGAACGAGGCACACGACTACGCGGAGGCGATCCTCACGCCCCCGAAGCCTGCCAAGATCGACGCGCCGGAGACGCTTGAGCGCTTCCGCGAGCTCGTCGAGCGCGGGAACGGAACGCTCGACGCGCGCGCACTCGTGCGCGAGTTGAAGGCCGTGGGCGGGAATCTGAAGGCGGTCCGCGTAGCGCTGACGGGACAGGAACGTGGTCCCGAGCTCTGGGCCGTGATCGCCGCGCTTCCGCGTGACGAAGCACTGCGTAGGATCGATGCAGCTCTATGACACGCTGACACGGGGGAGGCAAGAGCTTCCACCCGCGCCTGGCCCGATCCGTATGTACACGTGCGGACCGACGGTGTACCAGCGCATCCATATCGGCAACGCGCGGCCTTTCGTGATCTCGATGTGGCTGAGACGCTGGCTCGCGGAGCGCGGCTACGACGTCACGCTCGTCGAGAACATCACGGACGTCAACGACAAGATCTACAACGCCGCGCCCGGGCACAGTGCCGAGCTCGCGGCGCAGGCCTCGCAGTGGTACGTCGAGGACACCGAGAGACTCGGTCTCGGCCGGCCCGACCATGAGCCGAAGGCGACGGAGACGATCCCGGAGATCGTCGCGCTGATCGAAGAGCTCGTTCGCGACGGCTATGCATACGAGGCCGGCGGCGATGTTTACTTCCGCGTCGCTCGCTTCGCCGACTACGGCCGCCTGTCCGGGCAGCGACCGGACCAGCTCGAGGACGACGACCCGAGCCCGTTCAAAGAGGACCCGCGCGACTTCGCCCTCTGGAAGGCGACAAAGGAAGGCGAGGACACCTCGTGGGACTCGCCCTGGGGTCGCGGTCGCCCGGGCTGGCACATCGAGTGCTCCGCGATGGCGGAGAAGTTCCTTGGCCCCAGCTTCGAGATCCATCTGGGTGGGCTCGACCTCGTCTTTCCGCATCACGAGAACGAGCGCGCGCAATCGCAGGCCGCAGGCCGCGAGTTTGCGCGTCTCTGGATGCACAACGGACTGCTCGAATTCGTCGGCGAGAAGATGTCGAAGTCGATCGGAAACGTCGCGTCGCTGCATGACGTCATCGAGGAGTGGGGCCCTGAGACGATCCTGGTCTTCTTCCTCACCGCGCATTGGTCGAAGCCGGTCGACTTCTCAGACGAGACGATGGCAGCAGCCGCCGCACGGGTCGAAGGATTCCGGGAGGTCTTCCGCGGTCCGTCGGAACCTGCGGCCGCGGGTGAGTGGGAGCGCTTCCAGGCCGCCCTCGAGGACGACTTCAACACGCCCGAGGCGCTTGCGGTCATGCACGGCTGGAGGGACCACGAGCTCCTGCGCCGGGCCCTCGACATCTTCGGGCTCGCATCTCTTGCCGAGAGGCAGGACGCGCCACCTGAAATCGTCGAGCTCGCCAGGCAGAGACAGGAAGCGCGTGCCGCGCGGGACTTCGAGGAGGCCGACCGGCTCCGCGCCGAGATCGAGGCAGCCGGCTGGGAGGCGCGCGACGTAGCCGACGGCTTCCAGCTCGTTCCGCGATGACCCGCGAGCAGGTCTACGGTCGCCGCCCGGTTCGGGAAGCGCTACGCGGTCCTCGCGAAGTGCTCGAGCTCTGGGCCACGGAGCGTGCCGTCAAGACAGAGTCCTGGCTACAAGAAGTCGAACGCCCGCGTCTGCAGGTAAAGCCCGAGCGCGAGCTCAGCGAAGCAGCAGGCACGCGTGACCATCAAGGCGTGCTCGCGTGGTGTGAGCCCTACAAATACGCCGACGGCTGGGAGCTCGCCGCTGCCGAGGTTCCGCTACTGGCATGCCTCGACCAGGTCACCGATCCGCGCAACCTCGGCGCCGTCATCCGCAGCGCAGAAGGGGCGGGCGCAACGGGAGTCGTGGTTCCGGCGCACGGCTCGGCCACCGTGACGCCTGCTGTCGCGCGCGCGTCGGCGGGCGCGGTCGAGCATCTGCCGGTCGCAGTTGTCCCGAACCTGGCGCGCTATCTCGGTGAGGTGAAACGGGGCGACTTCTGGATCTACGCTGCCACCGGCGACGCGACGACCACGATGTGGGACGCCGACCTCACGGGCGGGCTGGCGCTCGTCTTCGGAGCCGAAGGCAAGGGACTGCGTCCGCTCGTGCGCAAGACCTGCGACGACGCGATCTCGATCCCACTCGACGGCCACGTCGAATCCTTGAACGTCAGCGTCGCAGCGGCGCTGATGCTCTACGAAGCGAAGCGCCAGCGTGGCTGAGCCGACGCTCTACTTGTTCGACGGCCACAACCTCTTCCACAGCGGCAGCTACACAGACCTGCGCCAGTTGCGTGACGAGCTCGCCAGCTTCGTAGCGCTCAAGGGTGCGCGCGGCTACGTCGTCTTCGACGGTTCCGGGGCGGACGAGTCCTACGGGCCGCTGGAAGTGCGCTACGCGAAGAATGCCGACACCATGCTCGAGCGCCTCGCCGCGGAGCATCGGGGCACGGAGGTCGTCTGCCTCGTGTCCTCCGACATTGCGGTGCGCGGCACGTCGGGCCAGGAAGTGCAGAAGCGTTCATCGAAGACCTTCCTCGGTGAGCTGGAGGCGGTCTCGCACAGCGAGGAGCGTCCGCATCACCTGCGTGACACTCTCGACCCGGAGACGCGCGCGAAGCTGGAGCGAATGCGTCGCGGCGGCGACTAGGCCGCGCAGTCTTCGCCCGCTGCGTCGGCGGCGCCGGGCAGCCGCCCTAGCAAGGCTGCGAGCTGTTTGAGCTCTTCGGTGCTGAAGCGTCCCTCGAAGTAGGCGCGGATATCCGCCATGTGTGACTCCGAAGCCTCGTGCAGCTTCGTACGCCCTGCCGCGGTCAGGACCGCGTAGGTCACGCGACGGTCGCTGGCGCAGGACGCCCGCTCGACCAGGCCCGCCACCTCGAGACCGTCGAGAAGCCGGGTCACCCCGGACGCGGTGAGGATCAGCCGCTCGGCCAGGTCGACGCGCCTCATGCGGCCGTCCTCGGCGCGGGCGAGATGGAGCAGGGCCTCGTAGTCGTTGATCGTCAGGCCGTGCTCGGCCACCAGCTGGGCGCTCATGGCCCTGGTCACCGAGGCATGGCCTCTTAGGAGCCGCACCCAGGAATCCAGCGCGGAATCTTGTTGTTTGAGCAATACTTGACTAGACAATCTTTCCTCGCTATATTGATTGCGTACTCAAGTATAGCGGACTCAAGGAGGAGTGTAAATGAGCATTACGACAGACACCAGGCAGGCCCTTCCGGTAGGGACCTGGTCGCTCGACCCGGTCCATTCCACGATCGGCTTCGAGGTCGACTACCTCGCCGGCGCCTTCCGCGGGCAGTTCCGCGAGATCGCTGCGAGGCTCGATGGCAGCGGAGAGAACCCGGTCATCGCCGGCTCGGCGAAGGTTGCGAGCGTGGACGTGAAGGACGAGAACCTGTCCGCCCACCTGCAGTCTCCGGATTTCTTCGACGCCGAGCGGTACCCGGAGCTCAGCTTCGAGTCGAGTGACATCGAGCGCCAGGGCGATCAGGTCACGGTGCGCGGTGGCATCAAGATCAAGGGCGTCGAGCGGCCGGTCGAGCTGACCGGAACGATCACGGATCCGATCTCCGATCCCTACGGGGGCGAGCGGTTGGGGCTGAAGCTCGAGACCGGCATCAACCGAAACGAGTTCGGCGTCGACTGGAACTCTGCGCTGCCCGACGGGAAGCCCAGCCTTGCCGACGACGTCAAGCTGACGGCTGAGCTCCAGTTCGTGAGGGAGGCGTAAGCGCGATGAAGGTCCTCGCGATTTCGGGCAGCCTACGCTCGGGCTCGTACAACACCCAGCTCCTCCGCGCCGCGGAGGAGCTGTTGCCCCGGGAGGTCGACTTCGTCGTCTACGAGGGCCTCAAGGCTGTTCCGCCGTACGACGAGGACGATGACGTGCAGCCGGCGCCGCCGGCGGTCGCGGCTCTACGCGGGGCAGTCGCCGAGGCGGATGCAGTTCTTTTCGCGACGCCTGAATACAACTCGTCCATCCCGGGCTCGCTCAAGAACGCACTCGACTGGGTGTCGCGTCCTCCCGCGACGAATGCGCTCCGGAACAAGCCGGTCGCGGTCGTCGGTGCAAGCACGGGCGCCTTCGGAGCGGTCTGGGCCCAGGCCGAGCTGCGCAAAGTCCTCGCGGCCATCGGCGCGCGAGTGGTGGACGGCGAGGTCGCCGTGGGCCATGCGCCCACGAGGTTCGACGAGCACGGCCGACTCGAGGACGAGTCGCTTCAGGAGCAGCTGCGGGAGACGATCGAGGCGCTGCTCGCCGAAGCCGAGGCGCGGTCGCTGAGCCTGGCCTGACGAACATACGTTCGTAACATGCTGGGTCCACTGCAAGCGCCTTGTAAAGAGCAGCGGTCCTTGCTATCTTCTCCCTCAACTTTAGGGTGAGACTTCGCGTCTTGCCCCTGACCCCGGGGGAGGCCAGATGGCCGCACGGCCCGCAACCGCTGCGCAGAAGGCTCAGAGGGAGCTAGAAGACCTCCAGCTCGTGATGCGCGCACGGAACGGCGACGGCGGTGCGCTCGACGCCCTGATCCGGCGCTACAACGGCTTCGTGCGGCTCAAGGCCAGCTCGTACTTCCTCGCCGGCGGGGACTCGGAGGACCTCGTCCAGGAGGGCCTGATCGGGCTCTACAAGGCGGTTCGTGACTTCCGAGCCGACAAGGAGACCTCGTTCCGGAGCTTCGCGGAGCTGTGCGTCACCCGCCAGATCATCACGGCCATCAAGACCGCCACCCGCTTCAAGCACGCCCCGCTGAACACCTATGTCTCGTTCAGCCACACCCCGGCCGGCCAGGAATCCGACAGCGAGTGCTCTCTAGGGGACGCCCTGCCCGGCCCTGGCGTGGACGATCCCGCGGTCTGCGTGATCTCGACCGAGGAGCTCCAGAGCCTCGTTTTCACCCTGGGGAGCGGCCTCTCCCAGCTCGAGGCGGACGCCCTCAAGCTTTACCTGGAGGGTGAATCCTACGAGCAGATGGCCGAAGATCTAGAATGCGACACGAAGACGATCGATAACGCGCTCCAGCGGGTAAAGAGAAAGATCCTTACCCACCAGAAATCCCGGCAAGTCCTGCTTTAAACCGGGAATTCCGGCCGCCTCTACCGCGTTATAGATGGTGAGGCGCCCCAGGCGCGGTCCGGATTGGACCGCCGCGAACGGGCTCTCACCGAAACGAGAGGAGTTGAACCAAGCTGACGAACATTGCTGAACTTGATCTGCAGTCTTTTCTCCACGAGGCCGAGGAGCTTGGCTCCGTCGAAGAGGCGACCCTGGAGGCGTTCGCCGTCGCGAACGAGCTCGAGGACGACGACCTCGCGGAGCTCCGTGGCGAGCTCGAGGAGAAGGGCATCGAGATCGTCCCGCTCGAGGACGACGCACCTCCGGCACCCCGCGTGCAGGCTGCCGCAGAGGTCTCTGGGACGACGGACAGCCTGACCCTGTTCATGAACGCGGCCGGCCGCTATCAGCTGCTCACCGCTGCCGAGGAGGTGGCGCTCGCGAAGCGCATCGAGCGCGGTGACCGCACGGCCAAGGAGCTGATGATCAACTCGAACCTCCGGCTCGTGGTCTCGATCGCGAAGCGGTATCAGGGGCGCGGCATGCAGCTGGGCGACCTGATCCAGGAAGGCGTGATCGGCCTGAACCGCGCAGTCGAGAAGTTCGACTGGCGCCGCGGTTACAAGTTCTCGACCTATGCCACCTGGTGGATTCGCCAGGCCTGCCAGCGGGCGGTGTCCAACCAGTCCGCGACGATCCGGATCCCGACGCACGTCCACGAGCGGCGCGTGAAGCTCGCCCGTGCGCGTGCGCGGCTGCAGGCTGCGACCGGTGAGGAGCCGACGCACGAGGAGCTTGCCCAGGCCACCGGGCTGGATCTCGTTTACGTCGAGGAGGCCCTCAGCGCAGTCGAGGCATCCGTGTCGCTGAATCAGACGATCGGCTCCGACGGTGACGGCGAGTTCGGCGACCTGTTCGCCGACCAGAACGCCGAGGATCCGTCCGAGGAGGCCGGAGAGGCCCTCCGTCGCCAGTTCGTGCGTAACGCCCTCGGGCGACTGCCGGAGCGTGAGCGTCGTGTACTCGAGCTGCGGTTCGGATTCGACGGCGAGTCCACGTCGCTCGAGCAGATCGGCCGCGAGCTGAGCATGAGCCGCGAGCGGGTCCGCCAGGTGGAGCGCGACGCGCTGGCCAAGCTCCAGGACGAGCTTGCCGGCGTCGTCGAGATCTCACCCGACGCCCTCGTCGACGCGGCCTAAGTCCGAATAAGGGATCGGACGCGTGCAAGTCACGCGTCCGATCCCATAATCCCGCGCATATTTGATTCGGAGCCTCTGACCGTTTCGTGCTTCGGTCACCCGGAGGGAGCCATTCCACCTAACGGGTACTTCGTCGATCGGTAGCAGGTAGATGCCACTCGTTTCAGGGCAATAGACAGCGAAATAATCGACTTGGCCTATGTAGTCCTGCGCGACGGATGCCGGGTTCGAGTGATGGGCGTAGCTACTGCATGTCTTGAAGTGCACGACGCCGTTGCGCAAGCGCCCCGTCTTGCACTGAACCCTTGCAAGCCGCGTTCCGTCGTCGATCACGAAGTCGGCGCGCGTGTTCTCTCCGAACGGAAGATAGACTGCGTATCCGATGCCTTGCAGGGCGATCGCAATGGCTAGCGCGGAACGGTCGCCAATATCTTTCGGATGCTCCATGCGAACACCTTGCCGACCCAATCGGCTGGGCCGTGTCCAAGACAGACAATTCAACTTCGCCTACGATGGGGGCGCGCCGGAGTAGCTCAGTTGGTAGAGCAATGGTTTTGTAAACCATAGGCCGTGGGTTCGAGTCCCTCCTCCGGCTTCTTGCCTAGACGACCATCGCCAGAGGCTTCGGCTCTTCCTCTAAGGGAGGAACTGGCGGCGCTCGTCCACCATTACCAGCACGTGCACAACGAGCTCGAGCGCGAGAGGCCCGAGGGATCGACGCGGCGCGAGCTCGAGGGCAAGCTGCTCGAAGTTCGCGAGCGGTTCGACAGTATCCTCGAGGAGTGGGTTCCCGACGAGGACCTGCGAGAGCGGTGGCGGGAATACATCCACAACCGCCGGTCCGAGCCGGACGGTCCGGCGAGGATCGAGCCGCTTGTCTTTCAGGGGGTCACGGACGCGGGGTCGGTGCTGCAGGTTCGCGGACAGGCGGACGAGTACCAGGTGTGGGTTGACGGCTCGCTGCAGGAACGGATTGCGGCGCAGAAGGATCTCTCGGTCGACAAGCCTGTTCTGCACTTTCGCTGGGATGGGAAGGAGATCGCGGAGACGTTCAACGCCTCGGGTGAAGCGCTCACCGCGCTCGCCGACTACCGCAACGACCCGGACTCATCGCCACCATGGGACTACGCCTCGGAACTGCTGGCCGACGGCCTGATCGACATTCACTTCGACCTCACTCCGCGTGGCAAGCGCGCAACCGCCGGGCGGTAATCCACAACATCCACAACCGTCTGTTTGGTGACATGTCTTGGGGTCAGACCCCAAGACGAGTCGTTTGTGGACAGGAACGAAAAGCGCCCCGCTGAAGGCGGGGCGCTTTTCTTGCGAAGGAGCGGGGAGGAGCTACGCGCTGGCGACCGCCGGGGCGCCTTCCGGTGCCTTCTCCGGAACGGACCCCTCGTGCTCGAGCCTCGGCAGCCACTCGAGCCACCGCGGCAGGTACCAGTTCTTCTCGCCCAGCAGCTTCATCGTCGCCGGCAGCAGGACTGCCCGGACGATCGTCGCGTCGATCAGGACCGCGGCGGCGAGGCCGATGC
>WNGO01002014.1_pt1 | contig 13053 bp, 8 predicted proteins | sample 5400511 | NCBI WGS metagenome assembly WNGO01 (sample SAMN13153380, study PRJNA577476) | soil metagenome | isolation source: 20 cm soil or saprolite under Garry oak tree replicate 2 | place: USA:California | collected 2016-06-15
GAGGCATCGGAGGAACCTCGGTGAGCAGTTCGATGTTGCGGTAACGCTCGAGGCCGGTGCCTGCCGGGATCAAGCGGCCCATGATGACGTTTTCCTTGAGGCCGCGGAGGTAATCCACCTTGCCGGCGACTGCCGCCTCGGTGAGTACGCGCGTGGTCTCCTGGAAGCTGGCCGCGGAGATGAACGAATCGGTCGAGAGCGACGCCTTGGTGATGCCGAGCAGCAAAGGCCGCCCGGTCGCGGGCCGTCCGCCATCGCCGATGACGCGGTCGTTTTCCTCGCGGAAGCGGAACTTGTCGATCTGCTCCTCGAGGAGGAAGCCCGTCTCGCCGACGTCCTCCACCTTGACCCAGCGCATCATCTGGCGAACGATCGTCTCGATGTGCTTGTCATTGATGTTGACGCCTTGCAGGCGGTAGACCTCCTGGATCGAATTGACCAGATAGGCCTGCGTGTATTTTTCTCCGAGGACGGCCAGCAAGTCGTGCGGGTTGAGCGGACCGTCGATCAAAGGCTCTCCGGCCTTGACGTGTTCGCCTTCCTGCACGTTGATGTGCACGCCGCGGACGATCGAGTATTCCTTCTGCGTCCTGCCGTCCTCGCTTTCGACGTAAATCTTGCGCAAGCCCTTGCTGATCTCGCCGTACTTCACGACGCCGTCGATCTCGCTGATGACCGCGGGATCGCGGGGCTTGCGGGTCTCGAACAGTTCGACGACGCGCGGGAGGCCTCCGGTGATGTCCTTCGTCTTGGTGGTCTCTCGCGGGATCTTCGCGAGGACGTCGCCCGGCTGGACCTCATCGCCATCCTGCACCATCAAGTGCGCGCGGGAGGGCATCAGGTATTTCTTGCGAGTACGGCCGGCCGAGTCACGGACGAGAATGGTCGGGGCATGCTTTTCATCGCCCGGCGGCAGCGTGACGACCAACTGCGACAGGCCGGTGACTTCGTCCACTTGCTCTTCGATGGTGACGCCGGGCTGGAGGTCCTTGAACTGGACGGTGCCTCCGGCTTCGGTCAGGATCGAAAAGGTGTAAGGGTCCCACTCGGCCAGGAGTTCGCCGAGCTTGACCGGTTGGTTTTCCTCGACTTGAAGCCGCGCGCCGTAGACGACGTGGTAGCGCTCTTTCTCGCGTCCCTTTTCGTCCACGATGGCGATCAAGCCGCTGCGATTCATGGAAATCAAGTGGTTGCCGCGGCCGCGCACGACGTTCAGATCGATGAAGCGCACGAAGCCGCTGTTTCGGGATTCGAGTTTGGACTGCTCGGTAACGCGAGTCGCCGTTCCTCCGATGTGGAACGTGCGCATGGTGAGCTGGGTGCCCGGCTCGCCGATGGATTGCGCGGCGATGACGCCGACCGCTTCGCCGAGCTCGACCGTGCGTCCGGTGGCCAGGTTGCGTCCATAACAACGGGCGCAGGCCCCGCGGCGGCACTCGCACGTCAACACGGAGCGAATTTTGACGCGCTCGATGCCCGCGCCCTGAATGGCGTTGGCCAGCTCTTCGCTGATCTCCTGGTTGACGTCGACGATGACGTTGCCTTCGTAGTCCTTGATTTTATCGAGCGAAACACGGCCGACGACGCGGTCGCGCAACGGCTCGACTTCGACGCCGGCTTCGGTGATGGGCTCGACGTAAATTCCGTCGGCCGTGCCGCAATCGATTTCGCTGATGATGACGTCCTGAGCGACGTCCACCAGGCGGCGGGTAAGGTATCCGGAATCGGCGGTTTTGAGCGCCGTGTCGGCCAGACCCTTGCGGGCTCCGTGGGTGGAGATGAAATACTGCAGCACGGTGAGGCCTTCGCGGAAGTTGGACGTGATGGGCGTCTCGATGACTTCGCCCGAGGGCTTGGCCATCAAGCCGCGCATGCCGGAGAGCTGGCGGATTTGCTGTTTCGATCCGCGCGCGCCGGAATCGGCCATGACGTAAATGGGATTGATGACGCCTTCCTTGTCCTGGCGCTCCATGGCCTTGAACATCTGCTCGGCCACTTTTTCGGTGATGTCGCTCCAGATGGCGATTACTTTATTATAACGTTCTCCGTTGGTAATCGCGCCGTCCAGGTATTGCTGCTGCACCTTGACGACTTCCTTTTCGGTGTTTTCGACGAGCGAAAACTTGTCGCCGGGGATGAGCATGTCGTCGATGCCGATGGAGATGCCCGACTTGGTGGCGTAGAGGAAGCCCAGCTCTTTCAGCTCGTCCAGCATCTGCACGGTGCGCTTGAGGCCGAACCGCAGGTAGCAGTAATAGCAGAGCTGCTGGACGCCCTTTTTCTTGATCAAACCGTTGATGAACGGCATTTCCTTGGGCAGGTGATCGTTGAAGATGACGCGGCCCACGGTGGTGTTGATGAACTGGCGCTTCATCATGACGGGTTCGGCGTGCGGCACATCCTGATCGTCATAGGCGGCGGTGAGATCAATCACTTCGCCTTCGTACCGGAGACGAATCGGGGTGAGCAGTTCGACTTCCTGGGACTCCAGCGCCAGGACGACTTCCTCGGTCAAGCCAAACGCGCGGCCTTCGCCCTTGGCGCCCGGCTTGCCCTTGGTCAGGTAATAGATGCCGAGCACCATGTCCTGCGTGGGCACGGCCAGAGGCAGGCCGTTGGCCGGGGACAGAATGTTGTTGGCGGAAAGCATCAGCACCGAAGCCTCCACTTGCGCCTCGGGTGAAAGCGGGATGTGCACGGCCATCTGGTCGCCGTCGAAATCGGCGTTGAACGCAGTGCAAACCAGCGGGTGGATGCGGATCGCCTTGCCCTCCACCAGCACGGGTTCGAACGCCTGGATGCCGAGGCGGTGAAGTGTAGGAGCGCGGTTGAGCAGCACCGGATGTTCGCGAATCACTTCTTCGAGGATGTCCCAAACGACGGGGTCCTGCTGCTCGACCATTTCCTTGGCTTGCTTGATCGTGGTGCAGTGTCCCTGCGCTTCCAGACGGTGGTAGATGAAGGGCTTGAACAGTTCGAGCGCCATCTTCTTGGGCAAGCCGCACTGGTGCAGTTTCAACTCGGGGCCGACGACGATGACCGAGCGTCCGGAATAGTCCACGCGCTTGCCGAGCAGGTTCTGGCGGAAGCGGCCCTGCTTGCCTTTGAGCGTGTCGGAGAGCGATTTGAGCGGGCGGTTGTTGGTGCCGCGCAGAACGCGGCCGCGGCGGCCGTTATCGAACAGCGCGTCGACGGCTTCCTGAAGCATGCGCTTTTCATTGCGCACGATGACGTCCGGCGCGTGCAGCTCCATCAGCTTCTTCAAGCGGTTGTTGCGGTTGATGACGCGGCGATACAAATCGTTCAAATCGGAAGTGGCGAAGCGGCCGCCATCCAGCGGCACGAGCGGACGCAACTCCGGCGGCAGAACCGGAAGAACATCCAAAATCATCCACTCGGGTTTGTTGCCGCTCTTGCGGAACGATTCGAGCACTTTCAGGCGCTTGGCGTACTTGATGCGCTTCTGCAGGCTCGGGTCGACCTTCATCTTTTCGCGCATCTCTTCGGAAAGCTTTTCGACTTCGACGCGCTTCAGGAGTTCCTTGATGGCTTCCGCGCCCATCTGCGCGCGGAACTGTCCGGCAAAATCCTTCTGGAGTTCGCGATATTTTTCCTCGGGGAGCATCTCGCGTTCCTTGATGCCCGGAACATCGCCCGTATCGATGACGACGTAGCCTTCAAAGTACAGGATGCGTTCGAGGTCGCGCATGGAAATGTCCAGCAGGTAGCCAATGCGCGACGGCAGGCCCTTGAAGAACCAGACGTGCGAGCAGGGCGAAGCCAGCTCGATGTGGCCGAGGCGCTCGCGGCGGACCTTGCTAAGCGTGACTTCGACGCCGCACTTGTCGCAGATGACTCCGCGGTGCTTCATGCGCTTGTATTTCCCGCAGAGACATTCCCAGTCGGTGACGGGGCCAAAGATCTTGGCGCAGAACAGGCCGTCGCGTTCGGGTTTAAAGGTGCGGTAGTTAATGGTCTCCGGCTTGGTGACTTCACCGTGGGACCAGGAGCGGATCTTTTCCGGACTCGCCAAGCTAATCCGGATGGAATCAAAATCAGCAATCAGACTGGCGCGATCATAAGGGCTGCTTCGATACAAGGTATGTTCCTCCTGCCCCAGCGGTTCGCGCTGGAGCCATCCCGGATGACCGGGAGTAAGAAAAGAAACTTGCGAACTTCACGTGACTGAGCTGAGTTCCATGTGTCGCCCCTGCCGGGGCTTTCTGGTCGTCCTCGACCCGTTTTCCCCACCGCTTCCGCGGTGGGCTACGTTGTGCCGTCCCTCCGGGACTTTCAGCAAAACGGGGTTGGGCCGATGCCCGCTAATCGGCGGCGGCCTTTTCCACCGGTTTTTGGCGTTTCATCAATTCCACGTCCAGGCAGAGCGATTGCAGCTCGCGGACCAGGACGTTGAACGATTCGGGCACGCCCGGCTCGATGCCGGGTTCGCCTTTCACGATGGCCTCGTAAATTTTCGCGCGGCCGTAGACGTCGTCCGATTTCGCGGTCAGCAATTCCTGCAGGATGTGCGCCGCGCCGTAGGCCTCGAGCGCCCAAACTTCCATTTCGCCGAAGCGCTGGCCGCCGAACTGCGCCTTGCCGCCGAGCGGCTGCTGCGTGATGAGCGAGTACGGTCCGATCGACCGCGCGTGAATCTTGTCGTCGACCAAGTGAGACAGCTTCAACATGTAGATGTAACCGACAGTGACCTGCTGCGCGAACTCCTCGCCGGTCATGCCGTCCCACAGCGTGACCTTGCCGGCGTGGGGCAGTCCGGCCACTTCGAGCAGGTGGCGGATCTCCGTTTCGCGAGCCCCGTCAAATACCGGCGTGGCCATGGGAATGCCTTCGCGGAAGCTGTCGGCGTATTCGAGCAACGTTTCGTCGTCGAGATTCACCAGCGTCTTCCAGATGGCGGTGTCGGAAAAGACCTCGCGGAACCAGCGGCGGATGGCCTCCGCTTTCCCGTTTTGGTTGAGCAGTCGCCCGATACTGCGGCCGAGCTCCTTGGAGGCCCATCCGAGATGGGTCTCGAGGATCTGACCGACATTCATACGGGACGGAACGCCCAGCGGGTTGAGCACCATTTCCACGGGAGTACCGTCGGGCAGATAAGGCATGTCCGCTTCCGGAACGATGCGCGCGATCACGCCCTTGTTGCCGTGGCGGCCGGCCATCTTGTCGCCGACCGAGAGTTTTCGCTTCATGGCGATGTAGCACTTCACCAATTTGATGACCCCGGGAGGCAGCTCGTCGCCTTTTCGCAGCTTTTCCTTGCGCTCCTCGGTAATCTTCCGGAGGACATCGATTTGGCGGGAGGTCATCTCCTCGATTTCGTCGATTTTTTCGATGAGCAGCGGGTCCTTGTCGGCGAGTTTCAGCCGCTTCAGGTTCCGGGTGGCGATTTTCTCGATGATGTCGCGGGTGAGCTCGGTGCCCTTGGTGATCAGGCGTTTGTTGGTTTTCTCGTCGTGCAAGTCGGCCGTCAATTCCTTGCCGTCGAGGAGCGCGGAGAGCCGCTTCAAGCGCTCGTCGGTAAGGATGCGGATTTCGTCGGACAGGTTCTTCTCCAGTTTGAAAACCTGGGAGGCTTCGATCGCTTTATGGCGTTCATCTTTTTCCGCGCCCTTGCGGCAGAAGATCTTGACGTCCACGACGGTGCCCTCAATGCCCGGCGGGCAATAGAGCGAAGCGTCGCGAACATCGCCGGCCTTCTCCCCGAAGATGGCGCGCAGGAGTTTTTCTTCCGGGGTCAGCGTGGTTTCGCCCTTGGGCGTGACTTTGCCGACCAGGATGTCGCCGGGACGCACGGTGGCGCCGATGCGGATGACGCCGCTTTCATCAAGGTTGCGGAGGAACATCTCGCTGATATTGGGAATATCACGGGTGATTTCCTCGGGGCCGAGCTTGGTGTCGCGCGCCTCGATTTCGTATTCTTCAATGTGGATGGAGGTATAGTAGTCGTCCTTGACCAGCTTTTCGCTGACCAGGATGGCGTCCTCGAAGTTGTAGCCGCGCCAAGGGAGGAACGCGACCAGAACGTTGCGGCCGAGCGCCAATTCCCCGCGCTCGGTGCAAGGTCCGTCGGCCAGCACCTGGCCCTGGCGGACGCGGTCACCGACGCGGACGAGCGGCTTCTGGTTGATGCACGTATTCTGGTTCGAACGCTTGAACTTGATCAACTGGTAGATGTCGGCGCCGACTTCGCGGGAGAGCACGCCGGAGTGGTCGGATTCGACGCGTACGATGATGCGTTCGGAGTCCACCTGGTCCACGATTCCGTCACGGCGGCAGATGACCACCGCGCCCGAATCGCGGGCGGTCACGCGTTCCATGCCGGTGCCGACCAGCGGGGCTTCTCCGCGGATCAGCGGCACCGCCTGGCGCTGCATGTTGGAACCCATCAGCGCGCGGTTGGCGTCGTCGTTTTCGAGGAATGGAATCAAGCTCGCCGCAACCGAGACCAACTGTTTCGGCGAAACGTCGATGTAGTCCACTTCCTCGCGCTGTTTCAGGACGAAGTTTCCGGCTTGCCGGCAGTTCACCAGCTCGGTCGTGATGCGGCTGCGTTCGTCGAGGGAGGCGTTAGCCTGCGCGACGACGTAACGGTCCTCTTCCCATGCCGAGAGGTAGAAACAGTAAGGATCGAAGGTGACCTTGCGGCGCTTGAGTTCCTCGTTGACCGCTTCGACTTTGTCGCGTTCGACGATTTCGCCGGCCTTAAATTCGCTTTCACCGGCGTTGACGATAAGCGCGTAATCGATGACGCGCCCGCCTTTGACCTTGCGGTAGGGCGATTCGATGAAGCCGAACTCGTTGATCCGCGCGTAGCAAGAAAGCGAGCTGATCAAACCGATGTTCGGACCTTCCGGCGTCTCAATCGGACAGATGCGGCCATAGTGCGTCGGATGGACGTCGCGAACCTCGAATCCGGCGCGCTCGCGCGACAACCCGCCCGGACCGAGAGCGGACAGGCGCCGCTTGTGGGTGATTTCGCTGAGCGGATTGGTCTGATCCATGAACTGCGAAAGTTGCGAACTGCCGAAGAATTCGCGGATCGCGGCCATAACCGGCTTGGCGTTGACCAGATCGTGCGGCATGGCGGTGGACATTTCCTGGTACACCGACATCTTTTCCTTGATGGCGCGCTCCATGCGGACCAGGCCGATGCGGAACTGGTTCTCGAGGAGCTCGCCCACCGCGCGCACGCGGCGATTGCCCAAATGATCGATGTCATCCACCGTGCCGATGTTCTTGCGCAGTTTCAGTAGATAGCGAATCGAGGCGACGAAATCCGCGGCGTCGAGCGTTCGCGTGTTGAGTGAAGTCTCAAGCCCGAACTTGATATTGAACTTCAAACGGCCGACGCGGCTGAAATCGTATTTGCGTGGGTCGAAAAACATCCCGTTGAAGAGTGAGGTGGCGGTTTCGAGCGTTGGCGGATCGCCCGGGCGGAGCTTGCGATAGATTTCGATCAGCGCCTCGCGCGGGGACTTGATCGCGTCCTTGTCCAGCGTGCGGGACAAAACCATGCCGACGTCGTCGCGGTCCGGAAAGAAAACATCCACGCTCGTGATTTCCGCCTCGCCGAGCGCCGACCAGATTTCGGCGGTCAAGGGTTTGTTGGCCTCGAGCAGCACTTCGCCGGTTTGGCGATTCACTAAATCGGCGACAGTGAACGCGCCTTCCAGGTCCGCAACCGAAACGTGAGCGGCGGGCACCTTGGCCTTGACCAGTTCCTTGTACAAGGCTTCGGTAACGCGCTTGTGAGCGCCGACGAGCACATCATCGGTTTTCGGGTTCTTGATCTCATGCGAAAGCTTGCGGTCGATCAGGCCTTCGGAAAGATTCCAGTGCAACTCGGCGTCGCGCAGCGTCACGCGCTCCACCTGGTAAAAGGTGCGCAGAATTTCCTCGTTGGACTTCATGCCCAGCGCGCGCAGGAAAATCGAGCCGAGGAACTTGCGCTTGCGGTCGATGCGGACGTACAGAATGTTCTTGGTGTCGTACTCGAATTCGACCCACGAGCCGCGGTAGGGAATGATTTTGCCGAGGAAGTAGGTGCGATTGTTGGCCGATTCGTAAAACACGCCAGGGGAGCGGTGCAACTGGCTGACGATCACGCGCTCGGTTCCGTTGATGACGAACGTGCCATTGTCAGTCATCAGCGGAATGTCGCCGAAGAACACTTCCTGTTCCTTGATGTCACGGATATTTTTGGCGCCCGTGTCGGGATCCTTGTCGTAGATGGTGAGGCGGATGGTGACCTTGAGCGGCGCGGCGTAGGTCATGCCACGTTCCTGGCATTCATTGACGTCGTACTTGAGCTGCATGCCGACCGGATCGCCGCACTTCTCGCAGAACGTCGGCGTGTTCTTGTTGAACGTGCCACACTTCGAGCACAGCACGTCGCCGGTCTGATACGGATTGGTGACCACCGAGGCGCCGCAGTTGCGGCAAGTGGCGCGCAGGTGGTGCAGCCCCTTCAAGTTGCCGCACTTGCATTCCCAGTTTCCAATCGAATAGTCCACGAAATCCAGCTGCGACAGGCCTCGAAAATCCTGGATCGGAAAAACCGAAGAGAACACGGATTGCAGCCCGCCATCTTCGCGTTCCGATGGAAGCAGGTCCATCTGAAGAAATCGCTGATAGGATTTCTTCTGAACTTCGATCAGGTTCGGAATCTGAATGGAGCTCTGGATTTTCGAGAAATCCAGCCGTTCCCGCTCGCGCATATGATGATTGCCATTTCCATTACCATTTCCATTAGGCATACTATGACCTCACGAAAAATGCAGGGTTGGGCCAGGACGCGAGTAGGCGGCAGAAGAGACACTGCCACCCTGGATCCCGGCGGGACCTAGTCAAGGTTGCTAAATCAGATGGTGCAGATTGCGTAATCGAGTCCTCAGGGCGCGGCGCCATGGCCCAGGCCATGCCGCCTCGCGCCGGAATTGCTGGGTTACTTGACTTCGACCTTAGCGCCGACGTCTTCGAATTTTTTCTTGATCGTGGCTGCTTCGTCCTTGTTTACGCCCTCTTTGATCGGCTTGGGGGCGCCGTCAACCAGGTCCTTGGCTTCCTTGAGGCCCAGGCTGGTGACTTCACGTACGGCCTTGATGACGTTGATCTTGTTCGCGCCCACGTCGGTGAGCACGACGGAGAATTCCGTCTTCTCCTCGGCCGGAGCCGCACCGCCCGCCGCCGCGCCGCCCGCCATCATGACCGGCGCCGCCGCGGCTGCCGAGACGCCGAAGGTCTCTTCCATTTTCTTGACCAGGTCGGCGGCCTCGAGAAGCGTAAGGCCCTTGATTTCTTCCAGAATCGTTTCCACCTTGTTTGGCATCGTTCGTGTCCTCTCTTAGAAATGCGATGTGAATTTATTGAGCCGTTTCGACCGGGGCAGACCCCGGTCCGAACTTGTTCGCCTTGACCGCTTCATTGACCGTAATGGCCAGGTTGCGGTTGACGGCCGCCAGAGCCGACGCGATTCGAGTGGCCGGGGCGCCGAGCAGAAACATGATCTTGCTGAGCAATTCTTCCTTCGACGGCAGCGACGCGAGTTGTTGAATCTCCGCGATCGAAAGTACTCGCCCTTCGACGATCCCCGCGCGGAACTTGAATGCCGGAACGTCCTTGGCGATTTTCGTCAGCGCTTTCGCGAGCGATACCGGATCCGTGCCGGTGTAAGCGATTGAATTCGTGCCCGACAGATTTTTGAGCAGCGGTTCGGAAGAAGTTCCTCCGGCGGCGCGTTCGGCCAGCGTGTTTTTCACGACGCGATACTTTCCACCGGCCTGCTCGACGGCACGGCGAAGTTTATTGTCCTCCTCGACGGTAATGCCCTGAAACGTCGACAGAATCACGGTCGAAACTTTCGCCAAGTCGGTTTTCAAATTGTCGAGATCTTGCTGCTTCTCACTGCGCTTTTTCATTTCCGGCTCCGCTTTCCAAAAATCAAATTCCGCATTGCGGCCGAACAGATGCGCCGACTATGCCGCCGCTGCGATCGCCGCTTCCACTTCCGCCGAGTCAATCAGGATTCCCGGGCCCATCGTCGAAGTCAGCGTAATCTTCTTGACGTATTTGCCCTTGGCGGCCGCGGGCTTGGCTTTCAAAATCGCTCCAATCAGCGCGTGCGCGTTGTCAGCGAGTTTGCCGGCATCGAAACTGATTTTGCCGATCGGCGAGTGAATAATACCTTGCTTGTCGACTCGGAATTCCACTTTTCCAGCCTTGATTTCCTTAACAGCCTGGGCGACCTCGAATGTCACCGTTCCGGTCTTCGGATTGGGCATCAGGCCCCGCGGACCGAGCACCTTCCCGAGACGCCCGGCGGAGCGCATCATGTCCGGCGTGGCGATGACGGCGTCGAAATCGGTCCAGCCCTCTTGAATTTTCTGCACCATGTCTTCGCCGCCGACGAAATCCGCGCCGGCGTCCTGCGCTTCGCGGACTTTTTCGCCCGTAGCGATCACCAGCACGCGCTTGGTTTTTCCCAACCCGTGCGGCAGCACCACAGTGCCGCGCACCATCTGGTCGGAGTGCTTCGGGTCGACGCCCAGGTTCACAACCAACTCGACCGTTTCATCGAACTTGACGAAGTGCGCCTTCTTGATGACTTCCGAGGCCTCGCCGAGTTTATAGGCGCGCACTTCGACCAGCTTGCGCGCTTTGTCTGTGTTCTTGCCGATTTTTCGCGCCATTGCTTCTCCTACCCTTCGACTTCCAGGCCCATGTTGCGCGCGGTGCCCATCACGGTGCGCACGGCGGACTCCAGATTCGTCGTATTCAAGTCGGGCAACTTGGTCTTGGCAATCTCCTCGACCTGTTCGCGCGTCACCTTGCCGACTTTATTGCGGTTCGGCTCCGCCGATCCCTTGACGATCCCCGCCGCGCGCTTGAGTAACTCGGACGCCGGCGGCGTCTTGGTGATAAACGTAAATGTGCGGTCGCTGTAAATAGTTACCAGCGCCGGGATGATCATGCCGTCCGGCTCTTTGGCAGTCTTGGCGTTGAACTGCTTGACGAAATCCATGATGTTCACGCCCTGCGGCCCGAGCGCGGTGCCGACCGGCGGCGCCGGAGTGGCTTTCCCGGCGGGCAGTTGCAGCTTGACGGTTGCTTGTACTTTTTTCGCCATCCGAATTCCCCTGCGTGCAGCCTGTTCCGCGATGCCGCGAAACTAGGCGATCTTCTCGACTTGCGCAAAATCCAGTTCGACCGGCGTCGAGCGGCCGAAAATCGTGACTGAAATCTTCAACGTGCTGCGATCGGCGTTGACGTCCTCGACCACGCCGGTAAAATTCGCGAACGGTCCCTCGGTGATGCGGACCTGCTCGTTGCGCTCGAAGACCAGCTTTGGTTTCGGCCTGTCCGCGGAAGTAGTCACGCGATGCAGAATGTTTTCAACTTCGACATCCGAAAGCGGCGTGGGCGTTTCTCCCGAGCCGACAAACCCGGTGACCCGGGGTGTGTTGCGGACGACGTGCCAGGTGTAGTCGTCCATGTCCATTTCCACCAGGACGTAGCCGGGATACAGCATCCGCGAGGAAATGAGCTTCTTTCCGCCGCGGACTTCGACGACGTCTTCGGTCGGAATCATCATCCGGCCGATTTTTTCCTGCAGCCCGAACGCGGCCACGCGGCTTTCCAGGCTTTCCTTCACCTTCTTCTCAAATCCAGAATAAGTGTGGATGATGTACCACTGCTTCGCCATGTCCACTGGTTGCCTCAGTGCCCGAAAAATTTGATCACGCGCTGGACGATCCAGCTAGCGGCGCTATCCACGCCAAAGAAAAAAACTCCGAAAAACGCCACCGTGACGATCACAACCCAGGTGGTCACAAAAACTTCATGCCGCGTCGGCCAGGTCACCTGGCGCATCTCGACGCGAACTTCGTGCAGAAAAGCGCGCCACCGGCGGGGATATTCGCCGAATTTCTCGAAGGCCTGGGCGATTGCGTTCCCGCCCCCCTCGCCGCCCCCGCCGCGTCGAGCTCCCTCATCCTTCAACTTGAGTGCTTCCGCCATAGACTCAATCAAACCCTTCCCGAACCGCGCTGGCCGTCACCATCGGCTGCCGAAGTGGCAGGGGAGGAGGGATTCGAACCCCCACTCTCGGTTTTGGAGACCGATGGTCTACCGTTGAACCTACTCCCCTTCACCCTGAGCGGGAGCCAGTGGCTCCCGCGAAGGGTTCACCCTGAGCTCTCGCTCTGGGGTTACCCCCTTCGCCGCTTTTCCGCTCTCAAGCTCCAGCCAAATCCAATTTCTTCTTCCGCGTCCAACCCTTCAATTCAACTTCTCTCTCGCGAGCCGCAAAACGATCCGAGAACTCTTGGCTCCAGATCAACTCAACCGGCCGTCGCCTCTTTGTAAATTCCGGCCCGAGTCCCCGATTGTGCTTGTCCACGCGTACTGCAATGTTATTCGTCATTCCAACGTAGAGTGAGCCGTCTCTACACCGCAACATGTAACAAAACCAGGGTTCGGGCTCATCTTGCATTTCCGCCCCATGGTCTACCCTTCGGTCCGGCCGCGCCGGCCCTCAGGGCAAGCCGTTGAACCTACTCCCCTATCTCAATTACTTCACTTCCTTATGACCCGTGTGCTTGCGGCACGTATTGCAGAACTTCTTCGTCTCCATCCGGTCGGAATGCTTCTTCCGATTTTTGGTGGTCGTGTAATTCCTGTTTTTGCAATCGTTGCACTGCAGCGTGATGATTTCGCGCATAAGCCTTCCTCGAAACTACTCGATAATCTCCGTGACGGCGCCTGCGCCGACCGTGTGGCCGCCTTCGCGGATCGCAAAGCGCAGCCCTTTCTCCAGCGCCACCGGCGTGATCAAACTGATTTCCGCCGACACGTTATCCCCCGGCATCACCATTTCCACTCCCGTCGGCAGCTTCACGTCTCCCGTTACGTCCGTCGTCCGAAAGTAAAACTGCGGACGGTACCCCGTGAAGAACGGCGTGTGTCGACCCCCTTCTTCCTTCGTCAATACGTACGCTTCCGCCTTGAATTTCGTGTGCGGCGTGATCGACGCCGGCT
>WNGO01003418.1_pt1 | contig 13053 bp, 12 predicted proteins | sample 5400511 | NCBI WGS metagenome assembly WNGO01 (sample SAMN13153380, study PRJNA577476) | soil metagenome | isolation source: 20 cm soil or saprolite under Garry oak tree replicate 2 | place: USA:California | collected 2016-06-15
GCGACCCACTGCGGTTTCGGGGCCTCGTCGCCTCCGGTATGGATCCAGTGACTCGGGAACAACGCCAGCACCTCGGTGAGCACGTCCTGCATGAAGTGAATCGCCGAGTCTGACGGGTTGAGGATGTTTTGGTCCACGCCCCAGTGCGTCAGGACTTCGAGCTGCTGGCCGGTGTTGCCGAGCCAGGGGTAGGCGGCGATGGCGGCCTGCGCGTGGCCCGGCATCTCGATTTCGGGGACGACGGTGATGAAGCGCGCCTGCGCGTACGCCACGATCTCGCGGACGTCGTCCTGCGTGTAGAAGCCGCCGTGTGGAATCTTGTCGTAGACCCATTGCGTGGTATCGGCGTATCCATGCTGTTGGCCGACGAGCGATTGGCGGCGCCACCCCACGATCGAGGTGAGGAGCGGATACTTCTTGATCTCGATGCGCCAGCCCTGATCGTCGGTGAGATGCCAGTGGAAGCGATTCATCTTATGGAGCGCGAGCAGGTCGATGTACTTCTTGACGAACTCCTTCGGCATGAATGAGCGCGATACGTCGAGATGCGCGCCGCGCCACGAGAAGCGCGGCAGGTCTTCGATGTCGACCGCGGGCACCGTCCATATCACACCGCCCACCGGCGCCTGGCGGAAGATGTCGGGCGGCAGGAGCTGGCGCAGCGTCTCGACGCCGTAGAACACGCCCGCGGCTCGGTAGGCGCGAATCGTGATGCGCGATCCGGTCACCGCGAGCCGATACCCCTCCTCGCCGAGCCGCGCCAGGGTTGGATCGAGGCGCAGAGAAATCACGCGCGCGGCACTGGCGGCGCCGCCGACCGAAAGCCGATAGCCGGTCGCAGGCCCGAGCCAGTCGGCCAGCTGGTAGCCGATCTGCCGCGTGGCGCGATCGGTCGCCACGATGGTGGCGGGGGTGAGGAGGAACGCGCCGGTTCCGCGAGACATATGCGCGGGCCGGGGGATCACGGCGACCGAAGTGTCCTGGATTGCAACGAGCGCGACGAGCGTGAGGAAGTTGATCATGCCGATATGATATTGCTCGCCGAGATGTTCTGCGAACCGTAGATTACCGCTATGAAACGACGCGACTTTCTTCAGACGATGGGAGCCGCTGCGGCGAGCGGGATGGTCGCCCGGGTTCCCCTGGGTTCACCCGCCAAGAAGTTGCAGCGCATCGGTCTCGAGACGTACGCGGTCCGCCACGCCATGGCGGACAATCCCGAACAGACCCTCGCTGCGGTACGGGCGATGGGCTACACCGATGTGGAGCTGCTCTGGTCGTTCAATCTCTTCGGCCGCACGCCGGCGCAAGTCGCCGCGACCCTGAAGAGCGAGGGGCTGCGGGCGCCGTCCGCGCATATGTCCGCCGACACCATTTTCGTCGGCTGGGAGCGCAGTCTCGAGACGGCGAAGGTGCTGGGCCACGAGTTCCTCGTCGTACCGGATTTCGAAGACTGGACCAAGCAGACGCTGGACGACTGGCGCGAATGGGCCGATCGCTTCAACGCCGCCGGCGCGGTGGCGCGGAAGGCCGGGATCTGGCTCGCCTTCCATAATGAGTCCTACCACCAGAAGCCGATCGACGGGAAGGTGCCCCTCGACGTCTTCATCGAGCGCCTCGATCCCGCCGTCACCCGGCTCCAGCTCGACACCGGCAACATGCTGATCGGGGGCGGCGATCCGATGCAGTACCTGCAGAAATATCCCAACCGCTTCTGGAGTTTCCATCTGAAGGACGCCGTGCCGGACCGCTCGAAGGACACGCGCCTTGGGACTGGCATCTTCGATTTCAAGAAGTTTCTGGCGGCGGTGCCGGCGCTGGAGCAGAAGCCGGCGTACGTCGAACAGGAGACCGCGCACGACGCGGCCGGCGACCTGGCCGACGCGAAAGCGAATTGCGAGTACCTCAAGGCCCTCGAGTTCTGATGCGGCACCTCGCGGCGCTGCTCGCGGTGACGGTGGTGATTTCGCCGCTCCCTGCACAGCAGCGCCGCGTGGCTTCCAAGCATTACACATACGTCATCGTGCACGGCGCCTGGGGCGGCGGGTGGGATTGGCTGGCGATCGATTCCATGCTCACGGGACGCGGGGGATGGTGATCACGGGGGTCGTGGACCGGATCCCCGACCGGATCAAGCGCGTGGTCTATCTCGACGCGCTGTTGCCTGATTCGGGCGAATCGCTGATGTCGATTCCGGACACGGGGCGTGCGAAGTTCGTCGCGAGCATCACGCGCGGGGACTACCTCGTGCCCGCCTGGGTCCAGGACACGACGGTGATTCCGCGCGATGTGCCGCAATCACTTCGTACATTCACCGATACGCTGCGGCTCGTGAATCCCGCTCGGCGCAAGGTTCTCGCGGCGTACATCCTGACCTACGAGCCGCAGATCACGCCCGATCCCTTCCAGATGTTTGCCGATCGGGCCGCGGCGCGCGGCTGGCCCGTCTACAAGATGGTGTCGGATCATCTGCCCGAGCGGACACATCGGACCGAGCTGGTGGCGTTGCTCGAGAAGGTACCGTAAGCCCATGATGATTCCTGTACTCTTCCTTGCCACGCTGATGCAGGACACCACCACCCGCAGCTTTTTGAAGACCGTCGATATCACCACCGGACAAATTCAAACCGTCTACAGCGCCGACCGCCGCTTCGAAGCCCCCAACTGGTCCCGCGACGGCCGCTATTTCCTGATCAACCGTGAGGGGCGGCTGTATCGCCTCCCTGTCGGCGCGAGTCAGCTCGCCGAGCTCCGCGTCGACCTGGCCACGCCGCGGATCAACAACGATCACGGGATCTCACCGGACGGCCGTTCACTCGTCATCAGTCACGAGCCGACCGAAGACTGGCTCACCTCGAGCGTCTATACGCTTCCGATCGGCGGCGGCACGCCCAGGCAGATCACGACGAAGGCGCCGAGTTTCTGGCACGGCTGGTCGCCCGACGGCAAGACGCTCGCCTTCGTGGGCCGCCGCGACGGCGAGTTCGACATCTACACCATTGCGGTGACCGGCGGCGACGAGCGCCGCATCACGACCTGTAAAGGGCTCGACGACGGGCCGGACTATTCGCCCGACGGCGCCTTTATCTATTACAACTCGTTCTGCAGCGGCAAAATGGAGATCTGGCGCATGCGGCCGGATGGGACCGAGAGCGAGCAGCTAACGCACGACGCCTACTCCAACTGGTTTCCGCATCCCTCGCCCGACGGGCGCTGGATCGTGTACCTGTCGTTTGTCGAGGACCAGGGGCAGGACCATCCGTTCGGCAAGCAGGTGAAGCTGCGGCTCATGGATCTGCGCGACCGCTCGGTACGCGATCTCACGCCGGAATTCTTCGGCGGGCAGGGGACGATCAACGTTCCAAGTTGGTCGCCTGATAGTCGCCGCGTGGCGTTCGTTTCATACGAGCAGCATGTTAGGACACCATGATTTCGTTTGTTGCGAGGGGCATTTCGTCTGTTAGTAGGGGCGCAGCATGCTGCGCCCCTACCCCCATCTCCGCTGCGTGTTATCCCTACCCACACCTCCGCTGCGTGTTAAAGGAACGGGCCTCATGACTCTGATTCGCTTCAAAGCGTCGCAGGTGCAGGATGCCGACCTGTCCGTGACCTACGATGCGGTCATCGTAGGCTCCGGCGCGGCGGGCGGCATGGCCGCCCACGTGCTCACGTCGCAGGGGATGAAGGTGCTGTTGCTCGAAGCGGGGAAGAAGATCGACATCAATGCCGAATTGCGGTCGATGGAGTGGCCCTACGACCATCCGCGCCGCGGCGAGGCCCCGCCCGGAGACCACGCCATCCGCTTCAACGAGTACAACATCCGCAAGCCGCCCTACGCCAAGGGCTCGGCGTTCAAGCACGTGTTCTCGTACGTGGGCGGCTGGGGCGGCTCGGACTACGTCAAGAACATCCTGGTCGACGAGAAGCAGCATCCGTATACCGGCACCAAGTACGCCTGGGTGCGCGCGCGGCTGCTCGGCGGCAAGACCAACATCTGGGGCCGCCTGGCGCTGCGGCTCTCCGACTACGACTTCAAGGGCAAGACGCACGACGGGTTCGGCGAGGACTGGCCCATTTCATATGCAGATATTGAACCGTATTACGACAAAGTAGACCTGTACCTCGGCATCTCCGGCCACAAGGAGAACCTGCCGCATTTGCCCGACAGCCTGTTCCAGCGGCCGAACAAGCTCACCGCGTCCGAAGTGAAGCTGCGCAAGAGTCTCGCCACGATGGGACGCACGCTGACGCCGTATCGGGCCGGCGTGACGACCGACGGCGTGAAAAACAAGTATCGCAGCAAGTGTTTCGGGCGCGGCGCATGCGGCCGGCGCCCCGGTGGTTGCGACATCCACGCGGCGTTCGATTCGCCGACGGGGCTGATCTATCCGGCGATGGACACGGGCAACCTCACGCTGCGCACGAACTCGATCGGGCACGAGGTGATGGTCGATCCGAACACCGGCAAGGCGCGGGGCGTCTCGTTCGTCGACGCCGTCAATCACCGCACCTACGAGGCGAAGGCGAAGGTGGTGATCCTCGCGGCGTCCACGCTGGAGAGTGCCAGGTTGTTATTGCTGTCGAAATCGCGGCAGTACCCCAACGGCATCGGCAATTCGAGCGGGCACGTCGGCCACAACTTCTGCGAGCACGTGATGGGACCGGGCGTGACGGGATTGGTCAAGGAGCAGGTGGGCGCGGCCCCGTCGCTGGACGACGGCAAGCCCGGCGGCTTCTACATCCCGCGCTTCCGGAATCTGCAGGACAAGCAGCCGGGCTTCATCCGCGGCTACGGCTTCGAGGGCGGCTCGGGCTTCGGGATCTTCCCGGACGGCGTGTTTGATACGCCCGGCTTCGGCGGGCAGTTCAAGAAATCGGTTCGCGATCACGCGGGCGCGTTCATTGGGCTCGGCGGCTTCGGCGAAGTGCTCGCCCGCTACGAGAACCAGGTCGACCTCGATCCCGAGGTGACGGACGCCTGGGGGATCCCGGCGCTGCGCTTCAACTATCAGTTCGGTGACAACGAGAAAAAGATGTGCGAGGACATGGCCGCCGCCGGCAAGGAGATGCTCGAGGCGGCGGGCATCGAGGTGATCGGCGTGGACAAGAATATCCTCACCGAAGGGTGGTCGATTCACGAGCTCGGCACGGCGCGCATGGGCAACGATCCCAAGACGTCCGTGTTGAATCAGTTCCAGCAGTCGCACGACGTGAAGAACCTGTTCGTGGTGGACGGCTCGAGTCACGTCAGCGCGTCGTGCCAGAACCCGACGTGGACGATCATGGCGCTCGCGTGGCGCTCGTGCGAGCATCTGGCGGACGAATTCAAGCGGGGGAACCTATGACGATCTCGCGTCGCAAGATGCTCCAGCAAACGGTGGCAGCAGCCGCAGCGCTGCCCCTGGTAAAAGCCTTGCCGCCCCTGGCGCCTGTGCCGCCAAAGTTCTTCACCGCCGCCGAGTTCGCTCTCGTCGACGAGATGAGCGACATGATCATTCCGACCGATCAGCAGTCGGCCGGCGCGCGCGCCGCCGGCGTGGCGATCTTTATCGACGGCCGGCTGGCGGAAGCGTTCGAGAAGGACGAGGGGCAGCGGTGGCGCACGGGAATCGCGGCCGTCGAGGCGCTGTCGCGCGAGATGCACGGCAAAGGATTCATGGCGTCCAGCCCCGAGCAGCGGCTCGCGCTGCTCACGCGCGTCGCCGCCGCCGAGTCCGATCCGAAGACCGATGCGGAGAAGTTCTTCAAGCAGATCAAAGGCGGGACGATTCGCGCCTACTACACATCCAAGATCGGGATCCACGACGACCAGCAGTACAAGGGCAACGTCATTCAACCCGGAGAATACGCTGGCTACGATGCAACATGATCAGCCCCGGACTGAAATCGACACGCCGCGCCTGACGTTGCTCGCCTTCACCCCCGCGCAGCTGCTCGCGCTGATCGAGCAGCCGGACCGATTCGAGGAGATCGCCGCCTTGACCCCCGCCGATGGACTGCGGGGGTTTTACGTGTCCGGGGAGGTGTCTCCCGTGTGGCTCGAGTCGCTGCGCACCGCCGCGGGGCAGGGCGATGGCCCCAACCCGTGGCGCCATGGCTTCTTCATCATAGAGAAGGAAAGCGGCGAGATCGTCGGGGGCGCGGGGTTCAAGGGCGCACCGGACGCCGCGGGGATGGTCGAGATCGCCTATGGCGTCGTACCCTCCCGTGAGGGCCGGGGATACGCGACGGAGGCGGCGCGCGCGCTGATTCATTTTGCAAGCAACGACGCGCGCGTGCGCCTCATCCGGGCGCACACGCGCCCTGAGGCGAATGCATCGACGCGCGTGCTCACGAAATGTGGCTTCGTGCACGTCGGACCGGTCGTCGATCCCGAGGACGGGCCGGTCTGGCGGTGGGAACGAAGCGCGCAGCATATTGGAACCCCATGAGAGAGACCGTCATGAGCGGGACCGGCCAGGGAGTGTTCGTTCCAGGGGAATGGCGCTCACTCGCCAGCTGTCTCGGCCTCTCGCCGCGCGAATGCGGCATCGTGCGCGCCGTGTTCGACGGCAATTCCGAGAAGGACACCGCCGCGCGGTTCGGGCTGTCGCCGCACACCGTGCATACCTACCTGTGGCGCATCTATCGCAAGCTCCGCGTGCAGAGTCGCGAAGAGCTGCTGGTGCGCGTCTTCGCCGAATTCCGAACTCTCCCGAAACGATCCAGCACCGCACGAAAAAAGCCGGACGCGAGACAGCGCGCGTTGTAGCCTGATCAGGTGACCCGGAGTGGGGGTCTTGTCGTTCCATCCTGCAGGGACATGTTACGTCGTTGTAACACGTTCGATACCGTTTGCAACGGGAGTGCCGTCTATGCGTCTGATTCGAACAGTCACCTGTTTGAGCTGGCTGCTGTCCGCCAGCCTGGTGACGTTCGTGTCCGCGCAAACCGCCAAGCCTTCCTTGATCATCCGCACCGACGACATCGGCATGAGCCACAGCGTCAACATGGCGATGCAGAAGCTCGTCTCGACCGGCATGCCGGTCTCGGTGTCGGTGTTGTTCGCGTGCCCGTGGTATCAGGAAGCGGTCGAGATTCTGAAGCAGCACCCGAACGTCGCCGTCGGGATCCATCTGGCGTTGAATTCGGAGTGGAAGAATTACCGCTGGGGTCCCGTCGCAGGCAGCACCGCCGTTCCATCGTTGGTCGATGCGAACGGTTTTTTCTTTCCGTCGTCCGAAGCGCTGCACCAGCACAACCCGCAGGTCGCCGAAGTCGAGAAGGAGCTGCGGGCCCAGATCGAGCGCGCGCTGCGCTCGGGCGTGAAGATCGACTACGTCGATTATCACATGGGCACTGCGACGCGCTACCCCGAGTTCCGGGAGATCACGGAGCGGCTGGCGCGGGAGTACGGGCTCGGCATGTCGGAGTATTTCGGGGAAACGGAAGACACGCCGCAATACTCGGCGGCCCCCGCCGCCAAGGGTGACAGCCTGGTGGTCATGATCAACCGGCTGAAGCCCGGGTTGAACCTCGTCGTCACGCACGTGGGTATCGACGACGCGGAGTTGGGGGCGCTGCTCGACATGAATACCGACGAGCCGCTGCCCGAGATGAGCAAGAACCGTCAGGGGGAATTGACGGCGTTGACGTCGCAGCGATTCAGCGCGGCCCTCAAGGCGCGCAACGTCGTGTTGGTGACGTATCGAGACTTGATCGCCAGGGAAGGCCTGCAGTCCATGCGAAGACCCGTCGAATGAGGGAGGCGGAGGTGTACATGGAAAAGAAAATCATTCGTGCTTGTGCCGCACTGGGAATGGGCTTGATGCTCGCGGTCGCGGTGACCGCTACGGCCCTGGCGCAGGGGACGCAAGTCTCCGGTACGATCACCGCGATAACGGGTGAGCGGCTAGCCGGCGTCACGGTCCAGGTGCGTGGGACGACCACCACCACGACGAGCGACGCCAACGGTAAATACTCTATTGCCGCTCCAGGCGACGGCGTGCTGCTGTTCGCGCTGATCGGCTACAAAGGGGCGGCGCGCACGATCGGGAACCGTCCGCAAATCGACGTCGCGCTGGAATCGGCCGTCGCCGTGCTCGAGCCGGTGATCGTGACCGGATACACGGCGCAGCGGCGCGCGGACATCACGGGCTCCGTCTCCAGCGTGAATGTCGAGAGCGCGCAGCAACAGACCTCGACCAGCGTGCTGCAGCGGCTCGACGGCCGCGTCCCCGGTGTTACGGTCGAGGACGGCGGCGCCCCGGGTTCGCGCAGCACGGTGCGCATCCGCGGCGTCACGGGGTTCCAGAACAACGACCCGCTCTACGTGGTCGACGGGACGCCCGTGTCGGAATCGTACATGAATTTCCTGAACCCGGACGACATCGCCTCCATGCAGGTCCTGAAGGACGGGTCGGCGACGTCGATCTACGGGTCGCGTGCGAGCAACGGCGTCATCATCATCGAGACGAAGAAGGGCCGGCCCGGCCAGCAGCAGGTGACGCTGGACGTCCGGACCGGCTTTGCCACGCCGACGCACGGATATGACGACATCCTGATGCAGAATTCGCTGCAGTACTTCCAGGTCGTCAAGAAATCCTACGAGAACGCGGGGACCAAGATCCCGATCAACATTTATGGGGATTCCACGAGCCCCAGCGTTCCCGCCTACATCTGGCCACAGGGCTGCGTCAGTGGCCCCGACAGCACCCAAGTGCCCTGCACCAACGTCGATCCGTTGACCTATTTGTACCCGACCAACCTCATCATGCGGGGCAGTCCGGGGACGAATTGGTGGAAGGCGGTGTTCGGCACGGGCCAATATCGCGACGCGAACCTGGCGGTATCAGGCGGCGGCGACAACAACGCCTACCACCTGTCGCTGAGTTATCTCGATCAGGCGGGCACGGCGAAGGACACGCGGTTCCAGCGCGGCGGAGCGCGGGTCAATACGACGTTCAACATGGGCCGCGCCAGCCTCGGCGAGAACATCTCCCTCTCGCGCGAGCAGCACCATGGCGCCGAGGGACTGACCGATGACAACGTCGGCGAGGGCGGGATCGTCGGGAAGAACATCTTCATGCAGCCCGTGATTCCGGTCTTTGACGTCGGCGGCAACTTCGCCTCCGGGAAGGCGAACACGCTGGGCAACCAGTCGAACCCGGCAAAAATCAACTACTACGCGCAGAACAACATCGCGACGAATGACCGCATGTTCGGCAACATTTTCGGCACGGTCGATGTTGGCCACGCGCTGTCGCTGAAATCCAAGTTCGGCTTCAATCTGCTCCAGGGTTCCTACCACGGGTACACACCCGCGACGCCCGAAGATCATGAGCCGACGAACATCGACGGGATCAACGAGAACTACAGCGGATTCACCGAGTTGACGATCACCAATACGCTCAACTATTCGCGGACGATGAACCAGCACAACCTCACGGTGCTGCTGGGCCAGGAAGCCATCAAGGCCAATTTCCGCTTTGAGTCGGGCAACTGCGCCAGCCTGCGCAAGAACGACGTCAACTCGCGCTACATCGACGACGCCTTGTGCGATCCGAACTCCAAGAACGTCAGTAGCTCGGGCAGCAAGCGGGCGCTGCTGTCGTTCTTCGGCAAGGCGGATTACAACTATGGCGAGCGCTACTATCTCAGCGTGACGATGCGGCGTGACGGATCGTCCACGTTCGGACCGACCAACCGGTGGGGAACCTTCCCGGCGGTCGGCGCCGGCTGGCGGCTGTCGCGCGAATCGTTCTTCCAGAATCTGCCCCTGCAAAACATCATGCTGCGGTTCGGGTGGGGCGTGACGGGGAATCAGAACGTGCCGTTCCGCATTATCGATCAGTTCGGCGGCGGCCGCGGTGAGACGTTCTACGACATCGGCGGCACGGGCTCCTCGATTCAGCCCGGGTTCAAGACCACCGCGCTCGGCAACACGACGCTCAAGTGGGAAGAGAATCACTCCACCAACGCCGGGCTCGATTTCGAGTTCCTGAACGGCCGCGGTAACGTCACGGTGGACGTGTATCGCCGCAACACGAGCAACCTGTTGTTCGATCCGCCGCAGCCGGCGGCAGGCGGCTCCGCGGCCCCGCCGGTCCTCAACATCGGCAGCATGCGGAACACGGGGATCGACTTCTCGGTCGGCTATCACGGCACGATCGGGGGCACGGCGTGGAGCGTGGCGTTCAACGGCAGCCACTATAACAACCAAATCACCAAGATCGACGGCGTGCAGACGTTCTTCTTTGGTCGCGGCGCCTCGGTAGTCCGCGAGCAGAACGCCGTGCGCAACGAGGTCGGTCAGCCGCTCGGCGGATTCTACGGCCTGATCGCCGACGGGTACTACGTCGATTCGCTGGACGCGGCCGGACAGTGGAATCAGGGAGCGCGTCCGGGCCGGATCAAGTTCCGGGATCTGGACGGCGACGGCCAGATCACCGCGGCCGATCGCACCTTCATCGGGAGCCCGCATCCCAAGTTCACCGGCGGGATCGATCTCGCGGTGCGGCACGGCAACTGGGAGCTGAGCAGCACGGTGTTCGGCTCGTTCGGCGGCAAGATCTTCAACACGCAGCGGTACTGGTATGCGTTCCGGTACTTCCAGACGAACGTCGCGAACGACATGCTGACGAATTCGGCCCAGCTCAACGGCGACTGCGAGCCGCTGCCGCCGCCGGGCCCGGGCCTGCCCTCGCCGGGATATACCTGCCCCGGCCGGCTGACGAACCCGGGCGCCAAGTATCCACGGCTCGACAACAGCGACGACTGGAGCCGGCAGTTCAGCAGCTATTGGGTGGAGAGCGGCACGTACGTGCGGCTGCGCACGCTGCAGCTCGCGTACAACCTGCCGCCCGCCATCGTGCGCTGGATTCCGGCCGCCCGGGTCTATTTGCAGGCGGAGAACCTGTTCACCATCAGCGGCTACTCCGGGCTCGATCCGTCGCTCCCGGTGCCCGCGACGAACGGGAATACGGGCGACCTTCGCGACGAAGCCCGTGGCATCGACCAGGGCGTGTATCCAAGCAACCGGATCATTACGATCGGGATTTCGACCACCTTCTAACGCCTAGCGTCTTTACTGAGAGGGACGAAGACGATGAACAGACACAAGTGGCAGCGACTGTTGTACAGCGTGGCGGGAGTGGTGGTCGTCGCCGGCGTCACGTACGCCTGCAAAGACTTCCTCAACCAGCCTGCCCAGGGCACGGTCGATCAAGCGACCCTGATGAACAGGGTCGGGGTGGAGGGCTCCCTTATCGCCGCGTACCGGGCACTGGACTGCCAATCGAGCTCCGGGGCCTGGGGGTGCGCCGTCAGCAATTGGGTATGGGGCGGCGTCACGAGCAACGACGCGTACAAGGGATCCGACCTCGGGGACCAGAACCCCATCCATAGCGTTGAGATATTCCAATGGAACCTGGGCGACGCGGACGGCTATCTGAACCAGAAGTGGAGCCAGGTGTACGACGGCGTCTTCCGCGCCAATGCGACGCTGCGCCTGCTGGATGCGGTGGTAGCGGCGAGCCCCAATGAGATCCCCGTAGGGGATCAGCACAGCATTCGCGGTGAGGCCTTGTTTCTACGGGCGCACTATCACTTCGAAGCATATCGCATGTGGGGACACATTCCCTACTACTTCGAAGGGGATTCAACCCCGGTCGCCCTGGGCGGGTACCGCAAAGCCAACGACCTGCCGCTCGACTCGATCGTCAAGCTGATCATCACCGACCTGTCGACGGCGGAAACATTGTTGCCGGATGCCCCGCGCAATACGGAAAAGGGACGCGCCAGCCGGTACACAGCCATGGCCTACAAGGGCCGTGTGCAGGTGTACGGCGCGGGGTCGAATTCCGCCTCCCCCTATTGGGCGGCGGCCAAGGCGACGTTCGACTCGGTGAAGGCGACCGGGCCATACGGCTTGGAAGCGGGCTTCAACCGGGTCTGGACCGCCGACCCGAATCACCGGAATGGGCCGGAGACGATCTTCGCGTACCAGGCGTCGGTGCGGGACGGTGAGCCGAACGGCCAGAACGCGAACTTCAGCGGTTGAATTTCCCGTACAGCGAAGCCAACCACTTCACCTGCTGCGGCTTCTATCAGCCGTCGTACAACCTGGTCAACTCGTACAAGGTGGACGCCGCGGGTCTGCCGCTGTCGATGTCGGACAACACGTGGAACATCGACACGACCTATGCGACCATGGCGGCACCCGTCGATCCCCGGCTCGATTGGACCGTTGGCCGCGACAACGTTCCGTACAAGGACTGGAATCTGCACAAGCGGTCTTGGATCCGCGACGCCTCCTACAGCGGGCCCTATAGTCCGAAGAAGAACATCCATGAGAGCGCTTTCCCGAACGCGGAAGACAACGTCGGCTGGGTGGCCACACAGACGAATAACGTGCCGATCCACATTTTCCGGTACGCCGACATGCTGCTGATGGACGCCGAGGCGGAGGTCGAGCTGGGCAACCTGAACGCTGCCCAGGCGATCGTGAATCAGATCCGGGCGCGCGCGGGCGTCGCGGCGCAGGGGTGCGGCCCGGACAGCACGGCGGTGAATCGCTATACGGCGTTCTGCACGGGCAAACCGGCCATGGTGGACTCGATGCAAGCGAATGTGGTGCTGGGGCGCGACTCGTTGCAGACGCCGTGGGCGTTCTACAAGGTCGGTCAATACACGACCCCATGGGCCGGCTTGGGCGCGGCGTACGCGCTCAAGGCGGTACGCACGGAGCGGCGGCTCGAGCTCGGGATGGAGGGCCAGCGCTTCTTCGATCTGCGGCGTTGGGGCATCGCCGATACCGCCATCACCAACTACGTCGCAACCGAGGCGGGGCGGATCTCATATCTCGCCAGCGCCGTGGGCACGTTTACATTGCCGAAGTATGCTTTCTATCCGATCCCATCGGTGCAGGTCGAGTTGAGCAAGGTGGGCGGGGTGTGCCAGCTGCAGCAGAATCCCGGCTGGGGAGCGTGCCAGTAGGCAGCGCGATCTAACGCCGGCGCAGTAGAAACGCCTGCAGGGAGTCGCCCGTGTTCGCTACGAGCACGGCGCTCCCTG
>WNGO01002017.1_pt1 | contig 13048 bp, 13 predicted proteins | sample 5400511 | NCBI WGS metagenome assembly WNGO01 (sample SAMN13153380, study PRJNA577476) | soil metagenome | isolation source: 20 cm soil or saprolite under Garry oak tree replicate 2 | place: USA:California | collected 2016-06-15
TATTTGCTGGAAGCGTGAATGGAAATCACAACCTATAATAAGCATCACTCGGCTCCTTTCCTCCGAGCCTTGGTCGAATCACCTTCGCCAAGTCTACTCGGTCGAGGGGAGCCGACGACGTTATCCAATCAATAAACGCTGCCGGCTCAGACGGTCGACGCAACACCAGTCCTCGGTTTCGACCGCGCACGGCCGGCGACGAGCGCAATCTGATCCCCGCCAACGATAACGTCACCGGAAGGCGTGGGAATTCGAAAGATGGTGTCTCTTCCTTGGCGTCGCGACTGACGAGTTTGTAAGGCTTGCTGACCGGGATACGTTCGCCAACGCCGGGCATGGATTCCAGAACGCCGAGATCGACGGCGCCTTTGTTTCCGGTAATACCGATAGCCGTTCGAATCGAACCGGGGGTGGGGTGCGCTTTCAGGCCAAGGCTCTCGATCCGCTTGCACACTTCGCGGATCTGCTCGTCACTGGCGAGCGACTGCATGACAACAAGCATGGATGGCTCCCCATCGGGTGAGTGAAGATTGAGTTTACGGCAAGCTTTCAGGGGGCCGCAAATCTTGAGCATGGTTGTCTGCTGCCAGTTTCCGATGTCTCCCCGGAAAGGACCTTGGCGCTTTTTGAATTCCATTGACGGTGGCAGACGAAAAAGCATTTAATATTCTGGTCATCTACTTTAGCCCCAGCCGGGAGGAAACTTTGCTCTCGGATCGTGTTTTCTCGTTTCTCGGACGGACCATCACTATCACCTGCGGTGAAGAGTTGCTGGCGACTGTAGTCCTCGTCGTCGGGAGGACCCCATGGCCGGTTTGATGATGCCAGTTTCCAAAATCTCGTCCGTGTCAGTGGCAGTCATCACGATTTGCCTCGGTCTGATTCATGCGATGCCCGCCATTCCGTCTTTTTCAGGTTTAGGCCAGGAGGTCGCACAGTCTGCCTCTCCTCAGAGCCTGGATGCCAAGCCGAAAGCACACTCTGTAAATCTGAATTGGAAGGCTAGCACCTCTATTGTTGTCGGTTACAACGTATACCGGGCTGAAAAATCCGGACGTCCATTCACGAAACTGAATTCGGCTCCCATCCTCAAAACGAATTACGAAGACACCGGAGTCCGCGCAGGTCACACTTATTATTACAAAGTGGCGGCAGTGGACGCGAAAGGCAAAGAAAGCGAATCCACGGCCCAAATTCAGGCGGTGGTTCCGTCCCCATGAATAAGCTTGCCTCAGCGCTGCTGCCACAACGCCCGGACTCCGATGTCCTCTAGTGAACTAGGGAGTAGGAATAATGGCGGATGTTTCGTTCGAGAAATTGCTTTCGACGCTGTTCGGATCTACGGACGTAGCCACGTAGAAGTAGGTCTGTCCGGCTTGAACTGCGCTGTCAGTATACGTGGTCAACGATATCGGCGTGGCATTCAGCTTCACGTAGGGCCCACCCGTTTGCGTTCCGCGATAGACGTAGTAACCCATGACGCTCGAAGTGCTGGGCGTCCAGTTCAGCGTCGCCGAGTGCGAAACCGTCTGCGCGCCAGTGCCTGACACTGCGATGGTTGGTGAGTTGCTTGCATTGCTCACGACGCTGACGGCACCGCTCAAACTCCCCGATGTCGTTGGATCAAAGATCACGCCGAACGTGGTGCTTTGTCCCGCCGCCAAAGTCAACGGCGGCGTGAAACCGCTGACGCTGAAGCCAGCACCGGAAACGTTGATCTGAGAAATGCTCACGTTCGCGTTGCCCGTGTTCGTCAGTGTAACTGTTTGCGTGGCACTGCTACTTCCAACAGTGACATTCCCAAAGCTCAAGGATGTGGGGCTGGCCGAGAGTGTCAGAATCGGAGCCACGCCAGTACCGCTGATAGGGATACTTGTCGGCGAGCTAGGTGCGTTGCTCACGAGGGAAAGCGTTGCCGCTACGCTGCTGGAAGTAGTGGGAGTGAAATTCACCGTAAACGCACTGGACCGCCCAGCCGCCACGGTCAGCGGCAAATTTAGCCCGCTGAGAGCGAAGCCAGCCCCAGTCATCGTGGCTTGCGACACATTCAGGCTGGCACTGCCGGGATTACTCAGAATTACGGTCTGAGTGCTGGTAAGGCCAACCGTGACGTTGCTAAAGCTCACGCTCGTCGGGACAACCGACATTTGTGGCTGTATACCTGCGCCTGAAAGCGAGATTGTCGCTGGAGAATTGGTCGCGTTGCTGACCACTGACACGCTGCCAGACACGCTCCCCGCCACCGTTGGAGCAAATCCAACGCTCAGCGAAGCACTCTGCCCGGCTGCAAGGCTGAGTGGCAACGGGATACCGCTAACGCTGAAGCCCGCCCCTGTCACACTCACCTGTGAAATGATCACTGTGCTGTTCCCCGAGTTGGTTAGAGCAACCGTCTGCGTGCCGCTGGCGCTGCCCACAATTACGTTTCCGAAGCTCAAGCTATTGGCACTTGTCGAAAGCAGGTACGTTTGGATCGGGGCCGGCGGAGGAGCGGCGCCCGTGCCTGAAACCAAAACCGTCTTGCTTGGGCCAGAAAGGGTCGCAAAGGAGAGACTTCCAGAAAAACTGTTGGCGGAATCAGGTTTGAAGACGACCTGAAAGGACGCCCTTTCTCCGTTTCTCAAAGTTACGGGCAGAGATGGTCCCGTCAAAATGAATTCCGGTAAATTACTAAAGGCCTGCTGAATTGTCAGGTTGTGCTTGCCGTAATTGGTCAGAGTGACGACCGTCGGTGAGCTGGCGGTGTTGACGCTCACTGAGCCGAAGTTTAAGGATGTCGGATTGACTCCCATTCCCGCATAAGATGCACTGACGCTGAAAGCGCCTCCGATAAGTAATGCCAAGAAAAAGACACACCTGTACGCAATCATTTCCATGATTTCCTGTGGGCCTGAATTAACGCTGGGACCAGAACCGGGTGGGATTCGCTGAGGTCGCCGAAGTGTCTTGCCCGAACTGCTGTTCTAAATGCGAACGCAGACTAAACGGAAAGCGTTCTAATGAGCTACTGGCAACGAGACTAGTTTTGGTGCAGCTGTCCATGCGTAAGCGAATTCCCACACGCGCGATGGCAAAAAGCTGACACCCGGAGTCCAGAGGCCATGCGTTCGATGGAGACATGAGATAAAACGCAAATTAGCACTCACGATTCGGACTATTAGGAGACCACGGCGAACGATACCAAGCCGGATTTCAAGAAAGCTCTGCCAGCTTCGTTGCGTCTTCGTTGTCCAGCTGTGACTCTACGAATGTGGTTGACAACTATCGGGGGAATGGCATCGCCCCAGACGGGTTACTCGTTTTCCGAGGTTGTTTCAGCGATTTTCACTTCGTTTCGAGAGCGTGCCGACGAACTTGGTGAAGGTTTCTTGGAGGCAGTCCTTCACGACGCAATATCAGGTAATGCTGCGGAGCAAGACAGTCGGCACTTTGCGCGTCGCCGCTGAACTCCGGACCCTAACTCAAATGAAGTCGGCAGATAAGCGCCACCTGCTCTGTATCCTTACTGTATCCTTTCGTTGACTCAGGCGTCTAATCTGCTTAGAGTCGATTTAGGGTAATGAGCAAGAGAATCTTCATGGTCGTGGCGTTGGTCGCCTTGTTGGGCTTGCAATTTGCGGACTGCGCGTCCGCGATGACGCAAGACCAGCAAAGCATGCAGTGCTGCGGTTCCATGCCCTGCGATCCGTCCAATCAGAGTCACGATTGCTGCAAGAGCATGGTTTCGTCTCAATCTCCCAGCGTGTTGCCGGTCGCCCACGTAACGCTCCATGCGCCTGTCATGGTTGTGACCGATCTCCTTGCTTCGCCCCAAGCGACGCCATACCCCGAAGTTTCTCGCTTGGATTTCGAGGCTCCTCAGCATTCACCTCCAGAGTTGTACACGCTTCATTCTTCCCTTCTGATCTGATCCTCTGCTCCACGGTGCGGCAGCGCACTGGTCTGTCTCTTGTTGTGTCTGTGCTGTTCCTTTAACCCGCCGATGTGTTCTCGGTCGAGACCCAGTTGGGTGACTCCCGAGGATCCGCGGTTTCGTTGTGCATGTTCAGGAGAAAAAGATGTTTTCGATAGCGAGAAAGAATTCCGCTGCGCGTTTGTCGCGCGCAGCTCTTCGTCGAAGTATTTCTGTGCTTCTACTTTTGGCTGCGTCCAGTGGAACTGCTTTTGCCCAAGAGCTGACATCCTCGCACGCGAGAGCGGTAACTCCAGTCTCCGAGTTGCTCGCGGAAGCGGAGAAGAACAATCCGCAAGTCGAAGCGGCGCGACGTGGCTTCGAAGCAGCAAAGCAAGTGTCGACACAGGTCTCGACACTTCCTGACCCGCAATTCAATTTGCAGCATTTGAGCGTCGGCAGCCCACGTCCGTTTGCCGGATATACGAACAGTGACTTTGCCTATATTGGCCTCGGCGTTTCGCAAGATATTCCGTATCCGGGCAAGCTGCGTTTGAAAGGTGAGATTGCGAAACGCAACGCCGATGTTTCACAACAACAGATCGAGTCTGTGCGCCGCAGCGTTCTCGCGGAACTCAAGGCGGCGTATTTCCAATTGGCCTACCTGTCCAAGACGCTTGTGATCCTCGAGCAAGACGGCGAGCTGCTCAAGCAGGTTCAACAAGCCGCGGATGCCCGCTATCGCTCGGGCATAGGCACACAGCAGGAGTTGCTACAAGCCCAACTGCAACAGACGAAGCTGCTTCGTGAAATCGCGATGCACCATCTGGAAGTCGGCAAACTCGAAGCACAACTTAAACAGCTCCTCAACCGCCCGCAGGATTCGCCAGACATCGAACCCACCGATCTCGTCGAAACGCCTCTCGTGCAGACCTACACCGAACTTCTCGCTGCGGCCGAAGTCCAGAACCCCGAAATCGCCAGCGCGAAGAAGATGATCGAAAAACAGTCTCTTCAAGCGGACCTAGCACGCAAGGATTTCTACCCCGACTTCAACGTGCAATATATGTGGCAGCGCACCGACCCCACGCAGTTTCGCGCCTACCACATGCTCAGCGTCGGGGTGCGCGTGCCGATCTATAGAGGACGCAAACAACGCCCGGAACTCGCACAAGCAGAAGCGGAGAAGCTTCGCGCGGGAAGCGAACTCCAGGCGCAGTCGCAGCAGGTCGCAGCGGAATTGCGCGCGCAGTACGTGCTGGCGCAACAAACCTCTGAGCTTCTCAAGATTCACCGCGAGGGGCTTTCGCCTCAGTCGCGGTCGGAATTCCAGGCTGCCTTGGCCACGTACCAATCGAACAAACAGGATTTTCAAGCCTTGCTGGCTGCGTTTCTCGACGTGCTCCACCTCGACGAAGAGTATTGGCAGAACGTCGCCGAATACGAGACCTCAATTGCGCGGCTCGAACAGATCACAGGATTGTCGCTTCGCTAGAAAAGGAAAATGATCATGCGAAATTATCGAAATGCGTTTCTCTTCGCCCTGGTGGGCAATCTCGCTCTCCTCGCTGTTCTCGGCGGACTGTGGTGGCGCGGAAAGCAGCATCGTCAGACGGAGGCTGCGATGCAATCGCCTTCAACCGAATCGGCCCAGAGTCCTCCGAACGCGTCGGAGAGTGCGGCGATGACGGCGCACGAGGCAGCTCTCGTCCCCATTCAGCTTTCGCCGGAACGTCTGCAAAGCATCGGCGTCAGGACTGGCCGGGTAGAAAGCAGAACCGTTGAAGACGATATCCGCGTCACTGGCAATGTCGTGATTGATGAAACACGCCTCTCCGCCGTGCAGGTGCGGTACTCCGGCTACATCCAAAAAGTCTTCGCAGATGCCGCGTATCAATACCTTCGCAAAGGCCAGCCGCTCTTCACGATCTACAGTCCCGACCTCGCAGCCACCGAGCGCGAATATCTCGTCGCAAAGCAAAACCAGCTGCGCGTCGCGCAAAGCACAATCCCCGGTGTGACCGAGGGAGCTGCTTCGCTCCTGGCCGCCGCAAGTGAACGGCTGAAACAATGGGGCGTTCCACAGCGCGAAATCGCGCGCCTTGAATCCACGGGCGAAATCCAGCAGGAACTCCAGGTCGATTCTCCGGTTTCTGGCTACATCACCGAACGCAACGCCCTTCCGAATCTGACGGTTCAGCCCGAGACGCGGCTTTATTCCGTCGCCGATCTTTCCACCGTTTGGGTTTTGGCCGAAGTGTTTCAAAACGATTTGGGAAGAATCAAAGTCGGCGACCGCGCTTCACTCACGGTCGATTCCTATCCGGGACGCACATTCGAGGGCCGCGTCAATTTCATTTATCCCCAAGTGGACATGATGACGCGCACGGCGCGGGCGAGGCTTGTATTTTCCAACCCTGGTTTGAAATTGACTCCAGGGATGTTCGTCAACGTTACGTTGAAAGTCGCTATGGGAAAGCAGTTGGTCATTCCAGCCACCGGCGTTTTGCAATCGGGAACGCGGCAGATTGTTTTCGTCAGCCGCGGCGACGCCCACATCGAACCACGCGAAGTGCAACTCGGCTCGCGAGCAGGAGATGACTTCATTGTTTTGAAAGGAGTGAAAACGGGCGAGGAAATCGTAACGTCCGCCAACTTCCTGATCGACTCGGAAAGCCAACTACAGGCGGCACTCGGGACATTTGTTCCCCCACCGCCCGGCGCAAGCGCCGCAGGAGCGGTGAACGCTCCACAGGCTAAGGCGGAACTCACAACCGAACCCGATCCTCCGCGCAAAGGCGGAAACACCTTCCGTGTGAAGCTCACCGATGCGAGCGGTGTACCGATCTCTGGCGCGGAAGTTTCCGTCACCTTTTCCATGCCGGCCATGCCCGCGATGGGCATGGCCGCGATGCGGACGCAGGTTTCACTCACAGAAAAAAGCAACGGACTCTATGAGGGTCCAGGGAAGCTCGACAGCGGCGGAACGTGGCAAGTCACGGTTCTTGCGAAGAAGAACGGCCAAGTTGTCACCAGCAAACAACTCAGCGTGAACGCCGCGGGAGGAATGTAACGTGATCTCTCGTTGGATTGATTGGTGCGCGCAAAATCGTTTCCTTGTGTTCACGGGAACGCTGCTGCTGGTGCTTGCGGGAATCTGGTCTTTACGGCGCATCCCGCTTGATGCGTTGCCGGACATTTCGGACGTCCAGGTCATTGTGCACACGCCATGGGCGGGACAGCCGCCCAGCCTCATCGAGGACCAGGTTACCTATCCCATCGTCACCAAGCTGCTCGCGGCGCCTCACGTCAAGGCGGTGCGGGCGCAAACGATGTTCGGTGACTCCTACGTCTTCGTCGTCTTCGAAGACGGAACCGATCTCTATTGGGCGCGCTCGCGCGTCCTCGAATACATGCAGCAAATCACGGGGCGTCTGCCTGCCGGTGTCCATCCCGTCATTGGGCCGGACGCAACGGGAGCAGGCTGGGTGTACGAGTACGTAGTCGTGGATCACAGCCACCAGCACAGTCTCGCCGAACTGCGTAGCATTCAAGACTGGTATTTGCGGTATCAGCTCGAAACCGTCCCCGGTGTCGCAGAAGTCGCGACCATCGGCGGATTCGTCAAACAGTACCAGGTCAATCTCGATCCCAACAAGCTACGCGCCTACAACATTTCACTTTCGACGGTGATCGACAGAGTGCGGGCTAGCACCAATGAAGTCGGTGGGCGCTTGCTCGAAATGGGCGGAGCGCAATACATGATCCGCGGCCTCGGCTATCTGCGTTCGCTAAGCGACTTGGAGTCCGTACCCGTCGCCACGATGAACGGAACGCCGGTCCTTGTCCGTGATCTCGGCACAGTCAGCTTCGGGCCGGACATCCGTGAAGGGGTCGCTGAATGGCAGGGCGAAGGGGAAACCGTTGCAGGCATCGTCGTCATGCGCGACGGCATGAACGCCCTAACGGTCATCGATGGCGTAAAGAAAAAACTGGCAGACACTAAATCGTCGCTGCCCTCCGGAGTCGAAGTGCTCTCCGGTTACGACCGCTCCGGTTTGATTCACGCCTCCATCGAAACCTTGCAGCGGGACTTGCTCGAAGAAGCCATCATCGTGAGCGTCGTCATCATTCTCTTCCTGTTTCATTTTCGTTCCGCGCTGATTCCGATTCTCACGTTGCCTATCGCTGTCGTTGCTTCGTTCATCCCGATGTACTACTTGCACGTCAGCTCGAACATCATGTCGCTCGGCGGACTGGCACTGGCCATCGGCGTCCTCGTGGACGCAGCAATCGTCATGGTCGAAAACGGTTATCGCCAGCTCTCCGAACATCCCTCCGCCGAATCGGAAGACGTGTCAGCACCAGAACGCCGGCGCATCCTTCTCACTTCTGCCAAACAAGTAGGTCCCGCCATTTTCTTTTCACTGGTCATCATTGTGGTTTCCTTCCTGCCGGTGTTCTTGCTCGAAGCGCAGGAAGGAAGAATGTTCCGCCCACTTGCCTGGACGAAAACGCTAGCCGTGGGCTTTTCTTCCGTGCTGGCCATCAGCCTCGTTCCGGTGCTGATGATTTTCTTCATTCGCGGGAAGCTGCGACCGGAATCTAAGAACCCCATCTCCCACGTCACGCAGGCCATTTACTTGCCCGTGTTGCGGGTGTGTCTGCGGTACCGCAAGACCACCTTGCTGCTCAACCTAGTTTTCTTAATCGTGACTCTGCCTCTGGCGCTGAAAATCGGCAGTCAATTCATGCCACCGCTGTTCGAAGGCTCTGCACTCTACATGCCGACGGCCCTGCCCGGAATTTCCATCACACAAGCTTCGCAGTTGCTACAGGAGCAGGACCGCATCATTCGAACTCTCCCCGAAGTCGAGACGGTGTTTGGAACGATCGGACGCTCCGACAGTGCCACGGACAATGCGCCGCTCGACATGTATGACACGACCATCATGCTCAAGCCGCGTGAACAATGGCGTCCAGGCATGACCTACGAAAAACTCATCCAGGAAATGGACCCCAAGCTTCAGTTTCCGGGTCTCTCGAACACCTGGACCATGCCCGTTGAAAATCGCCTGGACATGGAGCTTACGGGAATCAAGACGCCGCTGGGATTGAAGATTCAGGGACCGACGCTGGAAGGCATTCAACAAACCGGCACACAAATCCAGCAACTGCTTTCCTCGCTTCCCGAAGTGCGTTCCATTTTCTCGGAACGCGTATCGCAAGGTTTCTATGTCAACGTTGAGGTGAATCGTCTCGATGCCGCCCGCTACGGCCTGACCATCGCAGATGTCCAGCAAGTAGTCAGTTCCGGAATCGGAGGTGAAATGGTCACGGAAAATATCGAAGGCCGAGAACGATACCCAGTCAACGTCCGCTACAACCGCGATTTCCGCGACAACGTGGAAGAACTCCGTCGCGTATTGATTGCCACACCTGCCGGTGCGCAGATCCCCATCGAGCAAGTCGCGCGCATTTCGTTTTCCCGCGGTCCCGCGATGATCCGCGATGAGGATGGAGCCTTGACCGGGTTCGTGTATATCGACCTCAATTCAAAGGACTACGGCGGATTCGTGAAAGCGGCGAACGACCTCTTCCGCCAAAAGCTCCACCTGCAGCCAGGACACACCTACAAGTGGGCCGGAGAATACGAATTCGAACAACGGGCCAAAGAGCGGCTCAAAATTATTCTTCCTGTCGTGTTCTTCGTCATCTTCGTGCTCCTCTATATGGTGTTTCACTCCGTCGCGGAATCCGTCGTGCTCATCTTCCCGACGATTTACGCGCTCACCGGGGGGCTAATCCTGCAAAAGCTCCTCGGCTACAACTTCAGCGTGGCGGTCTGGGTCGGCTACATCGCTCTATTCGGCATCGCCGTTGAGACGGGCGTGGTCATGGTCGTGTATTTGCACGAAGCGCTTAACCACCGCCTCGCATCCGGAAAACCGCTCAAGCACGAAGACATTGAAGAAGCCGTGATCGAAGGTGCGGTCCATCGTTTGAGGCCGAAACTGATGACCGTATGCGTCGTTCTGGCGAGCCTCATTCCCATTCTGTGGGAAACCGGAGTCGGCTCCGACGTGATGAAACCAATTGCCGCTCCGATTGTCGGAGGCATGATCACATCCACAATTCATGTGTTGATTCTCGTACCAGTATTTTTCGCCCTCATGAAGGAACGCGCCTTGCGGCGTGGGACGCTCCGATTACACGGCAACGATGCGGTAAAGGATTGACACATCGGCAGGTCACTGTCTTTCAGGTTGCCGGGTTGCTCGATGAAGAACCACAATCATGGAGAATAGCAATCGTCGCAGGCTTTGCCTTGCAATCCTTCGATACCCTCTTTCGCAATGATCGGAACCATGACGAGGCCCGCGACAGCGTCGGCCCACCAAAGGCCGAACAGAGCGTTGAGCAATAATCCGGCAAGTAAAATGCCGGACAGATAGGTACAAAACTCGGTTTGTTTAGCGTCCGCATGCATGGCCGCGCTGCCCAGCGCACGGCCCACTTTTCGCTTGGCTCGCGAGAGCAATGGCATGACGGCCAAGGAGACACATGCCAAGACAATGCCGGGAACGCTGTGCTCAGCGGCCTTCTTGGACCACAAATCCATCGCCGATTCGTAAGTGATGTAAGCAGCCAAGGCAAGAAAGCAAGTACCGACAATCTTCAGCGCGCGTCTCTCGCTCCGTTCGCGTCGCTCGATCTCCGCATCAACGGACATCCGCCATAGCAGGGCCGATCCGGACGTCACTTCGATAAAGCTGTCGATTCCGAAACCTACAAGCGAGATGCTGCTTGCGAACGCGCCTGCGATGACGGCTACCAAACCTTCAAGCGCGTTCCATCCAACAGTGAAATACTCAAGTCGTCGTCCGTGACGAACGACAGCCATACGATCCAGAGTCTGTGCTTCGCCCATGTCTAATGCTACGACGCAACGGTACGTGACACTCCCATCGTCCTTTCATTCCGAGCTTCAGTTCGGTGCGGTGAACCCCTTGTTGAGACAATTTGTCTCGTGACAATTCTGACGCAACGTTGAGTCCATGTGTCCAGATGGTTTCGTAGTTCAGGTTTTGATTAGCGCGATGCTTGCCGCCTCAGACGAAGCGGTTATCCCCTCGAATTCCACTGGGGGCAGATAACCCAAGGCTGAGTGCGGTCGCTGCTGATTGTAGTAGCGGTCGATGAAGTCTGCTATGTGAAGACGAAGATCCTCAAGATCCTTGTACTCCCTTGTGCCAATCTCTTCTTGTTTTAGCGTTCGAAAGAAGCGCTCGCAGTATCCATTATCGTAAGGGCGGCCCGGCCTGCTAACGCTTGGCATCACCCCGTGATCCCGCAATATGCGCAAGTATTCAGGGTGCGCGTATTGCGCGCCTCGATCTGAATGGTGAACCAAACCGGCCCCCGGACTCCGACCTTCGAGAGCCATCTCCAACGCCAGCAGCGGCGATCGTGCGGTCAAGGTTCTGTCCACGTTCCAGCCAACGACTCTTCGCGAGAATTTGTCGAGCACAACAGCCAAATAGACGAACTCCCTCTTCAATCGAATGAAGGTGATATCTGCCACCCAGACCTGGTTTGGACCAGTCAGCTTCAACCGATTGGCGAGACTTACGTAAATCTCGCCCTGGCCCTGCGGATCAGCTGAATTACCGTCGTACCGCTGCAGTTCACTACGACAAGGTTGTCCTCGCGCAGAAGTCGCGCCACTCGTTTGTGATTGACTGGCATTCCCTGGCGGCGCAATTCGGCCGTTATCCGTCGATACCCGTAACGCCCGTGGTGTTCCAACACGGTCCTCTGCACCTCGGATCGCACGTCCATATCTTCTTGTCAGGGATCTTCAACCCGCAGGTAACGGTAGAACCGAGCTCTGCTTACGCCCACAAGGAAGCACATCCGCTCGATAGCTAAACTGCCTTGCAGCGACATTACGTCCCGGATGTGGCCGTAGATGCCAGCTCGCCAGACCTGCTGCTCCCGCAGTGTCCGGCCTCGATTCTCTGCAAGGCGCCTTTGAAAAAATCCACTTCCAAGGCCTGCTTGGCGACCAGACGCTTCAGCTCGCGCACCTCTCTTCGGAATCTCGACTCGCGGGACTTCTCGGGTATCGGTTCGCTCTCTTCCGCATTCCGCTGACTCTCTTCGTGCCACCTATATACGGTCTGCCGTGGGACACCAAGTTCCTTTGCCAGCCACTCGATGTTTTCACAGCACTTGAATCGTTCGACTGCCATCCGGCGAAAGTCTTCCGGGTACCGCCATCCTCGCCTACTGATCATGTGTGGAGAACCTACCTTTCTCCACAAAGTGTAACGAAAGCCATTTGTCTCACTTAGGGGTTCACTACAGAATCTCGCAAGGCAAATTGTGGGGGTGACGACATTTGGGTGCGTGCCAGAGTTCTGCATGGCGAGTCACTGGACTGCATCTAGAGCCGGGTGACGTTGGCACCTGCCCGCGTGTATCTTCTTGAAACGGCCACGAAATTCGGTCGGGCAGAGGAGAGTTCTTAAACGTTGACCTACGTTAGCAAGGCCGGACGGTGATGAGCGGCACGGTCCAAAGAGCAGCCCAGAAGCCAATGGCTATAGCTGGGAGGAAAAGTCACCTTTCTTTCGTTCGGTGCCAGCCAAGTAGCGCCTAACTTTGGGGGAGTGGTGAACTTCAACGCGTCACAACATGCCAAGGAGGACCCAGAAAGTGGCTTCAGAGTGGCAATCGCAACTTTTTCAAAAATGCGATGTAGCGCGGATCGCCGTGCAAGTTCTTCAGTAGAGGCTCAACTTTAGTCCCCGCCAATCCTGTGTCGCGCTGCACATAAGCCCGGTCCAGCCATTCAAACGCTTTGTCGGGTTCATGACGGAATGCATAAACCCCTGCGATTTGGAACGCATCATTCCTCTGATATTTGGCAATTAACTCGCTCAAAGCGGTGTCCGACTCCTTCTTCCGACCAAGTGCGTAGGACACAACTGCGTACCCTTGCAAACGCAAAACAGCAAACGGTTCTCGCTCGATTTCGGCCAAAGCATCCTGAGCCCGTCCCTGCGCCAGATAGACAAAGCCCAACAATGAACGGTAAGCAGGAAGATCGGGATTGAGTTCAAATGCCTTCTTGAAGCCCATTTCTGCTTC
>WNGO01002018.1_pt1 | contig 13041 bp, 5 predicted proteins | sample 5400511 | NCBI WGS metagenome assembly WNGO01 (sample SAMN13153380, study PRJNA577476) | soil metagenome | isolation source: 20 cm soil or saprolite under Garry oak tree replicate 2 | place: USA:California | collected 2016-06-15
ATCTTGGCGGTGTTTCCCGCGATCGCCGCGCTCGTTGCGCTCTACGGTTTGTTCGCCGACCCGGCGACCATCACCTCTCACCTCGACAGCATCGCCGGATTGGTCCCCGGCGGAGCGATCGAAGTGATGCGGGATCAGATCACGCGCGTCGCGTCGCAGGGAAGCACCACGCTGGGTCTGACCTTCATTGTCAGTCTCTTGGTATCCTTGTGGAGCGCGAATGCGGGAATGAAATCGCTCTTCGATGCTCTCAATTTGGTTTACAACGAATCGGAAAAGCGTGGCCTCGTTAAACTTAACCTCATGTCGCTCGCGTTTACGGTCTTGACCATTGTCTTCGTGCTGGTCGCGATCGGCGCGATGGTCGTGGTCCCGATCGTGTTGAATTTCTTGGGGCTTGGCGGCGCCACCGAGCTGGTGGTCAAGATCGCACGCTGGCCCGCGTTGTTCATCGTCGTGACGTTGGCCCTTGCGTTTCTTTACCGCTACGGCCCGAGCCGCGAAAAGCCTCGGTGGCGATGGATCACGTGGGGCAGCGTCTTCGCCGCAGTCGCCTGGCTCGGCGTTTCGATTCTATTTTCTTGGTACGCGGAAAACTTCGGCAACTACAACAAGACGTACGGCTCGCTCGGCGCGATCATCGCGTTCATGTTCTGGATTTGGCTGTCGATCATCATCGTGTTGATCGGCGGTGAGCTCAACGCTGAGACCGAGCATCAAACGGTCCGCGACACGACAACCGGTGCCCCGAAGCCGATGGGCGCGCGCGGCGCGACGATGGCGGATATGGTCGGAGCGCCGCAGGACTGATTGCCACGACTTTTGCTGCTAGCAACGTCGCAGCAATGCGGCCCGATACCAACCCCATAACTCTGAGTCGCCGTTTCGGCTCTCGCCACTAACGCAGCTCGGCCGCAATGACGAACTAAACCCGTTAGGGTGAGATCCGTGCGGAGCAATTCCGGAGTGCGGCGACTTGCGCCGGCGCTGCGGCGGACGTCAAACGGCCAATCGTGTTTGCGCGGGGCGCCGGGCGCTCAATTGCTGGGCCTCCGTCTCCTCGGCGTGTTTGAGATAGTTGTGGGCTTGGACGAGGAGAAGCCGGGCACGCTGCCGGTCGCTGATTGCATGTGCCTTCTGCAGGCAATCTTCTGCCTTTCTCCGCCACAAATCGACGCTTCCCATGAGGCAATCCCCCGTTGCTCGCATGCTTCGCCCATTGCAGCCGGCAATCGTGGCAAAATGTCGAAATCGCGCCGCTCGCGGGCGGCGAAAATTCGGGAATGCCAGCGGCTACTCTGTGCGTCCGCTATTCGACTTAATCCCCCGTCAAGATCCGCGACGCGCGAGATGCGCGCTCGTGCGTTGCGGTTTGTTCACTCCACCTAGAACGCCCGACTGCTTTCAAGGTCGGCAAATCCCGGCCGGCAATTTTCGGATTTTTCCCCCGCAGCCGGCTTGCCGCTGGCCGTTGCCTGTATGAGATCGTCAACGATACGGGAAGGGTCGTGCCCTGCCGCCATGTCCCGGTTGATACCGGCGATTTTGTCCCACCAGTCCGCGGAGTATTTGCCGCCCATTATTTGCCTCCCGACAACGCATGAACCGCCCTCGTTATATGCACAACCGCGGCGACATTATGTACGCGGTGTCCTTATACGCGGCCTCGTCAGGGACGGCCGGCGCGCCTCGCCCAGGCGCCCGAGGGGCTTGCTTCTAAACCGGCAAAGCTCGACCCGCCGACCGCATGATATCCGCCGTTGAGGTCAGAGCGGCCTGATTCTTCAAATCTTCCAAGGCCACGGGCAAGCGCCGGCGCCAATTCGGGTGCTCATTCGTCGTCCCGGGGAGATTGACCTGATCCCTTACGCCCAGCACGTCCTCCATGGATATGACCAAGAGCCGCGATGGCGTGTCCGCGAGGTAGCGCGCCACCGCCGCAAAGTCGGCAGTCTTGAGGCCGTGCTGCTGCAAGGCCTGGCGCAGGGCATCAAGGGCCGCCTGACGCTGCTCGCCCGTCTCGCCGGGGTCCATGCCGAGCGCCCGCTTGACCGCCAAATCATGTTGGTCCCGCCATCCCGCGAAGGTTGCAACATCATGGGTTCCGAAAGACACCAGCGCGTTCTCGCGGTAGTTCTGCGGCGGGAAAAAAGCGCCGCTGCCGGAACGCTCGAACAGCATGACCTGGTAGGTCCAGATGCCCCAATCCGCCAGCGTCTCGCGGAAATTTTCGGGAACAGTGCCGAGATCTTCGCCCACGACGATGCATCTATATTCCTGGCTGGAGAGCGCGGCGACGGCCGACATCGCCTCGAAGGGGAAATGGACATACGTCCCCTGGCTCGCCCGCACCCCATGCGGAATGAGGTAGAGCCGTTTCAACCCCAAGACGTGATCGAGCCGGATCGCCCCGGCGTAGCGCATGGAGGCCTTCAGCATGCGGCGAAACGGCTCGAACTGCCGCTCTTCCAGCCCGGCCGGATTGAAGCCGGCTAAGCCCCAGTTCTGTCCCGCGGTGTTAAGGGCGTCCGGCGGCGCACCAACTGCCATTCCCGACAAGACCGCGTCCTGATCGCACCAGGCGTCGAATCCGTCGCTGCGGACCCCGACCGCGATATCGAGATAAAGCCCGAGCGGCAGGCCGCGCTCGCGGGCTTTCGCGCGACAGCGGTCGAGCTGATCATGGGCGAGCCACTGCACGAATTCGAACAGCCCGATCGATCTCGACTCGGTCTGTCGGAGCGCAGCGAGCTTTTCGTCTTCTGCTCTTCGCCATGGGTGCGGCCATTCCCACCAGGGATGTCCGAATTTCCGGCGCAGCCACTCGAAACATCCGAAGCGAACGAGCGTTGATCCGCTCGCTTCGCGAAAGCGATCGAAGGCCTGACGCCGTTCTGTACTGCCTTTCCGGAGGAACGCTTCGTAGGCGAGGTTGAGCGCGCGCATCTTCGCGTTTGCCACGCCGTCGTAGTCGACGATGTCCTGCCGGCGCATGCGCTCGACATCCTCTTCCAAGCCGGCGGCTTGCAGGCCGGGAAATTCGGGAACCGCGTCCACATCGATGTAGAGGGGGTTGAGAAACAGTCGGCTGTTCGGCGCATAGGGACTGGCTTCCGAGGCCCGATCGTCGAACAGCGCGTGCAGCGGGTTAAGCCCGACGCCCGCAGCGCCTACGTCGGCAGCCAAGTCGACGAGCGCGGCGAGATCGGTAAAATCGCCGCATCCCCAATTGCGCAGCGACCTCACGCCGTAAAGCTGCACAGCCAGCGCCCACATCCGCCCAGGTGCGACTTGCCCGCCCTGATACGCGCGATCCCGACAAACGATCAGGCAGGCGGTCTCGGTCCGATCATTGCCGGGGCGCGCCACTGTGACGCGCAGCTGGAACACGCCATTTTGCGGGACGGGCAGCGTCAACAGCGGCGATGTGCCTTCGCCCTCTGCAATTTTTTGCGGGGAGAGGATTTCCCAGCGCAGCGGCTGCCCCTCGGCAGCGGCCAAGCGCAGGGGCTGCTCAGTATTCTTACGCACGAGGATGGTCCGCGGCAGCATGCGCTCGGCCCCATCGCCGGCGGCAGCGAGCGCGTCGAGGATTCGAACAAGAACCTCCGGCTCGACGGTCCGCAGATGTCCGAACCCATCCCGATATTCGGTATCCACACCCAGACGCCTTGCACGTTCGAAAATGTCCATGGCAGCTATACCCGCAGAGCCGAGCCCGGCTGCGACGCGAAACGCATGGCGTCCCTCACCAAGCGAGCAAGGGCCGAGACGATCCGGGTTTGTTCCGTTGACACTCGCGCGTTTGCGTCACACGATTTCATGTTTTTCGGCGCAATACGACCTGAACCCCGCCCCGGAACCAAACGGGGCGGCTATCGGTTCCATCAATGCGGCTTCCAGCGTCCGGTCAGGAAAAACACGATCGAGCCGTGACAGCGAATGCCAGCATCCGGTCCGTCGGCGACCTCTCCAGACATCGCATTTACATCGAAGACGTGTACCCCGTCGTCGATGGAGGCCGTTTTCCCGTTAAGCGGACTGTGGGCGAGGAGGTCGAGGTCTGGGCCGATATCTTTCGCGATGGACATGGCGTGCTCGCGGCCGACCTGTTGTGGCGGCGGGACGGAGCCGAGAAATGGTTCCGCGTCCCCATGGCCTTGCAGGAGAATGACCGCTGGAAGGCGAGCTTCATCCCGCACAGGACCGGCCGCTATGTTTACCTGATCGAGGCTTGGACCGATGTGTTCGCCAGTTGGCGGCGCGATTTCCTGACCAAACGTGAAGCCGGCATGGATATCGGCCTCGAGATCGAGGAAGGCCGCAATCTGCTGGCGGATATGAAGCTCAAAAATCCCGAGCAAGCGCAACTGATCCGGGATGCCTGTAGCAGAAGAGACCTCGTCGAAAATGCAGCGCCGCTACTATCCGAAACGCTTGCGGCGGCAGCGCGGAACGGCCAGCAGTCCGACCTCAGTCGCAGCGCCAATTTTCCATTGCTCGTCGACCGGCCCATTGCGCGGGCAGGTGCCTGGTACGAGATGATGCCGCGGAGCCAATCCTCCATTCCCGGCAAGCACGGCACCTTTGACGATTGCATCAATCGATTGCCCGAAATCGCCGCGCTAGGCTTCGATGTGCTTTATTTCACTCCCATCCATCCGATCGGTCGCACGAACCGCAAGGGCCGCAATAATTCGCTGCGTTGCGAACCCGGCGACCCGGGTAGTCCCTACGCCATTGGCTCTGTCGAGGGCGGTTATGACGCCGTGCATCCCGAGCTTGGGACGCTCGAGGACTTTCGGCGCTTGGTGCGAGCCTGCGCGGATCTGGAATTGGAGGTGGCGCTCGATTTTGCCGTTCAGTGCTCGCCCGACCACCCCTGGCTTGCGCAGCATCCGCAATGGTTCAGACGCAGGCCCGACGGCTCTATCCAATATGCGGAAAACCCGCCCAAAAAATATGAAGACATCGTCAATCCCGACCTCTACGGACCCGACAACGAGCGGCTTTGGAAGGCACTGCGCGACGTCGTGCTGTTCTGGGTGGCGCAAGGGGTCCATATCTTTCGCGTCGACAACCCGCACACCAAGCCATTTCCGTTCTGGGAATGGATGATCCGAGAAGTCCAGTCCGTCGACCCCGATGTTGTCTTTCTGTCCGAGGCGTTTACCCGACCCAAAGTCATGAAGGCGCTCGCCAAGCTCGGCTTCAACCAGTCCTATACCTATTTCACGTGGCGCACGAGCAAGGATGAGCTGCAGGCCTACGCAAGCGAGATCACGCGCTACCCCGAACGCGAATATTTCCGTCCCAACTTCTTCACGAATACGCCGGACATTCTGCCGTTGCATCTGCAGTCCGGCGAGCCTTGGATTTTTAAGGCGCGGGTGACGCTTGCGGCCACGCTGTCGGGCAATTACGGCATCTACAACGGTTTCGAGCTATTGGAGCACGAGCCGATACCTGGAAGGGAGGAATACCTCAATTCCGAGAAATACGAGTTGAAAGTGCGCGATTGGAATCGTTCCGGCAACATCAAGGCCTATATCGGCCGCCTCAACCGGATCCGCAGGAACAACACCGCCCTGCTGCAAACCAGCAATTTGCGCTTTGCTCAGGTCGACGACGACGAGGTGATCGGCTTCGTCAAGGAATCGGTGACGCGCGACAATGCGGTGGCGGTTGCCGTGGCGCTGTCAGGGACCGGACCGCGGGAGTTCTGGTTTCATTTCGGCGACATCGAGATCGGGCCATCGACCTCCCGCCGGCGCGTCAAGGCGATCGAAAATCTTGTCACGGGCGAGCGGCACGTCGTCGAATGGGGAGGGGTGCGTTTGCGCGTCGATCAGCAGCAGGATCCTGCGCTCCTATTCCGGTGCTTCACGTGAGGTCGCTGGTGGACGTGGTTGCTGACATCAGGGCGGAGCCGAAGCTCGAAGCGGACGAGCTTTGGTTCAAGGACGCGATCATTTACCAACTTCACGTCAAGGCGTTTGCCGACAGCAACAACGACGGCATTGGCGATTTCGCGGGACTGACCGAAAAGCTCGACTACCTCGAAGATCTCGGCATCACGACTCTCTGGCTGCTGCCGTTCTATCCCTCGCCCGGCCGCGACGACGGCTATGACATTTCCGACTACCGCACCATCAATCCCGATTTCGGCACGATGGCGGATTTCCGCCGCTTCATGCAGGAGGCCAAGCGGCGAAAGCTACGTGTGATTACCGAGTTGGTCATCAATCACAGTTCCGATCAGCATCCGTGGTTTCAGCGCGCGCGCCGCAGCAAGCCGGGAACGGATGCGCGCAACTGGTATGTGTGGAGCGATACCGACCAAGCCTACGCGGGAACGCGCATCATCTTCAATGATACCGAAAAATCGAATTGGGCGTGGGATCCGGTTGCAGGAGCCTATTACTGGCATCGTTTCTTTTCGCATCAGCCGGATCTCAATTACGACAATCCGCGCGTGCTTTCCGCCATGATTCAGATCATGCGGCGGTGGGCCGAGCTCGGCGTCGACGGCTTCCGGTTGGACGCCATCCCGTATCTGTGCGAACGCGAGGGGACCAACAACGAGAATCTCCCGGAAACCCACGAAATCATCAAGAAGATCAGGGCCGCTCTCGATTCTTACGTGCCCGGCAAAGTCCTGCTCGCCGAGGCCAATCAGTGGCCGGAAGACGTCAGCGCCTATTTCGGCGACGGCGACGAGTGCCACATGGCCTACCATTTTCCGCTGATGCCGCGGATCTACATGGCGATCGCCCAGGAAGACCGCTTCCCCATCACCGACATTCTCCGGCAGACGCCGGACATTCCCGCCAACTGCCAATGGGCGCTGTTCCTGCGCAACCACGATGAGCTCACGCTCGAGATGGTGACCGACGTCGAGCGCGATTATCTCTGGTCCACCTATGCGACCGATCCTCGCGCCCGCATCAATCTCGGCATCAGGCGACGTTTGGCGTCGTTGATGGACAATGACCGGCGAAAGATCGAGCTCATGAACTCGCTTCTGCTGTCGTTTCCGGGCACGCCGCTCATCTATTACGGGGACGAGATCGGGATGGGCGACAATATCTATCTCGGTGATCGCAACGGCGTGCGCACGCCGATGCAGTGGACACCCGATCGCAATGGCGGGTTCTCCCGCTGCGACCCGGCACGGCTCTACCTGCCGATGATCATGGACCCGGTCTACGGTTACGAGGCGGTGAACGTCGAGGCCCAATCGCGCAGTCTGGCCTCTCTACTGAGCTGGACCAAACGCCTGATATCGGTGCGCAAGTCGAGCAAGGTGTTCGGCCGCGGCTCGTTGAGCTTCATCCGGCCGGCAAACCGTGCCGTGCTTGTCTACATAAGGCAATACGAGGGCGAAGTCGTCCTCTGCGTCGCCAATCTGTCGCGCTCGGCGCAAGCTGCCGAGATCGATCTCGCACCCTGGCGCGGCCGCGTGCCATTCGAACTGCTCGGGCGCACGAACTTTCCGCCCATCGGCGACGCTCCCTATATTGTGACTCTCGGACCATATGGCTTTTTTTGGTTCCTGCTCCGCGAACCGGATGCATCGACGGTCGAGATGCCGCGGACGTGGGCTGAATTCGAGACGCTCGTCGTCACTGACGGCTGGAAATCGCTGCTGCACGGCCGTTCCAAGTCGGTACTCGAACGCGACGTTCTTCCGGCGTTTCTGGCGAGCCGCCGCTGGTATGCGGAACGGGGCAATTCGCCGACGACCCACATCGTCGAGGCCATACCGATCGGTGCCGGCAGTTCCGATTCGGGAATCGCGTTGCTCGAGGCCAAAGGCAGACGCGAGACTGCGAATTATCTGCTGCCGATGACCATCAAGTGGACCCGTTTCGATCGCGAGCAAGAGAATCCCAATGCATTGGCCGCGGTGCGCCGCGGGCCGCGCGAGGGGACCCTGCTCGATGCCACCGCCGATGCGAGCTTTGTCGCTCTTCTGCTCGAAAATATGCGTGCCGCGCGGACCGTCGAGGACGAGCAGCGCCGAATCGAGTTTGCGCCCACGGGAAGATTTCCGGACAGCGGGCCCATTGCCATCCAAGACGTCCACGCCGTGGATACAGAGCAATCCAATACGACCGTTCTGGTTGGAGCAGACTACGTCATCAAGCTCTTTCGTCGCCTCGAGCGGGGTCTCAATCCGGAGATCGAGGTCGGTCGATTTCTGACGCAAACAGTTCCGTTCGCGCATATCCCGCCGCTTCTTGGAAGCGTCGAGCTCGAGGAGAATGGAGTTCGCAGTGCGGTCGCGGTCGTGCACGGCTTCGTGCAAAACCAGGGCGACGCGTGGACCGTGACAAGCCACTATCTCGACCGTTTCGTCGAGGAGCAGCGGCTCCTTACGGCGGAGGCCGCCGGGCACAGCGATGAGGAGGCCGCCTATCTGCGGCGGATGGACCAAGTCGGCAGGCGCGTCGCCGAGTTGCAGCTCGCGCTTGCCAGTCGTGACGACATCGTCGACTTCGCCCCGGAACCGATCTCGGCCCACGATGTACGGTCATGGACGGAAACACTGCTGCAGCGTGCCGGTCGCGCATTCGATGATTTGGCGCGCCGTCGGTCGGAACTCTCGGAGGACGACCGGCAGCTGGTCGACGCGCTTCTCTCTTATCGAGAAGCGCTTCCCGCGCGGCTGCGGGAATTGCTCCCGGAAACCGTGGACGCGATGAAGATCCGTCATCACGGCGACTTCCATCTCGGGCAGATGCTGATCGTCAAGGACGATGTCTCCATCATCGACTTCGAAGGCGAACCGCGCCGCAGCATCGAGGCTCGCCGGCGCAAGGCCCCGGCCGCGCGTGACGTGGCCGGCCTCATCCGGTCAATCGACTATTCCGCAACGGCTGCGCTCGAGCGTGCGCTCAAGTCGGCACCCGATGAACACGGTAAACTCGCCCGCGCGCTCGAAGCTTGGCGCGAACACTCCGCCGCCGCCTTCATGGCGGCCTATCGATCATCGCTGAGCGACACGAGGCTTTGGCCGCAATCGCTCGAGGCCGCCGATCGTCTTCTCGATTTCTTCCTGTTGGAGAAGGCGTTTTATGAAATTGAGTACGAGCTCGCGCATCGGCCGGATTGGCTGCGGGTGCCGCTGGCAGGCACCTGGCGCATCCTCTCGCGTTCGGAGGAGGCTGCGCAATGACGTCGCTCACGCCCGAAGCCTACGCGGTCATCGAGGGTCGCCATTCCGATCCGTTCCGCTACCTCGGCCCGCACGTCGAGGCCGGCTCGTCCGTAGTGCGTGTTTTCCTTCCCGATGCGGAGGGGGTGGCCGTCATCGACGAGCAGGGTCACGAAAGCGATCTCCAACGCATCCACGATGCCGGCCTGTTCGAGGGTCGTTTGCGCAACGGGTCGCAACACTACCGCTTGCGTGCACGCTACGGGGAACGCCTGGTCGAGATCGAGGATCCCTATCGCTTCCCGCCGATCCTATCCGATTTCGATCTCTACCTGCTCGGCGAAGGCACGCATGTGCACCTCTACGACAAGCTCGGCGCCCATCCCATGGTGCTTGACGGCGTCGAAGGCGTGGGCTTTGCGGTCTTTGCACCTTCGGCCAAGCGGGTCAGCGTGGTCGGCGACTTCAATTTTTGGGATGGACGTCGGCATGCCATGCGCGTGCGCGGCAACGGGTTTTGGGAGATCTTCGTGCCCGAAGCCAAGCCCGGCGCCAAATACAAATACGAGATCATCGGGCCGGACGGCCACCTGTTGCCGCTCAAGTCCGATCCGCTGGCATTCGCCGCCGAGTTGCGGCCGCAGACCGCTTCGATCGTGGTCGATCAGAATGCGGTTCAATACCCGCAACCGGCCCCTCCCGGCGTGAATGCGTTGAGCGCGCCGATATCGATCTATGAAGTTCATCTCGGATCCTGGCGGCGCCATCCGCAACACGGCGGGCGTTGGCTCAGCTACCGCGAGTTGGCGGAGGAATTGCCGGCCTACGCGCACGACATGGGATTTACCCACGTGGAGTTCCTACCGGTCGGCGAGCATCCTTTCGACGGATCGTGGGGTTATCAGCCGACCGGGCTTTTTGCGCCGACGAGCCGCTTCGGCAGCCCCGCCGATTTCGCGGCTTTGATCGACGCATGCCATCGAAAAGGCCTCGCCGTCATTCTGGATTGGGTGCCCGGACACTTCCCGGACGATCCGCACGGGCTCGCTCGCTTCGATGGGACGGCGCTGTACGAACATGAAAATCCCCAACAAGGGCGCCATCTCGATTGGAACACCCTCGTCTACAATTGCGGACGCACCGAGGTTGCCAACTTCCTGCTGGGCAGCGGGCTGTTCTGGCTCGATCGCTACAGCATCGACGGCCTGCGCGTGGACGCGGTTGCTTCCATGCTGTATCTCGATTACAGCCGGCCTGAAGGCGGCTGGATCCCGAATAGATATGGTGGGCGCGAGAACCTCGACGCCATCAACCTCCTGCGCCGCTTCAACGCCGAGCTGTTCTCACGATTTCCCAATGCCACGACTGCGGCGGAGGAATCGACCGCATGGCCCATGGTCTCGAGGCCGGTGGAGTGGGGCGGCCTCGGATTCGGCTACAAGTGGAACATGGGATGGATGCACGACACGCTCGAATACATCAGCAAAGACCCGATCTACCGCAAGCATCACCACGGCCAGATCCTTTTCGGTTTGCATTACGCATTCTTCGAGAACTTCATCCTGCCGCTCTCCCATGACGAGGTCGTGCACGGCAAGCGTTCGATTCTCAGCCGCATGCCGGGCGATGAATGGCAGCGCTTTGCCAATCTGCGCGCTTATTACGGCTTCATGTTCGGCCATCCCGGCAAGAAGCTCCTGTTCATGGGCGGCGAGTTCGGCCAGGAAGACGAATGGCGCCATGACCATTCGCTCGACTGGCATCTTCTCGAGCAGCCGCGGCATGCCGGCATTCAAGCTTTAGTCCGCGACCTCAATCGACTTTATCGAACGGTACCCGCGCTGCACGAACTCGATTGCGAGGATGCCGGGTTCGAATGGCTGGTCATGCACGATGCCGCTCGCAGCGTATTCGCTTGGCTGCGAAAGGGACGCCACACGCAGGAGCGCTGCCTGGTGGTGGTGAATTTCACCCCTCAGGTGTACCGCGACTACCGCATCAAGGTCCCGTTTTCAGGCACCTGGCGCGAAGTCCTCAACACCGATTCCGCGCTGTACGGCGGCACTAATATCGGGAACGCGGGCGCGGTCAGGACGTTGGACGAGGGCACAACTCCCGAGGTGAGCCTTGTTGTTCCGCCCCTCGCTGCAATTTTTCTCGTTCCGGAGCGCTAGCGTGCGGGTCTCGGCCGGCGCGCCGCATCCTTTGGGAGCTACCTGGGACGGACGCGGAACGAATTTCGCCCTATTCTCCGCCAACGCCGAGAAAGTCGAACTCTGTCTGTTCGATAGTCATGGCCGGCGCGAGATCGAGCGTATCTCCTTGCCGGAGCGTACCGAGGATGTCTGGCACGGCTACCTCAACGATGTCGCCCCGGGACAGCTCTACGGGTATCGGGCGCATGGCCCGTATCACCCCGAACGTGGACTGCGCTTCAATCCGCACAAGCTCCTCATCGATCCCTATGCGAAACAGCTTGTAGGGCGGCTCGTCTGGAGCGACGCGCATTTCGGCTACCGGGCCGGCAGCCCGCGGGCCGACCTCTCGTTCGACCGGCGCGACAACGCGCGCGGCATGCCCAAGAGCATGGTGGTCGACGAAGCGTTCACCTGGGGCGAAGAACGCAGACTGTCGATTCCCTGGCAGGACACGATCATCTATGAAACCCATGTAAAAGGTCTGACGCAGCTTCGCGACGACGTGCCACCCGCATGGCGCGGTACCTACCGTGGACTTGCGGCGCCGGCGGTCATCGATCACCTCAGGCGTCTTGGCGTGACAGCAGTCGAACTGTTGCCGATCCACGCCTTTATCGACGATCGGCATCTGATCGAGCGGGGCCTGAGCAACTACTGGGGCTACAATACGATCGGTTTCTTCGCGCCTGAGGCGCGTTACGCCGTAGACGGGCCGCTCGATGCATTTCGATCAACCGTGTCGCGATTGCACGATGCCGGCATCGAGGTCATCCTCGATGTCGTCTACAACCACACCGCCGAAGGCAATCACCTTGGCCCCACGCTCAGCTTCCGCGGCATTGACAACACCTCGTACTACTGGCTGCTCCCGGACCAACCCCGTTACTACGCCGACTTCACCGGTTGCGGGAACGCGCTCAACCTCACGCATCCGCGCGTGCTGCAGATGGTCATGGATTCTCTGCGCTACTGGGTGCAGGTCTGCCATGTCGACGGCTTTCGGTTCGACCTCGCAACAACGCTCGGCCGCGGGCCCAACGGCTTTGACGGCGGCGTGCCCTTCTTTGCGGCGATCCGGCAGGATCCCGTTTTGGCCAGAATCAAGCTGATTGCCGAACCCTGGGACCTTGGTCCCGGCGGCTATCGGGTCGGCGGATTTCCATCGGGCTGGTCAGAGTGGAACGATCGCTTTCGTCGCATGCTGCGTCGCTACTGGTCCGGCGAAGGCAATCTCATCGGCGAGCTCGGCCGACGCATGACCGGCTCGGCCGATCTGTTCGATCACAACAATCGCGCACCTTGCTCGAGCGTCAACTACGTTACCGTGCATGACGGATTCACGCTGGCGGACCTCGTCAGCTATGAGCGCAAACACAACGAAGCAAATGGGGAGGACAATCGCGACGGCTCCGATGAAAACGACAATACGAATTACGGCGTCGAAGGACCCGCCGACGATCCAGCTATTGTGCAACTGAGGCGGCAAGCGCGCCGCAATCTGCTTGCAAGTCTCATGTTGGCACAAGGCGTGCCGTTGCTGCTCGCGGGAGACGAAGTCGGCAACAGCCAGGGCGGCAACAACAATGCCTATTGCCAGGATAATCCCATCGGATGGGTGGATTGGTCGGCGCTCGGCGACAAAGAGAAGGACATGAGCTCCTTCGTGAGCAAGCTCACCGAGCT
>WNGO01023971.1_pt1 | contig 13037 bp, 25 predicted proteins | sample 5400511 | NCBI WGS metagenome assembly WNGO01 (sample SAMN13153380, study PRJNA577476) | soil metagenome | isolation source: 20 cm soil or saprolite under Garry oak tree replicate 2 | place: USA:California | collected 2016-06-15
TTGTAGACGCTGGCCTAGTCGTGGCGGTATACGGCGCACCAGTCTTCTTCTAGAAGAAAGAACGCAACGCGGAGAATAATCGAAAAACCTGCGTCATTCTCTTTCACAATTTTCCGCAGTCAGGGTTTGTCTTCGATCATTGTCAATGCCTGACTCATTGCGAACGGCGTCTCGCGAATTTTGCGAACGAAGAAGATCGAGATGTCCATGTTTGCGAATATCTGGTGAGAGTTTGTTGGTGTGCGCAACTAGAGCGTGGTCGAGCATGGGCGATGGGCACTACGGGCTAAGGATCGAAAACTAGAATGAACCTCGGCCGATGTGGGATCAATCTCAACACAGGATTTACTGTCAAAATTGCGATATGACCTGCTATCGTGATAGTACGCCTGTCAACATTGTGAAGCGAATTTGTTGGCCAACTCATATCCAGCGATGCTTTGCGACCTCCTAACATGTTTAGATGAATTGGCGTGACTGGCGTCGGTCGATCGAGAACACTCGACTCCGGTCGGTTGAGCAATTTTCTTGCGTGTCCCTTGCGCAATTAGTAGAAAATTTCTGCGCTAGGTCAATGTTGCGGAACTTTCAGTCGGGAAGGAAGGGGGTTTTTCGGGCGAATTGTGGCTATTTGGAAGCTTTTCTGAGGGATTTCTTCGCTCTCTGCTTGTTGGAAAGAAGGTTGGGTGGTTCAGCAGGCGTGGAGCCTCTCTGTCCGTCGGAGATTTTTCTAACCAGTGCTACTTAGCTGTAGGGAGGTGGCTTTACTTCGAAAACGGTTATATAGAATGGTGAGAGTTAGCCGAAACTAACCGATTAGGTGTAAATTTCGACTTGAATAAACGACTGATATTACTGACGTTGCCGTTACTCTTGGTTGTAGCCGTCCTCGCCGGAGCCTCGTCCCTTCCTTTGGCTCATGCGTTGACTGGTAAGGTGTGTTTGACGGATCCATCGGCTGTTCCTCCATCAGGCAGCCCTTGTCCTGCTTCGCCTTACGTGTTTAACGGGCCTTTTCCATCGACTCCTCAGACTGGTGCTACTCAGATTCGGGTCGGTGTCTATATTGACGGTTCTGACGGTCTGAACGCATATGATATTACTCTTCTAACGAACGCCGCTACTCTGAAGCCGGCGGGTATTGATCTTGCTGGAACTGTTCTGAATTCTGGGGTTGGTCCTGCGACGGTGGTGCTGGAGTGTCTTGGTGGTAATCTGGTTGCGGGTACTGTCTGTTCCTCGACGGATACTGCTGGGACGATTCATCTTGCTGCTTCTGCAGCTCCTGGTGCTCCTCTGACGACCGCTCCTACGAGTGGTATTCTCTTCACAGCCATCTTCAATATTACAGCTACCACTTCGAGCGGTGGTATCGCTGTGGGATTCCAGAGTGGTTGTAGCCAGACCAGTGTTGCTGGAGGCGTGTGTGTGACGATTGCGAACGGGTCAACTACACCCGATGCTGAGACGGTTCAAGCGGCCACGTTCGACAATTCAGGCGGGAACTCAGCTCTTGAGTATTACACGATTGTTGCTAACATTACCTCTACTACCACTCAGGTTGGATCGCTCAGCGGCAGGTCTGTTCTGATAACGGTCAACGCTCCTAACGGGCTTCCACTCTTCGGTAGCACTTTTGTTACCCTGAGTACGGCTGTGAGCGCTGGCTTTACTGCTCCGAACTTTGGAGGGAATCCCACGTTCACCTGCTCGGTTTTCGATGCTTCCAATAACTGTACTACTGTTATGACGCTCTCTACAGCTACAGCGGGAACGTATTCTGTGACTGTTTATGGTACCTATGTTGCTGATAATTGTGGTCCAACCGGACCATGCTCAGGCGCGACCTATACCTTGGTCGGGACGCTGACGATCAGAGTCAACGTTCAGAGTGTGGCCTGGACTATCAACGGGGTAGTTGCTACAAGCGCTCAGACTAATTATTACGCGAAGGGTGTTCAGAGTATTGTTGAGGTTTTCACCAGCCAAGGCGGATATTCCGGTAGCGTCACTGTCGCGCAGAGTGCTTGTGTGCCTGGCACTACGGGTGTAGTCTGTCCGCTTGCTCTTCCTCCTACGTTTCCGCTTGCGTCTGGACAGACGGTCACTAAGCTGATCAATTTCACAGCAACCGCATTTGGACAGTTGAGCTACAGGAATACTATGACCGCGACCGGTCTGTCTGTAGTGACTAGCGGCACGGATTCGATCCGTATCAGTGAATACACCATGGTGTCCAACTCGACGAGCGTTACGTTCAATCCAGGTGGTAGCGGCGGAGTCCTTGTAACACTCACAAGCTTTGGTGCGGCAAGTCAACAGTTTACCGGTGCGGTGACAATAGGCTCAACCGTCACTCCTTCGACTGGCCTGATAATTTCGTGTAATCCTGGGTCTGTTGTTGTGCCTGCGGGTCTATCTACAACGACCACCTGCACATTATCTTCGAGCACTCCGAACACCTACTTGGTCAGAATAACGGGCGTCGGTGGCACGAACAATCTCATGACAAACCAGACCGCCCAAATCTCGGTGGTGGTTGCGAGCCCAGGTGGAATCAATTTGAGTGCGAGTCCTACCAGCGTGACGGCGCCCCTGGGTCCAACTGGCGGCACTTCAACGATCACTGTGGCATCGCGTGGTGGATTCTCCAACACAGTTACACTCTCGGCAACTGCGACAGGCGGTTCGTCATGTAACCTAAGCGTGACATCAATCCCAATGCCTGCCGGCGGAACATCGATTCTAACTTGCAGCTCTAACACTGCTCAAATTGCCAGCGAGACTGTTACTGCAACTGCCACGGGCGCTAACAACTCGACATCAGTCTCGTTCACATTCACCGTTAGACAAACTAGCACAACCGTCAACTGTTCACCTGCTAGCGTTCCTGATAACCAAGCATCAACCTGTACCGTAACCGTAGCCGACATCTCGAGTGGGACCACTGTTACTCCCACTGGGACTGTGAGCTTTACAACTAACAGCACTGGCACTTTCAGTAGCACCAGTTGCACGCTCGCCTCGGGAACTTGCAGCGTAACCTACACCCCTACAGTGGTTGGCCACGCCCTAATCACGGGCACATACAGCCCTGATGCTGCACATTCCGGCAGCAGTGGAACGTTCAACCTTGCTTCTACGAAGAGAAACACTACAACGACTGTCTCTTGCTCTCCTGCGAGTGTTCCTGATAACCAACCCTCAACCTGTACTGTGACAGTTGCTGACTCGTCCGGCGCAGGGGCCATCACTCCCACTGGGACTGTGAGCTTTGCAACTAACAGCACTGGGACTTTCAGTGCGACGACTTGCACTCTATCCAGTGGATCATGTAGCGTAACCTATACTCCAACAGTTGTCGGTCATGCCCTGATCACTGGGACCTATGCTGGTGACAGTGTACACAATGGAAGCAGCGGCACGTTCAATCTCGCTTCGACCAAGCGCACCACAACAACGACGGTCACATGTTCGCCAGCAAGCGTTCTCGACAATGTAGCAACTACCTGCACAGTGACTGTGGCTGACTCAAACGGTGCTGGTGGAATTACTCCGACCGGCACTGTTAGCTTCACTAGCAACAGCACCGGAACGTTCAGTGCAACGAGTTGCACTCTAGCCTCAGGAACTTGCAGCGTCACCTACACGCCAACAGTTGTCGGTCACGCGCTCATCACTGGCACCTATGCTGGCGATAATGTCCATACTGGCAGCAGCGGAACCTTCACCATAGCCTCGACGATCAGAGCATCTAGTACGAGCGTAACATGCTCTCCTGCGAGTGTTCTTGACAACACTCCAAGCACATGCACCGTAACAGTGAGCGACGCCTCCGGAGTCGGAGCAGTAACACCAACTGGGACTGTGAGCTTTACAACTAACAGCACTGGCACTTTCAGTGCGACGACTTGCACTCTATCCGGTGGATCATGTAGCGTAACCTACACGCCAACAGTTGTCGGTCATGCCCTGATCACTGGGACCTATGGTGGTGACAGTGTCCACACTGGCAGTAGCGGCACTTTCACTCTAGCTTCGACAAAGCGAACAACTACTACGACTGTCTCGTGCAGTCCTGCAAGCGTAGTCAATGGTAACCCGACGAGTTGCACAGCTACCGTCGCCGATTCCTCCGGCGCTGGAGCGATTACTCCGACGGGCACTGTAACTTTCACTACCAACAGCACCGGTAGTTTCAGCAGCACAACGTGCACCTTGGTCTCTGGCAGCTGCAGTGTAACCTACACTCCGAACGTTGTAGGTCATCACTTGATCACTGGCACGTATGCTGGTGACAGTGTCCACACCGGTAGCAGCGGCACGTTCAACCTAGCCTCGACTCTGCGCGCGAGCGCAACGAGCGTATCATGTTCGCCTGCGAGTGTTCTCGACAACACTCCAAGCACATGCGCTGTAACGGTAACTGACGCTTCTGGTGCTGGTGGAACAACCCCAACCGGAACTGTCAGCTTCACTAGCAACAGCACTGGAACATTCAGCGCGACCAGTTGCACTCTAGCTTCTGGAACCTGCAGTGTAACGTACACTCCGACCGTGGTCGGTCACGCATTAATCACTGGCACCTATCCAGGTGACAGTGTTCACACTGGTAGCAGCGGAACCTTCACACTAGCCCTGTTCACCCGCGAGCGTCCTTGATAACACTCCGTCTACGTGCACCGTAACGGTCAGTGACGCCTCCGGCGCAGGCGGTATCACTCCGACTGGGAGTGTCAGCTTCACATCAAACAGCACTGGAACATTCAGCGCGACCAGTTGCACTCTAGCTTCTGGAACCTGCAGTGTAACCTTCACTCCAACTGTAGTTGGTCATGCCTTGATCACCGGGACCTACGCCGGTGACGGCGTGCACTCGGGTAGCAATGGATCGTTCACTCTCGCTTCGACCAAACGCGCAACCACAACAACCGTCACATGTTCACCCGCAAGTGTCCTCGACAACACAGCATCAAACTGCACTGTAACCGTTGCAGACTCTTCAGGAGCAGGCGCCATTACTCCAACCGGCTCAGTATCATTCACCACTAATTCGACCGGCTCTTTCAGCGCTACAACGTGCACGTTGGCTGCGGGCACATGCAGTGTGACTTACACACCAACAGTCGTTGGTCACGCCTTGATCACTGGCACATATGCTGGTGACAGCGTACACACTGGCAGTAGCGGAACCTTCACACTCGCCTCAACGATTAGAGCCTCTGCTACGAGCGTCAGTTGTGCTCCAGCAAGCGTTCCTGAGAACACCGCGAGCACTTGCACAGTAACCGTCTCCGACGCATCGGGTGCGGGCGCTGTAACTCCAACAGGCTCAGTATCGTTCACTACCAACTCGACCGGAACCTTCAGCGCGACAAGTTGCACTCTGGCATCTGGAACATGTAGCGTAACTTACACGCCGACGGTCGTTGGTCATTCGTTGATCACTGGCACGTATGCTGGTGACAGTGTCCACACCGGTAGCAGCGGCACGTTCGTACACTCCGACCGTGGTCGGTCACGCATTAATCACTGGCACCTATCCAGGTGACAGTGTTCACACTGGTAGCAGCGGAACCTTCACACTAGCTTCGACCAAACGCGCAACCACAACAACCGTCACATGTTCACCCGCAAGTGTCCTCGACAACACTCCAAGCACCTGCACCGTAACAGTTGCCGACTCTTCAGGCGCAGGAGCTGTAACTCCCACTGGCACTGTCAGCTTCACTAGCAACAGCACTGGAACATTCAGCGCGACGTCATGCACCTTGGCAGCGGGCACATGTAGTGTCACTTACACTCCAACAGTTGTCGGACACGCTCTGATCACCGGAACCTACGCTGGCGATAGCATACACACCGGAAGCAACGGCCCATTCACACTAGCTTCGACTATTCGCGCATCCAGTACAACCGTCAATTGTTCACCTGCAAGTGTATTGGATAATACCCCTTCAACGTGCACCGTCACTGTAGCTGATGCATCCGGAGCCGGCGCTGTCACTCCAACAGGCTCGGTGTCATTCACGTCCAACAGTACGGGCACTTTCAGCGCGACCAGTTGCACTCTTGCTTCTGGAACCTGCAGTGTAACCTACACCCCGACGGTCGTTGGTCACGCCTTGATCACTGGCACGTATGCTGGTGACAGTGTTCACACCGGCAGCAGCGGAACCTTCACACTAGCTTCGACCAAACGCGCAACCACAACAACCGTCACTTGTTCTCCGGCAAGTGTTCTGGACAACACTCCGAGCACTTGTACGGTAACGGTCGCTGACTCTTCAGGAGCTGGCGCAATTACCGCAACAGGCTCGGTTAGCTTCGCAAGTAATGCCACAGGTACCTTCAGCGCTACAAGCTGCACATTGGCCGCTGGAACATGCAGCGTAACCTATACGCCAACAGTTGTTGGTCACGCATTGATTACCGGAACCTACGCTGGCGACAGCGTCCACACCGGCAGTAATGGATCATTCACCCTTGCATCCACTATCAGAGCGACGACTGCAACCGTCACCTGCTCTCCAGCAAGCGTTCTCGACAACACGCCATCAACATGCACCGTGACAGTTGCTGACGCTTCTGGCGCGGGCGCAGTTACTCCAATTGGAAGTGTTAGCTTCACCACCAACAGCACTGGTTCATTCAGCGCAACATCGTGCACATTGGCCTCGGGCACTTGTAGTGTAACCTATACGCCGACAGTGGTTGGTCACGCATTGATCACCGGTACCTTTGCGGGTGACAGTGTTCACACTGGTAGTAATGGAAGCTTCAACCTGGCATCTACCAAGAGAGCTACGACCACAAGCGTCTCATGCTCTCCTGCAAGCGTGCTTGACAATACCCCGTCCTCATGCACCGTAACCGTCACTGACTCCTCGGGAGCAGGCGGAGTTACTCCAACCGGTACTGTATCCTTCACAACCAATTCGACTGGATCTTTCAGCGCAACATCCTGCACCTTGTCCGCAGGCAGTTGTAGCGTAACCTACACTCCAACTGTCGTTGGTCACGCCTTGATCACCGGAACCTACGCTGGTGATAGCGTTCACACTGGTAGCAGTGGGACCTTCACGCTCGCCTCCACGATCAGGGCCTCCTCTACAAGCGTGTCCTGTAGCCCTGCGTCAGTCAATACTGGAGTTACTACGAACTGTACCGTAACCGTAAGCGATGCTTCAGGGGCTGGCGCAATCACTCCGACTGGCACAGTAACTTTCACAACCAACAGCACCGGCTCATTCACAAGCACAACGTGCACCTTGTCGGCCGGCAGTTGCAGTGTCAGCTACACTCCGAACGTTGCTGGTCATCACCTTATCACCGGATCCTACGCGGGCGATTCCGTCCACACTGGCAGCTCCGGAACGTACAACCTACCAGTAGGCGTAACAGTGAACCCGACCTCCACGTCGGTCGCCTGCTCACCTGCCAGCGTATTGGACAACACTTCGACAAGCTGCACCGCCACAGTCACACAAACATCCGGCACGCTCTCCTTCCCGACCGGCACAGTCAGCTTCGCCAGCAACTCCACGGGAACCTTCAGCCCAGGCACGAGCTGCACACTCGTGTCGACGGCCACACCTGGCGTGAGCAACTGCTCACTCACCTACACGCCGATCGTAGTCGGTCACCACCTGCTTACGGGCACTTACAACCCGACCTCTGCACACCTCACTAGTAGTGGCACATTCAACCTAGCTTCCACCATCAGAGCTTCAGCAACAAGCGTCACCTGCTCTCCAGCGAGTGTTCTCGACAATACTCCCAGCACATGCGCGGTGACAGTTACTGATGCGTCAGGTGCAGGCGCAGTTACTCCGACTGGAAGTGTCAGTTTCACCACCAACAGCACTGGCTCCTTCAGCTCTACCAGCTGCACCTTGGCAGCGGGCACATGCAGTGTCACATACACTCCGACAGTCGTCGGCCATGCGTTGATCACTGGCACCTATGCTGGTGACAGTGTCCACACCGGTAGCAGTGGAAGCTTCAACCTGGCATCTACCAAGAGAGCTACGACCACAAGCGTCTCATGCTCTCCTGCAAGTGTGCTTGACAATACTCCGTCTACGTGTACCGTGACAGTAGCCGACTCTTCAGGCGCAGGAGCTGTAACTCCCACTGGCAATCTGGAACTTGCAGCGTAACCTACACGCCAACAGTCGTTGGACATGCATTGATCACCGGAACATACACTGGCGACAGTGTCCACACTGGCAGCAGCGGAACCTTCAACCTCGCATCGACCATCAGAGCATCCTCTACATCCGTAGCATGCTCTCCTGCGAGTGTTCTTGACAACACTCCAAGCACATGCACTGTAACAGTAGCTGATGCTTCGGGCACGGGCGCAGTCACTCCAACCGGAAGTGTTAGCTTCACCAGCAACAGTACCGGAACATTCAGCGCAACAACCTGCACTCTCGCCTCAGGAACTTGCAGTGTCACCTATACCCCAACAGTCGTCGGTCACGCATTGATCACTGGAACCTATGGTGGCGACAGTGTACACACCGGCAGCAGCGGGACATTCACTCTAGCCTCTACCTTCAGGGCGTCTAGCACGGGCGTCTCTTGCTCACCTCCGTCTGTAAACACTGGAACACCGACTACCTGCACCGCAACGGTCTCCGACGCATCTGGTGCTGGCGGAATAACTCCAACCGGCACAGTCTCATTCACCAGCAACAGTACTGGGAGCTTCAGTAGCACAACCTGCACTCTGGCCTCGGGATCTTGCAGCGTAACATTCACTCCGAGCGCTTCTAGTGGGCATGTCCTAATCACGGGCGCCTACGGCGGCAATAGTGTCCACAGCGGCAGCAGTGGCACGTTCGTGGTTGCGATAAGCGGCCTGATCTCTACGAGCACTGCAGTCTCTTGCAGTCCTGCGAGTGTTCTTGACAACACTCCAAGCACTTGTACGGCGACGGTAACAACAGGCACTGGCACTCCAAGCGGCACAGTCACTTTCACGACTAATTCGACCGGTACGTTCAGTAGCACTACTTGCACTGTGAGCAGTGGTAGCTGCAGCGTAACCTACACGCCAACAGTCGTTGGTCACGCTCTAATCACCGGGACCTACGGCGGCGACTCTACCCACAATGGTAGCAGCGGCACGTTCACACTGGCCTCGACAATCCGAGCCACAAGCACCACGGTCTCCTGCTCTCCCGCAAGTGTGCTAGACAATACACCCAGCACATGCACCGTGACCGTGGCTGATGCGTCCGGCACAGGCGCTATAACGCCAACAGGCAGTGTATCCTTTACAACAAACTCGACCGGAACCTTCAGCGCGACAAGTTGCACTCTGGCATCTGGAACATGTAGCGTAACTTACACACCGACAGTTGTCGGTCACGCACTCATCACCGGAACCTATGCAGGTGATAGCGCCCACTCTGGCAGCAATGGATCTTTCAACCTGGCATCTACCAAGAGAGCTACGACCACAAGCGTCTCATGCTCTCCTGCAAGTGTGCTTGACAATACTCCGTCTACGTGTACCGTGACAGTAGCCGACTCTTCAGGCGCAGGAGCTGTAACTCCCACTGGCAGTCGGTCACGCATTAATCACTGGCACCTATCCAGGTGACAGTGTTCACACTGGCAGCAGCGGAACCTTCACACTAGCCTCAACGATCAGATCAACTACCACTTCGGTAACATGCGCGCCTGCATCTGTAAACACTGGATCAGCGACAACCTGCACCGTGACAGTGTCCGACTCCTCAGGCGCCGGGGCGGTCACTCCAACAGGCACAGTCACTTTCACAAGCAATGCCACAGGCACCTTCAGTAGCACCACATGCACGCTATCCGGTGGAACATGCAGCGTAACCTACACGCCAAGCGGTAGTGCTCCTCGCCACGATCTGATCACCGCATCCTATCCAGGAGACTCGGTCCACACTGGCAGTAGCGGAACATTCACAGTCGGTGTTGGTGTAACCGTTCACAACACAACTACATCCGTCAGTTGCTCTCCATCGAGTGTCCTTGACAATACTCCAGCGACCTGCACCGCTACAGTCACTGATACCAACGCTAGCCCGACTACTCCAACAGGCACTGTCGGCTTTACCAGCAACAGCACCGGAACATTCAGCGCGACACAGCTCTGATGGAACCCACTCAGCCAGCAGCGGCAGCTTCACGATCGCTTCGACAATCAGACTCTCTGCGACGACAGTCTCGTGCTCTCCTGCGAGTGTTCTTGACAACACTCCAAGCACATGCACCGTAATAGTAGCTGATGCTTCGGGCACGGGCGCAGTCACTCCAACCGGAACTGTCAGCTTCACCAGCAACAGCACTGGAACATTCAGCGCAACAACCTGCACTCTAGCCTCAGGAACTTGCAGCGTCACCTATACCCCAACAGTCGTCGGTCACGCACTGATCACTGGAACCTACTCTGGTGACAGCGTTCATCTTGGTAGCAGCGGTTCGTTCACTCTCGCTTCGACCAAACGGGCAACCACTACGGCGGTAACCTGTTCGCCTGCTTCAGTAAACACTGGATCAGCGACCACCTGCACCGTAACAGTTGCCGACTCTTCTGGCGCGGGCGCAGTTACTCCGACTGGAAGTGTCAGTTTCACCACCAACAGCACTGGAACATTCAGCGCGACGTCATGCACCTTGGCAGCGGGCACATGCAGTGTCACTTACACTCCAACAGTTGTCGGACACGCTCTGATCACCGGAACATACACTGGCGACAGCGTACACACTGGCAGTAGCGGAACATTCACAGTCGGTGTTGGTGTAACCGTTCACAACACAACCACATCCGTCAGTTGCTCTCCATCAAGTGTCCTTGACAATACTCCAACGACCTGCACCGCTACAGTCACTGATACCAACGCTAGCCCGACCACTCCAACAGGCACTGTCGGCTTTACCACCAACAGCACCGGAACATTCAGCGCGACCACAAAGAGAGCAACCACGACAGCAGTCTCCTGCTCTCCTACCAGCGTCGCGAACAATAACCCAACAACTTGCACCGTAACAGTCTCTGACAGCTCAGGATCAGGCCCAGTCACCCCAACCGGCACTGTCAGCTTAACAAGCAACAGCACTGGAACGTTCAGTGCCACAACCTGCACTCTAGCCTCAGGAACTTGCAGCGTCACCTATACCCCAACAGTCGTCGGTCATCACGTAATCACTGGAACCTACGGTGGTGACGGCATCCACACCGGCAGCACTGGAAGCTTCACGATTCTATCGACCCTCGTGGTTCGAACAACCTCGACCACCGTCTCCTGCACAACACCCGTCACAGTTGGACAGACCTCGACGTGCACCGTCACTGTGACAGACACGAACTCTGGAACATTCGTCACTCCAACCGGAACAGTCTCACTCTCCTCCACACTAGCAGGAACATTCACACCGTGCAACCTGTCCGGATCAACAGCTTCCGCGACATGCACATCCACCTATACCACCCAAGCCGCAGGCTCGGCAACAGTCACAGCATCCTATCCGGGCGACTCGGTCCACAGCAACAGTAGCGGAACAACCGTAGTCGTCGTCAACAGGACCAATCCAACAATTACAACCACCCTGTCCGCAACCACGATCGTACTGCACGGCTCTGTCTCCGACAGCGCCTCTCTAACCGGCAGCTTCCAGGCAGGAGGCACAGTCACCTACACACTATTCGTGGGTGGTAGCTGCGGTGGGACCGGCACAATTGTATCGACCGTCACCGTAACTAACGGGGTAGTGCCCAACTCAGCATCAGTATCTCCAGCATCGGCTGGAAGCTACAGCTTCAACGCAGCATACAGCGGCGACTCCAACAACAATGCAGCGACAAGTGCCTGCGAGCCGTTCAATGTCACAGACTTCACGATAACAGCAGGCACGACCAGTGTAACAGTCAACGCAGGAGCGACAGCAACCGTGACGATAACAGTCTCCCCAGTCAACGGGTTCACGGGAACGGTAACCCTCACGACCAACCCATCCGCCGGCTTAACCGCAACGATCAGCCCTGGCAGCATCAGCGGTGGATCTGGAACCGCTACACTCACAGTCAGCTCTGCCACAGCAGGCAACTACACTGTCACAGTAACTGGAACAAGCGGATCTGACTCTCACACCACCGCAACAGTATTCGTCCAGGTGGTTGACTTCCAGATCAGCGCCAGCCCCACCAGCATGAACGTGTTCCCAGGCCAATCCGCCAACTTCACCATCACTGTCACTCAAGTCAACGGATTCGCTGGCACAGTAGCACTCTCCAGCACATCCACTCCGAGCGGTCTAACCTGTAGCCTTACACCCGCCTCGATAGTCGGCTCGGGCACAGCCTTCCTCAGCTGCTCCAGTAGCACAGCCAACAGCTACACCGTCACAGTAACCGGAACAAGCGGCTCCCTAACCCACAATACAATCGTCACAGTGAACGTCCAAGACTTCACAATCACCGCCAGCCCCACATCAGTCCCAATCGCACAAGGCAACTCGGGAAGCAGCACCATCACCATCAGCTCCCTCGGAGGTTTCAGCGGAACCGTTAACCTGGCAGTGGCCGCCTCGCCCAATCTCGGAGCCTCGCTCAGCCCAACCAGCGTTACTGGCTCAGGCACCTCAATGCTGACAATCACAACCACCACATCTACCCCGACAGGAACCTACCTGGTCAACGTAACTGGAACAAGCGGCAGCCTATCACACAGCGTGACTGTCACAGTAACCGTCTCCCCCGCCACGGCCATCCAGGCACCGTTCTTCACACAGATGACATGGAACCACCGATTCAGCCTGTCAAAGTACAACAATGTCCAGACATGGAGAATGGGCGTGAAGAGCAACAGCACGGCATCTAGCGGAACACTCTACTTCGCTATTACACTCACCGTGACAGACGGCAGCGGAACAACCCCATTCGCCATGACCACGCAAGTATACTCGCTGGCACCGCACCAGAACATTAACCAGATCAACCTGTCAGCAACGTTCAGCCCCTCCCAAATCGGGGAGACATGGAACTTCAT
>WNGO01002023.1_pt1 | contig 13033 bp, 14 predicted proteins | sample 5400511 | NCBI WGS metagenome assembly WNGO01 (sample SAMN13153380, study PRJNA577476) | soil metagenome | isolation source: 20 cm soil or saprolite under Garry oak tree replicate 2 | place: USA:California | collected 2016-06-15
AACCAGCTTGGGCGGCGTGGAAAGCTTAATCGAGCATCGCGCCTCGATTGAGGGGCCCGCCACCCGCGCACCGAAGGGATTGTTGCGTTTATCGGTGGGACTGGAACATCACGATGATTTGATCGCCGATCTGGATCAGGCGCTTGGCTGATAAATACGAGGGACGATCTCCGTGTCGTCCATCTTAAACTCGAGGGAGCGACTCGCGCTCAACGGCCCAGCCGACGTCGCAATAACATAACGAGATCCTGGATTTCCCCTACGCGGAGAGCATAAGCCGCTCCGAAAAATACGATCGCTGCGATGGGAATTGTTATCAACAGATCAATCGCCTTTTGCCAGATGCGTAGAGCGAACAGTTGGCGAAAAAATAGAACATGCGCCCCGTAACAAACGAGACCGAGAAGCGCGCCTGCTACAGATAATTTCAAGAATGTCGCGACGAGAGCGCTCGTTTCGAGTCGGCCGGTATAGCGCCGCATCATTATATAGAGGAGAAGAAAATTTATGATCGCGACGATGCTGGTCGAGAGGGCAAGGCCGCGGTGGCCAATTTTGAGCTGAAAGGCAAAAAACCAATTGAGGCCGAAATTGACTGCAATCGAAAGCAGACTCACCAGCATCGGCAGATGACGTTTGTCTAGCGCATAGAATGCAGGCGCCAGCACTTTGACCGCCGAATATCCGACCAAACCGATGGCGTAGAAACGCAAGGCGGCGGCCGTCTGAATCGTTGCGAGCGACGTGAAGCGGCCATGCTCGTAAATCAAGCTGATGATCGGATCGGCCAGGATGATCAGACCGATTGCCGACGGAACGGTCAGGAGCATGACGAGGCGGAGTGAATGCGACAGCGCCGAGCGAAATTCCGCCATATTCCCAAGAGCAGCGCTACGCGAGACGAGCGGCAACGTAACCGTGGCCACGGCCACGCCGAACAGACCCAGCGGAAGTTGCATTAAACGAAATGCGATGTTCAGCCACGTCATAGGACCGTCCCCGAGAGCTGAGGCGAAGCCGCTGTTCACCGCCACGTTTACCTGCACGGCGCTGGCAGCGATTGCTGCCGGTCCCATCAAGGTCAGAATTGTTCTGACGCCCGGATCGCTCCAGGAAAAATCAGGGCGAAACCTGAATCCGACACGCTTGAGCGGTGGAAATTGCACCAGCAGTTGAAGCAAACCGCCGATTAAAGTCGCAATTGCCAATGCGATTAGCCCCCGTTCACCAAAATGAGGGTGACGCCAGTCCGGCTGCGGATCGAGCCAGTAGCAGAGGACAACACCGCCAATGATGGAACCAAGGTTAAAAAAGCTCGATGCCATCGCTGGTATTCCGAAAACGTTCTTGGCGTTGAGCATTCCCATCGCGAGCGCGGCAAGAGACACGAGCAAAATGAAAGGAAACATGATTCGGGTGAGCAGAATGGTTAGCTCCGCCTTTTCCGGGGCGAATCCTGGCGCGAGAACGGCGATCACCTGCGGCGCGAAAATTATGCCGAGGACAACAATGGCGCTCATAAACACCACGGTGAGGGTCGCGACTTTGCTCGCCAGTCGCCATGCGGAGGTATCACCTTCGGTTGCGATCCGGCGGGAAAAGGTAGTGACAAACGCAGTCGAAAGCGCGCCTTCGGCAAATAGGTCGCGCAACATGTTCGGGGCACGAAACGCGGTTAGAAACGCGTCCATGTTACGCGTGGCGCCGAAAAGGGACGCAATCACTACTTCGCGAATGAGACCCAGGACGCGACTCGACAAGATCGCAATGCCGACGATTCCCGTCGCGCGCGTACTTACACGCCGATCCTGCGTCGCAGTCATCGGCGAACAAAGAGCAATGTCTTAGTAATTACGAAAGGAAAAAATCGCGCGACGTTGTCACGGATGATGTTGCGATCAACCGGGATAAATGTGTCAGGAGCTATTTCAAAAACAGATCCATGCAGTCAAAATCAATGATGCCATGACAGATGAAGAGCAAATCCATCCCCAAGATTCCATTGATATGTGTATCGCCCTGCTCGAGCGCGAAGTTAGGTAACACGGCCGCACCGAGTTTTTCAGGTGGTACTCTAAAATTACCGATCGTGAGGTCGTTGATCTGTCCGGCACTAATTTTCCGCGCCACACCGCTAGTGAAATGCGCAGAGACCCGTGTTGGCTGCAATGCAATCCCAAACGATTTCAACAGGCCTTCGTCGAACACCGTAACAAACGCACCCGTATCAACGAGCAGACGACCGGCTTGCCGGTGAATCGAACAGGGTACCGTAAGCGCGCCATTTTTCTCACGGCGCAGCGGGATCTTCGTAAATTTCTCCGACAGAGCAACCGAGGCGAGTTGCAGAGGACGAGATCGATCGACTTTAAAGAAAATCAATTTTGTCCAGCAGTTAATTACCGCTTTGTGACGTATTAGGATGTCCAAGCCAAGAAAGCCATCCACATCAGGATTTCCGGCTTCCACGCGGTTTGAAAAGTGACCACTTATGCTTGAGTTACGCAGCGCTACCAGGCTGCTGCCAAAATTCATGGTGCCGGCTGTGAGGCTTTGCGCGAAACCCACGGGAAGTATCTGTCCATTAATTTCCGTGAACCGGATATAGCGCAGGCCACGTTGCGACGGCCTCACGTCAAATGACGCGGCCGCGCTCGCGTCCATAATTATCTGATCGGCCCCGGTGTCGACCATCAAATTTGCCGGATGCCCGTTAATGTTGGCGGATATTATCATTTTGTTCAAAGGCCCGTAATGCACCGGGACGACTTTGTATCCGGGTAACTGCATTGGCCGAGCCTTACTGGCGGCAGCAAACAGGGGGATCGGCACAGTTGTGAGAAGGCTAAAAAGGATTCCAAAATATCGAGTGCGTCCCCGGCGAGTCTTCGCATTCAAAACTGACCTTCGCACTGTCGAATCCATTCGGCGCGCACCGGACAGGGTCATCACAATCCAGTTGGACAGTCGATAAAGGTGTATGAAATCTTAAATCGTTTAGACAAACGCGCGGCCAGTGCTTTCACCCCAAAGGTTTCCGTGGCGTAATGCCCGCCGAGTAACAGATTAATCCCAAGTTCTTCTGCGGCGACGGCAGCCCAGTGCGGTGCTTCGCCGGTGATAAACGTCTCGATTCCTTCCGCTGCGACGCCCTCGATCTCGCTGCCTGCAGCACCGGTAATCACGCCAAGACGCCCGGCAACTTTCGGTCCAACGGCGATTTGTTTCACTGGTCCACCCACAACTCTTTCCAACCGAACTGCAACCTCGCTTGCAAGAATGTTCACCGCCGCTCTTCTACCCAGGAGAGATCCTTTTTCCTGAAAGAACGGCTCGGAATCTTCAATTCCCAGGGCTCGGATGAGCAGGATGTTGTTGCCAACTTCAGGATGCAAATCGAGCGGAAGATGTGCGCTGTAAATGGCGATGTCATGATCGAACGCGGTTTTAAGTTGCCGATGCAGTCCCTTCGTCACCGGCCGCAAACCCGGCCAAAACATTCCGTGATGCACAATGAGCAAATTGGCCCCGGCCTCGGCCGCAGCTTCGAGAGCGCGCGTAGAAACGTCTACCGCGGCGGCAATTTTTGTCACCGTCCCGGAATTCTCCAACTGCAATCCGTTGAGCGCATTGGGCCAATCCTCAATCTGGCTGATGCGGAGGTATTCATCGGCATATTCGGCAATATCTGTAGTCGCGCTCATTTCTGAGTTATCGGCCCTGCGCAACCGCAGCAGCGCGCCACCAATCAGGCTTCATTAGAAGAGAAATCAAACGGAAGAAAGATTCGGTTTTTGAACAGGCGATCCCGTCTCCTCTCCAGCAGTGCCCGGTCGGTGATGAAGTTTGCTTGACGAGCTCTGCCCGGACAGGGAATTTGCTTGAGGGTTATCGAATGGAATACACCGACGCGCCCTCAACGCAGGCACCCGCGAACACGATGCCGTGCCCTTTGTGCGGACATTCATTGTCGAAGGATGCGGTCGAATGCGATCACTGCGATTGGACCCGCGCCGAACGCGAAACAGCGGAAGGAAAAGCGAGCGACGCGTTTGCTGTTTTACTCAGCATCATTCCCGGTCTCGGCCATATTTATAAAGGGCACAAGCTGATCGGCATGCTCCTCATGTTTGTGGCCACGCCGATGGCCGTCGGGCTGGCATTGCTCGCCGCTACTGCGACTGCGGGATTCGCCGTGCTACTTCTTCCGCTCTACTGGCTCGGCGTGATGTTCCACGTTTATGGGATCGAAGACCGTGTCGGTCCCCCTAACAAGGACGAAGGCGAAGAATACTGATCGGTGGCGAGTCGCGCCGATTCTTTGATAACTTTCTGCTGCCTCAAGTTGGTTCGGCTAGAATCCACGTCGCTGCTCGAGCGTTTTTGTCAACGCGAGCGGCTGGCAAACTCTCGTCTCCGGAAAAAATACGCTCGATTAGCTTCGGATCCTTGTTCGCACCAACGAGAAAACAAACCGCTCGGGCGGCAGCAATGAGCGGAAACGTAAACGTCAACCGCCAGGATTCGAATTTCGGGATGTAGTTCGCAACTATACGCCGGCTCGTTTCCTCGAGCGCAGCAGTTCCGGGGAAAAGGGAAGCGGTGTGTCCATCATCTCCGAGCCCGAGCAAAATCAGGTCATGTTGGTAGATTGGTTCGCCACGCTCCGCTGCCAGGGCGTCGAGATGTGCTTGATATTCGCTGGCTGCGTCGGACGGCACGATTTCGCCGCGCATTCGTAAGACCGATGAAACAGGAACGCCGGCCGGTTTCAAAAGCGTTTCGTTCGCCATCTTAAAATTACTTTCCGCATCTTGGGGCGGCACACACCTTTCATCACCAAAGGTGATCAATGTTTTGTCCCAGGGCAGCTTGCGTTTTGCTAGTTCATGGTAGACGGCACGCGGCGTGTTCCCGCCGGAGAGCGCGATCCGGAACTCATCGCGTTCAGCCAGGGCCACCCCTGTCTTCTCAACAATAAAATTCGTCGCATCGTTCGCGAAGCTGCGCGTGCGAACGACTTCGCGCTTCATCTAACGGCGCAGTGAGAAGCTCCGCGCTTCTCGAGATACCGCTGATGATATTCTTCGGCGCGGAAAAAGTCCGGTGCGCGTTCGATTTGTGTCACAATTGGCCGCCTGAACTTGCCCGTTTTTTCCAGGTTCTTCTTCGAGTTTTCCGCTTCCGTTTTCTGTTCCGGCGAATGATAGAAAATTACCGAACGGTATTGGGTCCCGACATCAGGTCCTTGGCGATTCGGTGTCGTCGGATCGTGATTGGCCCAAAAAACATCGAGCAGATCACGATACGAAATCCTTGCCGGATCATATTGCACCTCTAGGACCTCGGCGTGCCCGGTCCGGTTCGTGCAAACATCTTCGTAAGTCGGATTCTCAGTCGTTCCGCCGGCGTAACCAACCGCGGTGCTTAGGACGCCTTTCAACCGGCGGAAGGTCTCTTCCACGCCCCAAAAACATCCGGCTCCAAAAGTCGCTTTCTTCGTTTCCATGGCTGATGATGAAGCCTTTGCCGGCTCTTCGCAACCGAGGGTTAATTGTAATATTTTGACCGACATGGCTGTTGAGACTTGCTTCGTGACGGCAGGAAGCAAACATGTTTGCGCGACATGCAAACGACCTTTGACCAAACGCGCTCCCCTTTGCCGGCGCGATTTATCAACCACTACGGGGCTTGGATTGGCCAAACTGGTATTACGCCCGGTCAAATTCGGGCCGAGGATTTAATCGCAGCAGCGGAACGGCACTCCGAGTGCGACGACTTTGGTGAAGATGATTTTCGGGAACCGCTCTCACGACTGGTTAAATCCTGCCTGCGTGAAGCGCGGCTGAACTTGATCGGAAGATTCGCCCTCCGCTCGGATCTGTTTCGCACCTTGTGCAATCGCCTGCTCATGCAGCGGGATCGCAAAGCGTTTCCGAAAATTTCGCGGCAGCCGATTCCAGAACCGCTGTTCATCGTTGGTTTGCCACGCAGCGGAACCACGCTTTTGCATACTTTGCTCGCGTGTGACCCGAACCATCGCGCGCCCTTGACTTGGGAAGTCATGGAGCCGTCACCGCCAACCTCTGAGAACGAAGACGCCCGAATCCGACGAGCCGAAAAAAAACTGTCCTATTTGCAATGGCTCGCGCCGACCTTTCAATGCGTGCATGCAATTGGCGCAAAACTGCCGCAGGAGTGCGTCAGCCTGATGAGTCCCACCTTTTTGAGTGATCAATTCGACACCATGTATTACGTGCCGTCGTATCGGACCTGGTTTCTTAATCAAAATCTCCTGCCGGCCTACCGCTATCATCGACGTTTTCTGCAGCATCTACAGAAGAGGCAACGCGCCCGGCGCTGGATTTTGAAAGCGCCTGCTCATATGTCGGCATTGCCCACGCTCCTCTCGGTTTATCCAGATGCTCGTTTCGTCCAAACGCATCGGGATCCTCTCCAGGCCATAACCTCGGTTTCCAGCCTGATTGCGATTCTGCGCCGCGTGTTCAGCGAGTACGTCGACCCGCTTCAGATCGGACGGGATGCCGTTCGTTACTGGTCCGAAGCCCTGCTGGTTTTTTTGCACGAACGCGACCGGTTGCTCAGCGGACGAATTTGCGATGTGCGGTATTCAGATATTCGCCGGGATCCGATCGCCGCCATTCGTCGGGTCTATCGCTATTTTGGCTGGTCGCTTTCGCTCGAGGCGGAACGGCGCATGCGCATTGCCCTGGCCAATCAACCACGCGATCAGCACGGTTTTCATCGATATCATCCCGGGCAGTTTGGCCTGGACAAAGCTCCGGAAGCGGAACTGTTTGGAGATTATTGCAAACGATTTGGCCTCATCCCGCCTTTAGAAATCGAGGAAACCGAGCGCGCTGCTTAGGTTTCGCCAATTACCAGGCGACTCTGTCGAGCGAGTTCGTCGCGCCAAATTGCTCGAAATGCGGCAGGATTGGAAATGCAATTAATGAATTTCGAAGCCTACCGAACGATTCCCGCCGATCATCCTAGCTTGGATGGACATTTCCCGGGCGCGCCAATTGTCCCGGGAGTAGTGATCCTGGATGAAATCGCGGCCGCTTTGGCCGAATGGCAAAAAGGTAGTCAGCTTTTGGGAATACGCGTAGTCAAGTTTGTTCAGCCTCTCCGGCCTGGGCAACCGTTCACTATTTGTCTTGCCACGGCTGTGGGCAGCAAGAAGGCGGTTGATTTCTCTTGCCGGGTAGAAGGCCGGATCATTGTTGAAGGCCGGCTTGAGATCAATTGCAGCCTTACCTGATATGATGGACCTGGGACCAGCCGAGGCGCCTGCGTTTAATCCACAACCACGCGATCCACGTCTGGCCGATTGGCTGAAGGATTACCCGCCATTGCTGTTCAGCGAACGCTTGTACCAGAGCGTCGAACTGATGGAGCGATATAGCATTGATTTAAGTATCGATTTGCTCGGTCGATTAGATGTTATTGATGAACTCCACGACTGGCGATCGGCGCACGAGCTTTGTCAGGCGCTCTCGTTCCAATCCCGTTTCCGTTCCGCCGTAACCTGGCTGGTGGAACGAGTCATCGAGACCGGTTGTGTGGAGGCGCGAACGACAGGCAACAACCGCTCTTATCGTCTTCGACGTGTGCCCTGGCGACCCGATCTTGCGCGTCTGCGGGGAATCGGCCTCGAAATTGATCCCGGCAACTCTCCGACGTTTGCCTTGTTAGACAAGGCAGCAAGCGTTTACCCGGCGGTAGCACGCGGCGAAAAGAGCGGAGAACAGGAGCTGTTCGGAACGGAAACGATACCACTTTGGTTGAACTACTTTCATAATGATAATCTGACTTACGCGGTGAATAATTGGCCTGGTGTCGTGCTCGCGGCCAACCGTCTGAGTAGTCGACCGAGCCTGCGAATTTTAGAAGTTGGCGCCGGTGCCGGCAGTGCCAGTGGAATCCTATTGCGCTGGTTCGATGAACAAGGGTTGCTGCCGCACATTGAACGCTATCTCATTACCGAGCCGAACGCCTTTTTCAGGCGACGCGGTCAGCGCGAATTATCGAAGCAATTTCCCGACGTTCCACTCGAGTGGCAGGCGCTCGACATCAATTTGCCATGGAAAAATCAAGTCCTCGCCGGTGACGAGTTCGATCTCATATATGGCGTTAATGTCCTGCATGTGGCGAAGGATCTGTTATTCAGTTTGGGTCAAGCTCAGAATGCTTTGGCCCACGATGGTTGGCTAGTGATCGGCGAGTGTGTCCGACCCTATGTTGATCAACCGATCTATGCGGAACTGATGTTCCAGATCCTGGACAGCTTTACCGACGTGATTACCGATCCGAAGATCCGTCCTAACTCAGGCTTCTTAAACACCGATCATTGGCGTCGCGCGTTCACGCGCGCTGGGTTTGAGCGGGTCGAAGTCACGCCCGATATCGATCGAATTCGTGACATATATCCGCATTTTTTTACTGGTGCCATCTCCGGATGCCGTCCGGCCACAATAAATGCACAGACTGAGTGAGGAAAAAGACGGTACGGCGGCGTTAAGCAAGGCGTCGTTCGCTCCGCGCTGGATGGAGTTGCCGGAGCGCGGCACCCCCGCCATGCTCCCACTGATCCATTGGATCGCAGTCCGCATCGGACGTTCGGCGGCGAGACTGCTGCTTTATCCGATCGCCTTTTATTTCCTCCTCAGCGCACACGCAGCCCGCCGAGTATCCTATCAGTACCTCAAGCGGGTGCGCGGTCGTCCCGCCCATTGGCGGCATGTGTTCCGCCATTTTTATTGTTTCGCCGCCACGATATTGGATCGCGTCTATCTGCTGAGGGGCGAGTTTCAATACTTCGACGTGACGCTTCACCAAAAGGAAATCCTGCACCGACAGGTTGAAAGCGGTAAGGGTTGCGTTCTGTTGGGCTCTCATCTGGGCAGTTTTGAAGTGTTGCGCACGCTTGGCGTAACCCAGCAGGATTTCTCGCTCAAAGTCCTGATGGACAGCGCGCATAACGAGAACATTACGCGCTTTCTTGATGCGCTTAACCCGGAGATTGCCCGTACCGTCATCGCCCCCGATCGACCCGACACTCTACTCAGGGTGAAAGAGAGTCTAGAAGGGGGGTTTCTGATTGGCATGTTGGGCGACCGAATTACCAGCGACGCCAAAACCACACACTGCCAATTCTTAGGCGCGCCGGCGACATTTCCGGCGGGACCGATCCTTCTTGCGGCGGTTATGCGTTGCCCAATTATCCTCTTTTTCGGCCTATACCGTGGCGGTAACCGCTACGAAATTCATTTCGAAAAACTGCTCGAGGAAGTGACCTTAAATCGCGACCGACGCGCGGAGGATATTCAGAATTGGACTCAACGCTACGTCGACCGGCTGGAGCATTACACCCGTCTTGCCCCTTACAACTGGTTTAATTTCTACCCGTTTTGGGATAAATGAACGCTCGCAGGAGCTAACAAAACGTGAACACTTCCATTGAGAAGGCGGAGATCCGCACGCTCATTCCGCATGCTGGATTGATGTGTCTCTTGGATCGGGTGCTTAGCTGGGACGACGAATCAATCGTATGTGTTAGTGAAACCCACCGCGATCCGGCCAATCCGTTGCGGCGCGACGGGCGTCTGTCCGCCATGCATGCTGTCGAATATGGAGCCCAAGCGGCGGCGGTGCACGGCGGATTGCGCGCACGGTCGGCCGGGGCGACTGCCCCGCCGAGTTATCTGGCCGCGTTACGTGACGTCTATTTGTATGCCACGCGTCTGGATGATGTTACCTCGCCGCTTCAGGTTCAGGCACGACGTTTGTTTGGCGATGCGGGCAATACAATTTACGAATGTCACGTCTCCGCCGGTGATATTTCGTTGGCTGAGGGACGCATTACTATCATGTTGCGCACGCAACCCGCTTAAAACAGCTACCGCGGCGGTCTGTTCTCGGCCGAGACTGTGATAATCACATCACAATTCCACCATCAACGCATAGGACTTGTCCGGTGATGTAGCTGGCGTCCGCTGACGCCAAAAATGCTACCGCGCCGGCAATGTCCTCGCCAGTTGCAACCCGCTTCAAGGGAATACGTTCCTGAAGCGATTTTCGGATCTCCTCCGGCAAAGAGTTCGTCATGTCGGTCGCGACGTAGCCTGGCGCAATCGCATTGACCGTGATGTTGCGGCCGGCAAGCTCGCGCGCCAGCGACTTGGTAAAACCAATCAGTCCAGCTTTACTCGCGGCATAGTTGGTTTGCCCCGCGTTGCCGATCAGCCCAATGACGGAACTGATGTTAATGATGCGGCCGCTGCGTTGTTTGACCATCGCCCGCTGTATGGCCTGGGCGAAATTGAACGCGCCCTTCAAGTTCGTATTCAGCACGATGTCCCAATCTTCCGGCGACATTCGCATGCTCAGGGTGTCGCGCCTGATACCCGCATTGTTTACGAGAATATCGGCGCGCCCAAATTCTTGCAAAATGCGCTCACCAACCTCTTGTACCGCGGCATGATCGGTGATGTCGACGCAGTATGGCTTTGCACAATCAGCCCGTAAGCGATTGATTTCATCCGCAGTCTTTCGGGCATTTGCTTCCGTCCGGCTGACCGACGCCACGCGTGCACCCTCGTTTGCCAGTCGCAGCGCGATCGCCTGCCCAATTCCCCGCCCAGCTCCTGTGACGATCGCTACTTGATTTTCAAATCTCATCGTGAACTAAGGGGTGTTGCATTGTCCGGCTCGCAGTAGTTGGTTTCCCTCAAGCACCGATTACATCCGCGCCACAGCTAGAATGGTCAAATCTCTATCTACCCGTTTTCTTGTCCTGAACTCGCCCATTCCGTTCGTTCTGATGGTATGAAGGCAATCACTAACTGGAGAGATTAACATGAAAGAACAATCAAACGAATTCCTCTACATCTTCCGCGGAGGCGCTGATCCGAAACAAATGTCGCCCGAGCAAATGCAAGGCAATATGGACGCTTGGTTTGCCTGGATTAACAACCTCAAAAGTAAAGGCCATTTTAAAGGCGGACACCCCCTCCAGGACGGAGGAAAAGTGCTGGCGGGCAAGAAAGGCCAAACCGTCACCGACGGCCCCTTTCTCGAAGGAAAAGAGGAAGTTGGCGGCTACATTCTTCTCTCGGCGCGAGACCTCCAAAGTGCGGTCGAACTAGCCAAAGGATGCCCAGCTCTGGAACAAAATGGCACCGTCGAAGTTCGGGTCATCCAACAAATGGAAGGCCTGTAATTCGCGGTCGTGACCGTGGAGTCAAGTTCGAAAGTCGAACCTAACTCAGAGGCGGTAGTAAGCCATCTGGTAGACCATCTTTTCCGCCACGAAGCGGGAAAGATGGTCTCCAGCCTGACCCACACTCTAGGGCTTGAAAATCTGCAGCTCGCCGAGGACGCAGTGCAGGATGCACTTCTCAAAGCAATGCGGAACTGGCCCTTCGCTGGAATTCCGCAAAATCCTTCGGCCTGGCTCACGCAAGTAGCGCGCAATTACGCGCTCGATGTCGTCCGACGCGCTCAGAATTTTCGCACCAAGGAGAACGAGATCGCACTGCTGCTCGAGAGTCGAGCAGACCGTGGGCCGCAATCCGACCGGACCTATTTCGATGACGAGATCCGCGACAATCAATTGCAAATGATGTTCGCCTGTTGTCATCCAGCCTTGCCGCAAGAAGCTCAAGTGGCGCTCACCTTGAAAACGCTCTGCGGTTTTGGTGAGCAGGAGATCGCGGCTGCATTCCTGATTTCAAGTCCGGCCGTGGCCAAACGCCTAGTCCGTGCGCGGCGGACGATTCGCGAGGCAGCAATCACCTTCGAAATTCCCGCTGGCAAAGAACTGTCGCAACGGTTTGACGCTGTTTTGCAGGCGCTCTATCTGCTCTTTAACGAGGGTTATAAAGCATCGCACGGCGACGAATTGGTCCGAAAGGAGCTTTGTCAGGAAGCAATTCGATTGATCACCTTGCTCGTTCAACATCCTTCCGGAAATCAGCCCAAAACGCACGCTCTTCTTGCGCTAATGCTATTTAACGCGGCGCGTCTTTCGTCTCGGGCGGATACAGCGGGCAATATTTTATTACTGGCCCAGCAAGATCGATCCCTCTGGGACAAAACGATGATTGCGCGTGGTCTTATCCATTTAAATTTGTCCGCCGCCGGAGAAGAGATTAGCGAATTTCATCTCCAAGCCGGTATTGCTTCATGTCATTGCACCGCCGGGAGCTACCAAGGCACAGATTGGACTCGCATCCTCTGCCTCTACGATTTGCTGATCGAAATCAATCGCTCTCCCGTCATTGCGCTCAACCGAGCCGTCGCGGTTTCACATGTTCATGGCCCGGCCGCTGCTTCGGCCGCAATCGACGCAATTCCTGAAAAACGCATGCTGGAAAACTACTATCTTTTTCATGCGGTCGTCGCGCAAATTCATCTCGAGCTGAACGATCTCGAGTTTGCGACACGGGAATTCCAACGCGCTCGCGAATTGACCGGCTCAAATTCCGAACGAGCTTTTCTCGAAAAGCGGCTTAAGGAATGCAAGGCATGGTTGGCGGCCTGAATCGCGCTTATAATTTGATCCAACAGCGCCGACGCGTGCTGCGCATGATCGCGTCCATTACTCGCTGATTCCGCAGACCGTCACTAAAATTCGGTCTCACGCTTTTTTTCGCGGCAACCGCATCCACGAAATCGGCGATCGTATGCACGAATGTGTGTTCATAGCCGACCAGATGGCCGGGCGGCCACCAACGCGCAACGTACGGATGGGTCGGTTCAGTAACAAGAATGTCGCGAAATCCTTGACGGCCGATCGGGTCGGTGGCGCTAAAAAATCGCAGGCGGTTCATTTCTTCTAAGTCAAAAATGAGTGAGCCTCTGCCGCCGTTAATCTCAAAGCTGAGTTGATTCTTACGGCCATGTGCGAATCGCGTGGCCTCGAAATTTAAGAGCGTCCCGTTCCGGAATCTCCCAATTACCGTCACCGCGTCATCAACATCGACTCTGGCCCGAATGTCTCTGTTTG